>Ga0265330_10001342_pt1 | contig 14385 bp, 12 predicted proteins | sample 41919metaG_FD_202083 | JGI IMG/M metagenome (GOLD analysis project Ga0265330, IMG submission 202083) | Rhizosphere microbial communities from Carex aquatilis grown in University of Washington, Seatle, WA, United States - 4-19-19 metaG | ecosystem: Host-associated > Plants > Roots > Rhizosphere... | reverse complement strand
CTTGCCCGTGCGATCTGGCGGCCGATCTCTTTGTGGACCTCCTCGGTACGCGGTCCCATCTCTACAAGCCCCGGCGTCACATAGAATCTCCGATGCCCTTTGAGGCCAGCCATGAATGAGATCACTACCTCGACGCCTGCCGGGTTGCCATTGTAGCTGTCGTCGAGCTTATACGCCCCATTCTCGTAGTGTTTGAGCTCTAGGCGATGGGCGAACGGTTTCGTGCGAGCGATGCCAATCTCGATGTCAGTTGAGGAAAGCCCCAGAAAATCGGCGAGGGCTGCAACCATGGACAAAGGACCAACCTGATGAAGACCGAGGAGAGCGCTTTTGAATCGTAGGATCCTTGACCCATTGGAAAGGATGAAGCTCGTTCCGCTCAAGTCGCTCCGCGCATCTGAGACTTTCCACGTATGGACTCCGTCCTTGTTGTACAGGATGTGGCTAGGTTTCGTGAAAGCTTTCGTTGGTGTGCTATCGCTGTTGACGTATACAGGCTTGGACCCAAGCCAATCTGCAAGCTCGAATATAGTGGCTGCCGCTTTCTCAATGGTCCCAAACCTCTCAAGATGGGCTTCGCTCACCCCGGTGATAATGCCGATATCGGGCCTCACGAGCCGGCATAGCTTTTCTACATCTCCCGGGTAATATTCTCCGAGCTCGAATATAAGGACCTCCTCATCCCCCTTGAGATGCTGAACAAACCTCGCTATGCCAATGGGCGTATTGTAATTATGTTCTGGCGATGCGACTCGTTTCGAGACAGACAAGACCGTCCTCAAAATCTCACGCATGCTCGTCTTGCCGTAACTGCCCGCTATGGCGATCTTGAGGCCCTTATGTCTGGCGAGCTTCTTAGCTGCACGTCTGATTATGAGATACTCCGCAGGCGTTTGGACGAGCCTCATTACTAGTAAAAAGGCTAGGAGGAACAGGAGCAGGATATATGGCAGAAGCGCGGCGAGGATCACGACCCACAAATACGATGCGATAAAAAGATGCCAGATTACCAACAGATACAAAGCCGCCTGGACAATCCAGCCGAACGCAGCCAACATGCTTGCCTTCGGAGTGAATTCGAGGTGTTTGCGATATTCCACATGGGAAAAATCGTTTATCCGCTTATACCATATGAAGAAATCATGGATCGAATACTCGCAGGACTGGAGCATATATACGAGCGAGCGCACATACACGAGACGGTATCGCGAAAGATATGCGGTGATGGCATTCATATGAAATCGTTGATGAGTTGAGCGACCTTCTCAGGCTCTTCCTGATGCACGAAATGACCGCGGCCTTCGAGAGACATGAGCCTCGAACCTTTGATGAGCCTCTCATAAGCCTTCGCTTCCCTGATCGGAGTTTGATCGTCTTCGGAACCGTAAATGAGCAACGTGGGAACATCGATGAGCGTTGCCGCTTTAGATAGGTCTTCTCCGACGATCTTTACATAAGTCTCCCTAAGCGCGCCGGCTGTCAGGTAATCGCTCCGGGCCTTTTCGTATACGCGTTTTCGCAAAACGGCTTTAAGCCCCGGTGCAGGTATGACAGACAATGCGGTCTTGCCGATCTTCGTCACGATGGTGAACAGACGATTCCTGGCAGATCTAGAGTGTGCGATGCCAGCTGCGCCGATGAGGACCAGCCTCCGTGGCGAGAGCTTCCCCGTAGCCACGCCTTTTATTGCGATCCTGCATCCGAATGAATGTCCGATGATGCTGTAATCAATCGCGCCGACCTTTTTGAGGAAGTTGGCAACAAAAGAAGCGTAGTCGCCTACATTCCAAGGAGTTGATGGGGTCTCCGTCCCTCCAAAACCAGGAAGATCCAGTTTCAATACCCTGCGACCTTGGGCTATTAACAGCGCCAACGAATCGAAAGTATGCAGATCTGTCTTCCAGCCGTGCAAAAATAAGATGGCTGGCCCTTGGCCACTATCCTCATATTCGACGGCTAAGCCATCCAATATCGTCTTCATGCATCTATATTCGCAGATTTTCAGGCTTTTACCAAGCTCTATCTGAGGTCTCACTTCTTCAGTGCCCTCTTCAAATACTGGCCCGTGTACGACTTCTCATTCGCGGCAACAGTTTCGGGCGTGCCCTTGGCTACGAGCTTGCCGCCGCGTTCGCCGCCTTCCGGGCCGATATCTATGACATAGTCGGCGTTCTTAATGACATCTAGATTGTGCTCGATGACCACGACGGTGTTCCCCTTGTCCACGAGCCTCTGGAGGATATCTATGAGCTTGCGCACGTCCTCGTAATGTAGGCCGACGGTCGGCTCGTCTAGGAGATATATCGTTTTCTGTATATGAGCACGATAGAGCTCCGAGGAGATCTTCACGCGCTGGGCTTCACCGCCGGAGAGCGTCGTGGCCGATTGGCCAACTTTCAGATATCCCAGACCGACTTCCATGAGCGTATGCAGACGGTCATATATGGCCGGAATGTCTTCGAAAAAGCCGATCGCCTCCTCGACGGTCATCTCCAAGATGTCGTGGATGGTCTTTTTCTTGTATCGGATGTCCAGAGTTTCTTTGGTGAATCGCTTGCCGTTGCATATGTCGCAGGTCACGTAGACTGTTGGTAAGAAGTGCATCTCAACGGCTATCTCACCGTTGCCTTCACAGGCTTCGCATCGGCCGCCCGGACGATTGAAAGAGAATCTGCCTGGTCCCCAGCCGCGAGCGCGAGCTTCCGGCTCGGCAGCGAACAGATCGCGTACATGCGTCCAAGCGCCGGTGTAAGTGGCCGGATTCGAACGCGGCGTTCTGCCGATCGGCGATTGGTCTATCAAAATAGCGCGGCCCACATATTCCGAGCCGTTGAATGAAGTGCAATTTATCGGCTCGTCTGTGCGGCCGCGTACCTCATAGCGAGCCTGAAGATTCTTGTACAGGATCTCATACATGAGCGAGGACTTGCCGGAGCCGGAAACACCGGTGATGACGTTCAGCGAACCGAGCGGCACGTCCACATCCATATCTTTGATATTGAAGATATTGCCCCCGCGGATCATGATCTTGCCTTTCGGCTCACGTCGGCGGAGCGGCAGATCTATCTTTGTCTCGCCGCGCAGGTATGCCAGAGTAAGCGAGCCAGAGGGGTTCTTCTTGGCTGTGAGGAGTTCGTCGAGCCAGCCAGATACGACTACACGACCACCGTGCACGCCGGCGCCAGGCCCGATATCTACTATGTAGTCGGAAGCGAACATCGTGTCCTCATCATGTTCGACTACGAGGATGGTGTTGCCCAAGTCGCGCAGATGTAATAGCGTTTTGATCAACCGATCGTTATCTCTCTGATGCAAGCCGATAGTCGGTTCATCCAGCACGTATAAAGCTCCGACCAGGCCGGAGCCTAACTGCGATGCCAGCCTGATACGCTGAGCCTCGCCACCGGAGAGCGTCGAAGCGCGACGATCGAGCGTCAGATATTCGATGCCCACGTTCACCATGAATGAGAGACGCGCGCCGATCTCCTTCAGCACGACTTTGGCTATATCCTTCTCGGCCGGCGTGAGCTCTATGGACTCGAAATACGGCGCGGCCTTCTCGATCGACAAGCCGGTAACCTCGACGATGCTCTTGCCGCCTATGAGGACATGCATGGCTTCTGGGCGCAAGCGAGCTCCTTTGCAGGTTTGGCACGGTGCATCGCTCCAGATGCTCTCCGTCCCGAGGCCATTGCAAGCCGGGCAGGCGCCGTAGGGCGAGTTGAATGAGAACAGACGCGGCTCGATCTCGGGATACGAGAAGCCGTCATATGGGCACATGAATTTGACCGACATGAGCTTGGTCTCGCCGGGATACTCTATCTTGATGAGACCGTCGGCTTCCTGGACAGCGCGCTCCAGGGCCTCGGACAAGCGCTCGCGGGCATTCTCGGCCTGCTTGCCTTCTAGGAATTCGCTGACAAAGATCTCATCCACGAGCACGTCTATGTCGTGCTTCTTGTTCTTCTCGAGGATGATCTGCTCCCGCAGGCGGTGGATCTTGCCGTCTATCATCACGCGGTCATAGCCTTTACCGAGGAAATCGTAAAGCATCTGGTAATACTCACCCTTTCGACCGACGACGACCGGCGCATAGACGCGGATCTTGGCATCTCTCACGTCCACGCCAAAGACTTTCCTGGCCTTGCCAGTGCGCTCGGTAACGGTTTTGAGCACAGTCTCCAGGATCTCGTCTTTGGATACACGATGTATCTCGCGGTTGCAAACGAGGCAGTGCGGCTTGCCCACGCGGGCGAATAGGATGCGCAGATAATCGTATATCTCGGTGATGGTGGCCACAGTCGAGCGCGGATTATTCGAACGAGACTTCTGGTCTATGGAAATAGCCGGCGAAAGGCCGGAGATCTCGTCCACATCTGGCTTCTGGAGCTTGTGGAGGAATTGGCGGGCATATGCGGAGAGGGACTCGACATAGCGGCGTTGACCCTCGGCGAATATGGTGTCGAATGCCAGCGAAGATTTACCGGAACCAGAAAGGCCGGTGATAGCGATCATCTTATTGCGAGGCATCTCCACGGTGATATTCTTCAGGTTATGGGTGCGCGCGCCTTTGACGACGATCTTGTCGCTCGGGTGCGGCGTAGAATGCGTGGAATGTGCAGTTTTCTTGCTCTTTTCGGGCATGGTTCGCGGAATTTAGCACATTTTTCACGATTTTGCAAGGATATGAGGCGTCTTTTCCTGTTATTAACGACAAAGCGCCCTGACCTCGCGCACTATCTCATCGAGCGAAACTGACGCTTTAACTAAGAATTTTTGGGCACCGAGCATCTTGGCGCGTTCGATATCGCTCTGTTTGCTCAAGTTCGTCAATATCATGACTGGCACTTTATTCAAAGCGCTGTCTTTCTTGATCGTTTGCAAAATGTCGAAGCCGCTCATATTCGGCAATACCAGATCAAGCACGATGACGTCAGGTATCACCGATTTAAGGATCGCTGTCGCCTCCTCGCCGTCTTTGACATGGAAAAGATCGAGGCCTGATGTCGTTAATTTTTTCGCTAGTATAGTCCCTATGAGCTTATCATCCTCCACCCAAACCACTTTTTTCTTATTGCTGTCTTTGGCCGTTGACGAGACCGGCGCCTCAAAAGCCCGGCCAAAATGCCTGTTGACCCTACGGGCTATTTCCTCGGGACTCACATGTAGCGCTACTAGGAACTCCGAAACGACGCCGACCGGTATCCGGTGCATGTTTATGGGCACAGCCTCTGTAGACAGAAGGAAAAGCGGGATCTTGGCGAGCATAGATTCGGCCTGCTTCTTCTCGATGATCTCATAGCTGTCCGCGCCGTCTAGGACGATGTCGAGGAGAATAAGGTGTGGCAAATTGTCATATATGCTCTTCAGGCCTTCGGTGCCATTCTTCACCAAAGTCACGGCGTAGTTTTCCTTTTCAAGCGCCCTTGCGATCTGCTCGCCATAAGGGCCGTTGCTCTCGATCACCAGGATCCTTTCTTTATTTTTAGGCGGAGGCATTACACCACAATTCTATCATCATTTCTTTGCCTTTGCGGTCCGGACAATCCCCAACTTCTTCTCGAGCTCGAATAATTCGTCACGAATGAGCGCCGCCGTCTCAAAATCAAGGCTTTTTACGGCGACGGCCATTTGCTTCTCTTTCTGCTTTAACAGCTTTTCCGGATCGTCCTTGGCCATACTCTCGTCTATGCGCACCAGCTCTGATACTGCTGCTTGATGCTCGCTCTGCAAATGATCGGTGATGTCGTGAATGCTCTTCTTGATGGTCATCGGCGTGATGCCATGATCCGTGTTGTAAGCAGTCTGGACGGCCCGACGCCTGTCAGTCTCGGCGATAGCGCTCTTCATCGAGCCAGTCATGATGTCGGCATATAGGACGACCCTGCCGGCGATATTCCTGGCTGCGCGCCCTATGGTTTGGATAAGAGCAGTCTCCGAGCGCAAGAAGCCTTCCTTGTCCGCGTCCAGAATGCCGATCAGAGCGACTTCTGGCAGGTCGAGGCCCTCGCGGAGCAAGTTAACGCCCACGAGACAGTCGAATTTGCCCCTTCTGAATTCAGTCAAGATCGTGATGCGGTCTATGGTCTTTATGTCGCTGTGGAGGTAATTCGTCTTTATACCCTTCTCTTTCAGGAATTCGGAGAGATCCTCGGCCATTTTCTTCGTCAGAGTCGTCGCCAAAACGCGATCGCCCTTCTTGATCGCGCTCTCGGCTTCGGCGATGAAGTCGAAGACTTGGCCTTTGTATTTGCCTTTCTCCGTCACCGGCCGGACTTCTATGAGCGGATCCACCAATCCGGTCGGTCTGATGACCTGCTCTACTATCTGCTGGCTGACTTCACGTTCATAATCGCTCGGAGTGGCCGAAGTGAATATGACCGGTCCGACTCGCTCGACGAACTCGTCGAATCTGAGCGGCCTGTTATCCTTGGCCGAAGGGAGTCTGAATCCATGCTCTACCAGAGTGTCCTTACGCGAGGCGTCGCCGGCAAACATGCCATTCAGTTGTGGCACGGTGACGTGCGATTCGTCTATGATGGTCAGAAAGTCAGGCCGACCAGCTTTGTCATGCGGAAAATACGAGAGCAAGGTGTCGGGCGGCTCTCCCGGCATCTTGCCGGAGAAATGCCTCGAATAGTTCTCGATGCCGTTGGTATAGCCGATCTCTCGGATCATCGAAAGGTCGTAGCGGACGCGGCGCTTCAGGCGTTCGGCTTCTAGGACCTTGCCGGCCTTCTCGAGCTCTTTCAATCGGCTCTCGAGCTCGGCTTGGATGGTTTTGACTGCTCGCGCGCTTTGCTCATCATTCGATATGAAATGCTTGGCCGGGAATATAAATATCGTCTTGTGGGTCGTTCGAATGCCGCGAGTGACCGGGTCGAGCTCGATTAGCTCCTTGACGGAGCCGCCATCATATTCAACGCGGTATATAGTCTTGTCGCTGACCGGCATAACCTCTAGGCTGTTACCGACGGCCCTGAACTGGCCCGGCTCGAGATCGGCGGTCTGACGCTCAAAATGTATGTCTATAAGCTTGCGGATGAGCTCTGAACGCGAAAGTTCGGCTCCCAAAGAGATCTTGAGATTTACTTTTTCATATTCTTCTGGACTACCTAGGCCGTATATGCAAGATACCGAAGCAACGATTATGACGTCCTTCCTGGTGAGCAAAGCTTGCGTCGAAGCATGCCGCAAGCGCTCGATCTCGGCGTTGATCATAGCCTCCTTCTCTATATATGTGTCCGACGAAGGTATGTACGCTTCCGGCTGGTAATAATCATAATACGACACGAAATAATGCACGGCATTATCCGGGAAGAACTCGCGGTATTCCTGCGCGAGCTGAGCGGCCAGGGTCTTGTTGTGGGCGATAACTAGAGTCGGTCTGTTGTAAGTCGCGATCACATTCGCGGCCGTGAATGTCTTGCCGGAGCCGGTCACGCCGAAAAGCGTCTGGCGGGTCAGGCCTTTTGCCAGGCCTTCATTCAGGGCCTTTATCGCCTTGGGCTGGTCGCCTGCGGGCTTGTATGGCGTCGCTATCTTGAATAATCCCATAGGGAGAGTATATACATCCCGGATAAAAACCACAATTTAGCGTCTTCGTATGATGGCGCGCTCGCAGGCCGTGACAATGTCTTTGGTACCCATGCCATAGAGCTCGATGAGCTCGCCGGGCTTGCCGGACTGGCCGAACTTGTCCTTGACACCGATGAATTCAATTGGCACGGGGAGATGTGCAGCCAGGCATTCGGCGACGGCCGAGCCCATGCCGCCGGCGATCTGATGCTCCTCGACTGTCACCACGGCCCCAGCCTCATGCGCGAGCTCTATGATCGTGTCAGCATCGAGCGGCTTTATCGTCGAGATATTCGTGACCGTGACCGATTTCCCTATGGACTCCAGAGCTTTGGCTGCTTTCAATGCGTTGAACAATAGCGAGCCGGTGGCGAAAATCGCTGCGTCAACCTTCTTCCCTTTTTCTGGCATCCAGAATGTCCGAGCCTTGCCAATCCCGAAAGGCGTCTCCTCCGTAGTCATGATAGGCGTCTTCTCGCGGATCAGACGGATGTATGTTGGGTCGGCAGTCTTTGCGGCAGCGATAGTCGCCTTTCTGGCTTCGATCGCGTCGCATGGCGATATGACGACCATCCTGGGAAGCGCCCGCGTGATAGCGATGTCCTCGAGCGCCTGGTGCGAGCCGCCGTCAGGGCCGACGGATATCCCAGCGTGAGATCCGGCAATCTTCACAGGCCTATTGTTATAGCAGATGGTCGTCCGGATCTGTTCCCAGTTCCTGCCGGGGCTGAATGTCGCATACGACGAGATGAACGGGATCTTGCCCATAGCGGCCATGCCTGACGCGACCGTGGCCAGATTCTGTTCAGCAACGCCTATCTCCACGAAACGGTCCGGGAATCTTTGTTTGAATTCGAGCATATGCGTCGATTCCACCAGGTCCGCACATAGGCCGACGACGTTCTTGTCTATCTCCGCCGCCTTGACCAGACCTTCCCCGAAGCCTTTGCGGATAGGTTGCATCTCGACGTTCTCGTCGAATAAGTGCGAGTTGAGTTTTAGTTCGGGGTTAAGCATATCTAATCTGTTAACGACCTAACTTATTAGAGACAGCGGATTCAAATGAACCGAGAGTCTCCGTTGTTCCTTTATCATTTGAGGTATTCGGAAGAACAAAGACTATCAATATGAAAGTGGCTATCGCTAGGAGGACAACGAGTATCAATATTTTTGTTTTGGTTTTTTTGTTGAACATAGATTATTCGATTATTTTCTTTATTTGTGCAAACTGACGATGCCAAGCGCTCGCCTTGCAGTGGCGATCTCTTCCGGCGTGGTCGGCGGCTTGCCGTGCCACTCGAACTTGCGCTCGAATTCGGGGATTCCTTTCGATGGGATCGTGTTGGCGATGATGACTGAAGGCTTGTCGAAGACAGCGTGCGCATCGCCGATCGCGCGGTCTATGTCGCGGAAATTATGGCCGTCTATCTCCTGCACATGCCAATTCCATGAGCGCCATTTGTCCGCCAACGGATCGAGCGGCATGATGTCTTCGGTGAAACCATCTATCTGGATATTGTTGCGATCTATGATCGCGGTCAGATTCTGCAGCTTCTCCTTGCCAGCGAGCATCGCCCCCTCCCAGGAATTGCCACAATCCAGCTCGCCATCGCTCATGAGACAATATATCTGCCGACTGGAGTTCCTGCCATTATCTATCCTGTCAGCTATCGCCATGCCCACGGCTTGCGAGAGGCCAGAACCTAGCGGACCAGAAGAATTCTCGAGCATCGGCAAGAATTCGCGGTGCGGATGGCCCTGAAGCCGCGAGCCCAACTTGCGCAAAGTCTTGAGCTCTTCGACCGGGAAATACCCGGCGTGAGCCATGGTCGCGTATAAGACCGGACAGATATGTCCGTTAGACAAGACTAGGCGGTCGCGATATTCCCAGTCTGGCTTCTTCGGGTCATGTTTCAATGCATGAAAATACAGGTACGAGAATATATCAGCCATATCGAGCGGCCCGGCGGTGTGGCCCGACTTCGCCTCGATGAGCGATTCGATCAATGAGCGCCTGATGTCCAGGGCTTTTTTTTCTAGGAAATGGACTTTTTCGTCAGTGAGAATGAGCGCCATATGTCTCGAAGTATATCACGCCGCTGCTATGTGAGGCTTTTGAACTTCTCCACGGCATCCATTGGATTCTCGGCATTGAATATGGCCGAACCTATGACTAGCCGGTCAGCGCCGGCGTCTATGAGCTCGGCCGCATTCTCGAAGGAGACTCCGCCGTCCACTGCGATCGGCAGACCGGGATATTTCAATCTGACCTCGCGCACGCGGCCGATGACCTTCTCGTCGAATGGCTGGTGCTGGAAACCTATCTGATCTATGCCCATGAGCTGGACGAATTGTATGCGTTCGTGGTATTTCGAGATGGTCTCGACGGGAGTATCCTCGTTCAAAGCCAGGCCGATCTCGACTTTGTCCGTAAGTTTCGCTATGGCGGCGTCTATGTCGCCTTTCGCTTCAGCGTGGATCACTATGCGGCTGGCACCAGCGGATATCCACTCCTCGACTCTCTCTTCCGGCCTGTTAGCCATGAGATCTACCTCGAAGTTCGTATCTTCCCAACCGGGCATGCCGATCTCTTCCTTCACCATCTTGTCGAAGCTGTCGTCATGTTTCCGGTACGGCCAAGTCGCGTTCTGCACGAATTGCCCGTCGCATGCGTCTATCTGGACGGTTTTCACGAATCCGTGGATGAGCGCGAGTTTGTCCTCGAGCTCGGCGAAGTCCATCGGTAGGATTGCGGGAATAATTTCTGTTGACTTTTTCATTATATTTACGCTACTATGATAGCACAAAGCGCCTTCGGGCTCCGAGATTCCCCGCTCATCGCGGGGTTTCGATTTTATGGGTACGATCATCATTGCAAGTTTACCCGTAATGGCTTCGAACTCTAGGCTTGGAAGCCTATATAGCTTACGCCGGAATCTCTTGACGCTCATCAGCTTAATTTGAGCTAGTATTGCTGACACCTGATCGCCTCTTAGGTCAACAAAATTGTGGTAGAAATCGAGATTCTTTTGTTTGGTCGACAAAGGAACGGCTAGCAGCATCTGGTTATTGAATTTCTTGATCACTAATGTCGGACGAGAGAATCTTTCTCCTGCGCCATTCTGCTCGAATCCGATATTCTTACCAAACGCACACATCCATACTTCACTTTCACGTGGAAAAAGCAGCCGAGTTACCTTCTCGGCCTCAATTGATTTCTTTGTCGAGTTCCACAGATCGAATTCTACATCCTGCATATAAAAAATACCCGCCATCCGGCTAAGGTATGGCGATATTTTATCAGAACTTCGTAAACGGTCAACAGCTATTCTATATTATCTATCTGCTCGTTCCTGCGGGCGTGGCGTTCGTCGCCGGAAAATGGCGTCGTGAGCCAGAGCTCTATCGCTTTCCTGGACTCATCTCCATTCACGAATCTAGCGCCGATCGAAAGCACATTCGCGTCATTATGTTCACGCGAAATCTTGACGATATCAGTATTGCCGCCATACCAAACGGCCGCGCGCACCCCCGGGAATCGGTTGGCCACAATGGCCTCGCCCTGTCCCGATCCGCCGAATAATATCGCCCGAGTCTCACCCGATAAGTCCTCGGCGACCTTCAAAGCTGCCGCAGACATATACACCGGATAGTCGTCGCCTTCAGTCAAAGCATGTGCACCTACATCCAGCACCTGAAATTTCTTCGATTCCAGGAAGCTTTTTACTGCTTCCTTCAATTCGAATCCGGCATGGTCTGCGGCTAAGATGATTTGCATGCGGACATTATAACATGCTCTAATAGCACCAGCATTGAAAACCCAAGGGCTTTAAGCAGGTGCGCCTGTGAGCACCAGAAGGAGGTTTTGTCATGCCTTGTTATTACCAAGACAGGCTCATCCAAATACGACCCATTACTCCAGAAGAGAGGGCGATGCGCATTGACGAGCTCTTGTCTAATCTGGAGCAGGAAAGGGTCAGATTAGCTCATCAGTATCTCGACTTGCAGAACGTTTCCAGGTGGTTCGAGATGATTTACGGCTCCAAATGCTACGGGGTCCTTGCGGCCGACGGAAGCGAGCTTTCTCCGTTCCCCATCGTTTTAAGCGGGCTTCCACAACACAACGGGAAACGGTGCGTTGTCACAATACCTGATATTGTCAGCGATATCGCAATAGTCCGACTGAACGGCGAACCCTTCGACCTGAAAGTAGAGACCTTGTGCATGAAGCAGTAAAACCATCACGGTCTGAATCAAGCGCCAATTTCCCCCGGGCGGCCAACGCGATGTTGGCCGCCTGTTTTTATATAGACTTGTTTTTGGACTTTCCGTATAACCAACCTATAAAGAGGCTCACGACAATTACTGGCCAGAAATACACCGCAAATATTGCACCCAGTAAAGATCCGAAGTCTGGAGTCCTCCAACCAATGCCAACAATTAGCACACCTAGCACATAGATAACAATTCCCGTAAGCAAACCTCTTAGCCAGTATCTCTTTTTCATAAGCTTATTTGATTAAACCAACCTCCCAGATTTTATGACATGCTCCACCAGCGTATACGTATACCCCATCTCATTGTCATACCAAGCAAGCACTTTTACGAGATTACCTCCGACGACGCGCGTGAAGGCGAGATCGGCTATAGAAGCATGACGATTACCGCGAATGTCGCTGGACACCAAGTCTTCTTCAGTGACCGTGAATATGCCGTTCCAGCGCGGTTCGGACGCGGCTTTCTTCAGGATGCCGTTCACTTCCTCGGCCGTGGTATCTCTCTTGGACACGAATGTGACATCCACGATCGAGCCCGTAACCACAGGCACACGAATGGAGATACCATCGAATTTGCCAGCGAGCTGTGTAGCGACTTTCGTGACTGCGATAGCTGCGCCAGTCGAAGACGGCACGATATTCTGGGCGGCCGCGCGACCTTCGCGCAGATCTTTCTTCGAAGGACCGTCCACGAGAGCTTGGCTGGCAGTGTAGGCGTGAACTGTATTAAGCAACGCCTTCTCGATGCCGATTGCCTCATCGAGAATAGCGATCAAGGGCGAGCCGGCATTCGTAGTGCAAGACGCGTTCGAAGAGATCTGACAGGTCTCGAGCTTGGATTCATTCATGGACATGAGGACCGTTTCGCCTTTGACCTTGGCATCCGGAGCATCCTTGATCGGAGCCGTGATGACGACACGCTTGGCACCAGCATCTATGTGAGCCTGGGCTTTGTCCGCGGAGGTAAAGAGGCCGGTGGATTCGACGACTATGTCTATGCCGAGCTTCTTCCAAGGCAACTGGGTCGGATCTTTCTCCGATATGAACATGATCTCCTGGCCGTCCACGACTAGCGAATTGGACTTGGCATTCACCGAGACCTCGAATGGGCTCACACCATAGGCTGTGTCGTATTTGAGGAGATAAGCGAAGTTTTCCAAGCTGCCGAGGTCATTCACGGCGACGATCTCTATCTCCTGGCGCTCGCGGGCGACCTTGAGGAAAGCTCTGCCGATCCTGCCGAAACCGTTTATCGCTACGCGGATTTTTTTCATGAGATGATGTGGGTGGGATTACGGATAGTACCTGCATTATACCCTGAAGGTCATCGCGATATCCACAGCCTGTATGCCCCGATCATAAGCGATAAGGACTACAATACAGTCATACAACCCCCCACCAACGAATGAACCTTCACAACCTGTACGGGAATCACGCTCACAAGATGGAGCTCGTCAAAAAAGCCCTTGAATCCCTGACCGACCCGACTGCGGCCAGCGCGCACAAAGTGCCGCCTATCCACGGGTTCCGGCCCGTTTGCCCAGGTGAATTGAACAACGGCGTCCTCGCTGATTTCAAGATCGATCTGGCTCCGCGCCGCCACATGTTCATCCGGATCATCACCAGATTCGACACCCGGCCTTCGCGGTGTTGGCGCCAGAAGATCATCCGCAAACAGAAAGCAGCGGGGATATTTGCTCCGGCGATATTCATCTTCATCCAGGAATCGGTGGAGAGCATACTTCGCAAGATCGCCGACATCGTCAGATCGGAGCTCGCCAAAGTCGAACACAAATGGCAACGATGCAAGGCACGCCACCGCTGGAAAGCTCACTTCGTGGCCTTCAAGCGGAATCCGGCCAAGTTTCCATCATGCCACCCTTGCCAATGTCGCGCTGCCTGATAGTAACGCTCCCGTAACAGCCAGGACCACCTTGTTCTTTTGCGGCCAACACGATCTTCGTTGGCCGCATTTTTATTCCGCCTATTCGTCCCCTATTTATTCGACCGCGCGTACACCTTGGCTATTTTCTTCACCAATCCCGGTCCCTCGAATATGAGCCCGCTTATGAGCTGTACCAGATCCGCACCAGCATTGAATTTTTCCATAGCTGTTTCCGGGGACATGACGCCGCCAACGCCCATGATCGTGAATCTTTTGCCGTAGACTTGTCGCGTCTTCCCTATGAGATCGGTCGAAAGATGCGTGCATGGTTTGCCTGACAATCCTCCTTTGTAGACTACAGGCGCTTCTTGCCTGACGTCGAGCGAGTCATAGTCCTTGTTGAGGTTGCCGATGACCACTCCATTCAGGCCATAACGGTCTACGACCTGGAGCAAAGCGTCGAACTGCGGCCATGGCAAGTTTATCGGCATCTTCACATATATGGGTTTTTTCGTCGGGATCATCTTGATCGCGGCTAGAAGCCGTGAAAGAAGCTCCGGCGTCGTGAAAGCTTCCCCGCCGAACGCATTCGGGCACGAGATATTCAAGGTGTAATAGTCGCCGATATCCTCTTCGTTGAGGCGC
>Ga0265330_10001340_pt1 | contig 14385 bp, 13 predicted proteins | sample 41919metaG_FD_202083 | JGI IMG/M metagenome (GOLD analysis project Ga0265330, IMG submission 202083) | Rhizosphere microbial communities from Carex aquatilis grown in University of Washington, Seatle, WA, United States - 4-19-19 metaG | ecosystem: Host-associated > Plants > Roots > Rhizosphere... | reverse complement strand
GAGGTATCAATGAAAATCTTTTCGCGCGGCGATATCGGATTCGTCGTTGAAGACAATGGCAGCATGGGCTCGCTTTGGATTTCCGATGAGCGTGCGTCGCGTCCCCTGAAGGGATTCGCGCTCGATTTCCAAATGTGGTTTATACACTTAGAGAACAGCGGAAAAGCGCTTCCTACTAAGGACATCTGTGAGCTGGCCACTACGACCGGGATCGAACTTATGGAAGAGTCGGGCGCGTTCCGTTTGGTAAAAAATACGCCCGCGCCGGGTGGCTATTTGCTCGTTGTTGATCATCAAAAAATGATGGCTTACATAGACTCAAGAGCTACGTCTCCGCATCGAGCAGCAGACGCACGGGAAAAGAAGAGATGGTGGCAGGTCTGGCGGTGAACTAAGTGCGTTCAATTGCACCCGGCACACAATGGGTGGGCAGTGAACAGTGAGCAGTGATGACGATTGCAGAATTAATTGAACAACTCGGCGGGAAGCTATTGCACGGAAGCGCCGCGGCGGAGATCACCGGCGTAAACGGGCGCGAGCGTGTGACGACCACGGAGCTGCTGTTTGCCGAGGACGCGGAGACGGCGGCTGCGGCTATTGGATCGCCGGCGGGTGCCGTTGTCGTAAAGGCGGGACTCGAGTTTTCCTGCGAGAAGAATCCGGACATTGCAGTGGTGGAGGCAGACCAGCCGAAGCTGTGGTTTGCGCGGGCGGCAAAGAAGTTGCGGCCGAAGATTGAGTGCGGATGGATTCACGAAACAGCGGTGATCGGCGAAGGGGCAATGCTGGCGAGCGGGGTGACCGTCGGCCCGCATGCCGTGATCGGTAAGAACGCGGTGGTGGGGGACGAAACGCGCATCGAGGCGGGAGCAGTGATCGGCGAGGGCGTGCGAATCGGGGCACATTGCCGCATCTGTCCACGAGTGGTGATTTATTCGGGAACGACGATCGGCGACCGCGTCGTGCTTCATGCCGGAGCCGTGCTGGGTGCGGACGGATTTGGATATGTCCGCGATGCGGCCACCGGCGCATACACGCAGTTTCCGCAGCAGGGAACGCTGGTGATTGAGGACGACGTGGAGATCGGCGCCAACTCCACAGTTGATCGCGGCGCGCTGGGAGAGACGCGCGTGCGGCGCGGGGCAAAGTTCGACAACCTGGTGCACGTGGCGCACAACTGCGACATCGGCGAGGATGTGATTCTGGTTGCGCTCGCAGGGATCTCGGGATCGAGCACGATTGGCAAGGGTGCGGTGATCGCAGGGCAGGTGGGCATCGGCGACCATGTACACATTGGGCCGGGGGTGATTCTGGGCGGACAGGCTGGGGTCTTCAGCGGGTCGACGGTGACGAACGACGGATTGAAGCCGGGAACGGTGCACTGGGGCACGCCGGCACGGCCGCTGAGAGAGGTGTTGAGGGAGCAGGCGACGCTGGCGAGGCTCGCGAAAAAATCAGGTAAGAGTCCGAAAGCAAGTAGCCCGTAGCCTATAGCCTATAGCCGGTAGTTTGGGGCATCCAGGCGATAACGATGAGTTGCTGACGACGAGCGACCGGCTACAAGCTTCAGGCTGAAAACTGCGAACTGTGAACTGAGAACTTGGAACCTGAAAAATGGCAATCATTGTTGTTGGCGGGGGCGGGCGTGGCGCGGGGAAGACTGCACTGGTGTGCGGATTGATGCGCGCGCTGCCGGAGATCAAATGGACCGCGGTTAAGATCACGACGCACGAGCATGGGAAGGCGGCGACTCCGGTTTGGGAAGAGACGACGCCGGGGCAGGAGACCGACACGGCGAGGTATCTGGCCGCAGGAGCGCGGCGCGCGTTGTTGGTAACGCCCGGCGGTATGGGGCCGGACGAGGATTCGCTGGGACCGATTGTGGAGCAGATTCTGCAGGAGTGCCCGGCGGCCGGTGGTGTGATCTTTGAATCGAACAGCTTGCTCACACACTTGCGGCCTGCTGTTTGCCTTTGTGCGGCGACGAGTCCATGGACCGAGATGAAGGCTTCGTACGATCTTGTGCTGGAGCACGCCGATGCCATGGTGGAACTGGCCGCTCACGATCACATCATCGAAGCGGAGAAGATCACGTTTCGGCTCGCGGCCTTGGAGCGCGTGTCACCGGTGATGCTGGATTGGGTGCGGGAACGGCTGGGCACCAGGGACGCGGGGAAGTAGAGGGGTTCATATGGTTTTGATTGTCGGGACGGTGAGGCTTTCTGCGGAGCGCATCGAGGCTGCGCGGCCAAGTATGGCAGCCATGATCGAGGCCAGCACTGCGGAGGCTGGTTGCCTGGAATACTGCTACGCCGAGGACGTGGTTGAGCCGGGCCTCATCCATATCAAGGAGCGCTGGACGGATCGGGCAGCGCTTGATGACCATTTCAAGTCGGATCATTTAGCGGCCTGGCGTAAGACGTGGCCCTCGCTTGGTGTCAGGGATCGGAATTTATACCTATACGAAGTCGGCGAGCCCACGGCGATTTGAGCTCTTTTCGAATTGACGGCCGGCGGAGAACTTTAAACAGCGTCTCTTTTGCGTGACCGCAAACCTTGACTTCCTAGTCGCTTGCTTGTAACGTGGGCGGACATTCCCTGGAACTGCGATTGTGTTTCAAAAGAAGACAGCCGGAGTGTGCGAATTTTGGACAGTGTATCGATTTCGGACAAGATCACGAGCTCGGATGGGCTGCGAGATGGCTCCAGTGTGGAGCGGACTGTATTGGAAGGTGAAGGACCTCGCCCCGGTCCCCAACGGCGAGGGACCGGAGGCACCCGTGCGGACGAGGATCGTTTAGCGTGGCTCGCGTTGACGTTGACGCCGGGATTGGGGCCGCGGCGGATTCTGGACGCCGTGAAACAACTCAAGTCGGCGAGCCAGATTTTTACGATGGCCTTGACAGCGCTTGAAGGGTTGAGGTTTCCCGCCGAGGCGGCGCAGTTCCTGTTCGACGGCAAGGGGCGCAAGTCGGCCGAAGAGGAATCGGCGAGGGTGGCTGCGCAGGGCGCGGCGCTTATTGACTACGCGAGCACGGAGTATCCGGAGCGGCTGCGTGAGATTTACGATCCGCCGACGGTGCTTTGGGTGCGCGGCGACGCGAAGCTGCTGAGCCGGCCGGCGATTGCAGTCGTAGGGACTCGGCATCCGACGCCATACGGGACGGGAATTGCCGAGTTGCTGGCGCGGGACCTGGCGGCGCGGCGATTGGTGATTGTGAGCGGGATGGCGCGCGGCATCGACTCCTGTGCACACAAGGGAGCACTGGCGGCGCGCATGCCGACGGTGGCTGTGTGGGGTACGGGAATCGACGTGGTGTATCCCAAGGAGAACAAGAGGCTGGCAGAGGAGATTCTGGCGACGGGCGGGGCCATCGTGAGCGAGGTGCCGATGGGGACCTTTCCCGCACCGCAGAACTTTCCCAGGCGGAACAGGATCCTGAGCGGACTGAGCGTCGCCGTTCTGGTGGTGGAGGCGGGAGAGAACTCGGGAACACGGGTGACGGCACGGTGCGCCGCCGAGCAGAATCGGGACCTTTATGCGGTCCCGGGCAATGTGACAAATAAAGGGTCATGGACCCCTAACACACTGATAAAACAGGGAGCTAAGCTGGTCGCGACCTGGGAAGATGTGTGGGAGGACCTACCCTCGCAGGTGCGGCTGGAGCTGGAGGCTCTGGCTGGGGGTGAATCCAAAGCGGAGGCACAGTCATCCTTATTGGCTGACCCGGTGTTGCGGCCCCAGGAGGCCATGGTGCTGGAGGTCCTGCACTGCGACGAGAGCCTGCAGATCGACGAGATTCTGGACCTGCTTGAAGCTCAACTCACTTCCTCTGAGGTATTTACAGCGCTTTTTGAGCTGGAGATGGCGGGCCGGATACGGCAACTGCCGGGGAAGAATTATGTGAGGACGATGTAGCAGGTTAGCGGAGCTGGCGGAGTTAGCGGGGCTGGCGGAGTCAAAGAGCCCGCTGGAGACCCAGGACGGCGTGCGCGGAGGAGTTTGAGACCTACTGCCGGAAGGTGGAAGTTACTTTTCGGATGCGCGACCCAATATAGATGCAAAGGGGTGGATTTGGCGCGGTTTGCGGGCCGTGGTGGCAGGTTGTTGCTCACGAAAATGGGAGGGTTGGTGAAGAAAAATCGTTCGCGCCGGTGGAAATGAGGTGGCAAACCGTGCTACGGTGCAAGCCTTGCGGCCATTTTTTGCCGGAGCCAGGCCGGAGACGGCGGGGCCACGAGATGGATTGGCGGCAACAGGCTTTGGAAACGGTCACGGTGCAGGGCAAGTTGAACGGGCCCTGGAACCGATTGGCTGTGAGAGAGTCAAACAAGAGAATCGGGCCAGGATACAAGTCGACGATCGGCGGGAAACGGGCCGGGAACAGGCAAGCAGTAGAGAGAGGGAACCGGGTTAAGGGATGGCAACAACAAAATCATTAGTGATCGTTGAATCGCCGGCGAAGGCGAAGACGATCGAAAAGTACCTGGGCAAGGGATTCGATGTGAAGGCCTCAGTGGGCCACATTATGGATCTGCCCAAGAATGAGCTTGGCGTGGAGCTGGAGAAGCGTACGTTCGAGCCGCATCTGATCGTGTCTCCGGGCAAAGAGAAGGTAGTGGATCAATTAAAGAAGGCGGCCGCCAAGGCAGACGAGATTTATCTCGCGCCTGACCCGGACCGCGAGGGTGAGGCAATTGCATACCACCTCGCCATTCAGCTTGGGACCAACGCCAAAGAGAGAAAGAAGATTCGCCGCGTCACTTTCAACGAGATTACGAAGAAGGCAGTCCAGGAAGCATTCAAGCATGCGCGTGACATCGATCAGAATTTAGTGGCCGCGCAGCAGACGCGCAGGGTGCTCGATCGCCTGGTGGGCTACCAGATTTCGCCGCTGCTGTGGGACAAGGTGCGGCGCGGGCTGTCGGCAGGGCGCGTGCAAACGGTGGCCCTGCGGCTGATTGTGGAGCGCGAGCGCGAGATTCGCGCATTCCAGCCGATCGAGTACTGGACGCTTGAGGCGCAGCTTCATCCAGCAAAGCAGGCCGACCAGAAGTTCAAGGCCAAGTTCATCGGCATCGGTGGCGAACCGGTGCGCGTGGCGAACGGCACGGACAAGGACGGGAAAGAACAGTTCATCTCGAGCGCGCTGCCCGACAAGAAACAAATGGACGAGGTGGTGGCCGCGCTTGAAAAAGCGGAGTGGTCCATCATCGGCGTGCAGGCGCGCGAACAGCAGCGCAGGCCGCTGGCGCCTTTCATCACCAGCCAACTGCAACGCGATGCCGCAAACAAGCTGGGCTTCAACGTGCGACGCACGATGGGCGTGGCGCAGCGGCTTTACGAAGGCGTGGATCTTGGCAGCGAGGGAACCACGGGACTGATCACATATATGCGTACCGATTCGCCGCGTGTTTCGCCTGAGGCCGTGACCGGCGCGCGCGAGTGGATTGGGAAGGAACTGGGCACGAAGTATCTGCCTGAAACTCCCAACGCATACAAAGGCAAGAAGGGCGCGCAGGACGCGCACGAAGCCATCCGGCCGACGGATGCGGCGCGGACGCCGGAGTCGATTGCACGCTTCCTGAGCGACGAGCAGTTGAAGCTCTACACGCTGATCTGGCGGAGATTTGTGGCTTCGCAGATGGTTCCCGCGGTGTACGACGTGACAACAGCGAACATCGCAGCAATCTCAACCAAAACAAGAAAAACATACGATTTCCGCGTGAGCGGTTCGGTGATGCGCTTTGACGGGTTTCTCAAGGTCTACGAAGTTTCGGAAGACAAGAAGGACGAAGACGATGAGAGCGCGAACCGGCTTCCAAACCTCGACGGCGTGAAGGAGCTTGGGCTCGACGAGTTGCTGCCTGAGGATCACTTTACGCAGCCACCACCGCGTTACAACGAGTCCTCACTGGTGAAGGAATTGGAAGAGCGCGGTATCGGCAGGCCATCGACTTACGCGTCGATCATCAACACCATCCAGGACCGCGAGTACGTGGTGAAACACGGTGGATCGCGTGGACGGTTTTATCCCACCGAGATCGGCGTGGTGGTGTGCGAGCTGCTGGTGGAGAATTTTCCGTACATCTTCGACACCGCGTACACGGCGAAGCTGGAGACGGAGCTGGACGACATTGAAGAAGGCACGGAGAAGTGGACCGACCTGCTGAACGGTTTCTACGACCATTTTGAAGACGAGTTGAAGGACGCCGGAAAGAAGATGCGGAACATCAAGCGCATGGAGGAAGTGACCGGCGAAAAATGCGAATTGTGCGGATCCCCTTTGGTTTTGAAATGGGGCAAGTTCGGCACTTTTTTTGCGTGCTCGGCTTACAACAAAAAGGATCCGACCAGTTGCACCTTTACCAAGGAGAACATCGCTTCAAAGCCGGACCTGAACACTCCGGAAGCGCAGGAAGCCGGCGACACCGAGGAATATTGCGAGAACTGCGGCAAGGTCATGGTGATGCGGCGCGGCATCTTCGGGCCGTTCATGGCCTGTCCGGATTACAACGCCGATCCTCCTTGCAAGACGTTCCGCAAGCTGAGCCAGAAGCAGCAGCAGAAGCCGCCCGAGCCCACCGGCGAGCCTTGCCCGGTTTGCGGCAAGCCCCTGGTGCTGCGGCAGGGCGCTTACGGCGAGTTTGTTTCTTGCTCGGGGTACCCGAAGTGCAAGTACGTGAAGCAGAATCTGATCGAGGGGATGAAGTGCCCGAAGTGCGGCGATGGCGATTTGGCCGAGCGGCGCGCGCGCAGAGGCAATGTGTTCTGGGGTTGCACGAATTATCCCAAGTGCGACTTTACGTCGAACCTGAAGCCGGTGGCGAAGAAGTGCCCCAAGTGCGGCAGCCCTTACTTGCTCGAGAAGACGCTGAAGTCGGGCGTGTTTCTGGTGTGCCCGAATTTGAAAAAGACCGCCGAGGAAGAGGCTGCGGCGAAGAAGCGCGGTAAGAAGAAAGCTCCGGTCGCCGAAGAGGGGGCCAAGGTGGTTTGCAGCTACTCGAAACGGATTGGCGATGCGCCCCCGCCACCCACGGCGGAGACGCACGGCCCAGTCGCGGAGAAGAAGGAAGAGAACGAGGAGCTGCAGCCGGCGTAACAGCTAGTGAAAGATATTTTCATTCTCGGTGGTCCAAATGGCGCGGGAAAAACCACCGCTGCGCGAGTCTTATTACCCTCGAAATTGCACGCGAATACGTATATCAATGCCGACGAGATTGCCAGGCACATAGCTCCCAATAATCCTGAGGTTGCAGCGCTGGCCGCGAGGCCCCCTATTCTCTCCAGGTTTGGGATGGGGCTGTCTGGGCCAGGATCGAGGAGGAAACCGGGTGGAAACCATGACGACACAGGAAATCTTCAAGGCGATTGACGAAGGCATGGCGGAGATACCAAGAAAGCTGGCCAGTGGCGAACTCGACGGCTCAGGCCGCTATTGGACCGATGAGGAGTTGCCTTCCGGTGCGGCGAAGGATGGCAAGCTGGATCCGGTCCCGATTGATAAGGTGGGCGAGTAGTAACCAATTGCGGCAAATGAGTCCAGCGGGAAACTGAAAGTGTCAGCTGAACCCGACACATCCGTCTTCGACTTCATGTGCCTGTGCGGGAAAGCGAGACCAGGGGAGAAGGCGCACTGCGATGGCGCGCCTTCTTCGTTGGCGCGAAGTCCTCGGCAGGACATCGGTCGAATCCTGTACCATTGGCTGCGGAGACGCACACATGGAACGAATGCTGGCTACGCCGGCCGATGCCGAAATCATCCTTAAGCTTTATCAACTGCGCACCGAGACGGTGATGCGGCAGGCGCGCGCGTGGGTTGGCGGCGAGTTCTGGCCTCAAACGGCGGACGAGTTTTACGCGGTGTATGAGAATCCGCGTGACCCGCACAATGCGTGGCTGCGCCAGGTGCTGACGTACTGGGAGATGGCGGCGGCGATGGTCTTGCATGGCGCGGTCTCAGCGGAGTTGTTTGTGGACTGCAACGGCGAAGGATTCTTCCTGCTGGCCAAATTTGCACCCATACTGGCCGCGATTCGGGAGAAGAACCCGACGTTCCTGAACAAGACTACCGATATGATCAATCGCTTCTCAGCGGCAGCGCAGCGCTATGATGCGACCTTGAAGCGCGTGGATGCGACGCGCGGCGCGCGGGCTGGTAAGTGAAGCTGGCCGGAATGAACCTGGTTGGTACTCGCCACGCTGCCCCGAACTCTGATAGTGTCATATGGATTCCTCTCGTCCGGCGGTCGTTTGAGCTGTCCGCGGGGCGGGAAAGGCTATGACTGAAAGCGACCGGATAACCATGGCGCGAGCAACCTGGAACGGCAGAGTCATTGCAGAGAGCGAGCGGATCGAGGAACTGGACGGAGATGTCTATTTTCCTGAGTCCAGCCTCAAGCGGGAATATTTTCGGTCCAGCTCAACGACGTCGACCCATCCTTTAAAAGGCCAGGCACGATTCCTGACCGTCGTGATTGACGGGCAGGATAATCAGGATGCCGCCTTCTACTATCCAGATCCGAAGCCGGCAGCGCGCAAAGTGAAGGGCTACGTGGCGTTCTGGCGCGGCGTGGAAATTGAAAAATAGCTTCTAGCCGCTAGCTTCTTGCTGCGAGCTCCATCTTGGGCATGCTGACTGCGTCGGTTTATTGCCCTGCGATGAAATCTCCAGGCTGACTTCGGGCGATTTGTCCCTTGCGGACACGGCGAGGCGCATGTGCGGTTCTGCCTCGGAGCGAGCTAGCAGCTTGAGGCTGGGTCTCAATACGCCTGGAGCTGATCGAACGGCAGGCGCACGCGGAAGCATGTCGAGCCCGGCTCGGACTTCACGCTGAGATGTCCGCTATGCTTTCGCACGATGCGCATGGCGTTATCGAGGCCGAGGCCAAGCCCCTTGCCGGGCGCCTTGGTGGTGAAGAAGGGTTCGAAGATGCGTTCCTGCAACTCGGGCGGGATGCCCGGGCCGGTATCCCAAATCTCCACCAGGAGCATGTCCGCCTCAAGCCGGCAGGCGACGCGAAGCCGGCCACTATTTCCGAGTGCGTCGAGAGCGTTTTCGATGAGTGCCGTCCACACCTGGTTCAACTCGCCGCCGTAGGCACTGATGCGCGGCAGTTCCGGTTGATAGTCACGCTCGATCTCAATGTGGGTCATTCGCGAAGCCAGCATTTGCAGGGTGGCGTCAAGGCCGGCCGCCACGTCGACCTCGAGAATCGGGGCGCGATCCATATTGGAGTAGTCTTTGACGGCGCCGATAAGGTCGAAGATGCGCGCGGTGGAGTTGACGATGGTTTCGGCTGCGCGCGCGGAACGCAGATAGCGGGCAAAGTATTGCAGGACGACGCAACACTCGCCGGGGCTGAGGAATCCGCGGAGTTCGTCCAGATCCGCAGTGGATACGAGTTGCTCCGCCATTTGCGAAGCAACCTCCCAGGCATCGCCACAGCCGACACCAGTGAGCCACGCGCGGAGCGACTCCTCGCGGCCAATGAAGCCGAGGGCATCGGTTTCGGAGGGCGGTTCGAGTGATTCGCCGGAGCGCGAAAAGATTTTCTCCTCCCATGCGACGACCTTCTCCATCTGTTCTTCAGTGAGCCGAAGTGTGATGAGCTTGATGCGGTTGCTCCGGTTAGCGCGTAACGCGCTGAGCAGGGTAGCGGCTGCGCGTTGAGCAGCGGAAGCGGGATTATTGAGCTCGTGCGACAGATTTCCGGCCAACTGACCGAGGGCCGCAAGCTTTTCTGCCTGCTGCTCGATGCGGGTGACTTCGCGGACGCGATCGAGCAAGGTGGAAACCACTCGCTGCGCCATGGAGGGAACGGCCACGAGCATTTCAGGAAAAACGGAGCGATGAATCAGCAGCGTCCAGACGGGCGAAACGGCGAATCCCTGGCCGCCATAGCCCTTCATCCGCGAGAAGGGCAGCAGGCCCGTCATTTGCCCAGTGCGGCCGATGAAAAGCGCCATGGGACCGCCGCGCTGGCGCCGCACATGAATCTCACCCTTGAGGATGAGGACCATGTGCTCGGCCGGAGCGCCCTCCTCGAACAGAATGTCACCGGGATTGGCGATGTATTCCTGGCCGTGACTCGCGAGCCACAGACGGTCCTCAAAAGGAACGCCATGCAGTGGGCCGATGTTATCGATGGCCTCCGCGATCTCTTCAAGCGGCGTGGGAGTGGCGGGAGCGACGACGGTGGGGGAAAGCATCCGGGACCTCCGGGGTAGATCCTGATATCAAAGGATAGCCGATTGGCGCGAAGGGACGATGAATGCTAGCGGCGCCCGGGCGTGGCGGGGCGGTGCTCCAAATCGGAGGGCCGATCGGACGGTTGTGTTTCCGATCTGGGTGCAAGGTTCCACGCGTCGGCGACGATGTAAAGCGGCCGGCCTTTACTTTCCTCGAAGATCCTGCCCACGTACTCGCCCAGAATACCCACGGTGATGAGCAGGGCAGCGTTGCTGATGCAGAGCACGATCATCAGGGAGGTCCATCCGGGGACGGTGCGTCCGGAGTGATAGGCGACGAGCGCTCTGACGGCTTCCTCAATGGCCAGCAGGGCCATGATTGCGCCGGCGAAAAAGCTCATGCGCAGCGGCAGAGGTGAAAATGAAACGGCGGCGTTCCATGCCAGGCGGATCATGCGGCTGAGCGGATACTTGGTGGTTCCGGCCACGCGGGGCTGGCGCTCGTAGCGCACGCAGATTTGCGGATAGCCGACCCAGGCCACCATGCCGCGCAGAAACCGATGCAGCTCGCGCATCGAGCTGAGGCTTGAGACGCAGCGCCGCGACATGAGGCGAAAGTCGCCGACATCGGGCGGCAGCGACGGGAGAAAAAAGGTCCGCATGAGTCGGTAGAAAAACCATGCGGTGCCGCGCTTGAAGAGATTCTCGCCGGCACGAAGCGATCGCTGCCCGCAAACCACGTCGTAGCCATTGCGATACTCCACCACCATCTGGTGGATGACATCGAGCGGGTCCTGCAAATCGGCGTCGACGAGGACGACCGCGTCACCCGCTGCGTAGTCAACGCCGGCAGTGGCGGCCAACTGGTGGCCGAAGTTCCGGGAGAAGCTGAGCACCTTGATGCGACGGTCGCGCGCGCTCCAGTCCACCAGGAACTGGAGGGTGCGATCGGTGCTGCCGTCGTTGACGAGGATCACCTCGCAGGTATAGGGCGAGGCGTTGATGAAGCGCGTGATTTCTGCAGCAAGCAGGGGAAGGCTCTCCTCCTCGTTGTAGCAGGGAACGACAAGCGACAGCAGCGCTGGTTCGAGCCGGGATTGCAGATATCCGGAAGGCATGGTCAGTTGGTGGGCGGAGCCATCGACCTTGATGGTATCGCCTGCGGCTGCCCGGTGACCACGGCGGGCTTACTGCGAGACAAGATCGTGGCTGACCGCAGTGGGCTTGCACTCCCTGGCGCGCCGCAGCGAAAGCGCGCCGGCAACTGCCAGCACAACGACGGCAGGCTCAAGCGGTTGCCTGTAATCCATCATGGGATGTGTGAGGTAGTAGGTGATGGGGAATATGCCGATGAGCAGCAAATAGGGAAGGACCGCAGAGCGGTTCGTGCGCCACAGGCTGCGCATGCCGAGCAGCATGAATAGCGTGACACTCGAAACATAGAAGACAGTCCCCGGAGTCGCGGGCTGGTCATGCAATTCCTGCGCAGAAAAACTCCAGAACCCGGTCCAGTAATAAACAATGCGGCGCAGCGTCTTGACCACCAAAAACGCGTAGTGAGGCCGATTCTTGAGGTCGTCGAGAGACATTGCGCGCTTTTCAGCGAGATAAGGGATTTCCCCCATCGTCAGGTACTTTTGCATTTCAACGGGGCTGCTGGCGGGATATGGCCGGCCGTCGCAGGTGGGAGGCGAGGTGCGGTCGTTGGGAGCATTGCCAAAGTCGTCGGCATATAGCTCGAGCCAGATATTGTCGCGGATAGGCACGACGACGCCGAGCGCGCGGTAGTTGCGGAGGGTCCACGGCGTGAGGACGGCAACGAACGTGAGGATGGTGAGTGCGCCGTTCAGCACCCAGGGCTTGCCCGCCTTGTGCGCCTGCCAAAGAGCGAAGCCGAGCAAGAAAGGCAGCGTGGACATGATGGAGGCGTTGGAGTGCGCGGTAATTCCATAGAGCGCGCCAAAGCCGATCCAGGCCCACGGTGCGGTGGAATTATGAATGCGCTGGGCAATGCAGAAGCATGTGGTGAACAGGAGGCTGGTGAGCGCGTATTCCCAAACCCGGCCGGCGGAGAAGTAAATGGCGAAGGGGTAAAGCGCCCAAACCCATGCGGAGATTTTGGCGCCGCGCAGGCCGAGCGCGTATTTTGCGCTGAGATAAACGGGAATGCACGTGAGGGTGGAGAGAATGCTGCTGATGGTGAGAATGATGAACGCCGAGGTGAGGGAATAGACGCCAAAGAGCCGGAAGACGAGGGAGAGCAATCCGGGATAGAGCGGGGACATGATTGCGGTGGGTCCGCTCCACGGCCAGTAGGGCGAGGAGAAGCCGTGGCCGGTGGCGAGTGCGCGCGCGATCCAGCCCATCTCCCAACCGAATGCTTCGTAGTGCTTGTCGGCATCGGGCAGGTCGCGATAAGTGAAAAAGACGACGACGAGGCGAATGGCCAGCGCAACCGCCATTGCAGGCAAAACCTGGCGGAGCCGGCCAGCCGAGTCTTGCGGCGCGGCAAGATTTTCTTTCGGACCTCGGGGCGTCGTGTTGTTCTTCATGGGGGTAGGTTCGTTCAATTGTTTCATAAGTAGACCGCTGCTGGTTTCGCCAGGGGCACTTGATTGAAGGACATATTTTCCGGCAGTACAGGACTGAGTGCGGGATGGCCAATTGCCTGGGGTAGTAGACTGGGCCTTGGTTTTTTTGAACCGGGAGCAAGCTCGATGCAAATAACGTTCGCCGCCTCGGAAGCCACGCCCTTTGCCAAAACCGGCGGGCTCGCGGATGTTGCAGGCGCGCTGCCCCGCGAGCTGGTGAAGCTGGGGCACAAAGTTACAGTCTTCCTGCCTTACTATGCGAGGGTGCGCCGGCTGATTGAGGGTGAAGGCCGGGGCGAGCCGAAGGTCGCGATTCGTTCTGTCACGATTCCATTCCGTTATTACAATCGATTCGTTGGCGTGATCGATGCGGGTATACGCGATGGGGTGCAGCACTACTTTATTGATTGCCCGGAGTTGTTTGATCGCAAGGAACTTTATGGGCCGAGCGGCGCCGAGTATACCGATAACGCTGAGCGGTTTGGGCTGTTCTGCCGCGCGGTGATCGAGGTCTCAAAACAGCTTGGCGTGCCCGATGTCTTTCATGTCCACGACTGGCAGGCGGCGCTGATTCCCGTTTATCTGCGAACTGTCTACTTGCCTGACCCCGAATTATTGGACGCCGCGACGGTACTCACCATTCACAACGCCGCGTACCAGGGCGCATTTCCGCCGAAGACTACAGAGGAACTGCTCTTTCCATGGGACGTCTTCACGATGGACAAGCTGGAGCAGTACGACCACTTCAACTTCCTCAAGGGCGGCGTCGTGTTCAGTGATGTGCTGACGACGGTCAGCAAGAAGTATGCCGAGGAGATTCAGACGGCGGAGTTTGGCGAGCAGCTCGAGGGTATTCTGCACAAGCGCGCGGCCGATCTGTTCGGCATTTTGAACGGCGTGGATTATGCGCTCTGGGATCCGGCCAAGGACGGTTATCTTGCCGCGCATTACACGCCTGAGAATCTCGAAGGCAAGCGCGCCTGCCGCGCCGATCTTCTTCATGCCTTTGGACTGGAGAACGTGCCGGAGAAGTCCCCAGTGATTGGCATCGTTTCGCGCTTTGCCAAGCAGAAGGGCTTCGACATTCTGGCCGAGATCACCGAGGAGATTGCTGAACGTGACGTTGCGGTGGTGGCGCTCGGAACGCACGACCCCTACTACGAGAATCTCTTCCGCGCATGGGCATTCAAGCATCCGTCCAATATCGCCGTACAGATTCGCTACGACGAGGCGCTGGCGCACAAGATCGAGGCCGGCTCCGATATGTTTCTGATGCCGTCGCGATATGAGCCCTGCGGCCTGAACCAGATTTATTCACTCAAGTACGGAACGGTGCCCATTGTGCGCGCTACAGGAGGCCTCGACGACACCATCGAGGAGTGGGACGCGGAGAAGGGAACAGGCACGGGATTCAAGTTTGAAGGATTTGATTCCAAGGATCTGCTCGCGGAAATTGATCGGGCGCTGGATGCATTCCAAAACAAGAAGGCGTGGGAACGCCTGATGCGCAACGGGATGGCGCGCGATTACAGCTGGCGCGGTCCGGCGAAAGAATATTTGCGCGTGTACGAGGAGGCGGCGCAGAAGGCAGGGACCAGAAAA
>Ga0265330_10001335_pt1 | contig 14413 bp, 14 predicted proteins | sample 41919metaG_FD_202083 | JGI IMG/M metagenome (GOLD analysis project Ga0265330, IMG submission 202083) | Rhizosphere microbial communities from Carex aquatilis grown in University of Washington, Seatle, WA, United States - 4-19-19 metaG | ecosystem: Host-associated > Plants > Roots > Rhizosphere... | reverse complement strand
CTGTGTAAGGTGCATGGGGGGTACTCCTTTCTTTGGTTTCGCAACCGAAAGTGGTACCCCTCTTTCCTTCCTAAGCGCTACGGCCTATCGGCCGGCGCCTGACACAAGACTTTGTACATCACCCGCGTGGATCGAGCGCGGTTGTCGCAGCGTTGTCGAGGTAGACTTGATCACACGTCACGGCCTATTCCCCGCGATAGAAAGTCTGGTTGTCGAGGGGCCTGACGACACCGAAGTGCGCCTGCCAGCCGATCTCCTTCTTGCCGACGCAGATGGTGCATGTGCCCACCGGCGGATTGCCCCGAAGCTGCATGGGCAATACCGCTTCCGGCGAAGCCTGGACTCGACCGACCAGCGGATCGATGCCGATGCCGTAAAGGGCATTGATTTCGCGGATCACAACTTTGGGCGCGACCTCCATGATGCGCGCGCGGAAGACCTCGCGTTCGGCCTGCGAAACGCGGTCGACTTTGGTCACCACCGCCACGTCGGCCAAAGACAGCATGGGGCCGATCTTGAGCGGCAGGTTCATCCCACTCGTGGCTTCAAGGACCACCATGCCGAGCCCGTGGTCGACGTAGGGCGAGCAGCGCAGACACAGTCCCGCGGTTTCCACCAACAGGACGTTGGCCCCGGCCTTGGCGGCCCATGCCAGCGCATCTGCGAGCACCATGACGCTACAGTGGTCGGGGCAAAGTTCGCCGGAGTAGACCTTTCGCGTGGGGATGCCGAGCTCGCGCTTGAGCTCCTCGTCCTCCTCGGCGAACTGCACGTCGAGTTTAAGAAAAGCCACTTTGTCCCCGATGGCGAGGAGCTTCTTCGCGAGGTGGCGGAGAACTGCGGTTTTTCCCGTCGTCGCCGGGCCAGCGCAAATCACGAGCTTCATGAGAGACCCTCCAGTTCAGTGCCAAGAAGACGCCGGCCGTGCCGAAGCTCATCGCGAAGAGACGCGAGCGCATCGTCCAGCCGACCGACTTTGACGGAGAAGTCGCGCTCCTGTTCGTTCGTCTCGAGAAAGTCGGCGATGCGGCCGCCCTTCATGACGATGCGAGCGTCGGACAAGAGTGCGATGCGAGGATCGTGGGTGACGAAGACGAAGATCTTGCGATAGCGGCGCAAGAGCTCGATAGCGCGCGTGCGATGGATGCCCGCGTTTTCCACTTCGTCCAAAAGCACGATGGGCGTGCTGCAAATGATGGCGGCATCGGCGATGAGCAGCGCTCGCGTTTGACCGCCCGACAGCTCGGTCATGCGCGAGCCGCCAGCGAGGGGCTCGCCCGTCAGTTCATTGGCGAAGGCGATGGTCTCCTCGGTCAATCGGCCGATAGTGGTGTCGTCACAGCCGCGGACCTTGGCGTGCGTCCGCAAGAAGAGATCCACGGCAAGGTCAGAGAGAAACGTCGTGTGCTGCGTGATGAGCGCCACCGGATTCATCGCGGGGTCGTCGCGATAGTCGAGCGGGGCCGGCGCTCCGTCGAAGAGCACGCGACGACCCGAAGGGGTGTTGCCGTCGGCGAACAATTCGATGTCGTTGATAAGGGTGGTCTTTCCTGAGCCGGTCGGACCTACGATGCTGATCACGTCGCCCATCTCAAGCTCGACTCTTGCGACCCTATCGGTCCCGCCGTCTTTGCCGCGGCCACCGAGGATTGTGATGTGATTGACCATGTTTTCGACCTTAGTTGATGGGGTAAGTCGTAATAGATCGCAAAAAAAGGACAGCCGTCTAGACCATGTCCGCGACCGTAGTCTCTTCGAGCTTCTTGGCCACGTAGTCGCGAATGTCTTTGAAGAGCTCGATCATCTTCTCCTCCTTCTCAATGGGTGTCGACTCGTAGAAGTACTCGCTCACCGACTGGGTGGGCGCCAGGGCCCCATCGAAGAGCCGGATGATGTCGGCGATGGACATCTCGTCGGCGGACCGGGCCAGCCGGAAGCCGCCGCGTTGCCCTTTCGAGCTGAGTACGAAGCGGGCTCGCTTCAGGGCGAGCAGGATTTGCTCGAGAAACGACAGGGGGATCTTCCGGGCGGTCGCGATGGTCTCCGCTGTCACGTATTCCGTGGAATCGTTGCGCGCGAGGTAGATGAGCGCCAACAGCGCGTACTCGCTTCGAGTGGTCATCCTCATAGCTCGAACGCCATCATGACTAATATGACGGACTAACTACACTAACCTTTCGCTACCGTCAAGCGGGACGCGCGGAAGCAGAAGGCGTTTCGCGCCGAAATTGGCGGCCACGCGCAGACCAGTCCAGAAAGTAGCCCGGGTGCACGCCCCGGGACCTCGAAATTGAGGAAGTCGACGGCTATCGAGCGGGTCTGACTACCGCGGAATTCGAAATCACCCCGGAACGCACTCGGCCCTCGTGCGGATCGTCGCCAGACGGAATCCAGCAAACGTAGGCTTTCAGCAAGGCTTGACGCCTATGCGAGGGCTAGGCGTCAAGCCGGTATCCAGCTTCCAGTCACTTCCAGTCGCAGTGACGAACGGAGGTGTTCTTGATCGAATTGGGGTCGTCCCGGACGACGTCGGACGCCCAGCCCGCGACTAGACCGCTCGCCGAAGTGAGGTTCGTGGTCATGTTGAATATGGATGCCCCTCCCACGCTGCAATCGGAATTGTTGGTGTCCCACGACCAAGCGAGCCAGCCGGTACCCACGCGCTGTGCCTCCGAAAGGAGAAACTTGTAGGGGATGGTTTGGGCACAGACCCCCGCGCCTCCGCTGGCGAACTCGCCGTTAATGAGGACAATGCCGAGAGTCTTCGACTTCTCTAGGCTGGTGGTGATGCGGGCGTTCTCTTGAGTTCCGCCGGTGTACTCGTGCCAGGAGAAGATGACGTTCTTCTGGGGGTCGGCGGCGAGGAGTGCCGGGGCGACAGTGAGTAGTTGCTCGACCTTCTGCCCCCATCCCGAACCGTCAATGACCAGGGGAACCACGATGCCGGCGTTGCGTATGGAGGTGATGGCACTGGTATACGTGCTTTGGAATGTGGAGTCCGAGACGTTGTTGTCGCCCGATTCGTTGGCGATGTTGAGCAGCATCCATTTTTCGTGGTTTTTGATCACCGCAACGACCGACGGTTGCGTCCACCACGTGACGGTCCCTGGAACGCCCCCGATGTTGCCGGTCGCATCGTGAAGCTCGGGGATGGGGATCATCTTGTTTGCCTCGGCCTTGGTCAACAGGGTGTCGAGGCCAGTTGAATTTCCGGTCTCCGCGAAAACGATACGGATGGCATTGGAGCCGAAGCTGGCGATTGCCGGGTAGCTGGTGCCTGAAGGGTCGGTCCAGATGGACATTTGGTTCAGCCCGCGCAGCAGCACTTTCTCGCCACAGTACGTATACAGGTCGCTCCCCTGGGTGTACATGTGCGTGCTCGTCGCGCCGGTGCTTCCGCCCGTGCCTGAGGATCCGCCCGAGTTGCTGGTGCCTCCCACCCCGCTGGCGCCGCCGCTGCCGCCCGCACCGCTGCCGCCGCTCCGCGAACCGCCTATGCCGGTAGCTCCACCGGTCGCGCTCGCTCCGCCCACGCCGCCGTCGTTTTGCGAACCGCCCGTGCCGGTATGTCCACCGGTCGCGCTCGCTCCGCCCAGGATGCCGCCGTCGTTCTGCGAACCGCCCGTGCCGACGCGTCCGCCGGTCCCGGCTGTACCCGCACTGCCGCCCGATCCGACCGCACCCCCCGTCGCGCTGGCCCCACCGGAAGCAACCGCGCCGCCCGTCGCGCTGGCCCCTGCGGAGCCGACCTCGCCACCCGTCCCGCTGGCCCCTCCGGAACTAGCCGAGCCTCCCGTGCTGGCGGAGTTTCCGCCGGTGTTGCCGCTGCCTGAGGTGCCACCCGAGCCCGCGATGCCGCCTCCCGTGGCCGCCGAGCCACCGGTACCGATCCTGCCGCCAGTGCCGACGGCGCTGTCCCCTTTGCCTGCGTCCGATGGGATCGCGGTGCCGGTGCCGTCCGAGCAACCTGCGGTCAGCAGGCCGCCTGAGAAGAGAAGAGCAAACCCGGAGGCAAAGACGAGATTTCGCTTCACGAGAAACTCCTTTTGCAGGGGAGAGCACAGACATCACATATGGGGTCCGGGAGCAGGTCACAGCTGCCGAGGATAACATCCATCGGCGGTGACTTCTGTGGTGAAGAATCCGGATCCGTCTTCCTGGCTTCCGTTCGCGCGCATCTTCCGCCATGATGGGGCTCGGCCTGCTATGAAAGTCGAGCAAATCACTATCTTCCTGGAAAACCAGTCGGGCCGATTGGCCGACGTGGCCAGCATTTTAGCCGCTGCGGGTGTGAACATCCGCGCGCTGTCGCTGGCCGACTCCGCCGATTTCGGCATCCTTCGTCTCATTGTCCACGACACCGAAAAGGCCAGCCAGGTGCTCAAGGCCGAAGGCTTTACCGTGGCCAAGACCGAGGTTGTGGGCGTTCAGGTGCCCGACCGACCGGGCGGTCTGGCCGAGATTCTCAACGCGATGAAGGCCAACCGGGTCAACGTCGAATACATGTACGCCGTCGTCCACCAGGCAGCCGTCAACGCCACCATGATCTTCCGCTTCGACGATTTGGAGAAGGGCATCGCGTGCCTGCAGCAGGCGGGAATCAAGATCCTGCGGGGCGAGGACGTCTACTCCATCTGAGGAAAAACGCAGCAGCAGGGAGCCAAGCGCATGAAGACATCAGGAATCGTTGCAACCTTTGTCTTGACGACACTCCTCGGCGCAGGCGCGTCGCAGGCCAAGGGGCCCACCATCAAGATCGGCGCCATCTTCAGCAAGACTGGCCCGGCGGCCAATCTGGGCGGCCCGGAAGTCCGGACCCTGGAGATGCTGGTTCAGGAGACCAACAAGAAGGGCGGGCTGGCCGGCTATCAGATTGAGCTGATTTTCAAAGACTCGGGCAGCAGCCCCGAAAAGGCCATCTCGTTTGCCAAGCAGCTCATCGAAGAAGATAAGGTCTTCGCCATCATCGGTCCTTCCACCAGCGGCGAGACCCTGAAAATCAAGGCCATCGCCGAGGAGGGCAAGACCATCCTCTTGTCCTGCGCCGCGGCCGAGGCCATCGTGAATCCGGTGGCCAGTTATGTGTTCAAGGTGGCGCCCAACGACAGCCACGCCGCCCGCCGCATCTTCGAGCAGATGAAGAAGATGGGCATCTCGAAGATCGGACTGCTCTCCAGCAACACCGGGTTTGGCAAGGCCGGCAAGGAACAGGTGGAGAAGCTGGCCCCCGGCTTTGGCATCCAGATTGTCGCCAATGAAGTTTACGAGAAGGAAGCCACTGACCTGACCGCCGTGGTGACCAAGCTCAAGGCGGCCAACGTGCAGGCGTTCATCAACTGGTCCATCGAGCCGGCGCAAGCCATCGTGATTAAGAATGCGCGCCAGGTGGGCTTGTCGGTGCCCATCTTCCAGAGCCATGGCTTCGGCAACATCCAGTACGCGAAGGCCGCCGGGCCGGCCGCCGAGGGCGTGATCTTCCCCGCCAGCCGCTTGCTGGTGGCGGACAGCCTGCCGGCCAGCGACAAGCAGAAGCCGGTGCTGCTCAAGTACAAGCAGAGCTACGAGGCTCTCTACAAGGAGGACGCCAGCACTTTTGGCGGCCACGCCCACGATGCCTTGTTGCTCTTGGGCAAGGCGCTGGAGAAGGCCGGCGCGCTCGACAAAGAAAAGGTGCGGGCCGCGCTGGAAAGCCTGCAAGGCGTGGTGGGCACAGCCGGGGTCTTCAACTTCTCTGCGCACGACCACGGCGGCCTGGGCATGGACGCCTTCGAGATGCAGACGGTGAAGAACGGCAAGTTCGTCGTATACAGCGACGCGGCCGCCAAGAAGTAGCGGCGGCACTGCAGGCCGGCCCGGCACAGGCGCATGAGTACCGCTCTTCTCTTTCAGTACCTGGTGGCCGGCATCACCTACGGCACGATCTACGCGATCGTCGCCATCGGTTTCAACATCATCTACAACACCACTGGCATCATCAATTTTGCCCAGGGCGAGTTCGTCATGCTGGGCGGGATGATCGGCGTCTCACTGCACGCGTTCTTGCCCGTGCCTCTCGCCATTGCGGGCGCTGTAATCGCCACCATGTTGGCCGGGGCGTTGATTGAAATTCTGTTCATTCGCTGGCTGCGCCGGCCGTCGGTGTTGCGCCTGATCATCATCACCATCGGCCTGTCGATCGCCATTCGCGAGCTGGCGCTGTTGTTGTGGGGCGAGGGCGTGCGTGCCTTGCCGTATTTCACCGGCACGGCCGTGACCTCGTTTTCAGTGGCCGATGTTCACATCTCGCCCCAGGTGGTGTGGGTGCTCGGCATCTCGGCGGTGATGGTGGCGGCGCTCAACTTCTTCTTTTCGCGCACCCTGCTGGGCCGGCAGATGCGCGCCTGCGCCTGCAACCGCGAGGCCGCGCAGCTGTGCGGGATCAGCGCCAAGAACATGGTGACCCTGTCCTTTGTGCTGAGCGCGGGCATCGGCGGCCTGGCCGGCTGTGTGATCTCGCCCATCACCTACGTGCAGTACGACAGTGGTACCAGCCTGGCCTTGAAAGGCTTCACCGTGGCCATCCTGGGCGGACTGGGCAACAGTATGGCCGCCATTGCTGCCGGACTTCTGCTCGGCACGCTGGAATCCTTCTCCATCTGGGTCATGCCGGCCGCCTACAAAGACGTTATCGCCATCAGCATCCTCCTGCTCATTCTCTTTGTGCGGCCGTCCGGGCTGTTCGGCAATGCCGAGGCTGCGCGCCTCAAGGAATACTGATGGCCCGTCGGCGCAACCTGCCTCTCTTGATCATGGCCCTGGCCGTGATCGCGGTGCACCTGTTGGCCGCGGCAGCGGGCAAGCCCCAGTACCTCACCCAACTCACCATGGCTGGGTACTACTCGCTGGTCATCGTGGGACTCACTTTGCTGATGGGCTACACCGGCCAGATCTCGATAGGCCACGCCGGATTTTTTGCCATCGGCGGCTACACCTCGGGCCTGCTCACCACGTACAATCTGCATTCGCAAAGCAGCGGAACTTTCGTTTCACTGTTGCGGGCGAGCGGTCTTCTCGTCGCAGGACAGGATTTGTACGGCGGCGATCTTCTGGTGGTGCGGCCGTGGGCGGCCTGCGTGATCGCGTTGCTGGTGACTGTCGCCATCGCCTATCTGGTGGGAAAGCCGGTCTTGAAACTGAGAGGCCACTACCTGGCCATGGCGACGCTTGGTTTCGGCACCATCGTGTACAAGGTGGTGCTGGGCAGCAGCTTGCTGGGCGCGGCTGACGGCATCTCGGACATTCCTGCGTTTCCGCTCTTTGCGGGCTTGGCCGTGACGGGAAAGTCGGCTCTGCGCACGCAGAACTACTACCTGGCCTGGGGCCTGGTTCTGGGGGCGATGGCCTTGCTCACCAATCTGATCCATTCACGCGTGGGCCGCGCCCTGCGCGCCATTCACGGCGCCGAGGATGCGGCCAACGCCATGGGCGTGGACACCGCCCGCTACAAGCTGCAGATGTTCGTGCTGAGCGCCGCGCTGGCCGCCCTGGGCGGCGTATTTCTCACCCACTACAACGGCGGCATCGGCCCCTCCGAGGCCTCGATTATGAAGTCCGTACGCTACGTGGCCATCGTCGCCGTCGGTGGCATGGCCAACCTTTGGGGCGCCCTGATCATGGGCGTGCTGCTCAACTTTCTTTCGTTGCGCGGTTCCTTCGGATCCTACGACGATGCAGTCTTCGGCCTGATTCTCCTGGCCATTATGCTCTTCGCGCCGAACGGTCTTCTGCGCGTGGAACTGGTGCAACGTCTGGCGGGCTTGCGCCGTCTGTGGAGGCAGGCGCCATGAGCCTGCTTCAGGTCAAAGATCTGTGCAAACGCTTCGGCGGCTTGCAGGCCGTGGGCAACGTCAGTTTTACCGTCGCTGCCGGCAGCATCAAGGCGCTCATCGGTCCCAACGGCGCGGGCAAGACCACCCTGTTCAACTTGATCTTCGGCACGCTGGCGCCCGATTCCGGACAGGTGATTTTTGACGGCAGGAAAACCGACGGCTGGAAGCCGCACCAGCTGGCGGCGGCGGGCATGGCGCGGACCTTTCAGCACATTCGCCTGTTTCCCAAGATGAGCGCCCTGGAGAACATCGCGGTCGGGCGTCATGTGCACAGCCGGGCTGGGTTCCTCAGCAGCATGATCGGCCTGCCGTGGACACGACGCGAGCAACGGGACGTGCGCGAAAAGGCGCTGGCGACCATGCGCTTTCTCGGCGTGGAAGAGCTGGCCGATGCCGAGGCGACCAGCCTGGCCTACGGCCAGCAACGCATCATCGAGCTGGGCCGGGCGCTGGCCTGCGAGCCCAAGCTGCTGCTGCTCGACGAGCCGGCCGCCGGGCTCAACATGCGCGAGACCACCGAGATGGCCAAGCTCATCGCGCGCATCCGCGACACCGGGGTCACCGTGCTGCTGGTCGAGCACGACATGACCCTGGTGATGAACATCTCGGACGAAATCTTGGTGCTGAGCTACGGCGAGAAGATCGCCGACGACAAGCCTCTGGCCATTCAGAAACATCCCGAGGTCATCAAGGTCTATCTGGGGGCCGACGATGCTTAGAATCCGCAGCCTGGAAGCCGGCTACGGCAATCTCAAGGTGCTGCGCCGGGTGTCGATCCACGTTTCCCCCGGCGAGATCGTGACCATCATTGGCGCCAACGGCGCGGGCAAGACCACGTTGTTGCAGACCATCGCGGGCCTGTTGCGCGCCCAGGCTGGCGAGATCCTCTTCGACAAGCAGGACATCGGCCGCCACGCGCCCGAGGGCATCGCTTTCCTGGGCTGCGCACTGGTGCCCGAGGGCCGCCAGGTGTTCGCGCCTATGACGGTCGGCGAGAACTTGCAACTCGGCGCCTACGTGCAGATTCGCCGCGGCCGCGGCCATGAGGTGCAACACGATCTCGGCCGCGTCTTCGACCTGTTCCCGCGCCTGCAAGAGCGCGCTTCGCAATTGGCGGGCACGCTGTCGGGCGGCGAGCAGCAGATGCTGGCCATCGGCCGTGCGCTCATGGCGCGTCCCCGGTTGATCATGATGGACGAACCGTCCATGGGGCTGGCGCCGCTGGTGGTGAAGGACATCTTCGGCATCATTCGGCGTCTGGGCAGCGAGGGCCACACCGTGCTGCTGGTCGAGCAGAACGCCAAGGCGGCGCTGCGCATCGCCAACCGCGGTTACGTGCTGGAGAACGGGCGCATCCTACTGGAAGAAAGTGCAGAAGAGCTACTGGCCAACCGAGATGTGCAGCGCGCCTATCTGGGGCGCGATTTGGACTCGGAAACCGAACTCGATGGCATGAGGAGATGACCATGGTCTGGGAGCCTGAAAAGGAATGCATGCAAAGGGACGAGCTGCGCCAGCTGCAGCTCGAACAGCTCCAGGCGGTCCTGGCGCGCGTCTACATGCACGTGCCCTTTTATCGCAAGCAGTTCGACGCGTGCAAAGTCGACCCCGACGATTTTCGCAGCCTCGACGACGTGCCGCGCTTGCCCTTCACCAGCAAGGCCGACTTGCAAGAGAACTATCCCTACGGCTTGTTTGCCGTGCCCTTGCGCGAGGTGGTGCGCATTCACGCGTCGGCCTGCATGTCCACGGTGGTTGGGTACACGCGCAACGACATCAAGACCTGGTCCAATCTGGTTGCGCGCGTGTTGTGCGCCGGTGGCGTCACTAAAGACGACGTGGTGCAGATCGCCTACGGCTACGATCTGTCGACCGGCGGGTTCGGCATCCACTATGGAGCCGAGCGCATCGGGGCTTCAGTCATTCCCACATCCACAGGCAACACCGCTCGCCAGATCAAGATCATGCGCGACTTCAAGACCACGGCGTTGGTGTGCACGCCGAGTTACGCTTTGCTGATTGGGGACACCATTCACAAGCAAGGCATCAATCCAGGCGTCCTGTCACTGAAGTATGGCTTGTTCGGCGGCGAGCCGTGGTCCGAGGCCATGCGACGGGAAATTCAGGACAAGCTGCACATTGTGGCCACTGACAATTACGGCGTCTCCGAGGTGATTGGGCCGGGCGTGGCCAGTGAGTGCATGGAGCGCAAGGGACTGCACATCAATGAAGACCATTTCTTGGTCGAGGTGGTCGACCCGCAAACGCTGAAACCCTTGCCCATCGGCGAGACCGGCGAGCTGGTCATTACCACTTTGACCAAAGAAGCATTCCCGGTCATTCGCTTCCGCACGCGCGACTTGACCAGCTTGCTGGCCGAGCCGTGCCCGTGCGGCCGCAAGACCATGCGCATGGCGCGTGTCGCGGGTCGCAGCGACGACGTGTTGATCATTCGCGGGACCAAGGTGTCGCCCGCGCAGATCGCGACGCTGCTCGGCGAAATCGAGGGCCAGGTGCCGCCGCATCAGGTGGTGGTGGAGCGTCCCGGCGCCCTGGACGAAGTGAGCGTGCTCATCGCGCCCAGCGAATCAGGCGCCTTTGACGAGCTTCGCAAACAGCACGAGCGCCTGGCCGCCATCGAGCGGCGACTGTCGTCGGAGTTGGGTCTGTCCATCAACGTGAAGCTGGTGGAACGCAAGTCCGTCGAATCCGGCCCAACTGTACTCGATAAACGAAAGGCCTGAACCCGCACGCGGCAGATTCAGGCCCTTCGAGCAAAAGTTGGCGCTACTTCTTGTCCTCGTACATCTTGGCGACGTAGGTGGCGATAATGAAGAGGTTGTGGGACACGTCCGAGACGTCGCTTGAACTCGTGGGGCTAGCGTCGACCTCGAGCATGTACATTGGCGTGACAGTCAGGGCAGGCGTGACCTTGAAGTCAATGCCCGCGTAGACGCGATTCTGGCGGAATCCGTCCTTCCAGTAGCCCGTGGGCTTGAAGCCACCCCCGTTGGCGATCTTGCTGGTGTCGCTGTCCTCGGCGACGCCGAAAAACACTTCGTCGGCCAGCAGGATGCCGAGTCTGTCGGTGAGCGCGTAGCGGGCCTGGAGCATTTCGCGCAGCACCGTACCCCAACCCGCGCGCTGCGAGCCGACGTCCAGGTTGAGAGTCGAGGTCTTGGTTGGAACGATATCGGCGTTGTAGGTGTCGGCGTAGAAAGTGTTGTGAAAGATGATGCGGTCATAGAATGACCAGCGGCCCAATCGGTACTCAACCGCTGGAATGATCTCGAGATTATGCGAAAAGCTGTAGGTCGAGAGGCAGTTCGTGGGATCGGGCGCACCCAGCGCAGAATACGGTCTGGCGGTGCAGCCGAGGGCCGTGTAGTCAGGCGCCGCCAATGCTTGCCGACCGCGCGTCGGGTAGCCCATGTAGTAGTACCAGAGCGATCCCTTGAGGGTCAGGTTGCCCAGCCTGTAGGTGAAGTTCGGGCCGATGAAGAGCTCGAGGAACTGGACCCCGGCCGCGTCTTCGCGCGAGCGCGCATACTCGAAACGCATGCCAGGCATGACCGTGAAGCTCCACTGGGGCGTGAATGCCACTGTGAGATTCTGGTCGTACCAGACTCGGCCCTCCTGCTTGGCTGGAACATCCGCCCGCGCGACCCCACTCAGTGCAATCAAGGAAAACAGACCGATGGCAATAACTGACAACCGTTTCATGTGCTCTCCCTTGTTTGGTGCCGCAAAACTTGCGCTTCGTTGTTAGCACGAGTCAAAAAAAAGCGGAAGGATGCGCAGGAAGGGCTGTGTTGATGACGCAGAGCGGGGGTGATTATTTGCCGGTTGTGAATAGCGCTTTAGCATCTGGGCATGCTGCTTGAACGTCGACATGCCGAACGGGATCGTCGCCATGACGGCCGCGTGCGGGCCGTGTTCGCAGTTCGCAACCTGATCGGCTCCTGCCTCCAGCTCGGTCAAGCCGAGGACATCGCACCCTCTGGGATTACTCTGCGACGTCCGCGCGATGTGCCGGTGTTGCCGCATACGCCGCTGACTCTCATCTTCGACCTGCCAGGCGCCGGCACGCGCATCAGCGTCGGCGGCTTGGTGATAACGGATAGGCCTGCTGGGACATTCCGTCGCACCGGCGTGCGCTTTACGGAAATGTCACCGGAAGACGCCGCACGGCTGGCCGACTTTTGCACTCACCGGGCGACGAGCCCAAGGGCGATGCCTATGAATCCTCGATGAGAATCTCGCGTCGCTGTGCCCCGGGACGGTGACCGGGCTGCGCGATCAGCCGGGCCGCGCCCCAGGCTGACACGAAGTCACCTTCGCGGCCGAGCCCGGGAAGATTCTCGGAGTTCACCAGCAAGATGTTGTTGATCCCCGTGGCCAGGGGCGCGCCCCCCACGCCCAGCATGCGCGGCAGATCGCAACTCAGCGCTGGCGCCATGGGCGTGGGCGGCACCGGGTCGAGTGCCGCCGGCTTCTCGCCCGTCGCCTCGGCGCCCAGCTCGGGTGGCAGCCCATCGTGGGGCGAGGCCAGCACCCACAGGTGTCGATCATAGAAGGGGATCAGGCGCGCCAGCTCCTCGCGCACGCGGGCTCGGATCACGGCCAGATAGCCCAAGCTCTCGGCGGCGCTGGCTGGAACCAGGCATTCGACCCAGACCGGAACGCGGTTGGGTTGGCGGGGCAGGGCCGCTCCCACCGTGATGTGAAGGGCGTTGTCCTCCAGGATCGGCTTTTCCGGGTCGCGCACCGACAGGACCCGCGGGCCCATGCCTTCGGGCAGGGCCTCCGGCCGCAGCAGTAAACACAGCGTGTATCGAAAACAGGCCGGGCGGATGGCAGCCGCGGTTTCGCGCAGGCGTCGCGGGGCCGCGTCCCCGCACAGGGCCAACAGCGACGCAGCTGACCCGGCCCAGATGAGCCGGCCCAGCCCGATGGTCTCGCCGCGCGGCCGCGCGCGCAGGCCCGCGACGTTGCCTCGTTTCCAGACCAGCTCGTGCGGCACCAGGCGCTCGCGCACCTCGCCCGAAAAGCTTTCCAGCTTGTCAGTGAAGAGGGCGCGCAGATCCCCGCCGCCGCCACCCAGCCGGAAGACACCGCGCCGAGCCCCATCAAAGGCGCGCGCCTGGGTCATGGCGGTGATGTCTCCCGGAGAAAATCCGCTAGTCAGGGCAGCCAGAGCAGCCAGTCCGGCGCGCATGGGATGGTAGGGCGGCAGCGCGGCCAGCCAGTCGGATTCAAGGGGCGGCAGCTGGCCTTGGATGCGGCCCACGTCGCGCCTCTCCCAGAAACCCTCGGGCGGCAGAGTGATGTCGGAACCCAAAAGAGGATCCAGCACCGCGCTGCTGTTGCGTAGGCGCGCGAGGATTTCGTCGAGAACGGCGCACTCAGAGGGGAATTCGCGGCGCAGTTCAGCGGAATTGGCTTCGGGATCGCTGCCAAAGGCGATGCGGTGCTGCGGGAAGATGATCTGCAGCCCGGGTTGCACGGCAGGCGCGCGCCGGCGAATCACCTGCGCGTGGCCAAGCTCGCGCATCACGCGCGCCACCGGTTCGGCGTCGGGTGGTGGCAGCAGCCCGGGTTCACGCGCCAGGGTATAGGGGCCAGCCTGGAAGGTGGCGGGCTGGCGGTCGTGTCCGCACAAGAGCACGCGCTTCCCGCGGCGGCTGAGCAAGGCCGCCGCGATCAGCCCGGCCAGGTCCGGGCCGCACACCACGACGTCGAAGTAGTTGGTGTCCACGGCGGGGGAGAGTCTACAGCCGGCAGCGCGCAGTCAACAGGAAGTAGGAAGGATTCGGAGGAGGGGGCGGGGACGGAGGCGGAGTCGGGGACGGGGTCCGTGGCCCCGTCAGGGACAATGGCACCGATTTATTGTCCACCGCTGTCACGGCGGCTTGGGCCGCCACTTCTCAGCTCGGCCTCTCAGCAGCGCAGCAAGTCTAGGCGCCGCTGGGTTCACTTCCGCTGCCGGTCAGGACCCAGTCGATTCGCTCGCCAGTCACCCGGCTTTCCAGCAGCTTCGACAATGCAACCTCGAACTCGGCTCGATTGGTTGCGTATCCCCTCTCGTTGCCCCAGATCAACCAGACCGGATAGCCAAGCTCGCCAAGACCCACTTCTGCTAGATACTTATAACGGTCTGACTTGCCCACAACTTCCAGGATGCCGGTGAGTGGGACATCTCTTCCCCTGCGTTTCGCCTCTACCATTGCTCGGGTAGAGCCGGCAAACTGTAGAGTCAACTCACCACCCAGCGCCTCGGTGAGTTGTTTGGACGCATCCTGCAGGACGGCATCCATCTCCTGGCGCGCGGCGACTGCTCGCTCATTTGCATTGAGGCCTTTTCGGGCAGCATCGGCGAAGTTCATGATTCGCTCCTGTCAATAGGTTGCCTTGGTTTGGCGACCAAGTCGAGGGTTCCAAGGAGGGGGGTGATGTCACGACTTTTGTGTCACGAGGAAGAGGGTTGATACCTTCTGCTGCTGGTTTTCGTGGGTGAAGACCGCGTAGAGGATGCGGTCCATGCT
>Ga0265330_10001334_pt1 | contig 14415 bp, 26 predicted proteins | sample 41919metaG_FD_202083 | JGI IMG/M metagenome (GOLD analysis project Ga0265330, IMG submission 202083) | Rhizosphere microbial communities from Carex aquatilis grown in University of Washington, Seatle, WA, United States - 4-19-19 metaG | ecosystem: Host-associated > Plants > Roots > Rhizosphere... | reverse complement strand
ACCGGACCGGAATGTACTTATGTACTTGAGGACCGGAAGCGCAGGCCCGACGCCGCCAGCGGCCCGGATCGTCGGCCGCCGGTCAATCGAAGAACTGAGAGACTATTGCTACTCGCCGCCGCCCTTACGTCCGCGAGGTGCCCCACGCCGGGCTGTGGCCCCCGCGGGCTTGGCAGCGCGGGCCGCCGACTCCTTCTTGACCCCGCCCTTGGGCGCCGCCGCCTTGGGAGCGGCCTTCTTGGGCCGACCGGTCTCGGCCTTGTCCTTGTCGGCTGGTTCCTTCTTGGCCTTGGCCTTCCCCTTCTCGGGGGTTGGCTTGGGTTCAGGCTTGCTTGCCTCACCCTCGCCCGGAATGAGCTCCAGCAACGACATGGGGGCCGCGTCCCCTGGCCGCGGTCCTAGCTTCATGATTCGGGTGTAGCCGCCGTGTCGGGCCAGGTAGCGCGGCCCGATTTCCTCGAACAGCTTGAGCACCGCATCCCGGTCGCGAACGGCCCGCAAGGCCATGCGCATGGCATGCACCACCCGCGCCTTCTCCTCGTCGGTGCGCTTTTCTGGCTTCTTGGTCAGTATCGGGCCCAGTCGCCGCGCCCAGGTTATGGCCCGCTCCGCGAGTCGGCGCACCTCCTTGGCTTTGGTCTCCGTGGTCCGGATGCGCTCGTAGGTCAATAGGGCCGCCACAAGGTTGGAAAACAAAGCCTTGCGGTGGGCCGGAGTCCGAGAAAGGTGCAGTCCTGCTCTCTTGTGTCGCATGTTCGCCTAGCAGCTGGTGAAGTTGGCTGGTGGGGGCGGCCTGTCGATCAGGCCTTCTTGGGCGGACCGTCTCCCGGCCAGCCTTCCAGTTTCATGCCCAATGACAAACCCATGCTGGCCAAGATCTCTTTGATCTCCTTGAGCGACTTGCGCCCAAAGTTCTTGGTCTTCAGCATTTCTGATTCGGTTCGCTGCACCAATTCGCCGATGCAGCGGATGTTCGCGTTCTGGAGGCAGTTGGCCGAACGCACGGACAACTCCAGATCGTCCACCGACTTCCACAGATTCTCGTTGAGCTTCTGCTGCTCTTCCGAGACCGTGGCCTCGGGCGCCGGCTCGGCGCCTTCCTGGAAGTTAATGAAGATAGTCAACTGGTCCTTGAAGATCTTGGCGGCAAATGCCACTGCGTCTTCCGGTTTGACCGTGCCGTTGGTCCACACTTCCAGGGTCAGACGATCGTAGTCAGTCTGCTGTCCGACGCGCGCGTTGGTGATGGCGAAGTTCACCTTGCGGATGGGCGAAAACAACGAATCAATAGGAACGGTCCCTACGCCCATGGTAGGAGTCTTGTTGCGCTCGGCCGGCACATAACCGCGCCCCGTGGCAACCTCGATGTCCATGCGCACCTTGGCGCCCTTGGAGCACGTCATGACCACGTGATCGGGGTTGAGGATCTCGACGCCATCGGGACACTGGATGTCGCCGGCGGTGACTTTTCCCGCGCCGTCCTTTTCCAGTCGCAAGGTGCGCGCCTTGCCGTCCAACGACCGAATGATGACCTCTTTCAGGTTGAGCACGATATCCGTGACATCCTCGGCCACCTCGGGCAGCGAGGTGAACTCGTGCACGGCGCCTTCAATCTTGATGGCGGTGATGGCCGCGCCCTGCAAGGACGACAGCAGCACCCGACGGAGCCCGTTGCCGATGGTGGTGCCGAAGCCCCGTTCCAGTGGCTCGCAGGTGAACTTGCCGTAGGTAGCGGTAAGGGACTCGGTATCCACTTCCAAATTTCGTGGGCGGATGAGATCGCGCCAATTCTTCGCAACAAACGCCGGCTGAGACGCCGCCACAGTGGGTGAACTCGCGGTCGACATTCTGTTCTCCTATCTGAAATCCTGAGGGGGCGGGTGATCTACTTCGAGTAGAGCTCGACGACGAGCTGTTCGCGAATGGCCATGGTCAAGTCTTCGCGCGCGGGCAGCGTGGCGAGCTTGCCTTGAAAACTGTCTTTGTCCAATTGCAGCCACTTGGGCACGCCCCGCCGCTCGACCGCCCCCAGGTTCTCCAGGATGCGGGTCACCTTGCGGGACTTCTCCTTGACTGCCACGTTGTCGTTGGCGGAACAAAGGAACGAGGGCACGTTGACCTTCTTGCCATTGACCACGAAATGCCCGTGGCGCACAAGCTGCCGCGCCTCCGCGTGATCCGAGGCGAAACCCAGACGGTACACCACGTTGTCAAGACGGCGCTCCAGCAGTTGCAGCAGGTTCTCGCCCGCCACGCCCTTCATGCGCGTGGCTTTGTGGTAGTAGCCACGGAACTGCCGTTCGGCCAGACCGTACATGCGCTTCAGCTTCTGCTTCTCGCGCAGCTGAGAGCCGTAGTTGGACAGCTTCCTGCGGCGGGCCTGTCCGTGCTGGCCGGGCGCATAGGCGCGCCTCTCGTAGCCACACTTGTCGGTATAGCAACGGTCGCCCTTGAGGAACAACTTCACGTCCTCGCGGCGACAGAGGCGACAAACGGGACCGGAATACTTCGCCATCTCTGAGTTACCTTCCTCGTGCGTTCACTTGACTCTGGGACTTTGAAAACAACTGCATCACACCCGGCGTCGCTTGGGCGGCCGGCAACCGTTGTGGGGAATCGGGGTCAGATCGCGGATGAGATTGATCTTGAAACCGGTGGCGGCCAGCGCGCGCAACGCCGACTCGCGCCCCGAGCCGGGGCCCTTGATGAAGACGTTGATGGACTTCATCCCGTGCTCCATGGCCTTGTGGGCGGCATCCTCGGCGGCCAACTGGGCCGCGAAGGGCGTCGACTTGCGCGAGCCCTTGAAGCCCTTCACGCCTGAAGACGACCAGGACACCACGTTCCCAGACACATCGGTAATGGTCACAATGGTGTTATTGAACGACGCCGTGATGTGCGCGATGCCGCTCTGGATACTCTTCTTGGCCTTCTTGGCCTTGGTCTTTGGCTTGGCTACTACTGGTTGGTCAGTCGACATGTTCCGTCCGTCTCATCTCTCTCGTGAGGTTGCGGCCGACGTCTTCTGCTGCGAAGACAACCGACCGATTCGCTACTAGGCTCCCGTACCCTCCGTCTTGCGCTTGATCATCTGTCCCTTGCGCGGTCCCTTGCGAGTCCGAGCGTTGGTCTTGGTGCGCTGGCCGTGAACCGGCAAGCTGCGTCGGTGGCGCAACCCGCGGTAGCAGCCCAGATCCATCAGGCGCTTGATGTTCATCGAGATTTCACGTTGCAGATCGCCCTCGATCTTCAGGCCCATCTGCTCGATGACTTCACGGATGCGGCGACTTTCGTTGTCGTCCAACGTATCACTGCGCTTGTCGAGCGAGACACCGGATGCCTTGAGGATCTCGCGTGCCTTGGTCCTCCCGATGCCGTTGATGTACGTCAGCGCATACTCCATGCGCTTGTTTCGGGGAAGATCGATGCCTGCTACACGAGCCATGCGGTTTCCTTTCCTGCTCTCATCCGGGCTAGCCTTGCCGCTGCTTGTGGCGCGCATTTTCGCAAATGACGCGCACAACCCCGCGGCGGCGGATTATCTTGCACTTGTCGCAGATCTTCTTCACTGATGCTCTGACCTTCATGGACCTTGCCCCGTTTCACGCCCGTGACAAAACCATCGGGCCGTTCTCGGTGATTGCCACCGAGTGCTCAAAATGGGCCGAAAGGCTACCATCTTTGGTAACCGCAGTCCACCCATCGTCCTCGATTACAACGTCATCGCTACCCTGATTCACCATGGGCTCAACCGCAATAACCATCCCTGCCATCAGGCGGGGACCTTTACCGGCTTCGCCGTAGTTGGGAACCTGGGGTGGCTCGTGCATGTGCCGCCCTATACCATGTCCCGCGAACTGGCGTACGACGGAAAAGCCACGTGCTTCGACATGACTCTGAACCGCCCAGCTCACGTCTCCCAAACGGTGTCCGACCGCGCACTGTGCCAGCGCCTTGTCCAGCGATTCCCGGGTCGCCTCGACCAGAGCATGAGCCTGCGGCGACACCGCGCCTATCTCGAGTGTCCTGGCTGAGTCACCACACCAACCGTCCTTGAAGGCGCCAAAGTCCAGAGAAAGAATGTCGCCGTTCTTGAGCACCAAGTCCTTGCGCGGGATTCCGTGCACGATGGTGTTGTTCAGGGACGCACACAGAACCGCGGGATAGCCCCGGTAGCCCAAGAATGCCGAATCGGCCTTGAGCTGCTTGAGTCGCTTCGCCGCAAGCTGATCGAGCTCCCACGTGCTCACGCCCGGCGCAGCCGCCGCGGCCAGAACGTCGAGAACCTCAGCCACGACAAGGTTTGCCTCGCGCAGCTTGGCGATCTGGGCCGCTGACTTGAGCTGGATCCCCTTCAAGCCCGCCTCGTTTGCTCGTCCACAGCACGAGCGCTGAATGCGCACAGGGTGGTCATGAGCCTGAGTTGTGACAAGCCGCAAGCTCAGCCGCCTACCGGAGCTGTCACGCGTCCGCCGCGTCCGCGGATGCGCGGTCCTTTGGGCCCGGTGAAGCCCTCGTAGTTACGCGTAATGAGGTGGGACTCGATCTGTTGAACCGTATCCAGCGCGACACCGACCACGATCATGAGGCCCGTGCCGCCGAAGTAGAACGGAACCCCCATGTGAACGGTCAGCAGCGTGGGCAGCACACAGATCGCGGACACATAGATAGCGCCACCCGCGGTGATGCGTGTCAGGACCTTGTCGATGTACTGGGCCGTGGCCTTGCCCGGACGAATGCCCGGAACAAACCCTCCGTACTTGCGCATGTTGTCCGCCACATCGACCGGATTGAATGTAACCGCTGTGTAGAAGTAGCAGAAGAAGACAATCAGGCCTACGTAGAGAACACCGTAGCGCCAATCGCCCGGATGCAGAGCATCGGAAAACGCCTTGGCGATGGGATTATCCCAGAACGAAGCGACCTGCTGCGGGAACATCAAGATCGACGAGGCAAAGATGGGCGGAATCACGCCCGAGGTGTTGACCTTGAGGGGAAGGTGGGTGGACTGCCCGCCAAACATCTTCCGTCCCACGACCCGTTTGGCGTATTGGACCGGAATCCGCCGTTGGCCGCGCTCGAAGAAGATGATGGTGGCCACCACCACCACCACAATGAGTCCCATCAAGGCCAGCGAGAACGCCGTCACGTTGCCGTCCTTGGCGCGAATATAGAGACGAGCCAAGGCGTCGGGAATGTCGGTCACGATGCCGGCGAAGATGATGAGCGAAATGCCGTTGCCGATGCCGCGCTCGGTGATCTGCTCGCCCAGCCACATGATGAAAGCCGTGCCGGTGGTGAGCGACAGCATGGTGAGCAGGTAGAAGTGCCAGTTGGGGTCAGGCACAACCTCGCCCAGATGGCCGTACGCGGAGTTGTTCGACACCAGCCAGCGCGCAATGAAGAACGACTGGATGAACGACAGGATGATGCAACCGTAGCGTGTGTACTGGTTGATCTTCCGCCGCCCCATCTCGCCTTCCTTCTGAATCTGTTCGAGCTTGGGAATAACCACGGTGAGGAGCTGCAGAATGATTGACGAGCTGACGTAGGGCATGATGCCCAGGGCGAAGATCGACATCTTCTCCAATGCGCCGCCCGAAAACATGTTGAACAAGCCCAGGAAGGTGCCCGAGGCCTGGTTGACGATCTTGCTCATCACGCTGGCGTTCACGCCGGGGGTGGTGACCACCACGCCGATGCGATGAATCGCGAGGAGCCCGATCGTATAGAAGATGCGCCTCCGCAGCTCAGGGATCTTCCCCATATTTTGGAAGCCAGAGGCCATGTTAGTTCCCCCTAGAAATCAACTTCAGCCGTTCCTGATGACGCCCTAGCCCTCGACCACTTCGACGCGTCCACCCTTCTTCTCGATCTTGTCCTTGGCGCTGGCCGAAAAAGCGTTGGCCTTCACCACGAACTTCTTGCTCAGCTCTCCCGAGCCCAGCACCTTGACCCAGCGGCAGCGCCGCGGGATGAGACCCACCCCGTGCAGCTCCGTGATGGTGACAGTTCCCGCCTCGAAGCGTTCTTCGAGGTCGCGCAGATTCACCGCGAAGGTCTTGGCGGCAAAGATGTTCTTGAACCCCTTCTTAGGCAGCCGGCGCTGCATGGGCATCTGACCACCCTCGAAGCCGAGGCGCGCGCCATGGTGACCGGTGCGGGCCTTCTGACCCTTGACGCCCTTGCCTGACTGTTCGCCGGTGCCCGAGCCCGGACCGCGGCCAATGCGCTTCCGATTTCGGCGTGCGCCGCGCGGTCCCTTCAAGCTGTGTAACGTGGTACCCATCGTCCAAGTTCCTTTCGGCTGTCGCTCGCGATCTACTCCGCGACCTCGACCTTGACCAGGTGAGAGACGGAACGGATCATCCCGCGTACGGCAGGATTGTCCGGCAAGACTGCGCTGCGCCCCATCTTGCGCAAGCCCAATTGCCAGATGGTCAGTTTCTGTGGCTCAGGGCGGTTGATGCCGCTCCGGATCAAGGTGACTTTCAGCTTCTTGGCCATGGCCTACCCTGCTGCCGTGATGTCTTCCAAGCGCATGCCCCGAAGCGAGGCAATGTTGGCCGCGCTGCTCAGTCTCTTGAGCGCATCAATGGTCGCGTGGATGACGTTGTGTGGATTGGAGGTTCCGATGCACTTGGTGAGAATGTCCTGTATCCCCGCCACCTCAAGCACGGGTCGAACCGCGCCGCCCGCGATCACCCCGGTGCCGGGGCTGGCGGGCCGCAAGAGAACGGTGCCCGCGCCAAACGTCCCTTTGACTTCGTGGGGAATGGTGGTGCCGGCCAGGGGAATCTTGAACAGACTCTTCTTGGCCTGTTCAGTTCCCTTGCGAATCGCTTCGGGAACTTCATTGGCCTTGCCCAGGCCCGCGCCCACATACCCGCGCTGATCGCCGACCACCACCAGCGCCGAAAACGAGAACCGCCGGCCGCCTTTGACGACCTTGGCGACGCGGTTGATGAAGACGACGCTGTCGACCAGCTCGCCAACTTCTTCGTAGTTAATCGCCATTCTTGCTCCTAGATGAACCGAATCGTCCGCCTTGCACTGCCACCCTAGAACTTCAATCCTGCCTCGCGCGCGCCGGTGGCGATCGACGAGACACGACCGTGATAACGATAGCCGGCACGGTCGAAAACGACCTGCTTGATGCCCTTTTCGAGACACTTCTTCGCCACCAAGGCACCCACTTGCTTGGCCCGATCCCGCTTCTTGCCCTTGGGCGGATTGGCCGGTGGGTTCTTCTTGGGCAGCAGATCGGAGAATGCCACCAGCGTCTTGCCCGCCAAGTCGTCCACCACCTGGGCGTAGATATGCTTGGCGCTCCGGGAAACCACCAGGCGAGGCCGTTCCGGTGTTCCCGAAATCCGCTTGCGCAACGAGTGCTGCCGGCGCGTGCGACTTTCGATCTTGTTCTTGCGTGCCATGAGTCCTCTTCTTCTCAACCTGGTGAAGGCTAGCCCCCGCCCGCCGCGGCGCCGGTTGCAGCGGCCTTGCCCACCTTGCGCTTGATGACTTCCTCTACGTACTTGATTCCCTTGCCCTTGTAGGGCTCGGGGGGCCGCAGCTCGCGGATCTTGGCGGCAATCTGGCCAAGCAGGTCCTTGTCGGCTGAGGTCAGGCTGAGGCGGTTCTTTTCCACCTTGGCGCTGACGATCTTCGGCAACTTGAAGACGATGGGATGGGCATAACCCAGCGCAAACGTCACCGCGTCGCCCGTCACCTCGGCGCGATAGCCGACGCCGTTGATCTCAAGCTCGCGCGTCCAGCCCTCGGTCACGCCTTTGACCATGTTGGCCAGGTGCGCGCGCACCAGACCGTGGCGCGCCCGCTTCTCGTTGGAATCATCCGCGCGGGAAACGACGAACTTGTCGCCTTCCAGCTTGATGCTGATGCCCGCCGGAAGGAGTTTTGTCAATTCACCCTTGGGCCCCTTGACCGAGAACTGCCCAGCCTTCTGGCTGAGGGTCACGCCCTTGGGAACCGGAATGACTTTGCGACCGATGCGTGACATCTACCAGACCTCACAAAGCAGTTCGCCCCCGACCCCGGCCTTGCGGGCCGCCCGATCAGTCATGAGGCCGTGGGAAGTGGACAGGATGGCGATGCCCAGCCCGGATCGGATCTTGGGAATCCGATCGCATCCGACGTACACGCGCTGCCCGGGGCGCGAGCGACGGCGCAAGCCGGTGATGGCGTTGGTTCCCGGCTGCGGCCAGCGCAGACGAACCACGATCTCGGCTTGTCCGTTGAAGTTGTCGTGGACATCGAAGCCCGTGATGTAGCCCTCGTCCTTGAGCAACTCGGCCAGGCGCACCTTGAGCGTAGACGAAGGAGACATCACGTCGCCTTGTCGGGCCATGATGGCGTTACGAATGCGGGTAAGGAAATCAGCAATGGGATCGGTCATGGGCACCTACCAGCTCGACTTGACAACACCGGGAACATCGCCACGCAGGGCGAGCAACCGGAAACAAATACGACACAGTTCGAATTTGCGATAGTAGGCGCGCGAACGGCCGCATTGCTTGCAGCGATTCTTGTGCCGAACGGCAAACTTGGGGGTTGGGGGAAACATGTCAACAGTCTTCGCCATTTTTCGCTAGCTCCTAAACGGCATCCCGAGGTGGCGCAACAGCGCGCGGCCTTGCTCGTCGGTACGCGCGGTGGTGGTGATGGTGATGTTCATACCCTTGGACTTTTCCACGCGCTCGAAGCTCGCCTCAGGGAAGATGTTCCCTTCGCGAATCCCGAGCGTGTAGTTGCCGCGGCCGTCAAACCCCTTGGGCGAAACGCCCTTGAAGTCGCGCACGCGCGGCAGCGCGAAGCTGACCAGGCGATCGAGAAACTCGTACATGCTGTCGCGCCGCAAAGTCACCATAGCGCCGATCTTTTGGTTGCCCTTGAGCTTGAAAGCCGCGATGGCTTTCTTGGACTTGGTGACGATCGGCTTCTGTCCGGTGATGAGCGCCAAGTCATCCACGCCCGAGTCCAGGATCTTGGGATTGGTGACGGCCTCACCTAAGCCCATGTTCACCGTGATCTTGACCATGCGCGGGGTCTGCATCACGTTGGCCAGGCCCAACTCAGTCATCAGGCGCGTGCGCAGCTCGCTCTCGAAAAGCTTACGCAGGCGCGACGGCTGACTTCGCTTGACCCGCTCGCTGGCAAGCTCAGTCTTGCCGGCGCCAGCAGCCCCGCCTTTGCCAGGTTTGCCTTTGCCAGCCGCTCGCGCAGCCTTCTTGGCCGCGGCCTCCGCCTCTTGCTCGGGTGTCAGCACGGGCTTGCCGCCCTTGGCGGGCTTCTCCGCTGCTGCCTTTTCGGGTTTGTCGTTCTGCTCAGCCATCGGTGTTTTCCTTCTGCCCCTGGTGCCTATGCCGACTCAATTGCCGACCCGCACTTCACGCACACGCGCCGTTTTTTCTGTCCCTCTTTGATGTCGACCCGGCAACGCCGACCGGCGCTGCACTTCCCGCACCACAGCGCCACATTCGAGGCCTGAATCGAGCCTTCCTTTTCCAGAATACCGCCGCGCGGATTGCGCTGCGTCGGCTTGGTGTGGCGTTTGACCAGGGCGATTCGCTCGACCACCAGGCGTCCCTTGGCGGTGAGGATGCGCAGCACGCGACCGCGCTTGCCTTTGTCTTTGCCGGCAATCACGACCACGGTGTCGCCTTTGCGAACGTGCATCACAGCACCTCCGGGGCCAATGAAATGATCTTCATGAATCGCTTCGCACGCAGCTCACGGGCGACCGGCCCAAAGATGCGGGTTCCCACCGGCTCGTTGTCTTTGTCGACCAAGACCGCCGAGTTCGCGTCGAAGCGGATGTACGAACCATCCGGACGCGACACCTCTTTCTTGGTGCGCACGATGACCGCCCGGGCCACTTCGCCCTTCTTCACCTTGGCGTTGGGTATCGCTTCCTTGATGGACACGATGATTATGTCCCCTATGGAAGCGTACTTGCGTTTGGTGCCACCCAACACCCGGATGCACATAATCTTCTTGGCACCCGAGTTATCGGCCACATCGAGAGTTGTTGTCGTCTGGACCATGATCTGAACCTGTCGTCCGTTTCTTGGCTGCAGGCCGGGCTAGACTTCCTGGGCCTTTTTCACAAGGCGCTCCACCCGCCAGCGCTTCTGGCGCGACAGCGGACGTGACTCCACAATCACCACGCGATCACCCACCCGGTATTCGTTTTTCTCGTCGTGCGCCTTGTACTTCGCACGCTTGGTCATGTACTTGCCGTACTTGGCGTCGGCCAGGCGGCGCTCGACCGTCACCACGCGCGTCTTGTTCATCTTGTCGCCGGTCACGACCCCAACCAGCTCCCGCTTCCGCGATGCGGGCCGCGTGCTGGCTGCGGCCTGGTCGGCCTTGGCAGGACTGGATGCTTGATTGGCCACGGCCTATTTCTCCTTCGCAGGGGCAGCCGGCGCAGCCACTGAGCGTTGCCGCTCGGCCAGCACCGTGTTCACCCGCGCAATGTCCCGTCGGGTGTGGCGCACCAGCATCGTGTTCTCGAGCTGGTTCGTGTTCTTCTTCAACCGATACTGGAGAAGATCCTCTTCCAACTTCCTGAGCGTGCGTACCAGCTCGACCGGGTCGTTTCCGCGCAGGTCTTTCGCCTGAATCTTGCCTTTCATAGCGCGTGCTCCCGTCCGATGACTCGCGAGCGAACCGCCAGCTTGTGCTCGGCCAAATGGAATGCTTGCTTGGCCAGCTCTTCGGTCACGCCCTCAAGTTCGTACATCACCCGGCCGGGCCGAATCACGGCCACCCACTCTTCCGGGGTGCCCTTGCCTTTACCCATGCGGGTTTCGGCCGGCTTCTTGGAAATCGGCTTGTCCGGGAAAATGCGCACGTACAACTTTCCGCCGCGCTTCACGTGGCGGGAAATCGCGGTACGCGCGGCCTCGATCTGGCGCGCGGTTACGAAGCCGCAGCTCATGGCCTGCAGTCCGAATTCGCCGAATGACACGAAGGCGCCGCCTTTGGAGACGCCGCGCATCTTGCCCTTCTGTTGCTTGCGCCACTTGACTCGATCAGGTGCCAGCATGGTTTCCTCTCCTTGCGCTTAGGCCAGACGAACCGACCGTTGCGGAAGGACCTCGCCTTTGAAGATCCAACACTTCACGCCGATGGCGCCGTAGGTGGTGTGCGCCTCGGTGAAGCCGTATTCAATGTCCGCGCGCAGGGTGTGCAAAGGCACGCGGCCCTCGTGGTACCACTCGTAGCGGGCCATTTCGGCACCGCCCAGACGGCCGGAGCAAGCCAGACGGATGCCCTTGGCGCCGAACTTCATGGCGGTTTGCACCGCTTTCTTCATGGCGCGGCGAAAAGCCACGCGGCGTTCCAGCTGGGTCGCGACGTTTTCCGCCACGAGTTGCGCATTGGTCTCGGCTTTGCGGACTTCCTGGATGTTGAGAAACACCTCGTTGGAGGTGAGCGCCTGGACTTCCTTCTTTAGGGTCTCGACGCCAGCGCCACGCTTGCCGATCACGATGCCCGGGCGCGCGGTGTAGATGTTGATCTTCACCTTGTTGGCGGCACGCTCGACCTCGACCGAGGCCACGCCGGCATGACCCAGCTTCTCCTTCACGAACTTCTTGAGGCGGATGTCCTCATGCAACCACTTCGCGAAGTCCTTCTCCGAATACCACTGTGAACTCCAGCCTCGAACGACACCGAGGCGAAATCCTACCGGATGTGTCTTCTGCCCCATTGCGATTACTCCTGCGCCACGTCGACCACAATGGTCACGTGGGAGGTTCGGCGGTTGATCCGGTTGGCGCGTCCCATGGATCGCGCCAGCCAGCGTTTCTCGGTCGGCCCCGGGTCGATGTTCACCTTGGTCACCACCAGCGCGTCGGCGTCGGCCTTGTCGTTGGTGGTTGCGTTGGCGATTGCGGAGCTCAGCACCTTGGACAACATCTTGGCGGCCTTGCGAGGCTGAAGATTGAGGATAGACAGCGCCTCGGCCACTTGTCGCCCGCGGATCATGTCAGCCACCATGCGCACCTTGCGCGGCGACTGGCGAAACCGTCTCAACACTGCGTGTGCCATGTTCGTCGTCTTTCTCTTCCTACTTCTTTTCGGCCGCAGGCGCCGCGGCTCCCGCCGCACCCGGAGCTGCAGTCGCTCCTGGAGCTGCAGGCGCACCCGGCGCGGCCGCTCCCGCGGCTGCCTTGCGATCGCCAGAGTGAGTTTGGAAAATGCGCGTCGGTGCGAATTCACCCAGCTTGTGCCCGACCATGTTCTCGGTCACGAACACGGGCAGAAACTTCCGCCCGTTGTGGACGGCAAACGTCAGCCCGACCATGTCGGGAATGATGGTGGAGCGCCGCGACCAGGTCTTGATGACCTTCTTCGCCTTTTGCCGCTGCATATCGGTCACCTTGGTCATCAGGTGATGATCCACGAAGGCGCCTTTCTTAACTGAGCGTGCCATGGCTACGCCTTCTTTCCCCGACGCTTGACAATCATGCGATCCGTCCTCTTGTTTTGGCGGGTCTTGAGCCCCTTGCTCAACTGACCCCAGGGCGAACAGGGATGACGACCACCGGACGAGCGGCCTTCGCCACCACCCATCGGGTGATCGACGGGATTCATGGTGACTCCGCGGTTGTGCGGACGCCGCCCCAGCCAGCGGGTTCGACCGGCCTTGCCGTTGTGAACGCTGCTGTGCTCGACGTTGCCCAGCTGCCCGACCGTGGCCCGGCAATCAAGGTGAACCAGGCGGACCTCGCCCGAAGGCAAGCGCACCTGACCCCACTGACCTTCCTTGGCCATGAGTTGCGCCCCACTGCCGGCGGAGCGAACCATCTGCGCACGGCCATCCACCTTCAGCTCCACGTTGTGAATGGTGGTGCCGAGCGGGATGTTACGCAAAGGCAAGGCGTTGCCGGGTTTGATGTCGGCGCTCACCGAGGAAACCACCGTGTCACCCACCGCAAGCCCGACCGGCCAGAGGATGTATCGCTTCTCGCCGTCCGCGTAGTTCAGGAGCGCGATGCGTGCACTGCGGTTGGGGTCGTACTCGATGCTGGCCACCTTTGCGGGAACACCGATCTTGTCGCGCCGAAAGTCAATGACACGGAAGCGACGCTTGTGACCGCCACCGCGGAAGCGCGAGGTCACGCGACCGTAGTGGTTGCGACCACCGGTCGAGGGCTTGGACTCGGTCAGCGCCTTGAGCGGCTGATTGCCCTGTGTGAGATCGGAGAAATCGGGCGCGAGCCTGCCGCGCACACCGGGCGTTGTCGGGTTGATGGTGCGAAGACCCATGGACTAGACTCCCTCGAAGAAATCGATCTTCTGGCCGGCCGCCAGCGTGACCAATGCGCGCTTCCAGTTGGAGCGCCGGCCGATGTGGCGGCCTACTCGCCGCTGCTTGCCCCGCACGATCGCGGTGCGCACCTTGAGCACGTTGACGTTCCACAACTTCTCGACCGCGTGCTTGATCTCGATCTTGTTCGCATCGCGCGCGACCTCGAGCAGTAGCTGGGGCTGGACCAGCTCTGGATCGACATCCTCTTCGGGCCGGCCGCCGGTTTCCTTGAGCAAGGAGCCCTTCTCGGTCAAGAGCGGGCGCTTGATGATCTTTTCAGGGGAGCGCATGACTTGCCTTTCCTAAGCCGCGGCCTCGCCGCCGGAGCCCACGATCCGCGCCTCGACCGCCTTGACGACATCCTTCGCGATGACCAAACCGGAGTGCATGAGAATGTCGTAGACGTTGAGCCCTTCGGGTGGCAGGCAGGTGAACGCGGTCAGGTTGCGAACCGACTTGACCAGGTTGCCATTGTCTTTCCCGTCGACCACTACGGCCGAGTCGACGCCCAGCGCCTTGAGCACACCGGCCATGCGCTTGCTCTTGGGCGTCTCCACGACCAGCCTCTCGACGATGACCAACTTCTTCTCCTGCGCACGCAGGGATAGGGCCGAGGCCAGCGCCGCTTTCTTGACCTTTCGGGGCAAGGTGTATTCGTAGTCGCGCGGGTGAGGCCCGAAGACCTTTCCGCCGCCCACGAAGTTTGGTGAGCGCGTAGAACCTTGGCGCGCGTTGCCGGTACCTTTCTGACGGTAGGGCTTCCGGCCACCACCGCGCACGAATTCGCGCGTAAGCGTCGAATGGGTGCCCGCGCGTCGCGCGGCCCGTTGCGCCTTGACTGACTCCCACAGGAGATTCTCGCGAACCTTGCAGCCAAATACCTCGTCGGCCAGTTCCATCTGGCCGACTTTCTGGCCTTCCATATTGACGACGTCGATCTGCATGGCCTTCCTCAGGTCTTGATCTCGACGTCCACGCCCGCCGACAGGTCGAGCTTCATGAGCGCGTCCAGCGTCTGTTGTGTGGGGTCGAGGATGTCAAGCAGCCGCTTGTGGGTGCGGATCTCGAACTGC
>Ga0265330_10001330_pt1 | contig 14433 bp, 12 predicted proteins | sample 41919metaG_FD_202083 | JGI IMG/M metagenome (GOLD analysis project Ga0265330, IMG submission 202083) | Rhizosphere microbial communities from Carex aquatilis grown in University of Washington, Seatle, WA, United States - 4-19-19 metaG | ecosystem: Host-associated > Plants > Roots > Rhizosphere... | reverse complement strand
AACATGCAGGTATTGCCGCCGAGCACAGCCTCGTGGATGTGGCCGGTGTCGACGCCAGCCCGCTGGCAAACCTGCCTGATCAGGATATTGAGGCCATCGACTAGCGCTCGTTGCATGGTCGATAGACCATCTGGCTCGGCCGCGAAGTGAATTCGCGACAGGACATCGTGCCCGTACGTTGTCTGCGGATTCAGTGCCGAAGCCACGGCCAGTTCGTCGCCCGATTCCAGATCGACCAAGGCAACCACCAGCGTGGTGGTTCCAATGTCCACGGCAATACCGAAATTGGCCACAGTGCTCAACGTCGAAGCGATCAGTTCCTGACCTGCCCACACCGTGCACCCGTCGGGGGCGTGCACCACAGCGATGTGCGGCGCCAGAGACCGCGCCGTGGCCAATCCGTGGTCCACAATGGCCAGGTTCTTGTCCCCGCGATCGGGAATGGTCGCCGCGATATCGGCACGCACCCGCGCATCGCAGGCCAGAACCAGCGCGCCCTGGCCATTGCCACCGCCCACCTGCACGTCGGATTCCAGCGCGGTCAACGCCTCAGGGTCGAGCCACACCCGACACTTGCCGCAGATGCCGGCGCCGTCGCAGGGCGCTTCCAGCGGAGCGCGGGCCTTGCGGGCCGCTGCCAGAAGCGTGCTGCCCGGCTGCACGTCCGCGATGAACGGCCCGGGAAGGAAGCGAACTTCCACGCTGGCACTCACGACGGCCTGTCTTTCACCGCACGGGTCATGGCCGTGATGCTCGCCAAGGTCGTCGACGTCGACAGCCCGCAAGCCGGCGCGATGATGTCCACCCCGTCGCGCACCAGCTCCGCCGCCCGCTCGGCGATCTTGTCGGGGGCTCCCCATTGAAGAAGGTAAGTGCTCAGGTTGCCCATGGTGACCAGCGCGGGCGCGTCGGCCTTCAGGGCCTTTAAGCTGACCATGGCATCCACGCTGATGGCGTCGCTGGCCAGTCCCGGCAGAAGGCGCGTGCCGTTGCCCAGTTTTCCGCAGATGTGCACGATCACCGGCGTGGCCAGGGCGTGAATCGCGCCGATCAGATCATTCAGGTAGTGAATTGCATATTCCTGGAAGAGTTGCGGGCCCAGAATCTCGACGGTGGCCGTCGGATCGCCCACGGCGATAGCGGTGGCGCCGGCCGCGACCAGCGCCCCGGCGTATTCGGCCAGAACGGCCGTGATTTGGCCCAACACGCGGTGGGCGTCCTCGCGCCGGGTGCGCAGCTCCTTGAGAAACGTCACCGGATCCACGATCGACGCCGCCACGCTCACCGGGCCAGTCAGGGTTGCCACCACCGGAAAGTCGGGACGTTTTCGGCTCAGCCGCTCTACCGCTTCGGCCACCACCACCGCGCGTCCCGAGCGAGCCACGCCTGCCGCAATTGCGACCTTGGTCAGCGACGTGAATGCCTCGGACTGAATTTTTGGTTCGCAGGCCAGCGTGCCGTGATCGATGCGGCTGCCGAATAGCTCGGCTTCCACGGTCATGCAAAAGGGGACGCCAATGTTCTCGAAGCCGGTGTGCTCGCTCACCGCCTCGGCCAGAGCGGCCATCTTGGCACCAGAAAAGTGCGCCTCGGGCAGGGTGAGCCCGGTCTTCTGCATCACCTCGACAATGGCCGCATTCATCATTCCGCCCGTGCAGATCACCGGCGGCCGATCCACCAGCTTCTTGCTCAGAACGTCCAGCAGACGCTCGCGCGGCGCCAATGGACTCATGCGCTGGCCCCGGTCAAATGTGGCGGCCAGCCGATTTCGTCCACGGCGCGTACCATGGCGTCGATATTGGCGAACGGAGTTTCCGTGGGCAGGCTGCAACCTGTTGCAACCACGAAGCCGCGTGGACTGTCGCCCCCCTCGCGCACGCAGGTGCGCACCGCCTCGCGCACGCCAGCGGGATCGCTTTCAAACAGCACGGACACGGGTGGCACGTTGCCCATTAGGCGCACCCGCTTCCCCACTGCGACCTTGGCCTCGATCAAGCTGGCCTCATTGTCGATGGACAGACAGTCCGCGCCGGTGTCAGCCATCAGGGCCCAAACCGGCCGCGTCTTGCCACAGATGTGGAGAGTGACCGACTTCCCCCGACCGCGAATGTGCGTCACCAACCGTTCCAGGTAGGGCAGCCCGAATTCGCGGAACTGGCGCGGACTCACCACCGTGGACGACAGCATGGGATCGGTGATGCTCGGCGAGGCGCCCGCATCCAAGATGGAGTCCGCCCAGCGCAACGCTGTCTCCAGGGAAATCTCGCACAGGTGTCGCACCACTGCGGGCTCGCGCAAGGCCAGCCGCGCGAGCGTCTCGGCGCCCACCAGAAACGAGGCATTGGTGAAAGGGCCCGTCACCGCAGCCGTGACCGCCACCTCGTCCCCCAGGTCGTCCACCACGCGCGCCACTGCCTCGCGATGCGCGGGCAGACAGCCATCCTTGCCTGGATCCGCCGGTAGCAGACGATCCACGTCGTGTGCGCTGGCGATAGCGGGCTCCTGCAAGTACGCGGTTTCGTCTTCCGGCACGCGCACCTTGGCGCCCATGGCCTCGGCTTGCACGTACAGATCCGTGAATACGCGAACCACGTCGTAGCCGAAACGGCGATACGCCGCCGTATGGGCTCGGGCCAGCACTTCACCCGAGCGGCGAATTTCGGCCGTGCGCACGCCGATCACCCGCGCGGCCGTGTTGCCCACAATGGGCACGCAGGGCAGCCGATCCAAGGGACGGCCGGCAGCCAGGGCCGCGAAACGCTCGATTGGCTTCACGGCACTCTCGACTCCGCTGGCGCCTGGCGCAGGCGCGTGGCCACGGCCACCGCACCCGAGGCATTGGCCGCGTAGCCGTCCGCGCCGATGCGATTGGCGAATTGCTGCGAGACCGGGCCACCGCCCACCATCACCTTGATACGCGAACGCGCCTGCTTCTCGTCGAGCAACCGAATCACCTCGGACATGGCGCCCATGGTGGTGGTCATCAGAGTGGACAGGCCGATGATGTGCGCGCCTGCGGACTCGGCCCGTTCCACGAAGATGGCAGGGGGCACATCGCGGCCCAAATCCACCACCTCGAACCCGGCCGTTTCCAGCATGATCTTCACCAGGTTCTTGCCGATGTCGTGCGTGTCGCCTTCCACCACGCCGATGACCACGATGCCCTTCTTGCGCTCCGCAGCCCCGCTGGGCAGGTGCGGCTGCAACACGCGCAGGCCCGCATACATGGCGTCCGAACAGATGAGCAGCTCAGGAATGAAATACTCCTCGCGCTCGAACAGATCGCCTGCCCGGCGCATGCCGTCCACCAGACCCGTTTCGATGCCACGCCCGGGCTCGATCTTCTGCACCAGCAGTTCCTGCGAGAGTCGGACGGTCTCGGCCTCGTCCATGGCCAGCACGGCGTCGGACAGGCGACTCAGCAGGGAAATTTCTTCCTGTGACATGCGATCTACCTTTGCCAGAACAGAGCGCGGTGCTTGACCCGGTCGAGCGTGCGCATGCAAACGAAGGTCACCGCGCCGGTGAACAGGATGCCGGCCGCCATGCGCGGGTAGTCGGCGAAGTCGGCGTAGAACTGGACGAAGCGGCCCAAGCCCGCGTTGGCGCCGAACAGCTCGGCCACAGTGAGCATGATGAAGGACATGGCCAGGCCGACTGACATCCCGGAAAAGATATGAGTCAGCGACGATGGAAACACCACCCGGCGCAAGTATTCGGCTTTGCCCAAGCCCAGCACGCGCGCGTTGTCGCGCAGACGTTGCGGCACCGACGCGGCCCCGGCCGTGGCGTTGACAAAGATGGGCCAGAACGCGCCAATGAACACCACTGCAATCGCGGCGCTGCGAAACCCGGGCAAAAGCGCAATGGCGTAGGGCACGTACACGGTGGGTGGCACCGGGGCTACCACACGCGTGAACGGCACCGTCAATCGTTCAAGCCAGCGCGTGGTTCCCGCCAGAATGCCCAGCACGACGCCCGCCACCACCGCTGCGGCATAGCCCGGAATCAAGATGATGAACGACGAAAGCGTCCCCTTGCCCAGCTCGGGCAAAGAAGCCCACAGAGCCTGGGCCGTGAGCAACGGCGAGGGAAACAAGAACCTGTTGCGCGCCGGCACCACCCAGGCGACGAGCTGCCAGAGGAGCAAGAGGCCGACCAGCAGACACCAGCCTTCCTTGCCCGGCAGGCGCGCCGTCAGCCGACGCGTCGCCTGCGTCGGTCGCGCGGTAGACGACGGCAGATCCGCGAAAGCCAACGAGGCTACGCCAGTAGACCTGACCTCGCTCATATCCCCTCGGCCTCCGCCATCGTGTCTGCGGCCGACAGCCGCTGCAGCATGTCGCCCTGCAAGTAGTCGGTGACAGCCTTGCGCAGACTCTGAAACTCGGGCCGCAGGTAAGTTTGCCGTCGAGGACGCGGTCTGGGAATGGGGACGTCCAGATCCGCGATGATTCGCCCTGGGCATGCCCCCAGAACCACGACCCGGTCGGCCAGCAGGATGGCCTCGTCCACGTCGTGGGTGACGAACACGATGGTGCGGGCAGGCCTGCTGGAATTCCACACCTCCAGCAAGAGATCCTGCAGGCGCGTTCGGTTGACTGGATCAAGCGCGCCGAAGGGCTCGTCCATCAACAGCACCGGCGCACCCATGGCCAGCGCCCGAGCAATCGCTCCGCGCTGGCACATCCCACCTGACAGCTCCTGCGGGTACTTGCCGTGCGCGTCGGCCAGCCCGACCAATTCCAGGTACTCTTCGGCCAGCTCGCGCCTCTGCTTGCGGTCTAGCTGTGGGTGCGCCTTGCCGATGGCCAGGACCACATTCTCGGTCAGGGTCATCCAGGGAAAGAGCGAGTAGTCCTGAAACACCACTCCCCGGTCGATCCCCGGGCCAGTCACCGGCCTTCCACGGTGCCGGATATGTCCACGCTGTGGAATCTCCAGCCCGGCCAACAGGCGCAGCACCGTGCTCTTGCCCGATCCGCTCGGCCCCAGCAGCGAAACAAATTCTCCCTCACGAAGCCCGAGCGACAGATCTGCGAGCACGGCGCCCGTGCCATAGCCGAACGACACCGAGTCAAGTTCCAGTGCCGGCTGGGGCGCCGAGTTCATCAATTCCTCGACGTGTAGACGGAATGCAGCGTCTTCCAGTACGCCTCCTGTGGCGCCTCCTTCTCCAGACTCTCCAGTGCTGCCAGGTAAGCTTTGCCGTCGACAAACGGCGTGATGTCCGCGCTCGATTCGACGAAGTTGCTGGCCTTCATGACCTTCCAGAACTCCTGGATGGCGACCAAATTGGGGTCGGACGACTGGTCCAAGTACGGCGAATAGAACGCCTTTCTGGCCAGCGCCGGATCGACCTTTACGTACTTGACGATGTCGCGAATGGTTGCGTCCTGGTTGGTTTTGCTGAACAGCTCCGCTTTCAGGATGGCGCGAATGAAGCGCTGCCAGACGTCGCCGCGCGAATCGAGATCCTTGTGGTTGATGGTGAGGCGGCAGCAGGGATGACCCGGTTGCAGGTCCTTGCTGCGCACCACCACCACCAGTCCCTGTTCTTCGGCCCGTAGATCGTGCGGTCCCCACACGACTCCGGCTTCCACCTGGCCACTCTTCACTGACTCGATGACTGCGGGCGGGTTCTTGACTTCGAAGATTTCCAGATCCTTTCTCCAGTCCAGACCCGCCCGGGCGAGCGCGCCCCGCAGCACTGCGTCCCCGGTTGCCAGTCGCACGGTGGCGACCTTCTTCCCCTTCAGATCCGCGACCGACTTGATCTCCGTCGCCTTCTCCTTGGTCGTTATGATGGACACATCTTCACCCATGACACCGCCGATGATGCGTAGGTCGGCGCCCTTAGCGATGTGCACCAGAGGCGCCGTGGTGCCAAAGGCGCCCAGGTCAAGCTGGCCCGCGCGTAACGCCGCCAGCCCGTCCGCCGAATTGGTGAACTCGGACAGTTGCACGTTCAGTCCCTCCTGCTGGAAGAACTTCTCCTCCGCCGCCACGAAGAACTTGGCGTGGCCCGTGACCGGCAGGTGTCCGACCTTCAGGTTCACCAGTGGCGGCGGCGCGGCGACCTTCTTGCGGCAAGCCGGGGCCAAAATGGCGGTCCCGATTGTCAGGGCAGCTGCGATCCTCATTCTTCTCGCTTGCGACGTCATCGCCATCCTTCCCGCTAGTAGTTGAGCTGCGCTCGGCCGAAAAACACGTTTTCAGCCGGCCTGTTTCCGCTGGCGGCGCCGCCCAAGTACGAGGTGTGGTTGTAGCTGAAGAGAAATCGCACGCAGCGGCTGAAGTACCAGTTGAGTCCGCCGGCAAGTTCGGTGGCGTGCCTCACCGACGTGGTCTCGTCGACCGGCTTGGTGGTATCGGTCTTGGCCCCGAAGGCAGACTTGTCGAATATCAACTGCGAGGCACGCCCGACCACCTCGAAGGCGCCGAAGGTGCCAGCCTGCAAATCGAAGGGCGTCGCGATCTTGGCTTGCGAGTAGGACGCGTTGCCGCCGTACAGGAATAGCGACGCTTCGGCGGTCCACCCTTGGTTGCCTACGCGAGTGTTGTCGTAGTTGAAACCCACCCGCTGCTGCGAGTAGATGTACTCCGCGAGCAAGCCGAAAGGACCCACAGAGTAGTAGCCGTGGGCGTTGATCCTTTGCTGCTGTCCCGTAGCAATGGCCGTGTTCGTCAGGTCGGCCGTCGTGCCAGTCGCGACAGCCTTGTACGAAAAGATCGCAGCGCCCCCTGGGGATTTGTAGGTCGGCAAGTTCGTCGATTGGCCGGAATTCTGCAGCGCACCAGTCTTGCGACCGACAGTTCCGGCGATTCCGATGATGGCGTACTGAGAAGAATCCGAGTTGGGGGCCCCAAGGGGTTGCGCGAAGACGCGGCCCTCGACATCCTTGAAATGACTGGGGTCGAGATCCGTGTAGGCGTTGTCGACGGCGCCATTGAACACGCCCAAAGCATAACCGGCATAGCCTTTGGCGATCTCGCCCTGGACCTGCGCGCCGACATCCCGCAAAGGCGTGAGTTCGGTGGCCAGCGCAAATTCGTTGAAGAACAACTGTCCAGTCGGCTGCAGCCGCTCAAGCCCGATAGGAGCGCGGAATTTTCCGAAGCGGAACTGCAGCTCGTCGAGAATTCTCAGCTGAAAATAGGCGTCCGGGAGAATGATGGCGGCGTTTGCCTGCGCCGCGGTGTTGCTGCTGTTGATCTGGCTGAAATCCGGGGCGACCAGAAAGCTGATGCCGTAGGGCAGGGTTCCATCAATCCAGGGGATCGCCCGGCGCAGAAAGAAGGTTTCATTGACCTTGGCCGGCGTGGTTCCATGCCAGAATTTCGCGTCGGCCTGAACCTGCAGGTGAAAACGCAGTTGCGATTCTTTGTTGGCTGAACGCACGCCGAAGCCCCCTGGTCCCGCATCCACAAAACCGCTCTGCGCGAGGAGTTGCGCCTGTTCCTTGGGAATTCCCGTGAGGACAACTGCAGGTTGCGGCGCGGGTGCTGGTTCCACGGGCACGGCGGCAGGCGGAGGCAAGGGGGTGGGCGCTGGAGAGGCGACCGGCTGGACTTCCGGGGGCGCCTCGGTTGCTGGGGCTTGCCCAACGATCGGCGCTCCCGACTCGGGCGGACCTCCCGTCTGTGCGTGCGCCGTAAGGGGGAAAAGAAAGAGACCAATCAGTGATGACTTCAGACTTTTCGAAACAGACACGCGGATGCTCCTTGCTGGTGGTTGCGATACACGAGTCCCTTCCCCCCGGAGGGGTGCTCGCGGTGTCACGGCCCGCCGGAATGGCGAAACCCGTGTCGACCTTGTTTTCTGAAAGGCAATTTCTGCGTCCTCTTTCCCGGTCTGACAGCCCCGTTCAGCGCTGCGCGCCCGGGAATGAGGGGAGCCCGCCGTGCGCATCGGGGCTCCGTGTGCCTTGGCGTCGTCAGCGCGAACGACGCCGGCTGGGAACCCGCGTTGTGCGACAACAGCAGCCAAGATGAATCATGTGGCTGCTTTTACCGACCTGCAGTCAGGACGTCAAGCAGAAAAGACAGTGTGTCTCGTAAACCGATCTTGCGGCTGGAAATGTGCGGCGGCAGGCGCGATGTGCATGCATCAGTTTCCGCCTATTGCACGCGCCTTCGTTTTATGAGACACCAAGCTCATGCCGGACGTGTACGCTGACATTGCCGCCGCCGACCGAAACACGCTGGAGAATCTGGCTCGCATCCTGGAACTGAGGGCTGCCGATCCCCAACAGGTCGCCATGCGCGTGAGCTACCAGTCCGAAATTGAACTTCGCCCGGGAACGGTGCTGCTGGAGGTGGGCTGTGGAACCGGCCCGGTGTCGCGTGCTCTGGCTCAGCTCCGCAGCGACTGCCAGATTTTTGGTGTGGATCCCTCGCCGTTCTTTCTCACGACAGCCCGGCGTCTGGCCGAAGGAATCGCCAATTTGCAATTCCGGCAGGGTGATGCGCGCCACTTGCCCTTCGATCCAGGCACGTTCGACGTCTTGGTTTTTCACACAACCCTTTGCCACGTACCTGCCCTTGACGAGGCCCTGGCCGAGGCCCATCGCGTTTTGCGACCAGGCGGGCAGCTGGTGATCTTCGATGCCGACTACTCAACCACCAGCGTGGCCGTCAGCAAAGCCGATCCTCTCCAGGCGTGCGCAGCGGCCACTGTGGAGGCCATCGTCCATGATCCCTATCTCGTCCAGAAACTTGCCGCTAGCATTCAACGCGCGGGCTTCGCCCTGCGCAAAGTTCGCAGCTACGGCTACCACGGTGTCACGGACGCGAATTACATGCTGACCATCGTGGACCGTGGCGCTGACGTGCTCGCCGGCACAGGTCGCATCGGCAGCGATCTGGCCGCTGCCCTGAAGAACGAGGCCCGCCGGCGCGTGGAGACCGGCACATTCTTCGGCCACCTGGCATACGCCAGCGTCATTGCAGTTCGGTAATACTTCTTGTCACCACCAAGGCCGGGAGCGGAATGCGCATTGGAGTGTCCCGCGCCTCCCGCCCCCGGCTTCACACCCGCCGCCCCTACAGTCGCAGTCTGCTGGAATTGGCCACCTCCTTTCTGTTCTTCCGTCGGCTGGTTTCACCTCACCCTCAACCCACCACCCCGACCGCTAACCTGCCTCGCCGCCATCCCCCGCACCGTCTTCAACCTCCGAGGCGTCGACTGCCGCCGAACCGTCCCCATGCGCTGCTGCATCGACAGCGTCGACCACCGCCCGACCGTCCACCAGCCCTCCTCCATCCGCAAGGCCGACCACCACCGGACCGTCCACCAGCCCTGTTCCATCCGTTGCCACCTGCGTGTCCGCTGCACCGCCCCCGCCGACGTCAGGCGCTAGGTCGGGCGCGCTGGCCGCGTCCAACGTATTGCCAGTACCCGCATCGAGATTCCCTACACTGCCGCCCTCTGCCCCGCCACCCCCACCATCTGCGGCCGCTCCACCGCCTCCGTCGCCCACCTTGGTGCCACCATCACCAACCCCGGCTTCGGGTCTGGGTACGGGCGCATCATCGCCGCAGCCGCCGATGCCAGAGACCGCCAAGCCCAACACTAGAACCGAGGCTAACTTCTTCATCGATTGAAATCCTTTCTCTCGCCGTGGTTTGCGCCGGATCGAACCAGCATGGAAGCCGTTTAGCGCAATCACCGATGCCTGTCAAGCATAAGAGACACCTTTCCCGCATAGAGAACGCGACGTCAACTCCGCAATTCCCTGCACTCCTCGACGCCGGCCTGGTGAAGCGCGTTTTGGGTCGTCCCCGCGTCGTTGAAGTTGCAATGGGAACGCGAATGGCTGGCGGTCAGTCGATCGCCGCTGCGAATTGTGGACGGCAACGCGGATGCGCTATCGACAGGCAGCATGAATTCGCGTTGTTGCGTGATAGAAGACCGCCATGTCTGATCCCACCTTGGCCGCGAGCGAAGCCACGTCGGATAGCAAAGCGTTTGAGACGCTGAAACAGATCGCTGGACGGGGCGGCCTGTTGATCGTTCCCGCGTCGTTGAGGCCGCAATGGGAGCGCGAATGGCCGGTGGTCAGTCGATCGTCGCTGCGAATTGTGGACGGCAACGCGGATGCACGGAAGTTACGAACCTTGATGACCTTCAACGACAGAAGGTTTCGGGCATTTTCTGTGGGTTCTGCATTCGCCGGCGCCGTCGCGTAGCGGAAGGAACCAATCGGTCCTGCTCCGCCGGGTCGACGTCGAGGGTTAAGGTCCCTTCGCCCGCTCCAACTAGCCTACCGAGATCACGCGGTCTTCTTCTCCACCTTCGCGCTGCTCTCTTCGGATGAGCCGCCTCCAGAGGACTTCAATGCAACACACCCTTCGATTGGCTCTCCTCTCATTTTTCCTGGTCGCCTCGTCGGCCACCCCTGTCTTGGCCGGCCAGTACAAGAACTTCCGCGTAGCCGTGTACTGCGCGGTAGAAGAATGCGCTGACCGGCGAAGCGTTACGCGAGCTGGCCCCTGTGTCCGAACCGAGGGAGAAGAACCGCTCTTTCCGCGACCAACCCCTGGGCCCGACCAGGACCAACTTCAAGATCGCCGTCTTTCCGCATTCCTACATGGTGTTCTCGCCCCAAGAGTAGAGCAGATCGCTCCGCGTCGCATGGCCGCCGATCCGTGTGGTTGCTGGGGGACAGCGTACGCAACCAGCCTTGGCGGCAATCCGGCCCTGGCGATTGTCTCTACAATCCCTGATGATGGTCGTACGGCACGATCCGTCCCGTTCCGACACGCGTCGCGGTCACCCTCACCTCTACCCGGCCGATCAATGCGGGATCAAAAGTCATTTCGTTCCTTTCTCGCCAGCCGCCTCACAGGGTCCAATCCACCGCCCCTTCTGGGTTACGAGAGGATTCTTCTTGTCGCGTGGTTCGATCCTGATCTCGAACGCCTGGGCATTCTCCACAGTGACACTGGCCTCGGTTCGAACCACGCCGGCCCGGCGAACCATGCATGCCGAGGTAAGTTTGAAGTCTCTTGGGGACACCTGCGAGGCGCCGAACTGGCAGCCACCCTCATCGAGGATCCTGTCCGCCGCGGGAATCATGAACAGCAGCTTTGCATCATTGCAGTGACGGACCTCCTCGGTCACGTGTTGCAAGCGTCCGGACCTGTGGCGGACTTCGCTTGAGATCTCCCAGCGTCCCACTTCCACTGACGGCCACCTATCTGAAGGGTCGGCGGTGGCGGCCGAGTTCCCCGCGTCCCTTGCCTGGCCACCTTGTGGTGTAGGCGACATCGAGCCCGCTGACGCTCTTGGAGCGCCGGAGGCTTGCTCGACAGCAGGAGCCGCGGTTGGCGGGACGTGGGTCTGGCGGCTGCAGGTCAAGGCGGCCAGACCGGCAGCCAGCGGCCACAGCCGCAAGCATGGCTGGCTTGAGAGGAGGGCGCCATCGGTTCGCATGTAACCCGAGCGGAGTATTGTCCCGCGAAGCGAGAGCATAGCCCAAACAAGCGCAATGCTTCCATACGTTGATCACTCGGGCCACGACTACGACCGTCTGGGGCGATCGCTGCCTCAACAGCCTCAACAGGGACACCGTGACAACTTGGCGAAGGACGGGTATCGTGCCGGTCGCAAAAGAAGGGAACTCGCATGGCAATCCTTGGCCTGGTTGACTGGATTACGGTCGGCATCTACTTCATTCTGATCGGCGGCATCTCTGTCTGGTCGATCAGGAGGAAGAAGGACTCACCCTCCGACTACTTCCTGGCCAACAGAAATCTAGGCTGGTTTGTCATTGGGGCTTCCATCCTCGCCTCGAATGTCGGGTCCGAACACATTGTCGGGCTGGCCGGCACGGGCGCGAAATCCGGCCTGGCCATGGGGCACTACGAACTCCATTCCTGGATCGTGCTCACGCTGGGATGGGTATTTGTACCCTTCTATATGCGGAGCAAGGTCTTCACGATGCCGGAATTTCTCGAACGCAGATACAACGAAAAGACGCGTTGGCTGCTCTCCATCGTGCAACTGCTCAGTTACGTCATCGCCAAGGCTTCCGTGACCATCTACGCCGGCGCGGTCGTGTTCAACTCCTTCCTGGGCGTCGACTTCTGGACCGGGGCGATTGTGCTGATCGCCGTGACCGGCGCCTACACGGTCTTTGGCGGGCTTCATGCGGTCATGTACACCGAGGCCCTGCAAGCCATTGTGCTTTTGGGCGGCTCAATCATCCTGACCATATCGGGTTTTATTGAAATCGGCGGCTGGAACAACCTCGTCAATTCGGTGCCCAAGGATCACCTGAACATGTTCCTGCCGCTCTCGAATCCCGACTTCCCGTGGCTGGGGATCCTGTTTGCCTCTCCCATTGTCGGCATCTGGTATTGGTGCACCGATCAGCACATCGTGCAGCGTTGCCTCGCGGCCCGCAACGAGCAGCAGGCCCGGCGGGGAACCATCTTCGCGGCCTACCTCAAGATGCTGCCCTTCTTCGTCTTCCTGATTCCCGGACTGATGGCGTATGCGCTTTCGCGCTCGGGCAAGATCCAACTCCCCCAATCCGATCAGGCATTCCCGACCCTGGTGAAGACCCTGCTGCCGGTCGGCCTGCGCGGCCTGCTCGCGGGCGGCATCCTGGCCGCGCTCATGAGCTCGCTCGCTTCCGTCTACAATGCCTGCTCGACCCTCTTCACACTGGACATCTATCAGAAGATCAAGCCGCACTCGACGGAGAAGGAGCTGGTCAAGGTCGGGCGCATTGCCACGGCGTCGGTGGTTCTTCTTGGAACGCTGTGGATTCCGGTCATGAAGGGGATCTCCGACACTCTTTACCAGTATCTGCAGAGCGTTCAGTCCTATCTTGCCCCGCCCATTGCTGCTGTCTTCTTGCTGGGTGTTTTCGTCCCGCGCATCAACGGCAAGGGGGCGCTGACGGCCATGGTGTCAGGCTTCGTCGTCGGCATCCTGCGCATCGTTCTCGAGCTTTTCCGGCACTCGTTGAGCGGAGTCCTGTATGCCTTCGCCACAATCAACTTCCTGTATTTCTGCATACTGCTGTTCATATTCTCCATTGTGGTGATGATCGTCGTAAGCCTTCTCACCGAGAAGCCGTCCGCGGCTCAGCTCAACGGTCTGACCTACGGGACAACCGTGGCAGCGGACAAGGCGCAGTCACGCGCCAGCTGGAACAGCCGCGACCTCGTGCTCTCGCTGGCCATCGTCCTCGTCATCGTGCTCATCTTCGCCTACTTCTCGCCGCTCGGGATTGCTGGCTGACATTCCAATTTCGCAATAGCCGCGGAGTCGTGGCCGTAGAGGTGGCCGTGACCGCCCAGGAAATCAACCTGATTCGGGATCTTCCCCGACTTGGCGTATCCAACGTCGGACGGTTGCGTCGGCACTACGTGCCGGCGAATTTTCCAAGGATCCGATTCACCTTTTCGAGTTCATAGGGTGCGCCAAGTGCGCTGCTCGAAGCCAAGCGCGCCGCGAGCTTCTCAAGCGTCGCCACCGCACGCGTGATCCCGTAGCGGCCGATCAGTGCCAGCGCATCGAACCGCACGTTTTCGTCCTCAGACAAGGCCCATTCCTCAATCACCTGGTCCGCCATTACCCGCTCCTCCGCGTCAAACCTCTCATAGAGTTCGCAAAGACGATTCAACGCAAGCTGCGAATACCGAGCCGAGCTCGCCTCCTCTTCAGCGACCCGCCGCGAGGCCTCCATCTCAATACGAAACTCGTCAAGATTCATCACAGAATCATCCCAGCAGGCGAATTTCACCTGAACCGAATGCGCTTTGCCTTTCGATCTCTAGCCTGCGTGCTTTGACTACCACGGAACACGGACCTCAGTGATGATTTACCAGCCGACGGCGGCCAGCTGATTTCCTGACCTGGGCGTGTTGAGAATGTCCGGCCACGGCCACGACCTTCCACGGCCGTCGTGGGACTACTGGTGCCTACTTCGGCTCGCCGACCAGGATGCCCCGGCCGCCGGTGCCCACGTAGACCCGGCCGTACACGCGCGGGTCGCCGATGATGACGCCGCAGAAGCCGAACTGGTGCTTATCGTCGTTGATCCTCACCCAGGTCACGCCGGCGTCGTCGGAGCGGTAGAAGCCCGCCACGTCTTTGACCTTGCCCATGAGATAGAGGGCCGGATACTTCTTGCCCTCGGCCGGCTTGCCAAAACCAATCTGATTCGCCTCGGTCACGCCGTCGATGGCCACGTAGCTCTTTCCCGAATCCGTCGAGTGATTCAGCTCCTTGAAGTTGGTGAGCCAGACATCGCCCTCAATACCGGGTACGGCCTGCGCCGAAGCCGAATGCAGCTGGTAGTCGGGGAGACTTGGTAGTCCGCCCGGCGACGGGGTGAAGTGGGCTCCGCCGTCCGTGCTGGTGTACGCCTGCCCGCCTTTGGCGTCGAGCACGTAGAACTTGTTGGGGTTCACACG
>Ga0265330_10001328_pt1 | contig 14457 bp, 8 predicted proteins | sample 41919metaG_FD_202083 | JGI IMG/M metagenome (GOLD analysis project Ga0265330, IMG submission 202083) | Rhizosphere microbial communities from Carex aquatilis grown in University of Washington, Seatle, WA, United States - 4-19-19 metaG | ecosystem: Host-associated > Plants > Roots > Rhizosphere >... | reverse complement strand
GAAGAGTGAATACATCACGATCGCGGAAGTCCCGGCATCCTCAAGCCGCTTCATGCTGTCAAGCGTATTCGAAAGCGGTGACGCTGATGCCACCACCGGGTTCTTGAGTTTCAAACCAAGATAGTTTGTTGAGAGATCCATGTCCTAATGTCTTTCATGCTAGAGTATGAGAAAACGGTGAACTGAACATCCTCCCCCGCCCTTTGCGGCGGGGAGGGATGACATGGACGATGTACACTGATTACGCCGGACCGGCGGCAGGCTTCGGTGCTGTGCCGTTGCCACCTTCCGACGCCAAGTCTTCGAACTTCTTCCAACGCTCGGCGACGTCTTCTTCCGCTTCAGCCATGAGGAACTTGGCAGCCTCGGGGTTGCTCTTCGTGAGCATCTTGTAGCGTGTCTCCATATAAGCATACTCCTCGAATTTCATCTTCGGGGCTTTGGAGTCGAGCTTGAGAGGATTCTTTCCTTCCTTCGCGAGCATGGGATTGTGACGATAGAGCGGCCAGTGACCGCAGTCCACTGCGGCCTTTTGGTTGTTCATCGCTTTGCCCATGTCGATGCCATGCGCGATGCAATGGCTGTAGGCGAGAATGATGGATGGTCCATCATACGCCTCCGCTTCAACAAACGCGCGGATGGTTTGCATGTCGTTGCTTCCCATGGCAACGGCGGCAACATACACGTTGCCGTAGCTCATGGCGATGAGCCCGAGATCTTTCTTCGCCAGCGGTTTTCCTCCTGCCGCGAATTTGGCCACAGCCGATCGGGGTGTGGACTTCGACATTTGGCCGCCGGTATTGGAGTAGACCTCGGTATCGAGGACCAGGATATTCACGTTCTTGCCGGAGGCGAGGACATGATCGAGGCCGCCGTATCCGATATCATATGCCCAGCCATCGCCGCCCATAATCCAAACACTCTTCTTCACGAGCATGTCGGCAATGCTTTCAAGACTTGCAGCCTCGGGAGTTTTTATCCCCTTGAGCTTCTCTTTCAGCTTCGCGACACGTTCACGCTGTTCATAGATCCCAGCTTCGGTGGATTGGTTTGCACCGATGAGTGCTGTTGCAAGATCCTGGCCGATTTGCGGGGCAAGAGCCTGAACGAGTTCGCGGGCCATCTCGGCATGCTTGTCGATCGTCAGGCGCATCCCGAGGCCGAACTCTGCATTGTCTTCAAATAGTGAATTCGACCATGCCGGACCGCGACCGTCATTGTTCTTCGCCCATGGGGTCGTGGGCAGGTTGCCGCCGTAAATGGAAGAGCATCCCGTGGCATTTGCCACGACTGTCCGATCGCCGAACAACTGGCTGACCAGCTTGACATACGGAGTTTCGCCGCATCCCGAGCAGGCTCCACTGAATTCAAACAGCGGCTGCAGGAACTGCGAGCCTTTCACCGTGTCGATTTTCACCGTTCGCCGATCCGTTTCAGGCAACGAGAGGAAGAATTCGAAATTGTCCCGCTCCTGTTCCCGGATTGCCGGCTGGGGCTTCATGTTGATCGCCTTCACCTTCGTTTCGGTCTTGCTCTTCGCCGGACAGACTTCGACGCACAGACCGCAACCGGTACAATCCTCTGGAGCCACCTGAACCGTGTACTTCAACCCCTTGTACTCAGGCCCTTTGTAGTCCATTGACTGGAAGCCGGATGGCGCTTTGGCAAGTTCCCTGGGCTCGTAGACCTTCACGCGGATGGAAGCATGGGGGCAAACGAGCGCGCACTTATTGCATTGAATGCAAATACTCGTCTCCCAGACCGGAATCTCCAGGGCGATATTTCTCTTTTCCCATCGTGCCGAGCCGGTCGGATACGTCCCATCCACGGGCATCGCACTTACCGGGAGCGCATCGCCGAAGCCGGCCATGATGGGGGCCGTGACATTTTTGATGAATGCCGGGGCTTTGTCGGAGACAACCGGCGGCATGGTGATCGTGCTGGTCACGCCGGCGGGGATCTTCACTTCAAACAGATTGGCGAGCGTTTGGTCGACCGCCGCAAAATTCTGTTGAACGATCTGATCTCCTTTTTTCCCGTAGGTCTTTTTGATGGAATACTTGATGGCTTCAATTGCCTGTTCCCGTGGCAGGACCCCGCTGATGGCGAAGAAGCAGGTCTGCATGATGGTATTGACCCGCGAGCCCATGCCGGTTTGCTGTGCGACCTTATACCCATCGATGACGTAGAATTTTATTTTCTTCGTGATGATATGCTGCTGGATATGACGCGGGAGCTGATCCCAGACTTCATTGGGCCCATAGAGGCTGTTCAACAGGAACGTGGCTCCTGGGACGGCAGTTGTCAGCACGTCGTAACGCTCAAGAAACATCCATTGGTGGCAGGCGACGAAGTTTGCCGAGTTGATCAAATAGGTAGAATGAATAGGTCGCGGCCCAAATCGGAGGTGCGACACTGTCGTGGACCCCGACTTCTTCGAATCGTACACGAAGTAGCCCTGGGCGTAGTTGGGTGTGTCTTCACCGATAATCTTGATGGAGTTCTTGTTGGCTCCCACCGTGCCGTCGGCACCCAGTCCGTAGAACAGGGCACGAACAACATCATCCTTTTCCGTCGTGAATGTCGGGTCAACTGTGAGGCTGAGTTTGGTAACATCGTCCGTGATGCCAACGGTAAACTCCGTCTTCGGCTGCGGTTTCTTCATCTCCTCGTAAACTGCCTTCACCATCGCCGGAGTGAATTCCTTCGAGGAAAGTCCGTAGCGTCCGCCGATGATCTTCGGCATGCTCTTGAAGGGAGCCGTTCCATTTGCCAGGGCCTCTGCGGCCGCAACAACAACATCGACGTAGAGCGGTTCACCTGCTGAGCCGGGTTCTTTCGTGCGATCGAGGACGGCGATCGATTTCACGGAAGCGGGAATGGCGGCCATGAAATGCTGGACGGAAAACGGTCGATACAGATGCACTTTCAGAAGACCAACATTTTCCCCCTTGGCATTCATGAAGTCGACTGCTTCCTCGGCAGCTTCTGCTCCTGATCCCATCATCACGATGATGCGATCTGCGTTCGGCGGACCATAGTATTGGAAGATTTTGTACTCACGTCCGACAACCTCTTTGAACTTGTCCATGGCGCGCTGGACGATGCCTGGTACAGCGAGGTAAAACGAATTGACTGTTTCCCTCCCCTGGAAGTACACATCGGGATTTTGTGCCGCACCGCGCATCACAGGGTGGTCGGGGGAAAGGGCCCTGGAGCGGTGTGCGCGAATCAACTCATCATTCACCAGAGCGCGCAAATCTTCATCGGCCAGCTGTTCAATCTTCATAACTTCATGGGACGTTCGGAAGCCGTCGAAGAAGTGGAGAAATGGCACACGCGATTCCAGCGTTGCGGCTTGCGCGATGAGCGCCATGTCCATGACTTCCTGGACGCTGTTGGAGGTCAGCATCGCCCATCCGGTGGAACGGGTAGCCATGACATCGCTGTGGTCCCCGAAAATCGACAGCGCCTGCGCAGCAATGGAACGCGCCGAGACATGGAATACCGTCGAGGTAAGTTCTCCGGCAATCTTAAACATATTGGGGATCATCAGGAGGAGACCCTGCGACGCAGTAAACGTCGTTGAGAGCGCACCTGTTTGAAGCGCCCCGTGCACCGCCCCGGAGGCTCCGCCTTCGCTTTGCATTTCGGTCACCGAGGGAACCGTGCCCCAAAGGTTCTTTCGTCCCTGTGAGGACCATTCATCGGCCCATTCGCCCATGTTGGACGATGGCGTAATAGGATAGATGGCAATAACTTCATTGAGCTTATGGGCGACGTAGGCGGCGGCTTCGTTGCCGTCAATCGTGACTGTTTTGCGCTTCATGCGAATTCCCTTTTCAATGCAATGAACAATACCTACTCCTTCAATAGCAGAAACCGGCACCTGAGGCGCCGGTTTAGTAGATCGGGAGGTCATTCCATCCCGAACTCAGAGGTCGAAATCCATTTACGACAACTCGGCTCAACATCAAAAAACGACTTCTCTCTATATGTGCTTTCTAATACCATGCCACCGAAAAGTGGCTAAAACAGCGCCCCAAGGCCGTTTCCTGGCTCCAGATTCCAAGAATTGAGAATGCCTGCGGAAAAAATCGGAATGGGTGAACAGTCTGGCGGATTCCCCTAACACCGTGAACTGTGCAGAAAAAGCTCTTTGAAGCGGAGACAGTCAACCATCTGGGGCGGGGCGAGCCCGCACAGAAACTGCGCGATTCGACCATTGTCCTGAGTCTGCCGCGAACTCGAGAACGTGGGAAATGCACTGTGGAAGTTCATCTCTGCGGTGCGTCACAAAAATGATCTGCGCCCCAGTCACGCTTGGAATAGTGGAAACGAGTTCAATGAGCCTCTGTCGGTGTTCCTTATCCAGTCCCTGACATGGTTCGTCCAGCAAAAGCATCTCCGGACCTTTGACGAGCGCCCGGGCAAGCATGACAGTCCTTCTCAGTCCGTAGGAAAGCAGGGAAAATTTCTGGTCTCCCTGCAGATCCAAAATCTTGAGCCACTCCTGAACCTTTGACTTTTGCTCGATCGTAGTCTGCTGGTAGAGCCCCACGGAATCAAAGAACCCGGATGCCACAACCTGACTGACCGTGAGATCCTCTCTATAAAGAATCTGCAACTCCGGTGATAAGACGCCGATTCGCTGCTTGATATCCCAAATCGATTCTCCGCTTCCCCGGTGCTTTCCAAAAAGTGTAATGTTGTTGGAGTATGCCTGAAGATGATCCGCCGAGATCAACCGGAGGAGAGTCGATTTGCCACAACCGTTCGGGCCGATAATTGCCCAATGCTCATTGCGCCGAACAGTCCAGTTGAACTTGTTCAACACCACCCTTGCGCCGTATGACACTGTGACATCGTTCATCACGACAGTCGGCTCATCCGCGGTCTTGGCCGCATTCGGATTGTGAGAGACGCCAATGGGGATGTTGGGAGGAACGACTTTCCTTGTGGCCACATCGAAGAGATCTTTGAATGTTGATGAGTGCTCAACCTCGTGCTTCGGTCCCTTCAGGACAATCTGCCCGTCCTTCAGTCCGAGGATGTGCGTTATGCTGGCGGAAAGATCTTCCCGATGTTGGGTGATAAGCAGGACTTGAACATGTTTGGCTGGAAGGTGTTCAATCATCTTTCCAAGCGTGAATCTCGATTCTCCGTCGAGTCCGTCATACGGCTCATCAAGAATCAGTATCCTCGGTTTCTTTAGAAGCGCCCGACAGAGGAGGACCTTCCTCATTTCGCCATTGGACAGCGCCAGCAGAGGAGTTGTGAGGAAATGTTCGAGGCCCAGAGTTCTGATTGTCTCCGTGGAGGTCTGTTCACGAAGGTCGGCGGTGTCTTCCAACAACTGTTGCACAGTTGTGCCTTCATCCTCAGACGCACTGAAGTTGCGCGCATACTCCAACCCCTGCTCTCTGGCAATGATCTGACTGTGGAGTTCGAAGGAAACGTAAGCGAAGCATGACGGCGTTATACGGTGGGAATAGCTCAACATGCCGGAAGAGTATGGCAATCTGCCGCGGACGATTTGCATGAGCAACGTCTTCCCGGAACCGTTCGGCCCTACGATTCCCCATTGCTCATTTTCGCCTACTTCCCAGCTGATATCGCGAAGGACAGCTCTCCCCTCCCTTACCAAGGAAATCTGTTCCAATGTGATCAGCGGCATCAATGACTGCTTCATCTGCTCTTGTTTATCGGAGATGCCCTGTCAAGTGAGAATACTCCAGCATTTGCGTCGCGAGGTCCAGCGGGTAGCTTACCTTCACATCGACGACGCTTCCCGACGGATCCATCACCGGCTCCAGTTTGGGCATCACAAAGGCACTATACGCGGGAAGGTTCAGGCTCTTTACCCTCTCCTGGATCTCATCACGGAGTTTTGCATCCACGTGGAGACCATAGGCATCGACGAGTGCTTTTGCTCCTGCCAGATCACCTTCGGCCTTGATCCGCATGATTTCTGCAAGGAGTTTTCCAAAAACATCATGCAGCCTGGCGTAATCCGTGATATGATAGTACGTCTTCCCGTCTCTGTGCTCCACTTTGACTGCGTCGGAATTCCTGATGGCGTACGTCGCGATGAGCTGGCGGTTCTTCAGGTGGTCTTCTTCCAGCTGGTCGCTCTTACCGATGCGTCGCAATTGTGTCAATGCTGTCCGTATGGCGCTTTGATACATCGTTTCCCCAATCCGGCGCAATTCTTCGTCGTCCTTGGCAACGCCGATTGTCACCAGCACCGGATCAAAAGCATTCCAGAGAGCCACAAGGTCAGCCCGCGCCTCTTCCAGCGTATTGTAATATCCAGGGAGGAAGATCGACGGATCCTTCCCCTGCAATTTTGGACTTGCCTTTCCAGATCCATGTCCGATCACTTCATGCATCGCCGTATGGAGGTTATCGGCAATGGTGCCGACCTGTACCGCATGATCAATTTCTCCTTGATCCCAGGCGGTTTCTTTCAGGAGTTCCGTCCCGGTTGTTTTGTCGTACGCCTCGACCACATTGTGAAGCAGCACGCTCTTGCTGCCATACTGTTCTCTAATCGATTGCTCGTTCGGCAGGTTGATGCCGATTGGCATCGCCGGGCCCGTGCCGCCCGTCCCGACCACGACGTTGACAACGTTTGCGATCGGGGAGCGATCAATGTGTTTCTTATACTCATCGCGCCATGGAGCCTGATCCTCGAAATGTTGCGCATACGCCGCCAGGTTTCTCATCAGCGCTGTTTGGCCCGGATCAGTAAAATACACCGAGGCTTCGAATTCAGCCTTCTGACCGCGCGGGTCGAGGTAGACCTCGATGAATCCATGAATGAAATCAACATTCGAGCTGTCTTTCACCCACGCAATGTTGAATGAACGGAAATCATCGAGATTGCCGGTGCGATAGTAGGTGATCAGTGCTTTCACCGTTTCTGCCTGATGCGGGGTTGAGGCAAAGGGCAACGCCTGTTCGAGGTAGTTGATCGCCGCTGCGAGCGGCACCGCATAGCGCCCCGCGGGGATGGCAGTGTCGCCCGCACGCCACACATCTTCACGGATTTTTCCCTTTTCCATGATCACTGTTGAATTGAGACCATTCTTCTCGCCCCCCGCTGCAGCCCAGCGCTCCACATCGTTGTAGCGGAGACCACCGCCGTAGAAATTCACCGCGCTCTCCTTAATCCAATCGTGACCGGGCGTCTTGTCGGTAAGCATAGGCTGATGAAGCGGATCGAACATGACCGGTTTCAAACGCTGAAGCTTCGCATCGAGTCCTTCTCCACCGGCGAGATCAACCTGACCCCCGGCTGCCTGGACGGCATGCACAGCTTCAACAAACTCCTCGAACGAACACGTCGGGACAAACTTCTTCGATGTCAGGTTGTCATAAAACCCGTTGTTCACCCAGAACAATTTTACGTAGGCAACGATCTTGTCGGCAACATCCTGCTTGACCGCACTTCGATGAATGTACATCTGCTCGACAAGATCGCGCACTTCGAGCGCCGCAGGATGATGCTGATCAATCGCGATATCGCGGGCAACAATCGATGCCTGGTAAAGGTAATAGGCAAAGATTCTTTCCTTTGGTGAGAGCTTGTCGAACCCGTCTGCATACAACTGAACGACCTGTGCCGGGCCGACCAGTTCAAGCTTGTATTTCCGCTCTCCCGCTTGCTGGTCCTGGGCTTCCTTTTTGTCAGACGAGCAGCCTGCGTACGCCAGCATGAGTGTAGAGAGAATCATACAAGTCGCCGCGTTGTTCATAAAGGTGATCTTTCATTTGTCAGGTGACGCACTGCGAAAGCGATGCTCCATGGCATCACTTTCGCCACAACATGTACGATGCCCATAGCGGAATGGTAACCTCGCGTTGGCGAAGAATGTCCAGCGTTGCTGCGCGATACGCGTCAGACGCAGGCAATCCGTCCTGCAGCGAGTTATAGAACGCCTCAGCAAATACTTTATCTGCCTTTCGCCCCGTAGCAAGCCCGTTGACAATAAACGTGCGAGTTCCGCTCCCGAGAGGAATCGTGCAAAACCGGGTTGTCGAAACTGCCGGATTTGCCGAACAGTTGTAAAGCACCATGGTGGGGAATGCCGGAAGTCTCAGGAGATCCCCCACGGGGATACCTTTCAATACCTCAGTCCGTGGATCGGGTAAAATGATCTCAGAATTTTCAGGGCACGACGGATCCCAGTGAACGTCGAGCCCGGCATGCAGGAGATCCGCATGCTCCTTATACAGCAACGAAGGGATTGCCTGGGCGTTCATGTAGAACCGTGCATCCTTGAAATTCACCCTGATGTCACGCAGTTCATAATCAACATCTCTTCCTGTGTGCCCGGGATTGCCGAATGCCACAATATCTTTCACTGCCGGACCCGGATCCATATCTCCGGTAAGGAGAGAGGGAATGACATAGGCAACCGGCCATCGTTCGATCAGCGAGGTCCCCGCTGGGGGCCCTTTGCGAAGAGCATGGATGGGAATGAAGGGTATTTGTTCCGGAGGAGCAATCAGCACGATCCGTGACCCAATCAGCGCGCGCTCCACGGGACGGATGAAGAGATCGAAGAGCGATGCGTTGCCGACCTCCGTTTTCAGGTCGGTCTTCTCCTTCTTGGTCGTCGCCTGGGAATCGATCGCCGTGGCCAGCATTTCGAGATTTCCCGCGTATGCAGCGCACTGATTTGCCAGCACCGGGCGATCGATGGCAGCAACTGGTGCGTTGATTGCTTCGCGCGAAACGATAAAGACATAGAGGAGGCGGGAAGTTGTGCCATACAAGAGCAGCGCACTTCCCGCGGGCAATCGCTGCTGGAAGCTCCCGGCTGCGGCCGTCGGAATTTCCACAAATGGTTTCAACTCCGGCCGAGCGGCGATCATTGCCGCACTGATCTCGCGTGCAACGATCCGATCCTTTTGGAGGCGGCTCCAGATATTCGGCGCAGCTTCCGCATGCCGGGACGGGATGGCAAGCGCCTGTGCCAACAGGGTCTCCTCGCCGGCAAGGCGGGTCCGAATGGCATGCCATTCGGACAGCAGGCGATCAAGATCATCATGCGCTGTCGAGAGGTTCATCGATCCGAGATCGGCGAGCAGCAGGGCATGGTTCTTCCTCAGCGCATATTCCAACGCTTCGTCACGACGCCCCAGACGAAGCAGGAGATCGATAGCCTCATCGTGCCATGGGACAAGACCGGATCCGACAGCCGCGCGCTCACATTCGACATAGAGATTGTCTTCTCCCCTGTGCGCCACAATGAGTTCCGTCGATTCGATGGCCTGCCGGAAGTCATTAAGGGCTTCAGCAGGGTTCCCGAGTTTAAGGTTTGCCAGGCCGAGTGTCCCGTAGGCGTACGACGACATTGCGGGGGGTGATCCGTTTTGAAGAAGGTTCAAGGCAGACTGGGCAAGGACTCGCGAAGAATCAGGGTGACGCTGAAGCTCACATTGCGCCACTTGAAGCAGGGCATACATCTTCGCCTGAACATCGTTGCGTTCCGTTGACGATGCGACTGCGGCCTCATAAAAGCGGCGCGCGTCTTCCAACCGATGCAGCCTGAGGAGGGTATTGCCGACATGGAACAGGATTGCTTCACGGATGGACCGGCCGTTGGAAAAGCCGTCCGATTCCTTGAGCGCCACGGTGTATGTGGTCATCGCCTCCGGCAGGTTTCCTGCAGCATCAAATGCCTGGGCAAGATGGAGGCGCACTCGGATGGATGTCAGGGAATCTCCCCCGTGTTCCGTCTCCTGAAGGGCTTCTGAGAACAATTTTACAGCCTGTGCAGCATCTTCTTTCGATAAGGCGTTGATGCCCGCTTCATCGCGCAGATCAATTCTTGCGGCGGCATTCCCGGAGGAATCCGCAGCGTCCATCAGTTCTTTCCAAAGGGAATTGTAGTCATCGGTGCGGCCAAGAGCCCGGAGTATGGGAAGAAGGGCACGCGAATATTTCAGCATTCCTTCACGGTCTCCAACCACTCCGGCAAGCCTGAGCGCCTCTTCGCATTGTGCAAACGCCCCCTTGACGTCCCCCATTTCGAGGTGCACATTGACGATGCTCATGATCATGGCCCGCGCAGATTCCCGCTCTGCCTGCCCACGGTAATGTTGCAATGCCAGCGCATAATGTGTGAGTGCACTGTCAAACGCTCCATTCGCTTCGTCAAAACCGCCCAAAATCCTCTCCGCATCAGCACTATGGATTTCCTGGCCCAATCGATGATAGATGTCCAGGGCAGAGAAGACGGAATCGCGGGCAGCGGCATAATCACCCTGCTCGGCAAGTCCAAGAGCATTCGTGATGAGGCGGTTCGCACCCTGTTCGTCCATCGAGGAAGGGCTGCAACCCGAGAGTGCTGTCGCCATAAAAACGAGAGCGACACTTTGCAGGAGGCGGATATTCATGAAGGGCGGGGTTGAGTGTGGAGCGTCGCCGTTTGCGAGAGCATTCGCAACAGGCGGTCGGGGTAATCAGTAATGACGCCATCCACGCCATAGCGTTGTGGACGCTTAAGTTGCCGTGCCGTGTTCACACCGTAGACGTACACCTGAAGCCCGTTGTTGTGGGCATTCAAGACCTGATGTTTCCGCAACCGTGAGCGGCTGCAAACATAGACCCGAGCTCCCAGGCGCCGGCCGAACACTGAGGGGGAAATGCCGGCATCACGGACGGGCATGGCAAGAGCTCCAATGGAAATTCCAGGCCATGATTCATGAAGACGGCGCAGGAACCGGTGGTTGAATGACGTTACAAGAAGGTTGCGACCTGACCCATGCCGGCGGAGCGTTTGCATGAGCGCGGGAACCATCATTGCAGACCAGCGCGTGTCACCGTCTGTTTTCACTTCGATGTTCAAACCCAACCCCGGGGGAAGGCTGTGAAGCACGTCCTCCAGGAACGGAATCTGTTCGCCTGCGAATCGCGGGCCAAACCAGCGCCCCGCGTCGAGAAGACGCAGTTCTTGCGCAGTATGTTTCCGGAGTGACCCTTTCCCGTTGGTAGTTCTCGCAAGCCTCCTGTCGTGGAACACCGCAAGCCTCCCGTCGCGGGTCAACCGAACATCGAGTTCGATCATGTCCGCTCCCATTGCTGCGGCGCGATGGAATGCTGCCATGGTGTTTTCCGGAGCCGAGCCGGAGCTTCCCCGGTGGCCGATGACCAGGATCCGGGAGTCAAGCGATTTCACACTGATGCGTTCACCTGAAGTTTTGCCTTGATTGCGCGATTCACGGTTTCCACCGCCGCAGATCCGTCCACCGATATCGCTTTTCCGCGCGCCGTATAGTACTTGATCACGGGAGCCGTGGTCGCGTCATAGACGCGCAACCGCTCACGAATCGCCTCCTCCCGATCGTCCTGCCGCTGAATGAGACCGCTGCCGCAAGCGGGACACGGACTGTTGATTTGGAGGTGATCGGTAATCATGCTGAATATTTTCCCGTCTTTCGGACAGACGAGCCGGCTGCTCAGTCGGCGCACCACCTCTTCGGGGTTTATCTGAAGTTCCACCACCTTGTAGTCATCGATGTGAAGAGTCTCGAACAAGGCAGTCAGTGCTTCGGCCTGGGGGAGCGTCCTCGGAAAACCATCAAGGAGAAACCCCTTTGCCGTGCTCGAAGAGGAGAGCTTTTCTTTTACAATGCCATTCATGACATCGTCAGGAACGAGACCTCCTTTTGCCATAATCCCCTTGGCGATGTTGCCCAGTTCTGTCCCCGCAGCAACCGCCTCGCGAAGCATATCGCCAGTTGAGATATGAGGAATCTTGAATTCTGTGGAAAGAAGCTTGGCCTGAGTCCCTTTGCCGACGCCGGGAGGCCCGAAGAGAAGAATGCGCATGAATGATCCTGTCGTATGGTGTCTGAATACTACGCCGGCAACCCGGCATTGATGGAAGGAGTAACGGCGAGTTGGCCACATGCCGCATCGATGTCCTCGCCGGCGCTGCTCCTGATCATCACCGTAAGGTGGTGTGCCCGCATCGTGTTCACCAACTCCTCAACGCGGGGCGATGGGCGGAGCGTGGCTGCAAACCCTGAAGGGCTTGTGAAAGAAATAGAGTGAAATGGAATAGCATTGATTTTACAGGGCACTCTGCCGGCGAATTTGATCAGAGCCTTGAGCTCCCGTTCGGTGTCATTGACCCCTTCAAAGAATATCACTTCATAGGTTATCCGTTGTCGCGTGGCCCGATAATAGTACTCGATCGCGTCGCCAAGTTCTTGCAATGAGAACTTCCTGTTGATTGGCATGAGCTTCGATCGCGTTACGTCCACGGCACTGTGGAGTGATATCGCCAGTTTTACCCGCCGTTTTTCGTCCGCCATCTGGCGGATGCGGTCGGGCCGCCCTGCAGTTGACACCGTAATTCGTTTCGCTGCGATCCCAACACCCGTCGAGAGAATTTCCGCAGCCGTCATGACCTTGTCGTAATTCAGGAGTGGCTCGCCCATTCCCATGAACACCAGATTGGTCAGCGTATTGCCGTTCCGCCGTCGGATGCTGAGTACTTGTCCGAGTATTTCCGCCACGCTCAGATTGCGGCTGAACCCCATCGTTCCTGTTGCACAGAACGCACAATCGAGCGGACAACCCACCTGTGTCGACACACACAACGTGAGGCGCCCAGTTGGTTGAGCTTCGTCGGCCTCCTCGTCGTCAACGGCAGAGGAAGGGGCGGACGGGATAAGGACGCTTTCTACATGAAGTCCGTCCCGGAGTCTGAAGAGATACTTCTTCGTCCCATCAAGCGACGAACCCTGTTCCCTGGCAAGCTCAAGGCTTTCGAGATTGGACGCGAGTTTCAACTGCGCCCGAAAAGCCTTCCCGAGGTTGGTCATTGCATCAATATCTTCAGCGCCGCGGGCATAAAGCCATTCAAAGATCTGCTGAGAACGATAACGGGGTTGCCCAATTCTCTCCACAAAATCGGCCAATTCGGCCATTGTCATCCCAATAAGATTGGGCTTCCCCTTCTCTTCCATGTAAAAATGTACGAAAGATGCCAGGAGGACGCAAGCGGAGAGGGAAGGCTAGGCGCAGGTAGTATCAAGCAGGTAGCAGGTAGAGTGTGGAGGTGAGATTGCACTGCGAGTAAACAGTATGAAGTATACAGTAAGAAGAAACCATGAAATGAGCAGAGCCCCGATCTACTGAGGGGATCGATGTACACAAATGACGAAGCCTTCGCGCCAGATGGGCGCGAAGGCTTCCATGAAGACCATGCAGCAGCAGATGCTAATGGTTGACGTTATTGTTGTTGCCGTTGTTATTATTGTCGTTCGAAGAAAGATCAACATCAACCTGCGCAAGGACTTCGATACGGAGTCTCAACCCTTGCGGAAGAGTCGAACTGGAAGTACCATTAGCCCCCAGAGTCACCACAAGAGCATTGTTGGTAATGAATTGATTCAGAAGATTCTGGAGATTTTGAACCGTTATCAGAACAGGCTTGTGGATTTGAATTGCCTGCTGATTCTGGAACACTGACTTGCCAGCATTGAAATCTGCCCAATTCCCATTGATGTCGGCCAGCGTAAATGATGCACCATTCTTAGGCATGATGACCAGCGTTCCAGTAATTGCCCCGGAATAGGTCCCAATGGTTGTCAAACGAATGTCGTACATGCGAACAGCCTTCATTTTTCCCACGTAACCCTGGTCTATCTGGGAGCTGAGCTGGACATCCACGACCTGACCTTGTGTAGCGACAATCGTATTTCCGCCGCCGTTGATCGCAAATTCCGCAGAGACGGGAAGATTCACGGAGACAAGAAACCCATCATTAATGCAATTGAACCCGGTGGTTCCCAGAACTGCCATCAGTCCCACCAGAAGAATACTCATCGTCTTCATACGCGTGCTCCTTGAAAAGATGTTAGACTCCGGTGGTTATCACCCTCCAAATCCAAAACCTGCAGAGAATGTTGTCATAGAACCGAAATTGGCATCGCCAAAAATCTTAAGCGGTCCGAGGCCGAGGCCAACCCCGAGAATAAACCGGAAGGTATTTGCCCCGTCCATGGAAACCGAAACTGAAGTATGGGACACATCCTGAGAAACGTACGAAAGGTCCATTGAGCTCTTTTCCCATTGCAATCCGCTATACACTGTCAGGATGGACCAGCTCATGCTTGCTTCGCCATTGATGGCGAGCCCTTTGTAATTGATGAAATCTCCCACCGTGAAGCTGCTATAAAAAATGCCCGCGGCAAGATCCACCGGCACATCCGGAAGATACTGACTGATGGAGTGCCGTGCACCGATGCCCCAGAGTGTCACATTGGGGAAATTGTCCATCTTTGGGATGGGGATATACCGGATCAGCACCTGGGTGCCGTACAGGTTTCCAAGAGTCAGTTGCGGAACAGCAAGAGGAAAAACCTGTGTGTTAAAAACACCATCGGAGCCGCGATAGGACAATCCCGTTGCGGCGTCGGTTACAACCGCCC
>Ga0265330_10001321_pt1 | contig 14497 bp, 8 predicted proteins | sample 41919metaG_FD_202083 | JGI IMG/M metagenome (GOLD analysis project Ga0265330, IMG submission 202083) | Rhizosphere microbial communities from Carex aquatilis grown in University of Washington, Seatle, WA, United States - 4-19-19 metaG | ecosystem: Host-associated > Plants > Roots > Rhizosphere >... | reverse complement strand
GTTTGGTGATGCGCGCGGCTACTTTGTCGAGACCTTTCAGGCCGAGCGCTACGCCGAGGCAGGCATCAGCGAGCGCTTCGTGCAGGACAACCTGTCGCGTTCCAGCCGCGGCACCCTGCGCGGCCTGCACCTGCAGCATCCGCGCAGTCAAGGCAAGCTGGTTTCCGTGGTCGAGGGCGAGGTTTTTGACGTTGCGGTGGACGTGCGGGTGGGGTCGCCCAGCTTCGGCAAGTGGGCCGGGGCGCGCCTGTCGTCGCGTGACCATCGCCAGATGTACATTCCGCCCGGTTTCGCCCACGGCTTCTGTGTGACAAGCGAGCACGCCCTGTTCACGTACAAGTGTACCGAAATTTACCAGCCCCAGTACGAAGTCGGCGTGGTGTGGAACGATCCCGCCCTTGCCATCCCGTGGCCCGTCACCCAGCCGACCATCAGCGAGAAGGACAGTCGCTTCTTGCCCTTGGCTGAGATTGATCCGGCGCGCTTGCCACAGTGGAAAGCCTAGCCTTGTCAGCTGCTTTGCTGTTGCTCGGTGATCGCGGGATGCTGGGCCGCGCTTTTCGCGAGCTGCTGGCGGAAAAGCAACGTCCATTCACCGGCTTTGATTTGCCTGGATTGGACATTGCAAACCCGAACCAAGTCGAACCGCTCTTTCGCCAACCTTGGTCCGCCGTCATCAATTGCGCGGCCTACACCAATGTGGATGGCGCTGAGGTCGACCCGGCAGCGGCCCTGCGCGCCAACGGCACCGCACCGGGGTTGCTGGCAGCGGCTTGCGCGCGCGCGCGCGTCCCGCTGGTGCATTTCAGCACTGACTACGTGTTTGCCGGCGATGCCCGGGCACCGTACACCGTCGATGCGCCGTTGTCGCCGCTCGGCGCCTATGGCCGCAGCAAGGCCGCGGGAGAGATCGCCATCCGGCAAAGCGGCGCCGAGTTTCTCATGCTGCGCACGAGCTGGCTCTATGCCCCCTGGGCCAACAACTTCGTGCGCACCATGGCGCGCCTGACCCGCGACAAGCCGGAAGTGAAAGTCGTCAACGATCAGCGCGGCCGGCCGACCAGTGCCCAGCACCTGGCCGCGACCACCCTGGCGCTGCTCGACCGCGGGACGCGTGGAACCCTGCACGTCACTGACGGCGGCGAATGCACCTGGTACGAATTCACGGTCGAGATCGCGCGCCTGCTCGGTCGCAGCACCACCATTCATCCCTGCACCACCGCGGAATTTCCCCGCCCTGCGCCCCGACCCAGCTACAGTGTGCTGGACCTCGGGCCGACCGAGGCCATTTTGGGCCCCATGCCCAACTGGCGACTCAACCTGGCCGGCGTCATTGCGGCGCTGGAACCACTGTAGCATGTGACTGGCGGATTGAACGGCCGGCCACCAACTCCATCTCGCACAGCCACTCGGGCCGGCAGATGTCGGCGATCACGACCGCGGTGGGAGCCGACGCGGGCAGGCCTGCTGCCTGGGCGGCCTTGCGGAATTCCGGCAACAGCCGCGCCTCCTTGAGATAGGCGGTCACGCTCAGGGCATCGGGCAAGCCGAGCCCGGCCTCGGCCAGCAAGCCAGCCGCGTTGGCGAACATGTGACCGAGTTGTCCCTTGCCGTCGTCAATAGCCACCACACGACCCTGCTGATCGATGCTGGCGGTTCCCGACACGAACCCGAGTTGCTGACCGGATTCGTGCAAGATCGCCCCACGGGCAAAGAATGAACCATAGACACTGGCCTCGCCCATGGGCGCGGCCTTCATCGCCTCAATGCGGGCTTCACCGCCGCTGCCCACGGCGTATAGGTCCATGGCCAGCGGGCTTTCAGACTCGCAGAGGGCGCCCCTGATGCCAGTGCTGGCGGGAAAACGCCCCAGGCCCGCGGTCTGAAAGTAGCGCCGCCGTCCTTCATTGAAGGCTGCGTAGTCGTGATCGATGTCCCGCAGGTAGATCCAGGTCCGCACAACATCGTGGAACGACAGCCCGCGATCGGTGAGTGCGTGCGACGCGGTGGCGTACATGTCGTAGACCAGATCGCCGAGCGGGAGTCCAGCGCCCAGCCGTGGAACAAGCGACAGCATGTGCAGGTGGCGGGCGCCCGCGCGCAACACCGTGGTACACAGTGGCCCGGGCGAGGATCCCTTCCACACCACACTGCACTTGTCGGAACGCGGTCGCGAGGCGTGAAGCTGGATCTGGCAAAAGCGCCGATCGGCGGCGGGTGGCAAGACCAGAAAGGACAGGGGCAGGCGCTCGGCGTCGGGCTGGGCCCAGGCCGCTGCCAGCTCGTGGCGCACGGAGAAGGACGGCTGCGCCCGCAGAAAGACCCAGCCGGCCGTGACGTCGGCGGGGACGATGCCCAGGCTGCGCAGGCCCTGCAGGGCATTTTGCGCCATGGAGCGGAACTGGGCTCGATCATCCTTGCCAGCCGGCGCCGGAATGGCGTGGACAAAGAGATCGCTCGCATGTGTCCCGTCGACTTGGGCAGTTTGAAAGGGCACCTCTGGGCGCCCGGTGCGCGATCCCGCCATAACCAGGCAGTGTAGCAGCCTTGCACCCCGAAGCGCTTGCCGACATTGCGGCGCCGCCATTCGTCTGGCCGCAACCCATTGGCGCACCGGGCCGGCAGCCGGTCTACCAATTGTAAACGCCGGCCATTCCTAGTATGGTCGCGACTCAGGCTCGGATTTGCAGCTGTGGCCGGGACGTGCACAGGTCGTTCCGGCGCGAGGACCAGAGGCACCACCAGCAGCTAACAGTGAGGTGATGGAATGAATGAGATGATGGAAAAACCCATTCACTGGGTTGAGCATCTGCTCCTGATTGGCCCCGATCCAATTGATCGCAAGGAATCGGCCAGCCTCTGGGATACGATCTTGCCCTGGCCCGTGCGTCTCTTGCTGGTGGCGGTGGTGGCGATCATCGCGCGCCAGTGGGCCAAAACCGGGGTGGGCGAGGAGCTGGCCGCAGCCCTGCAGTATGGCGGGCTGGTGGGCGTCTCGGTGGCGTCGTCCAACTGGTGGATCATCCTGGCGGTCAATGCGGTGCTAGCGCTGGGTTGGCTGGCACTTGGCCCTACGCCGCGCGCCCCGGAATCCTTCCTTGGCAAGACCACGCAGGTTTTCGTCTTTCTCAATCGCCAAGTGGGCCACATCGAGCTGCAGGCGGTGTGGTGGACCGTGGCTTTGGCGCTCAAGCAGGACCTGCGCTGGCAATTGCCGCTTTTGGCAGCGGTCTTGTTGCTGTGGGAACCCCTGATCAACGGAATTGGGTCCTTGCGGCCATTTCGCGATCCTGATCACAGGGACGAACAGCCGCGCAAGTACGATGGCTCGCTCTTTTGGGCGCGGCGACCGGTCATCTATGCCGCCACCCTGTTCGGGCAGATGGTGATCGCCCTGTGGGCGCCTCGCCAGATGCTCAAGCTTTTTCCCGTGATGTTGGCCGTGGCTCTGCCCGACACCATCCGCTTCTTGCGCCATCGCTGGCGCACGCAAGCCACCGTGACCGATGACCCGGTCGCCAAGCAGCGCCGTCTGGACAGTCACACCAGCCAGCGCCGCGTGGGCCGACAGGCCGACGTCTGGCTTGGGCCGGTGCTGGTGGGGGTGGGCATGCTGGCCGCGGTGATCGTGTCTTGGCAAGCCCGTCGGGCCTGGGCCAAGGCCGCTGTACAGGCCCTGGGCAGCGCGGGCGAGCCCCGTGTGGTCTGCGATCCGACAGCCCCGGATCCGCCCACCGAATTGTCGGTCTTTCTGCTGGGCGACAACCACTGGCACCAGCTTGGCGGCGAGCGCGTCGCCAGCCAGCGCGACTTTGCCGACGCCTTGGTTCCGGTGGCGCGGCGGCCGGTCGAGCTGGATATCCTGTCGGTGGGCGCGCTCTTGCGCTTTGCCAGCGTGTACCGCGCGCTCGCGCAACAGGAACAGGTGGCGGGCCGCACCCTGCTGTGGGCGCACCTGGGCGATTTGGCCGACATGGGGTGTTGCAATGAAATTGAGCGCGCCAATCAAGCGTTGATTGAACGCTTTTCGACCACGGGTTTCATTGGCGTGGCCCCGGGCAATCACGACAAAGCCTTCACTGGGAATTTCTTCTGGAGCCCGTTCTGGGACGATGTCTGTCGGTTGCAGCCCTCGGCCAAGCCCCGCCCGGACCGGCCGGACACTTGTTCGGGGCGACTGGAAAAGACCACCTCGGATCGCATATTGAGGGAGGTCTGGCACAAGGCGGTTGAGGCGCGTGGCGGGCGCATGGAGGCTGTGCCCGGCGGCGAGCTGTATTCGTGGCTGACCAGCCGGGGCAGTGCGCTGACCACTGTGACGCCCATGGGAATAGTTCACCACCAGGGCCAGGCGCGCGGCCTGCTGGCGGTCTTCATCGACACTGCGGATGAACGCGGGCGAGACTATGGCATTGCGGGCGAGTTTGGCACCCTGTCTGGCGCTCAGGTGGACGAGCTGCTCCGCCTCGGCGAGAGCGTGGCCAAACAAAAAGGGGATGTATTTGCGACGGCACCGCTTTACCTCGTGTTTGGCCACAGTCCGATTGGCGCCCTGACACCGAAGGCGAAGGACGAATTCGGCCGTCTGGTAAAGGGGCTCGACAAGCTGGCAAAGGGAAAGGGTCCCGGGGTGGTCGCCTACTTGGGCGCGCACACGCACGAAAAGGCAGCGACAGCCGAGTGTGTGGCCGGTCGCCGCGTGCCTGAGGTGATCATCGGATCGACCCTGGATCCCCCGCAAGAAGCGGCCATCTTGCGCCTGGGCCCCGATGGCAAAGGCAACCTGACGCTTCATGTGCGCGCCTTGAGCCTGGTGGACGCGCAGGCGCGCGCGTGTGGCAAGGAACCGAGCATTGTGACCAGCGAGTGCACCAAGCTTTTCGGCACCTGGGAGCGCAGCCAACCCTGCTGTGCTGATCTCTTCCGACGCGGCGATGGGTTACTCGGTCCCGAATGCCAGGGGTTTGAAAGAACCGTGTCGACCAAAGAGCGGTTGAAGATGGCGGCCCAGGCTGCCGCGCCGGCTGATGAAGACCAAATTTTGGTTGAACAGAAGCGCCGGGCGCGATCCCTGTTCGCCTGTCTGGAGCCGGCGCCCGGGTGTGCGGTTGCCGAGGATCTCGTGTCACTCGACGACGACACCTATACCGCATTTTTGCAGCGTGTGTCGGCCAAGCCGGGGGGTGAAACGGCCCTGGCTTGTTTGGCGTGGGCGGCTTCGGACCTGCAAGCCCACAAGGGCACCGGGATGGAGATGTCCGATGCGCTTCGCTGTGCCTTCGATGATTCGACCCTGCCGGGGCCAGTCGAGTACGTCGCTTCCATGGAGGTGGTTCCATGTCGCTGAGAATCGCTCTTCTGACCGCAATGACCCTGGCGTCCGCGTCGCCGGCTTGGGCCTGGGATCCTCTCAAGGCTGCTGGACGTTCGCTGGCCTCGGGCGCGGCCGAGGCCATCCAGCCGGTGCTGACCTACACGGTCGACCAGGCCACGGCCTCGGCGCATGGAATCGTGGCTGATGTCGATCTTCGGGCGGGCCAGCTGGTGAACCAGGCCACGACCTCGGTGCATGGAATCGTGGCTGACGTGGACACGCGCGCGGGCCAGCTGGTCGACCGGGCCGGCGGCGTGGCCAGTCAGCTGATCAGTCAGACCGAGGGGACCCTGGCCAGGACGGTCGACCAAGTCGACGGCGCGCTGGAAAAGCGGATTCTGCAAATCGACACCACCGCGAGCAAGGCGCTCAACCGCGCGGACAAGATTCTGCGCGACCGTTCCGAGCAACTCGGTCGTCTGGTGCAAGATCGCCTGACCCAGGCCGACGGCATCCTCAGTGCGCGCATCGATCAGATCGACGAAGTGGTGGGGCGCCGGCTGGGCAATGTGGATGTCATCGCGACCAAACAACGGCTGGCGATTGAGGCCACGGCGGTGCGGGTGGCGGTCTTGGCGGGCGTGCTGGTTTTCGTGGTTTTTGTGCTGGTGTCCTTGTGGCGCAAATACCCCGAGATTCTAGCCCAGGTCGGCGACAAACGCGGAGCCTACCGGACCTGGGGTTTCGTGACCGGCGTGGCGCGCCCCCTGGGATGGCAACTTTTGGCCGCGGGCGCGGCCCTGGCTATCTTGGTCGGCCTGTATCAGTGGTTGCCGCTCGGCGCGCGCAAAGAGGCCAGCGCCACAGTGGCGCGCCACGAGGCCGGGCTGGCGCAGAGCCTGGCCCGCTTCGATTTCACCAGGGCGCGCTTTCATGCCTCCCAGCTTGAGCTTCTGAGCGAAAGCGACAGCCTGCGCTACCAGGCCCAGGCCGCCAAGGCCGAGCTGCTGCGCGATCTGCTGGCGCGGCCGGTATTGCTGACCAGCGACAGTGGATTGCGCACGGTCATGGGTCGGGTTGAAGGCATTGAGAACAAGCTCGGCGCGGGCGTTGACCCGGATGTGCTCACCTTGAAAGCCATGGTGCTTTGGCAGGTTGGACGCTCGCGCGAGGATGAGTACGAGGCGGCCTCGCTGTGCACGCGCGCCCTGCGCACACCCGGACAGGCCTTTGCGCTGGCGCCGCTCGCCCGCAGCTACGTGCGCAACTACCTCGACGCCCCGTATTTGGCCAAAGACGCTCCCCTGGATCGCGCACACGAAACCCTGGGCGCCATGCGAACCGTGCTGGCGTCCAGCCCGGGCGACCCGCCCAATTTCCCGCTCGCGGCCGTGATCGAGCTCGATCGGGCCATGCTCGCCCTTGACCACGAAGTCAGCGCCGCCTATCTGAACATGGTGCGGGCTCATGTGGAAGTCGTTCGTCTCGCTTCCAGCCTGACCAAGGTGCGAGCGCCTGTGCCGTCAGCCTTGGCGGCCGCCCAACACAGCCGACTTCTGGCCGCCCAGTCTGTGCTCGCAGCCTGGACCAGATTCGACGCTGCCCTGCAGGCCATTCCTGGAATCGCCGGCAATGCAAGTGTGCTGGCTGTGTTCCGTCTGGACGATGCCACTTTTACCCGCGCGGCCTGGTTCGTGGAATACCCTGCGACCAGTGAAGTGGCACCGCTCAGTGTCGATTTGACCAATCTGGACAATGCCCGCAAGAAGCGCTTCACTCCCCCGCGCGTCGAGTGGGAGCGTCGCTACCGCCCGCTGGTCGACGACAGTCTGCGTGCCGTCTTTGCCTTGCAAGAGGCCGATCGTTTCCGCGCCTTCGACAGTGCGGCCCGCGCCTTTGAAATGGCTTTCGTCAGTCAGCAATTGGCGCCCGGCGATGCAAGACTTACCCAGGCCGCCGCCCAGGCCGCCGCAGCCCTGGGCCTCCTGGTGCCGTCGTCATCAGGCAACGATCGGGTTCCCTTGGCCGAGTCGCTGCTCGGCAATTTGCCGAAAAGCCAGGAATTGGCCCAGCAGCTGACTGTACGAAATCTCAGACTCCTCTGATTGCGCTCCTGCGCGATGCCGGCGCACCCGGTGAAACCACTGGCAATCCGAACCTCGTCCCTTCAGTCCGACGGGCCTTGCCCGCCGGCACTGCGGCCACCTTGATGTCCACAGTGCCGGTGTTGTTGGCACTTTCTGCTCGGTCCCTCTCTTCTACACGTTGTCCAGGTCGAAGCCCAAACGCAGGCGCAGCTCGTGCCAGTCTTGTTCCATCAGCAGGAAGTACCCGAACATGCCGTAGCGGTAGGAGGCGGGCGGCTGGCGCGGGTCGTAGGATTTGACCCAGTCGGTGGCGTACATCAATTGGCCGAGGTACAGGCCATCGGCAATCTGCACCAGTTCATCAATGCAAAAACGATCCGGCACAATGGTGCGCAACTTGGGCCAGCGGTAGTTGAACTGATAGATGCGCTTGTCCGGACAATTCTGGTTCACCGACGTTCCGACATGGGCAATGAAGAAGAAGTTCTTCACATCGTAGCCAAAGTCGACCTGCTCGGTGTGGGAGGCCGGCTCGGTCCAGATGTTGGCCAGCTTCATCAGGCGTCCGACCTCGCGTTCCTTGATGGTGCGCAAAGATTGGGTGTTGGCGCCCCAGGTGCTGGGCAACTCGCCCGTCTCGAAGCCGTCAGTCAATTCCACCAAACGCTCGCGCGTAATCGGGTCGAACGACTTGCCGGTCCAGGTGCTGAAGCGGCCGGCAAAACCCTTCCACGCCAGGTCGAGTGTGTTCTTGGCGAACAGGTCGAGCAGGCCCGCGCCGTGCCAGCTGACCAGCGCGCCCCGATAGAACCCGCGCATGGCCGTGACCGGTGCCGCCCGGTTGAACAATTCCTGCAGGCGCAGGAACAAGGGTGACGAATTGTCCAGACTGTCCTGCAGTTTGTTCGAGTAGTCTTGCAACAAATGCATGATGGTCGGCTGACCGGATAAGTCTGCCTTCAGCTCACTGAACACGCGATCGCTGCAAGTGGCGGGCGGCTGACTGTCGAGCTTCAGCTCGCGGTAGCGCGACGCCTTCGGGGTCGCCGATCCAGGAGTCACCATCCCGGGCGCGGTCACCGGAACCTCCAGGAACGGGAACAGACGACGGGATTCGGCGTTCCAGCTTGGGTTCCACAGGGCAAAGTAGCCCATGTGCTGGTAGGCATAGTCAGCCGGCGGCCGCCGGGAATCGTAACGTCCCAACAGGCGGTGGCTGGCAAAGAGCAATTGGCCGAGATACAGCCCGTCAGCAATCTGCACCATTTCGTCGATCAGCCAGGACAGGGGCGGCCGGTTGTCCAGGCCCGGCCAACGGTAATTGAGCGACAGAACCTGGCGCGGGGTTTCCGGGCACACTGAAGGCGCCGGCCCCGCGATAAAGTGGCCGCCATTGCGGTCATAGCCAAAGGCCTGCTTCTCCTCCTGGGGCGCGTCTTGCAGATTCAGCCACCAGCTCAGGGCGTGAAACGAAATGTTGTTGGCCGCGTGCCAGCCGAGTTGGTTGAAGTGGTTGATGCCAAGCAGACTGGAGCTGGGGCCCGGATTCCCGCCCACCGCCTCGCGCAGCGCCGCCTGATCTCCACTGCGGAAACTCTTTCCCACCCAGGGGCTTTGGTCCTGCAGGGTCGCACCCCACAGCAGGCCCACGACATTGTCCAGGTGGGACAGGGGATGGTTCTCGCCTGAAAGGCGCAGGCCCAAGGCCACGCCATAGTGGTGACCATTGAGCGCCGGCAGGTCGCGGCCCAATTCAAACAGTTTGCCCAGCTTCTTGAAGGGCAAGGCCTGATTGTCCGCCGCTGTCCGCAGGGCGTCCATGTACTGTTTGAGCAACTCCAACACCGTGCCCCCACCCAGATCGCTTTCGATCTGGCTGCGCAGGGGATCCGCGGTCGCACTGGGATTCAGGGTCAGGGTGCGCAGGGCCGGCGCCACCGTGACCGACGCCAATTCAGGCGGCAAATCGCCTCGCGAAAGCACGCCGGCTTCCAGCAAGCGGAAACACGGGATGGGCACTTCAATCGAAACGTCCTTGGTCACGTCGTGCAGATAGGCGCCCCGGGTCGACGACAGCACGCGGCCCTGCCTGGATTTCACCACCAGGTAGACGTCAGGGCGGTCGAGCGAAAAGAACCCCACGTGCACGGGAATGCGGCAGGCGCCGTCGGAATCGGTCTCGCCAACCCCCAGCTTGTCGTCATGGATCAGATCGGCATCATAGGCCTCCACGGTCAGGCCCTTGACCCCGCGTCCGGTTTCCAGTGCGATTACCCTGCTCTTGACCTCGAATGACATGTGCGGATCCTTTCCGACGGCCGCGCCGTCGATCTCACGCCGACAGGAACTTGAAGGAATGGCGTGCCACCTCTGTCTTGAACCAGGTGATAGTTTCGCTCACATCGCCGGTCTTGGGAAGCGTCTTCACTGCCGGCAAGGGGCGACCCAGGCTTTCCGCCATAGTGGCGCCCAAGGGATTGTAGGGCAAAAGGGTCAGGCTGGTCGCTCCCAATTGCGCCAGGCGGGCCGCCAGCGACGCCAGATTTGCCCGAGTATCGGTGATACCCGGAATCAAGGGAATCCTCGGCTGAACCCGCTCGGGCCGCGTGGTGAGCAACTTCGCCAGATTGGCCCAGATGCGTTCATTGCCCCGGCCAGTGAACCGCATATGGTCGTCGCTGTCGGCCAGTTTTGCGTCAAACAGGATCAGATCCACATGCGGCAAGATGAATTGGACGAATGGCGAATAGGCGAATTCCCCGCATGTTTCAATGGCGGTGGAAATCCCGCGCCGGCGCAGGCGCGCGAGCAATTCGCCCGCAAATTCCGGAAATGCGGTGCACTCGCCCCCTGAAAGCGTCACGCCCCCGCCTGAGTGACGATAGTAGGGCTCGTCACGCAGAACCACGTCCAGGATCTCATCCACCGAAAGAGGCTGGCCAATCAGGGCCAGTGCCCCGGAGGGGCAGGCGCGGGTGCAAGCACCGCAGGTTTCACAGGACGCAGCCGCAACTAGGCGCGGAAACTCACTTCGACGGCGACCCACGGTCGAGAACCCAGACCCAAGCGGCAAAGCCACGGGAGCCGGGTGCGGACACGCGTCAAGGCAGCCCTTGCAGTCGATGCATAGGCGAGCGCGAAACGCGATTTCAGGCGCGAATTCCTGGGTCTCGGGATTCTGGCAAAATACACAGCGCAGCGGGCAGCCCTTGAAGAAAACCACACTGCGGATGCCAGGACCATCCTCCAGGCTGTGGCGCTTGATGTCCACAATGAGAGGATGTGCCACCGGATCGCCCCCCACCCGCGTTCAGGCCACGCCCAGCCGATTCACCAGGTCCCGCGCCATGAAACCGAACTTGTAGATGTAGTTCAAGTTGCCGTCCACGCTGACCTCGTTGACCAGGATGGAAGCCAAAATGTCCTGGTCTTTGGAAAACAGAAATTTGCGGAGGGCAGCCGGATCCTTGAAGGTGACCGCCACGTCGTAGGCATTGTCGGCCTCATGCAGGACATGCATGTGACCACTGGCAAAGCGGGCGCCCGCGGCCACCGTCCCGTCTGCGGTGCGGAACAAATATCGGCCCGAAAATCCGGCCAGATTGCGCCGAAAACCCCGCAGCAGCAAAAAGGCCAGGCCCATACCCCCAAGCAAGATCTCCAAGAACTTGTCGGTCAGGGTTCCTTCCAGGGCGCGCTGCAAGTCCTCGATCTCTTTCCGCATCAAGCGGCGGGCGATCCGATCCGGCAGGAACCACGAAAGCAGCTTGAAAAGGAAATGTTTCACGCGGGTCATGATGGCCTTTCACACTGACGAGCCCGTGCGGGAGAATTCCACCGCCCGGCCCGTGCCCAGGTCGTATTCGGTGCGATCGATGATCTCTTGCTGCATCTGTGGATTGAGATCCTTGAAGTATGCGGTGTAGCCCGATACCCGCACCAACAGCTCGGGGTATTTTTGCGGGTTTTTCACGGCATCCACAAATGTGTCGTGCGTGGTCACATTGAACTGGATCTCCATGCCGCCCTGGCCGCCCGGGGCTGGATCGAAATAGCCCTCAACTGAGGCCACGAAATTGTCTAGCATCTTGTCGCGGTGGGCATTGTCAGGCGTGTATTTCAGATTGACGGCCACCCCGTTGGCCAGCAGCGCCGACGGCAGGCTGGCCACCGAGTGTAGGGCCTTGGTCAAAGAGGGAGTCACGCCCGAAACCGGGGTCATGCCGCTGGTGAAGTTCTCGCCATCGCGCCGTCCATTGGGCGTGGCGCGCGACAGGCGACCAAAACCCGCGTGGTTGGTCATGGTCCAGTAGCCAACCCGATAGCGGCCGCCCCGGTAGTTCGTCTTGCGGGCAAACAGCCCGTCCAAGGTCGTGGCCAGCCAGCGGGCCAGGCTGTCGGCCGCCGGCTGCTCGTTGCCGTACTTGGGCGTTTTGTCCGGATTGCACAGGCGCGCGAGCAAGACGTCCTGCCCAACAAAATTGGCGTTCAGGGCTTGAATGAGCGCAGGCAAGGCTATCGCCTTGTCTTCAAACACCACCTTTTGAATCGCGGCCAGGGAATCCACCACATCGGCAAACCCGATGATGCTGGCGCCCGACGAATTGATGCTGGCCCCACCGAAAATCAGGTCCTTGCCCTTTTCCATCGGGCCTTCGAACAGGCTGGACAGGATCGGCGTCGGGTACACATCCTGGTGAGTGCGGCCCAGGGCTTCGTTGAGCGTGGTGGCCCGGTCGACCATCCAGCTGGCCTGCCGGACAAAGGCGGTCTTGAAGGCATCGAACGACGCGAACGAGGCCGCGTCGCCGGTGCGCTCGCTGATCAGCACCCCAGGTCCGGTGTGGCGGTGCTCGCCGTTATACAAGGTCAGTTCCAGCACCGAGGTCAGATTGAGCAAGACCGCGGCTGTGGCGCCGTAGAAACGGCCATTGCTGCCTGGTTCCACACAGCCCGTGATGCCGTAGTCGCGCGCCTGCTCAATCGTGTCGCCCTTGGCGGTCAGCGCGGCGATGACCGCGCGATCATTGTGCAGGGCGGGCGTGGCGCCGGTATTGAGGTTCACGTCGCACAGCCGGCGCAGGTAGGCCGGCGGATTGACCCCGGAAAAGTAGCGCGCGTTCAGGTTGGGATCGCGCAACATCATCAACTCAGTGGCGCGAATCATCAGATAGGTCAGATCATTGACCGCATCTCGACCCTCGGCATCCACTCCGCCGACGGTGATGGCCTGATTGGATCCCGTGCCGCCGAACAATTGCTCGCCGGTGGCCGGCACTGTGGGCACATGGTCTCCGATCTTCAGCCACAAACAACAGAGAAGCTCGATGGCCTGGTCAATGCTCAGGGCCCCGGCTTCGACGTCGTGGCGATAGAGATCGTAAAGCACCTGGTCGAGCCGGCCCAAGCTGAGGCCGACATCGGGATTTTCCAGATGAATCGCGGTCCAGCAAACCCAGACCGTGGTCAGTCCTTCGCGGAAAGAGCGCGCCGGGTATTCGGGCACGCGCTCATTGACGTCCGCCAGGGTCAGCAATTCGGCCTTTTCAGCCGCATCGCTGGTCAGGCCGGCCAGCCGGCGTGCCTCGCGCGCCAGGTTGCGCGAGAAGCTCACAATGCCCTCCATCGCCTCGGCAATGGCCGTGTAGAAGTCGCGCTGTTCGGGTTCCTCGGCATTGCGGCCGCGTTGCTGTGCCTCTTCAATGATGCCGCGCAAGCCGACGCGCAGAACCTTGCTGAAATCCGGAATGGTGTGCGAGATGCAGTTGCCCTTGCTGGTCAGGAAGAACACCAGGTATTCCAGCAAGACCATCTCGGGCGCATCATGGCTGCCGATGGGCTCGCCGGTCCGCTCTTTGTTCATGCGGGTTCGGCAACGCTCGATGATGCTGTCGCCCAGCCAGTAGGGAAAGACCTCTTCATTCAGCACGGCCACATCATCGTCCGCGAGGAAATACGGGTTGCTTGCGCGCTGTTTGATGTTGAGCAGTTCAGGCCAGATGGCCAGGCCCATGTATTCCGGGAACATGGGCACGCCCTTGAAGTGGCTGGTGGTCGATCCGGCGAACAGGGACCGGGCCTTGACCTGGAAGGGTTGCATGTCCCGGCCCACGCCATAGTCGTGCGCCACCACCGGCTGCCGATTTTCGAGCACGTGACGGTACAACCTGGCCTTGTCAAGCGGGCTGAGCACGGGCTTGCCAAACAGCCCCTTGTCGCGCGAGTAGCCGGTGACCAGGCGCGGTCGCTCGCAGCAGACTTCGGGCACGGCACGGAAGTACGCCTCCCGCAAGGCCTCGACACGCGCGCTTCGTTTCTGATCCGACAGGGCTAGATCCTTCAGGCTCACTTGTCTCATGATCATGCCTCTCCAAACCGCCGAGTGGGCGCAACTATGACACAAAGCCTGGCCGGGAGCGAAGCCGAATTTTTGTCCCTCGCCCATGGCGTTGTAACGGGTGGCCAACGTCCGCCGATGTCCGGCCACGGCCACGCCTACGACCACGACCTTCCGCGGCTATCGCGGGATTACGGCTTCACTCATCAATGGCGCGCATGTCGGCGTAGCGCTGACCCACCGCCTGGCCGGCCTGGTCGAGCACTTGCAAGTCGTCGGACGACAATTGCACCGCAGTGGCGGCGGCGTTGTCTTCGAGATACTTGCGCCGCTTGGTGCCGGGGATGGGTACCACATCCTCCCCGCGCCCGAGCACCCAGGCGAGCGCGACCTGCGCGGGCGTGACGCCCCGGCCGGCCGCGACCTTGGCCACCACATCCGCCACGGCCAGATTTTTCGCAAAATTCTCGCCCTGAAAACGGGGGAAACGCTGGACCCTCAGGTCGCCCGGTCCCAAATCTTCGACCTTGCGAATCGTCCCAGTCAGAATTCCTCGGCCAAGCGGACTGTACGGCACGAACCCGATGCCAAGCTCGCGCACCGTCGGCAGGATCTCCTTTTCCACCTGGCGTTCGAAGATCGAATACTCGGTCTGCAGCGCCGTGATCGGATGAACCTTGTGCGCCCGTCGGATGGTGGCCGGTGCAGCCTCGGACAGACCGAGATAGAGCACCTTGCCCGCGGTGACCAAATCAGCCA
>Ga0265330_10001317_pt1 | contig 14511 bp, 9 predicted proteins | sample 41919metaG_FD_202083 | JGI IMG/M metagenome (GOLD analysis project Ga0265330, IMG submission 202083) | Rhizosphere microbial communities from Carex aquatilis grown in University of Washington, Seatle, WA, United States - 4-19-19 metaG | ecosystem: Host-associated > Plants > Roots > Rhizosphere >... | reverse complement strand
GTGGCGCGCGCGTCTTCGGAGAACCACCAGTCGAGTGAGGCGTCGCAGCCTGGCCCGGCGGGCAAGGGCTGCGGCTCTTTGCAGTCGGTGTCGTCCGTGGGACAGCGCAGGCGCACGTGAAAATGATCGTGGTGTCCCCACCAGGGACGCACGCGCTGCAGCCAGGGGCCAGCCCGGCCCTTGTCCTGGCAAAGGGCGCGTTTGATCGCTGGATGAACGAAGATGCGATCCACGGCTGCATCTGCCGCTGCCGCTTCAATCAGGCGTGCCACGCGCTCGTTCCAGGCGGGCAGCAGCTTGCCTGTGCGCAGGTCGACCATGGTGGGCGGCGTCGCTGTTGAGCCTGAAGTGAGCGGCTTGGCCGAAGGTCCGTACCATAGATCGACGTCCAGCCCGATCTGGTGGCTACGATGACCGGTGGGCATGGGCCCGCCGCGCGGCTGGCCCAGATCGCCCACACACAGCAGGCCCAGTTTCTCGCGGCGTGCGCGCGACGCCAGCTCGCGCAGATAGATCAGCAAGTCCGGATGTCCGAATTCGCGATGGCGTTCAGGGTGCACCACCATCCAGCCCGGGCCTCGCAAAGGCAGAGCCACCGCGCCCTGCACGCACCCGGCTCCTGGCTGACCGATAGCGCGCGGCGAGCCCGGCTTGGGCGTCGCCGCGCGACTCCAGCGCAAGTCAAAACCTCGGGCCGCCGGCTGCGCCGACGCCGAGGCCGAGGCGTCAGGCGCAGCCGCCGCTGATAGAACCAAGAAGGGATAGAACCAAAACATCGGCCCCTACAATCTGCACACTTCCTTCCCCGTCCGCCAGATTGGCTAGCCTATTCCACCACAGAGAGCACAGAGGACACAGAGCCGAAACGGAAAAATGGAAAGGGTGGACTCCTGTTTGGGCCCACCCTTTTCCTCGTCCGATCTCTGTGGTCTCTGTGCTCTCTGTGGTGAAGAACTTCTTCCCTCCGGCCTAGAAGCGCGCCTGCAACTGCGCGGTGAGGATGTCGTTGCCCACCGCCGGGGTCTCCCAGAGGTGCTCGTACGACAGGGTGAACTTGATGTTGGCTGAGCCGTAGGCGAGTAGGGCCACACCCAGCCGGGTCAGGCGATCCGTGTCGCGGGCCTTGATGGTCGCGGTCGGTGTCGCGCCCGTGGCGTAGCACTTGGGATCCACGGTGCTGGCGAGAAGCGGATCGAACTGGTCCAGGCGAAGCGCGACACCCAGGTGGGGACCGATGTTTTGCACCACAGTCACCATCCAGCCCAGGCTCTGACTATTGAGGCAGCTGTTGGCCTTGGCAAGGTCGTAGTCGCGGTTGGTCTTGCGCGCCCAGATCATCTCGCCCTTGACTGCCAGACCACCTACCGAAGGCACGTCGACATAGCCCTGCACGTCCCCCGCCAGACGCGTCTGGTCGAAGGACGTGTACGTATCGGGCAAGAGCTTGCCCACGGTGCTGCTGGTGTCGATCACGTCGAGCGCGCCGAACTTGGTATCCAGGGTCCGTCCCCACATCCAGGAGAAGCCACCCACCAGAAACCCCAGGTCCGCGCTGAGTCGTCCCACGATGGTCTTGTACCCATTGGGATCGTAGCCGTTCTGCACCACGCCGAAGCCGTTTGAAGGATCTTTCTGGCCAAAGCTGGCGCCGTTGATCAAGGCGACGCTCAGACGAAGCATTTCGTAACTGCCCTGCAACCGCAGACCACGATCGCGGTCGCCCGGAAAGAGCGTGGTTATGACCGTCGCACGCTCGGGCAGTTCGCGATCCGCATCCGACTGTAGGATTTCATATCCGAAGGGAATCTTGAACTGACCGAGGGTCAGGCGCAGATGAAAGGGCGTCCAGGTGTCGACGAAAGTGGCCTCGGCGTCTTTGAGGACGAGGCCGTCGTTGTTGTTGCCGTCGACCTGCAGGAAGTACTCGGCATTCTTGCCCTCGTACTTGGCCCCGAGGTAGCCGTGGCGCACGTAGAAGCGGTTCTCGCTCTTGTACTTGGACGTGCCATCCAGCGCGTCCTGGTGGTACTCATAGCGACCCTGGACGTAGCCGCTGACCTTGATCTTCTTCAGGCCATCCACGGTCGATTGCAGGGCTCCCACCGTCTCTTCGGTTCCCGCCGCTTTGGTCTCGACCGCGCTCAAGCGCGTATCGAGTGCAGGGGTGACTGGCGCGGCGACCGCGGGCGGGGCCGGCGGCGCCACCGATGGAGCCATCACCGGAGGTGCCTCGCTGGCCGCGGGGGCCTGGCTGTCGACGGGAGCCGTTTCTTGCGCGAGGACCGCAGGTGCAACCAACAACGAAATTGCCCAAAGGGTGCCTTGGATCTTCCTGCTCTTCATGGTTTTCAATCTCCTTGTGCGCAGGCTAGAGACTGTATGTGACGGGCCTGTGACAGCCTAGAAACTTCTGCGCAAACGCGGCAGCCTTCTGATCCTCCGGGAACGTGGTAGCCTTGGCGTCTAGCCGGAGGTCAGCGAAATCCGCCGGCAAAGGCAACGCCCACCATGAAGCGCAGCGGAAGTGCAAGCGACCCGCTCTGGTACAAGGACGCCATCATCTATGAGCTGCCGGTCAAGGCGTTCTTTGACAGCAACCAGGACGGGATAGGCGACTTCGGCGGGCTTCTACAAAAGCTCGACTACCTGCAGGATCTGGGCGTCACCTGCCTGTGGCTGCTGCCCTTCTTCCCTTCGCCCTTGCGCGACGACGGCTACGACATCTCGGACTATTGCAACGTCCATCCCGCCTACGGGACGCTAGAGGATTTTCGCGCCTTTCTCGACGCCGCCCACAGCCGCGACATGCAGGTCATGATCGAACTGGTGGTCAACCACACTTCGGACCAGCATCCCTGGTTCCAGGCCGCCCGCCACGCTCCGCCCGATTCGCCCGAGCGCAACCGCTATGTGTGGAGCGATGACGACCACAAACTGAGCGGGGCACGCATCATCTTCACCGACACCGAGAAATCCAACTGGACCTGGGATCCAGTGGCCAAGGCCTATTTCTGGCACCGCTTCTTCTCGCACCAGCCCGACCTCAATTTCGACAACCCGGACGTTCTGCGCGAGGTGCTGGATGCCATGCGCTTCTGGCTGGACCAGGGCGTGGACGGTCTGCGCCTGGATGCCATCCCCTATCTGGTCGAGCGCGACGGCACCAACTGCGAGAACCTGCCCGAGACTCACGCCATCATTCGCCAGATCCGCGCCGCGCTCGACGAGCGCTACGCCAACCGCATGATCCTGGCCGAGGCCAACCAACTGCCGGTCGATGTGCGGCCGTATTTTGGCGAGGGCGACGAGTGCCACATGGCCTTCCACTTTCCCCTCATGCCCCGGCTGTTCATGGCCCTGCGTCTGGAGGATCGCCAGCCCATCCTGGACATCATGGCCGACACGCCGGAGATCCCGACCAGTTGCCAATGGGGCCTGTTTCTGCGCAACCACGACGAGCTGACCCTGGAGATGGTGAGCGATCGCGAGCGCGATTACATGTACCTGGCCTACAGCGCCGATCCACGCATGCGCGTGAACGTGGGCATTCGCCGCCGCTTGGCCCCGCTGCTCGACAACAACCGCCGGCGCATCGAACTGCTCAAGAGCATCCTGCTGTCGTTCCCGGGCACGCCCATCCTGTACTACGGCGACGAAATCGGCATGGGCGACAACATCTATCTGGGCGACCGCAACGGCGTGCGCACGCCCATGCAATGGAGCGGGGATCGCAACGCCGGTTTCTCGCGCGCCCTGCCCGCGCGGCTGTACAGCCCGGTGCTGCTCGACCCGGTGTACGGCTACCAGTCGGTCAACGTGGAGGCGCAGCTTTCCGATTCCTCGTCGCTGCTGCACTGGATGCGCAACATGATCGGGCTGCGCAAGCTGTTCAAGGTGTTCGGACGCGGCCGCATCGAATTCCTGCGGCCGTCCAATCGCAAGATCCTGGCCTACCTGCGCACCTCCGACAAAGAACAGATCCTGTGCGTGGCCAACCTGTCGCGTTTTGCCCAGCCGGTGGAACTGGATCTGGCGCGTTTCGCGGGCGTGGTCCCGGTGGAGATGCTGGGCTACGTGGAGTTCCCGCCTATTCAACGCGAGCCCTATCGTCTGACCCTGGGGCCGTACGGGTACCTGTGGTTCGAATTGCACTCGCCGGCCGCGCCGCTGCGCGATTCCGAGGGCGATGGCAGCGAGTCGGTGTTGGCCGCAGCCACCCTGAGTGAAGCCCTGGCGGTGCCGGCGCGCGCTGCCTTCGAACGACTGCTGGCTCCCTTCCTGCGGCGCCAGCGCTGGTTCGGCCGCAAGTCGCGCGTAATCGCTTCGGTGTCGGTGAGCGACTTCGCCGACCTGTTCGATGTGGGCGCGGCCTTGCTCTTGCTCGACGTGCGCTACGCCGAAGGTGACCGCGAATCGTATTTTGTTCCCTTGGTCCACGTGTCCGCGGATCGCATGCTGGGCATGCGCGACAAGTACCGCGATTCCTTGCTGGCCACCTGTCAGGGCGGCCAAGGCGCCTTCTTCGAGGCTGCGGTGGACGACGGTTTCTGCCAGTGGCTGCTCGGCGTGATCGAACGCGGTGAGAGCGTGCGCTTCGAGAGCGGTACGCTCATAGGAATGCCGGGGCGTCTGGTCGCCGCCCTGCACGGCGAGGCCGGCGCGTCGCTGTCTGCCAGCCGCGGCACCGCAGAGCAGAGCAACACCTCGATTCGCTATGGCGAGAAGCTGATTCTCAAACTCTTCCGGCGGCCCAGCCCCGGGCCCAATCCCGACTGCGAGATGGTGCGCCACCTGTCCGAGACCTGCGCCTTCGCCCATATTCCGCGCTTTGGCGGAGCCTTGGAATTCGTCGACCGCGAGAGCGCGCGCTTTACTCTGGGCATGTTGCAGGAGTTGGTCGCCAATCAAGGCGACGGCTGGACCTGGTCGCTGGAAGAGTTGCGCCTCTTCTACGAAGCCCACGCCGTGGAGCCGGCGCCGGCCGCCCTCGTGGAGGCGAGCAAGCGCCCGCTGCTGCTGCTTTCCGACGGGCCGCTGCCCGAAGCAGCCACGGCCAGCATGGGTCTGTACCTCGAGGCTGTGGCCACGCTAGGCCGACGCACGGCCGAGATGCACCTGGCCCTGGCGGCCCAGAGCGAGAATCTTGCTTTCCAGCCCCAGCCCCTCGACAAGGGCGACCTGAGCTTGTTGGCCCATCAGTTCCGCGAGCGGGCGAGTGACGCGCTCGACGGTTTGAAGTCGCGGCTGGCCACGCTTCCCGACGATCTGGTCGAGCTGGTGGGCCTGCTGCTGGCGCGGCGTCGCCAGGTGCTGGAAGCCTTTCGCCGCCTGGAAGAAACCGAAGTGGTTTTGCAAAAGACGCGCATTCACGGCGACTTCCATCTGGGCCAGGTGCTGCGGGCGCGCGGCGATTTCGTGGTGCTGGACTTCGAGGGCGAGCCGGCGCGCTCACCTGAAGAACGGCGAGCGATGCAGTCGCCGCTCAAGGATGTGGCCGGCATGGTGCGCTCCTTCAGCTACGCAGCCCACGCCGCGCTGGCCAGCTACCTGGCGCGACGGCCACAAGATGCCGACATGCTGGAACCCTGGGCGCGGTTGTGGTCGAAGTTCGCCTCGGCCGCGTTTCTGGCCAGCTACCGCACCGTTGCGGGGGGCGCGGCCTTTCTTCCCGCGGACAGCAACATCTTCGCGCGGCTGCTCGACGCCTTCTTGGTGGACAAAGCCTTCTACGAGCTGGACTACGAGCTGAACAACCGGCCGACCTGGGCGCGCATTCCGCTGCAGGGTCTGCTGGCCCTGGTGCGAGAGCCGGTGGGTGAAAGGTAGCCGTGCACGAGCCCAGCGCGAACCAGCGGATTTCCGCGACGGCGCCCACCACGCCTGCCACGGCCGAGATCGTGGTCGGCGTTCCCAGCTGCAACCACGCGGCCACAGTGGCCCAGGTTCTGCGGGCGGCCCAGGCCGGGCTGGGCGAGTTTTTGAGCGGGCCCAGCTGCCTGCTGGTCAGTGCCGATGTCCACTCCAGCGACGCCACGCGCGCGCAGGTGCGCGAGCTGCGCGCGGAAATCCCCCTGCTGCGCGAGCTGGGGACGGCTGACCGCGGCGGCGACGCAACCAGCCCCGGCGTCGAAATCCGCGAGCTGCGCATGATCTTGCAGGTGGCGCACCAGGTGCAGGCCCGCGCCTGCCTGGTGCTCGACGCCAGCATGACCAGCATGTCTGCCGATTGGGTCGCGCGGCTCGTGCGCCCGATCCTCAACGAACAGTTCGACCTGGTGACCCCTTGTTTCGCTCGCCACAAACTCGACGGCGCCATCAGCAACGGCATCGTGTATCCGCTCACCCGCGCGCTGTATGGCAAGCGTGTGCGCCAACCCCTGGGAAGCGTGTTTGCCCTGTCGGGCCGTTTGGTGGAACGGTTCCTTGCAAGAAGAGTCTGGGACATCGACGTCTCTGCTTTGTCCACCGACGCCCGCACCGTGAGTGAGACCATCTGCGCCGAGTTAGCCGTTTGCCAGGCTTTGCTCGGCCCCGCCGAACACGCGGGCAGCGCATCGCCGCAGGACTTGAGTTCCGTGCTGGCGACGGTGTTGGGCTCCGTGTTCGATGAGATGAACCACAACGTCTCGTTCTGGCAGAAAGTGCGTGGTTCCGAGCCAGTTCGCTGGTTCGGCACGCCGGTGGAGATCGCGGACAATCCGCCGCCGGTGGATGCGCACAAGATGTGGGAGTCGTTCAGCCTCGGCTGCCGAACCTTGCAGGATGTCTGGTCCGCCGTCTTGCCACCTGCCACGTTGCTCGCGCTCAAGTATCTGGCCCAAGACGAGGCGGCCGCAATGCCGGACGACCTGTGGGCGCGCATCGTGTATGACTTCGCGCTCGGCTACCGCCTGCACGTGATGAACCGCGGCCACCTCTTGCGCGCACTGACCCCGCTTTACCTGGGCTGGCTGGCGTGCTTCGTGCGCGAGATGGGCACGGCGCACGCCCACGACGTAGAACGACGGGTGCACCAGCTTTGCATGGTCTATGAAGCCCAGAAGCCATATCTCATCTCCCGTTGGCGCTGGCCCGATCGCTTTAACCCTTGAGACTAGCTTGTTCACCACAGAGTACACAGAGGCCGCAGAGCCAAAACGGAAGGAAGAAGGGGTGGCGACTGTCCTGTCCGAATCCTCTATTCCCATCCGACCTCCGTGTTCTCTGTGCTCTCTGTGGTGAAAGAGCTAACTTCCCTCTGTGGAGAAAGGAGCGTTTTTTCATGTGGGACCAAATCAAGGACGCACTTTACGGGGCCACCCACCGCGTCTTGGTGGGCGTGGCCAATTTCCTGCCCGCGCTGCTGGCCCTGGTGCTGGCGGTCTTGCTGGCGTCGCTTCTGGGCTGGCTGCTGGGCGCTTTGGTGGGCGTCATTCTGCGCGCGCTCAACTGCGACAAGCGCCTGCAGAAGTGGGGCTTCGTGGTTCTGGCCGAATGGTCGCCCAAGAACAGCCCGACGCTGCTCCTACGCAAGACTGTCACCTGGACGGTGGTGGTGTTGGGCTGGCTGGTCGGTCTGACGGCATTCGGCGCTGGGGTCACGCCTCAGTTGATCGTCAGTGTAGTGGAGTCTCTGCCCAACCTGGGCACGGCCATCGTGCTGGTCTTGTTGGGCGTGTTGCTGGCGCGCTTTCTCTCACGCGCGGTGCTCATCAGTGCGGTCAACATGCAGATTCAGTCGGCACGCCTGCTCAGCCTGGCCGTCAAATGGCTGGTGCTGGTCTTCGCCGCGGCCATGGCGCTCGACCATTTGCACGTGGGCGGCGAAATCGTGCGTCTGGGCTTTGCCATTCTCTTTGGCGGAATCGTGCTGGCCGTGGCGCTGGCCATTGGGCTGGGCTCCAAGGAAATCGTCAGCCGATCGTGGGAGCGCCAGACCCACAGCAAAGACGAGCCGCCCGAGGACGCGTTGAAACACCTGTGAATGGAGACTACACCGACGCGTACAGCCTGGTCCACGCCGCCTGCAACTCGGGCGCCACCGCGAACAGGCGGGCCTCGATGCGGCTGGCATCGCCCTCGGGCTCGCAGCACGCGACCACGGCCCACACGTCGAGCATTTGTTTGGGCGTTTCCACGGCGATGCGGATCATGCTGTTCTCGCGAATCTTGATCTTGCCGACAAATGCAATTCCGTCGCGCGACAGATAGGTGCCCTGGCAGGAAACGTTGCCACTCGAACGCAGCAAGCCGACTTTCAAATCCACCGCCTTGTGGGGCGGCGCCAGCGCGCTGGGTGGCCGCGCCACTTGGCTGGGGACCGCCGCCACGGCTTCGACTTCGGGAATGGCGGTCGTCTCGTCGATGGCACTGACCGATGCCGCCACGGTGGACATGATGGTCACCATGTACTCGGCCTCGTCAATGCGCAGAGGCGCCGCCTTCATCAGGTCGCTGGTGTTGGGATGGGGCTCCTTCTCCAGGGCTTCCACCAGCTTGTCGGATGCCGCCACGATGTCCACCATCGCCCGATACGCGCCCGCTCGCTCGGGTGTGTGATGGTTGGCGATCACGGCCGAGAGCAAAGGCGAAAGATTCCAGCGCTGGGCGGTGAGGATGCCGATCTTGAGGTGCACCTGCTCGGCGGCGTCAGTCCAGGCCGCCTCGGTCAAGACGCGATTGTCGTGCGTGCGCCCGAGGACGTCCTCGAACCCGCACAGGGCCACCACCCTTCCAAAGTCGTGCAGCAGCCCGCACACATAGGCTTCCTCCGCATCGGTCTGGCGCCAGTAGGCCAAGGCGCGACAGCACAAGGCCGACACCAGGGACTGCCGCCACACCCGGAAGCGAACCGCGGCCAGCGCACCATGCTCGACGGCAAAACCACCCACGCTCAGGGCCAGCGCGATGCGCGCCACCTCGGTGGCGCCGATGCGCATGATGGCGGCCCCCAAGGTGGTCGTGGGCGTGACCCGGCGGTAGACTGCGGAATTGGCGTAGCGGAGCAGCGTCGCGGCCAAACTTTGATCCTCGCCGGCGATCCGCTCCAGCTCACCAATTCCGTAATCGCCGCGGGCAATCACCCGGCGCAAGCGCACCGCAACCGCCGGATAGGGCGGAATGCGCAAGGCGTTCCGATTCATCAAATCGATGACGCGTGGAATCAGATCGAGCGCGTCGGCCACGGGACGAGAGTTTACCTGCGCTGCGGCCGGTCTCAAAGCGGCCTGTGCGGAAGAAATGCCGAACTGCTCGCGACCGGTCACCGTCTGGACCTCTGGGCTTTGGGTCGACTTTCCACTGCCGCCGCGGCCATGACGGCCCCGCGCTCGAGAGTGGAAATCAGCTTCTTGGCTTCCTGCTTCAGTTTTTCGAGGCGTGCACTGTCGAACCCCAAGGCGTTGCGGGCTTGGGCCAGGGCACTGTCACTGGTGGCATCGCAGTCGTGCCCGTCGAGCACGATGCCCAATCCCACATCGCGGGTCAGGTCTTCGGCCACGGCCACCACCGCGGCCAGCGGGTGCACGAACCCATCGATCATCACATCGTGGTGGTGACCCAGCACCAGCGTCACGTCGGCAGGCAGCTTCCACAGACCAGCCACTACGGCCGAGGCCTCCTGGTGGCACTGCTGCAAAGCCGTCGACAGCACGGCGGGATCGAACCCCGTTTCCTTGTGCTTCTCTTCGCCCAGCAGGATGAACGCCGCTGCAATCCCGATGTCGTGGAGCAGCCCGCACAGAAAGGCATACTCCGAGGCAAGGGAGGTGAAACTGGACACCATGCGGGCCAGATAGGCGCAGGCCGTGCTGTGGCGGCGCACCATCTCCATCGCGTTGGCATAGGTTTTCGAGCGGAAAACGCGCGTGCCCAGCGAGACCTCCCACGCGATCTCCGACAGATTGCGCAGACCCAGACGCACCACCGCGTCCTGCAACGAGGTGATGGTCCCCACTGGGGCAAAGGCCGCTGACTGCGCGATCTTGAGCACGCGCCCGGCCAGCATGGGATCTTTGCGCATCACCTCCACCACCTTGGCCGCGTCCACGTCCGACTGCTGGGTGAGCGCATGGACTTCCAGGGCCACCTTGGGCAGAAGCGGCGGCGTGTAGCCGGGCGAGCTGAAATGCGCGCGCAGGCGCCCCGCGAACTGGTCGGCCGTCTCGCCCAAGACCCCATCATTGGCTATGACATGCTGGCCTTGGCCGTAGGTGGGATTGTTGGTGTAGCCCATGGTGCGTGTCCTTCGTCGCTAGCGAAAGAGCATGAGCGCCTCACCGCGCAGGGCAGACGCCTCGGAAAATGTGGCCACGATGTCCTGTTCGCGAATGCCGCCGTGAACCGCATCCGAACCTGCGGCCAGCCGCTTGAGGGCGGCGCCGTCGGTCAGCCTTTCACTGGCGACGAGCGTGTCGATCACGTCCGCGACACGCACGACAGCCACCAAGACCGCCAGCGAGCCCCCTTCTTTGTAGGCGCGCGCTGGTTGGTGATGCCAGCACACGATCTTGGGCACCGGGTTGGGCAGGCCCCACTTGGCCAAGACATGCCCGCCCAGCACCGCGTGGTCGTAACCCAGGAATTCGCGTTCCTGAAGGTGGAGTTCGTCGGGCGTGCCAGCCGTGGCCGCCACCAACTCCGCGTAGCTCTGGTGGCGGGTTTGCAAGATGAGCAGTTTCCCGATGTCGTGCAGCAGTCCCACCAAGAAAGCCACCGCCGGATCAACCCCGTCGCTCATGCGGTAGGCGAGCGCGCGCACGATGGCGGCCGTGCCCACGCAGTGTTCGCGCACGGCCTTGCCCGCGCCCTTGAGATCAGCAAACGCCGTCATGGCCGCCATGCCGCTGGCCAGGTCGGCCACGGTGCGGGCTCCCATTCTGACAATGGCATCCTGTATCGAGGCGCAGGGCACGCGCGCACGAAACGCAACCGAATTGGCCACGCGAAGGATGCGCGCGGCCAGGGCCGGATCCTCTTCAATGAGATCGCGCACCTGCTCCGTCCTGAAATCGGGGTGCGCGACGCAAGCGATCACCTTCTGCACGACCACGGGAAAAGGCCTCAATCCCTCAAGCTCGGCCAAGTGCGCGGCTAGGCTTTGCGCCGCCTTGGCGTCCGCGACGGCTGGATCATCCTCGCCGAACCACAGTTCCTCAAGCACCGATGTCGACAGCTTCACCATGGCACGATCTATCCTTAGTTGGCCGCCACCGAACGAACAGCGGCTTCCAGTTGCGCCAAGTCAAATGGCTTGTCCAGGTGACGGTTGGGCACACTTTCGAGGAAGCTGCGGGCCCGTTCGGTGAAAGCTCCGCCAGTCATGAACAACATTCTCTTCGACAGATCCGGCTTGGACTGGACCAGCTCTTCGTAGATATCCATGCCTGTCACTTCAGGCATCATGAGATCGCACACGATCACGTCATAGCCGCCGTCGTGACGCAGAAGCTCCAGGGCCTGGCGGCCATCATTGACGAAACTGGCGTTCCAGTAGCGGCTGATGCAGCGACGCAGCGACGTGCCCAAAGCGGTCTCGTCGTCAATCAGCAGCACCCTCAGGCGACGTTCTTCACGCACGCCCACGTCGTGCGGAGAAAGCGGCTTCGCTTCCGCGGCCTCCGGCGCACCCTGGGCCGGCGGCAGGATGAGGCGCACGGTGGTTCCCGATCCCACTTGGCTTTCGATGTAGATTTCTCCTTTAAGCGCCGTGACGATGCGATGGACGATGGCCAGGCCGAGACCGGTGCCTTTGCCAACCGCCTTGGTGGTGAAAAAGGGATCGAAAACCCGCGGCAAAACGTCGAGCGGGATGCCCACGCCGCTGTCCTGGATCTGAATGACGGCGCGACCCGCGCGATCCGTGGTGGTGGAGATACGGATCTCGTTGTTGGGTACGTTGCCCTCGGGGATGGCCTGCGCCGCATTGATGAGCAGGTTGAGGAAAACCTGAGCGATGCGCGACTCGTTGGCGTCGACCATGGGCGTCTCGCCGTACTGGCGCACAACCTCGGCGCGATACTTGATCTCGTTGCGCGCCATGCGCAGGGCCGATTCCATGATGGCGCAGATGTCGACCGGCCACACGCGCTCGCCCCCGCCACCGGTGGAGAACGAACGCAGGTCGCGCACAATGTCCTTCACGCGCTGGGCGCCGTCGCGCGCCTCGTGCAGCGGCCGATCCAGGGCTTCCAGTTGCGGCACCAATTCCGCGGCCTTGTTCGGGCCCGCGCTGGCAAGCTGGCCGGAGATTCTCTGCACTTCACTGGTCACGTACTCCAGGTTCATGCTCACGTAGAGCAGCGGGTTGTTGATCTCGTGGGCCACACCCGCGGCCAGGGTGCCCAGCGAGGCCAGTCGATCGGCCAGCATCAAGTGGCCCTGAAGCTGCTTGCGCTCAGTCATGTCACGGCAGAGCAGCACCACCGCGCGTTCACTCTGAAACTCGGTGACCAGGTAGGATACGTCTAAGGTGGCGCGACTTCCGTCGCGGCACAGGAAGTCGACCTCGGTCGACGGTGCTGGCCGTCCCGTGGACAGCATCTGGCGCAGGTTTTCCGCCAGCGCTTCCCGATCCTTGCCTTCGACCAGATCGAAGAAATTGCGTGGGGTCAATTCTTCGGCGCTTTCGCAATGGAGCGCGGTCACGGCTGCGCGGTTGGCGTACACAACGCGGCTACCAGCGCACACCAGGACCGGCTCGGGCGCGACCTCGACCAGATTGACCAGCCGTTCGTCGGACTGGGCCGTGACCGCAGCAATCCTTTGCGTGGTCGACGCGGCGGACCTGCCTTCGCCCCGCCCCTTTGCGCGTCTGAGTGCGTAGCCACCAGCGAATCCCAGCCCCGAGAGCGCCAGGACCCCCAGCGCGGCGGCTGGCCCCCGCACCACACCCAGCAGAACGATCGTCGCCACGAGACCGCCGACCCCGATGAGCGGAGAGAGATAGCGCGGGTGGAGCATCTTCATGGCCTGCATATCCAATTGTCTGGGACTGCGGATCGGATCTGGCTTCAACCGGATTGTCGACTCGCCGCCGTCAATTCCTAAGTACCGGCGTCAAGATCCCGACGGGCACGCCAACTTGACAAGACGAGAACCGACGACGCTGGGTGCGCCCCGTTGTGTCCGGAAACTCGTCGCCGTGGGTCTGGCGTGAATTCGCGGAGTCTTGCAGCTCGAATCGAAGACGATCGACCACGGAAAGACATCCTCGGGGGTCACGCGGCCTTGCGAGAATAGTAGTTCAGGAGGCCCCCGAGGCGTGAGCGACAGGCAATTTGGCCAATTGTCCCGTTGTCGTTCGCGGAGCCAGGCTGGCCCTTGATCAGTTGGCCCCCGAGCCCCTGATGAAAACGCTCGGTGTGATAGTGCTCAACGAATTCCTCGACCAAGTGGCGCAGATGTCGCTCGCCGAATATCACGTACTGGTTCAGACACTCGTACTTGATGGTTCTCACAAATCGCTCCGCATACGGATTGCAATTGGGACTGTGCGCTGGGATCTTCACGCTCTTTACACCCGCCGCTTTGAGAATCGCCACGAACCCATCCGTGAACAATGGATCTCGATCGTGGATCAAATACTTCGCGCCTCGAAGAAATCCTTCCACCGGATCCGTCAGATTTCGGGCGACCTGCTTCATCCACTCCTCGCATGGGTCGACCGCTATTCCGGCGATCTCGACCGTCCGGCTCTTCAGTTCAATCACGAAGAACACCATGTACCGAACCACTCCGAATGGGCCCAGAGTTTCCACGCTGAAGAAGTCACAGGCATACAGCGTGTCCCAGTGCATTTTGATGAACCGCTTCCACGTCCGCTTCTTCTCTCGCTCGGGCGCAGGCTCGATTCCCGCCTCATTCAGGATGTCAGCCACTGTGCTTCGCCCAATTTCGATCTTCAATCCTGTGCGAAGCGCGTCCCGGATCTTCGTGTAGCCCCAGCCCAAGTTCTCGAGCGCCATCTTCACCACGAGCTCCCGCACGTCCCGCGCCTTGCGAGGCCGTCCCGTCTTCCGTCGAGAGCTGTCGTACTTCCGTGCGGCCAACTCTCGCAACCAGTCCAGGATCGTCCCTGGCTTCACAATCTGGCAGCACTGGCGTCGTTCGGCGGGGCTCAACTCCTTGCCTGCCAGCGCCAGCCGACGACGCTGATCTGGGGAAAAGGGAATTCGCATGCTGCCTGTCGCCGCCTGGAGGGTGTCCCTGAGAACCCTCACCTCCTCCAGCGCATAGTCCAGCTTCCGCTTCGCCCGGTCGTTGATCGAAGACGCGATCATGGCGATGAGAAATTGAAGCGTCACCGGCAGCATCGAGGCCACCCTGCCCCTTCAGGCATGCCGATTCAAGCTACGCATCTCCGCGAATTTGCGCGAGAATTTTGGCGGTGCGTTTCCGGACAGTACGGGTGTCGGCATGAGTCCAGGCGAACGCAACAACAAGATCACGCCCGAGCATCTGCGCAAGAACGCCTACCTCTACATCCGCCAGTCGACGCTGCATCAGGTGCTCGAAAACACCGAAAGCACGCGA
>Ga0265330_10001314_pt1 | contig 14522 bp, 11 predicted proteins | sample 41919metaG_FD_202083 | JGI IMG/M metagenome (GOLD analysis project Ga0265330, IMG submission 202083) | Rhizosphere microbial communities from Carex aquatilis grown in University of Washington, Seatle, WA, United States - 4-19-19 metaG | ecosystem: Host-associated > Plants > Roots > Rhizosphere... | reverse complement strand
GCTTGATGAGCTTAAGAGCGGCACTCGGCCCGAGCAGATCGCCGTCCAGGAAGTGCGCGTCGCGAACGCCCAGGTCGCCCTGAGCCAAGCGGGAAAGACGCTTCTTGACGCCATGGTCGACGCCGATGCCAAAGCCACGGATGCCATGCGCAACAAGACCGATGAGAATTTCACCAACCCGCTCAGCGACAATCCGACGCTTAATTTTTCGTCGACGAACGCTCAATACAATATCGACCTCGTGAACAAAAAAATCGCGGTTGAGAATTCGCTGTCAAAATGGGAATCGTCGCTTAACGCTTTGACCGTTGATTCCGATCTCTTGGGCGCCAGCGCCGACGCCAATAAATATTTAAATGACATAAAATCATTCCTCGATGAACTCGTTGACGCGCTCAACATCGCTATTCCGGTGTCCGCCGCCTCGCAAAACGGCATCAACACATATAAGATCGACGCCGCCGCCGCCCGCTCCGAACTGGGTTTGGCGATCTCCGAGGTGGAAACCGCCGAAACCGGTTTGCGTTCCGCGCAAGCCAACTTGTCGCTTGAGCAGAATAATTTGACGCTCGACAAGGCCGGCAATACGCCCCAAACAATAGCCGCCCAGCAGGCGGTTGTTGACCAAGCCAAAGCCGGTATTCAGGGCATTCAGGTCCAGCTCGGCAAAACGGTCTTGCGTTCGCCCATTGACGGCGTGATCACGGTTCAGGGCGCGAAGCTCGGGCAGATCGTAACGGTAACCACTTCGGCCATCGCCAATTCTTCGCTCATCTCGATCATCTCCCTTAAACAGCTTGAGATCGACGCCGACATTCCCGAGGTCGACATCGGCCGCTTGGCGCTGGGGCAACCGGTTTCGATCACCTTCGACGCTCTGCCCGGCGAAACATTCAAGGGCTCGGTCATGGAGATAGATCCGGCGGAGACGATCATCGGCGGCGTGGTCAACTATCAGATCAAGGTAGCGCTCAATTCGACCGACAGCCGGATCAAAAGCGGTTTGACCGCCAATCTTTCCATTCAAACGGCGGTCCGGACCGGAGTTGTGTTGCTTCCCCAGTACGCCATCCAACAGAATAACCAGGGTCCCTTTGTAAGGGTTGTGAACGGAAACACGACCTCGGACGTGCCGGTCAAGCTGGGCATTCGCGGCACCGACGGGAACGTTGAGATCGTCTCGGGCGTGGCCGAAGGGCAGGAGGTTCAGAATGTCGGCCTTAACCCGTAATAAGATGCTCATCGTAAAAGACCTGGTTAAGAATTATATTGATGACGCCACGGTGACCGCGGCGCTTTCCGGCGTCAGTTTTGAAATTAAGGACGGGGAGTTCATCGCCATCATGGGGCCGTCCGGTTCCGGCAAATCAACGCTCCTCAATATTTTGAGTTTTCTCGATCGCCCGACCTCCGGCGATTACAACTTCAACGGAAAAAAGATCGAGGATCTTGACGACAAGGAGCTGGCGCGGGTGAGGAACAAGCAAATGGGATTTGTTTTCCAATCGTTCAACCTTTTGGGGCGCTCGAGCGTCTATGACAACGTTGAAATGCCTTTGCTTTACGAAGCGGGCGTTCCGGCCGGCAAAAGAAAAGAGCTGGTTCAAAAAGCCGTCGCTTCGGTCGGGCTGACCGACAAGATCGGTTCCGAGGCCGGCTCGCTTTCCGGCGGACAAAAACAGCGCGTCGCGATCGCCCGGGCGCTCGTCAACTCTCCGTCCGTCATCTTCGCCGATGAACCGACCGGGAATCTTGATTCGGCCTCCGGCGCGCAAGTGATGCAGATCCTGAGCGACCTGCATCGCGCGGGCCATACCGTCATCCTTGTCACCCACGAAACATACACCGCCGAATTCTCCGACCGCATCTTGCGCCTCAGGGACGGCAAGCTCGAGTCCGACGTGGTTGTCGCCAAACACCGCGACAAAGCCGGCCAATTTTTCAAATAATATGCGCATCACCGACGCCATTAAAATTTCATGGAGGGGATTCGTCCATGCGCGCATGAGGTCGTTCCTCACGATGCTCGGCATCATCATCGGCATTTCTTCGGTCATTTTGCTCATGTCGCTGGGTCAATCGGCGCAAAATTACATCTTGGACCAGGTGAAGGGTATCGGCAGCGACCTCATCATCATCAATCCGACCGCGAGCTCATCCAGTTCCAAGTTCCAGCCGCCCTCCGCGGTCTTGGGCGTGATCATCAAGACGCTTCGGGATAACGACATCGCCGCGCTAAAGCGCGAGCCGGCGATTGCCAAGGTCGCGGCCGAGGTGCGCGGCATCGGGCGCGCCGTCTACGGCAACAATGACACCGCCATAACTTATATCGGCGTGAACGAGGATTTTATTTCGGCGGTAAATATTTCGACCTCGCGCGGCGTTTGGTTCGATCAGAACGACATTGATTCGCTGAACCATGTGGCGCTAATAGGCGCGAACGTCGCAAAAAACCTTTTCGGCACGGCCGATCCGATCGGCAAAAGCATCCGCATCAAGAATTTTCCGTTCCAGGTCATCGGGATCCTTTCGGCCAGCAAGGGGTCGCTTTTTTCCGGCGACCTGGGGGATGTGGTAGTTATGCCGTCGTCGGTCGCGGCCAAACAGCTCCAGGGCATTGATTATTATTCCGTCTTCATCGTCAAATACAACGACCGTTACGATATCAATTTCGTGAAAAGCCGGATCACGAACGTTCTCATGGCCGATCACGGCATCACCGATCCGAACAAGGCCGACTTTCAGATCAGCACCCAGGACGACCTGTTGTCGCTCCTCGGCAACATTACGGCGATCCTCTCCATTTTCCTCACTTCGATCGCCGCCATTTCCTTGGTCGTCGGCGGGATCGGCATCATGAACATCATGCTTGTTTCGGTGATCGAACGGACCAAGGAGATCGGCTTGCGAAAAGCGGTCGGGGCGACCAACAACGACATTCTTTTGCAATTCTTGTGCGAATCGGTGATCTTGACCTTTTTCGGCGGAGCCCTCGGGATCGCGCTAGGCGCCGCGGCAAGCTATCTCGCCTACGTTGTCGTGAACAAATTCGGAGGGATCGCCTGGGGTTTTTCCATGCCGCTTTCGTCGATCCTGCTCGCGGTGGCCGTCTCCTCCGGGATCGGCTTAGTTTTCGGCATTTACCCGGCGCAAAAGGCGGCGCGAAAGAATCCCATAGAGGCGCTGCATTACGAATAATTTTTTCTTCTCGCAATAAAAAAGCGCCCGCGTTCCTATGGATGCGGGCGTTTCGTTTTGCGATCAATAACTCCTTATTTAAATGGGATGAGACGGCGCGTTCGGCGGACGGATGTCGACAGGCACCAAGAGATATGTCTGACGAATTCCTCCGGCGTTAATTGCGTCGCGAGCCATTCGTTCTGTTCGAGGCGGGGCGCGATCTTTGGATCCTTGCGAACAAATTCCAGAATGTCGGCGACGTTCTGGCTGGCGATGTCCTCGTAACGCTCTCGCAGGTGACGGACATGAAGTTGGGTCAGCGACTCGTCGTCCGGATCGGTCGGGATGTTGATGATGACCGGCACGAGCCAATTCGAGTTCATGTCGGCGAGCGCATCGACGATCGTATTACGTGACACAAATCTCCAGCCGATCAAGAAGTCGATTTTTTTGCGTCGGCTAAGGTCGGTACAGAGAAAAGCTGAGTTGTAGCCGACAAGCGGTGCGACATGGCGGCCGATCACAAGGAGTCGTTCGCCGTGGTCGAGCAATTCCACCTTGCGTTCGCTCGCGATGATACTGCGGACGTAAGCGACATTGCAACTGAGGTACATCGCCATCTCGTTATAGAATGCGGCGTGGTGCGAAGTGTCTATGGTCGAAAGCGGTTCGCAGGTTCTTGGAAAACATTCCATGAGCTTGCGATGCAGTTGCGCCTTGAGCTTTTGGCCGCGAAGTCCGCGGTTGCGCGCCAGCTTCAGCGTATTGATGATGCCGCAAGGGCCGAAGATAGTCACCGAATCCCAGTCTGTGTCGGTGAGACCATGAAAGGCGACGATCTTCCCGCGGAAGGCAAAACCGATTTCTTCGGCGTTGTATTTTGCAATGCTCAGCGCGGCTTTGGTGTCGTGGTTGAGCGCGGCGCACGATGCGGTTTGCGGGTGCGACGACGACCAGTGAGCCAACTGTATGTGGATGACGGGCCTTCCTTTGCGGATGCGGTTGCGGCCCACGAAACAAGAGGCCAGCGATTCGCAGCCGCTGATCGCGCCGGAAGAACGCTCGACCTCGATGATACCGCGCGGCACGGCGCCCGAACCGTTGTATCGTTCGCCGAAAGCCCGTTCGGTATCGAGCAGGCGTCCGTCGGCGCAGGTGTCGATGACCAGCACGAAGGTGTGGTCATCGAACCATTTTTGGCGCGACGGCGCTTCGTCGACGAATTGTAAACTGTATCGTTCGTTGCTCTCGAGCAAGTTCCTGGTGATCTCCGGGAACTCGTCCGGCAATGGAAGTTTCAGCGGCGGTGCAAATGCGAGTTGGCCGTCCAGGGCCTTGCGAACATTGTGCATGCGTCGTGATCCTTGTCGTTGGTGTTAAGGTACGGAAAACAAAACAGAACCGAAGTTCTGTTCGCCGCGGTGATGACCGCGGCGAACCGGTATATTATGCCTTTTCCGCGTTTTTGTCAATCCTTTATAAATGTTATTTCACTTTACAAAATGCGGTTGTTGTGGCTATAGTATTGTTCTTTTCCCGAATGCGGATTTTTTTTATAAAAAATGTTCAAACTGTACGCAAAAATATTATCTACGCCGAAAACCGTCATTGACGCGGATGTTTTGCGTTCCAACGACCTTGAGATCGCCGGCAAGAAATTGAAGGAAAAGGTCAGGAAGCTCTTTAACGGCTCGCTTGCGATCCGCGAAGTCGATGCCGGTTCGTCGAACGCTTGCGAACAAGAGCTGACCGCGTTGGGTAATTGCTACTATGATGTCGAGAGGTTTGGCATCCATTTTGTCGCCTCGCCGCGTCACGCCGATATGCTTATGGTGACCGGACCGGTTTCCCGCAACATGAAGCAGGGGCTTATCCGAACTTATGAAGCAACGCCTGACCCAAAATTGGTTGTCGCGGTCGGCGACGACGCGATAAACGGCGGCATCTTCAAGGGTTCATACGGCGTCTTGGACGGGGTCGGCAAAGTCATTCCGGTCGATCATGAAATCCCCGGCGACCCGCCGTCGCCCACGGTCATCATCAAGCATTTGTTGCGGATCTTGGAAGACGTCGAGGCCAAAGGCGCGAAGCCGCGCAAACAATTATGATCACGCCGTTATCATTATACTTCGCGTCCCTCATCGCGCTCGCCGTCGGCGCCGTCCTTAGTATTTTATCGTCGCGTCACGATAAAGCCGCGAATTTTTTCGGCAGCTCGCTGGCCGCCCTTGCCGCAATTATCGGCATGATCTCGTCGGCTTGGGTCTTGATCTCGGGGCAAGTATATTCTTTTTCTGCCGCTACCGACTTGCCGCAGCTCTCGCTCTCGGTGAAACTCGACCGTTTGGCGGCGTTCTTCGTTTTTGTCATCTGCCTCATCGCCCTGCTTTCGTCGGTCTACGGCTACGGATACGTGAAACATTATTTCGGAAAATATAACATCGGCAAGCTCGGTTTCTTCTACAACCTGTTCATCGCCGGCATGATCATGGTGTCCGCCGCTCACGACGCTTTCTTCTTCCTTATCGCTTGGGAGATCATGTCGCTCGCGTCGTATTTTTTGGTGGTCTACGAAGACCGTGAAAAAACCAACGTGGAGGCCGGCACGCTGTATTTTATCATGACGCATATCGGCACCGCTTTCATCATGCTGGCGTTTTTGCTTCTCTACGGCTCGGTCGGTTCGCTTGATTTTGGCGCGATCAAAGAGGGGATGGCGGCGGTTTCCCCGGCCGTGCGGAACGCCGTGTTCATCTTGGCGCTCGTGGGCTTCGGCACCAAAGCCGGCATCATCCCGTTCCATATCTGGCTTCCCAGCGCCCACCCGGCCGCGCCGACCCATGTTTCGGCTCTTATGAGTGGCGTCATGATCAAGACCGGCATTCTCATGATGATCCGCATCTTCATTGATGTTCTGCCCAACCCGCCGCTTTGGTGGGGCGTGGTCGTGTTGCTCCTCGGTGCGGTCTCGTCGCTCCTTGGCGTTCTCTACGCGCTTACCGAACACGACATCAAACGCCTGCTCGCTTATCACAGCATTGAGAATATCGGGATCATTCTGCTCGGCTTGGGCGGCGCGCTCATCTTTACTTCTTTGGGCATGTACCCGCTCGCGATCCTGGCGCTCGCGGCCGCCCTCTTCCACACTCTTAACCACGCCGTCTTTAAATCGCTGCTCTTCATGGGCGCCGGCTCGGTCATTTCGTCAACGGGCACGCGTAACATGGAAGAATACGGCGGGCTCATCAAACTCATGCCGCAGACCGCGCTCTTCTTTCTTATTGGTTCAATGGCCATCTCCGCCCTGCCGCCCTTTAACGGCTTTTTCAGCGAATGGGCAACCTATCAAGCGCTCTTCGCCGGAATTGCGTCGGCAAGCCCGCTCGTTCGGCTGGCTTTTGTCGCCGGCGCGGGCGCGCTGGTTTTTACCGGCGGTTTGGCGGCGGCTTGTTTCGTCAAAGCGTTCGGCGCCACTTTCTTGGCGCGGCCGCGCAGTCACGAGGCAAAGCACGCTCACGAGCCGGCTTGGGGTTCGCGCGCGGCCATGGCTTGTCTTGCGGCGATCGCGCTGGCTGCCGGCGTTTTCGCCGGAACGGTTACGAATTTGCTCGGGAAAGTGGCTCAATCGGTCGGTTCGCTCAGCGCCTACGCGCCCGCGTTCTCGGCGAACGCCGCCCTGTTCTCGGTCCAAAAAGGATTTGCTTCGGTTTCGCCGCTGCTGGTATTTTTCGCCCTGGCCGTTGCTGTCGCCGTCGCTTGGTTTGCTGTTAAGCTCGCGGCCGGCGGGCGGGCCGTCAAAATTGCGCGTACTTGGGATTGCGGATCAAACCTCAATGAACGGATGGAAATAACGGCGACCGGATTTTCGCGCTCGATCATCACGATCTTCAAGAGCATCTTGATGCCGTCCAAACAAATGACTAGCGAGTACCGCGACGGCCATATAAAATATTTCGTCAAAGCCAGCACGGTCAAACTCGAAGTGAAGGATATTTACGGAATTTATTTCTACCGCCCGTTCAAGGAGCTCTTGACCAAGATCGCCGACCGGGTCAAAGCGATCCAGGGCGGGAACGTTAATGCTTACGTGCTCTACATCTTCCTGGTGCTGATCGTTCTGCTTTGCTTTTTATCGGTAAAATAACATGAACGCCATTTTGCTTTGGACAATCCAACTGCTCGCCGTGCCCGCCCTTTCGCCGCTAGGGATCGGCATCATCCGGAAGATCAAGGCGCGCCTTCAGAACCGTTGCGGCGCCGGCGTGCTTCAGCCGTACCGCGACCTGTGTAAGCTTTTCGGCAAAGACGAAACCATAAGCGCCGACGCCTCGTGGGTCTTTAAGGCAGCGCCGTATATAATTTTCGGCGTCACACTGGCCGCTTCCGCCGCTATTCCCGTGTTTTCCGTTTTGGCCGCCAACCCGCTCGCCGATCTGTTGGTCTTCGTCTACCTGCTCGCGATCGGAAATTTCTTTTTGGCGCTCGCCGGGATCGATACGGGCAGCGCGTTCGGCGGTTTCGGCTCGAGCCGCGAAATGACCGTCGCCGCGCTCGCTGAAGGGGGACTGGTGTTCTCGATGCTGTCGCTGGCGTTTGCCGCGCACTCCACGAATTTGTTCAAAATAGTCGCCGTTGTTTCAACGCTTTCGCCCGCCGCTTTTGCGCCGCTCACTCTCTCGCTCATCGCTTTTATGATCGCACTCCTCGCCGAGACGGCGCGTTTTCCTTTCGACAATCCGGCCACGCATTTGGAGCTCACCATGATCCACGAGGCCATGATCCTCGAATATTCCGGCAAGCGCCTGGCGCTCATTGAATGGTCTTCCGCCAACAAGCTGATGATCTTCGCGATCCTGGGCGTCAACCTGTTCTTCCCGTGGGGTTTTGCCGCGCACGGCTGCTTGGTTCCGTCGTTACTCGCGTTTGCGCTCGTCCTGGGCAAGGCGCTTTTGGTCGCCGTGTTCGTCGCGCTCGTCGAATCGAGCATGGCCAAGATGCGCTTCTTCCGCCTGCCCGACCTGCTGTTTGTTTCGTTTATCTTGAGCGTGCTTTCCATTCTTTTGATCGTCTAGACGATTATGAATCCAGCCATTCCGCAATTCATGTACGTTTTGGAGGTCGCGCTTTTCGCGTCGGTCATCTTTTTGCATTTGGCTAAAAAAAGCTCGCTCGCCGTCACGCTCTATGTCGGGCAATCGATCATCATCGCGGGCTTGTTGCTCTACTCGGCTTTTCGCGATGCCTCGCTCTCGCTGGCGCTCACCGCTTTTGCCGTGCTGGCGGTCAAAGCGGTCGTGGCCCCGTATTTCATTCGCCGCATCATTGCCGCGCACGAGCTCAAATTCGCGGCCAGCACTTACTTGAACGCGCCGATGACGCTTTTGGCGCTCGCCGTCATCACCGCTTTTTCTTTCTCCGATCTGCTGAAGCCCTTCGCGGTCATGAACGCAGCCAACGGCGCGCTGCCGATCTTGGCGATCGCCATGATGTTCGCTTCGGTTTTCCTCATCGTGAACCATAAGGATGCGCTCTCGCAAATGATCGGAATATTGTCGCTTGAGAATTCCATCGTCCTCTTCGCTTTTGTCACCGGCCTTGAACAGGCGCCGTCACTGGAACTCGGCATCATCTTCGACCTGCTCGTCTGGATCTTGATTGCCACTATTTTCATTTCCATGGTCTACCGCCGGTTTGGCACGCTGGATGTGAGCGAAATGAAGAACTTAAAAGAAGAATAAGCTATGATCCTGTCAATTCTTGTCATCGTTCCGCTCGCCGCTTCGATCGTTTCTTTTTTCATGAAAAAGCAGACCCTCATGCTGGGCCGCGTTGCTTTTTCCGCAGTGGCGATCGAGCTTGTCTGTGCGTTTTTGGCGGTCGCGCGCGTGGCGCATGAAGGCGTTTACGCCGCGGCCGGCATCTTCTCGGTCGACGCCCTCGGCGCGATCGTTCTCATTATCGTTTCGATCGTGGGGTTTGCCGCCGCTTGGTACTCCGACCCGTATTTGCGCGTCGAACTTTCCAAAGAAGTTATCGATCCGCTCAAGGTCAGGCAATATTTCGTCCTGCTCCACTTGTTCTTGTTCGCCATGTATTTTGCGATCATCACTTCAAGCCCGATCCTCGCCTGGGTGGCGATTGAAGCGACGACGCTTTCCACGGCCTTCCTCGTCAGTTTTTACAACAAGTCGTCGGGAATTGAAGCCGCTTGGAAATATTTGATCATCAATTCGGTCGGCTTGCTGCTCGCGTTTTTCGGCACCCTGTTGTTCCTCTACCCCATGCTCTCAACCAACCATCTCGGGATCGTGAGCTGGCAGTCGCTTATCGGCGCGGTCGGTCTTGATCCGTTCATTGCCAAAGCCGCCTTTATTTTCGTCATGGTCGGCTACGGCACCAAGACCGGCCTCGCGCCCATGCATACCTGGCTTCCGGACGCGCACAGCAAAGCGCCGGTGCCGGTTTCCGCGCTCCTTTCCGGCGTGCTTCTTAACGTCGCTTTTCTCACGATCTTGCGCTTCAAGCTCGTGACCGACGCAGCCGTTGGACCTGAATTTTCGCGAGGTGTGCTTATCTTCTTCGGGCTTGCTTCCATCCTGGTGGCCGCCTTCATCATCTTCATCCAAAAAAACTACAAGCGCCTGCTGGCATATTCTTCGATCGAGCACATGGGCGTGATCGCCCTCGGCTTCGGCTTTGGCGGCCTCGGTGCTTTTGCCGCGCTTTTGCACATGGTTTACCACGCGCTCGCCAAGTCCCTGCTCTTCCTTTCCGCGGGCAATATTTTCATCAAATACAGCTCGACCAAAATAAAGAATATTACCGGCGTCGCCGCCGTTCTGCCGGTCACGGCCGCGCTCTTTGTTATCGGTTTCCTGGCCATTACCGGCGTGCCGCCTTTTGGTATTTTTAATACCGAATTCCTTATCCTGAGCGCCGGCATCAAAGACCATTTGGCGATCACCATTGTTGCGCTCGCCGGCTTGGCGCTAATATTCGCCGGCTTTTTGCGCCACGTTGTCGCGATGGTCATGGGGCCGAACGACAAAGGCCTCTCGCGCGGCGAGTCCGGCGTCGGCACGGTCGCGCCGATCATCGTCTTGGCGGCGCTCCTCATTGTCGGCAGTTTCTATATCCCCGGCATCCTTCGATCGATCATAATTTCGGCATCTTCGCGTTTCTAATATGAATATTGAAGAAAAGTTAAAAAAATATTCGCCGCTGGGGAGCGATGCTAAGATCGACGGGAACATCGTCATGTTCCGAGTTCCCGAAACCGTCATCGCCGGCGTTTGCGACCGCCTTTACTTCGAAGATAAGCTGCAGCTTGTGACCATCACCGCTTTTGACGAACGAGCGAGCGGCACGGGCTACCGGATCGCGTACCTCTTCGGCGTTCCCGGCGAAAATGTTTTTATCATGCCTTACCTTATCCTGCGCGATAAGGAAGAATTTCCTTCGATCACCGACAAAATTCACGAAGCCAGCAGCCACGAGAGGAAAATAAGAACGTTCTTCGGCCTAGAGCCGGTCGGCCATCCTTATCCGCGCATGATCGTCTTGCACGAGAATTGGCCGGAGAAGATGCATCCCTTGCGCAAGGATTTCGATTGGAAGACAAGGCCGCCCGAGGCCAAGGGGATTTATGAATTCCAAAAAGTCGAGGGCGAGGGGATATACGAAATTCCCGTCGGTCCGGTGCACGCCGGGATCATCGAGCCGGGCCATTTCCGCTTTAGCGTCGCCGGCGAAGAGATCGTGCTTCTGGAACCGCGCCTCGGCTATAAGCACAAGGGCACGGAAAAGCTGTTCGAAGTTCTTCCGCTCGCCGACAAGCTGCGCCTTTCCGAAAGAGTGTCCGGCGACACGTCGTTCACGCATGCGCTCGCTTTTTGTCAGGCGCTTGAGGCGGCGGGCGGCATTAAGGTGCCGGAACGGGCGCAATACTTGCGCACGATCTATTCCGAATTGGAGCGGCTTGCCAACCACCTGAACGATTTCGGATTTATTTTGATGGACACCGGTTACGCTTTTGGCGGCGCGGGCGGCGCGCGTCTGCGCGAAACGGTCATGCAATGGAACGAGCGCTTGACCGGCAGCCGGTTTTTGCGCGGCGCGAGCGCCATCGGCGGAGTTAATAAGGATATTTCAACCGAGCAGGGGACTGAACTCATTGCGTTTCTTAAAGCGCTCGGCGAGGACTTCGAGGAAGTGGTGGAAATATGCAACGACTCGGCTTCGGTGCTTAACCGCTTGGCAATCACGGGCCGGCTCGACCGCCAGTGCGCCATCGACCACGGTATTCTCGGCGTGGCCGCGCGGGCTTTGGGCATTGATAATGATGCGCGGACCGCTTATCCTTACGCCGCCTACGACAAGCTCAAATTCGCGCCTTCGCTCGCCGAAGACGGCGATGTTTTGGCCAGGTTCGAGGTGCGCATTGGCGAGATAAAGTCGTCGCTGGATATTTTGGAACGCGCGCTCAAAGAAATGCCCGCCGGCGCGATAAAGTCGGAGAAGGCGATCGCTTTACGCAAGAACGCTTTTGCTGTTGGTATGGCTGAGGGCTGGCGAGGCGCTATTGCGTACCTGATCGCCACCGACGGTAACGGCGAAGTGAGCCGCGTCGACGTCCGCGACCCGTCCCTCCTCAACTGGGCCGTTCTCGGCTACGCCGGCAAAGGCAACATCGTCCCCGACTTCCCGCTGATCAACAAAAGCTTCAACCTTTCCTACTCAGGGAACGACCTGTAACAATTTCCCTGAGATTGAATCTCGGGAATAGGCGATTTAACCTTCCCGAGATTCAATCTCGGGAAGTAAACAAAAAAGTCTTGTCAGCTGTGTCCGACAGGATTTTTTTGATATCTGTGCGAAAATTTTGACGGTTGTTATCCACACCTGACACATTGATACCAATTGCCGGACTCTCTCGTTATGCTGTTAACGATAACGATAAATAAATAATTTAATCGTATGGGGCAAATTTATCATGTTTGGAATCGCGGCGTTGACGGGCGAAAAATTTTTATCGATAACCACGACCGTCTCCGTTTTTTAGACACGCTGCGTTTTTTAAATACTGTGCGTCACGTGGCGCTTAAGGACATAGATCGCGGCAATCTTCCCGAGATTGAATCTCGGGAAAGGCTGGTAGCGATATTTGCTTACACCTTGTTGAGCAATCACTTTCACATCAGTTTAAAAGAATTACGTCCCGGCGGAATGAATAAGTTTATCAAAAAATTAGGAATAGGATATACTTTGTACTTTAATATAAGACATGAACGGCGCGGAAGATTATTTGAACGGTCAATGCAATGGAAAGTGGTGTCCAGCGACCAGTATTTTCAGCACCTGATCGCCTATATTCATTTGAACGCACTGGATGCGATTGATAAAGATTGGCGTGCGGGGAAGATGAAAGACAAGGAAAAAATCGAAATACTTAGTAAATACAAATGGAGCAGCGCGAAGTTCTTTTTGGGCAAAGACGAAGACGATCTAATCGATGTGGAGAATCTTCGCTTGCACTATCCGGCCAGCTGCTTTAAAAACCACCGCAAGTACTTATGCGGCTGGTCAACCCGCAATCTTCCCGAGATTGAATCTCGGGAATATGATCGTCATCCGCAAGCCCCTCCCTCCCGAGGTTGAACCTCGGGAATGGGGCGGTTTTGTTGTATTCAGGGGGTTCGTGTTATGATTTGGGCATGAATAAGAAGAAAATTTTTTTTATTGTCATTCTTATTGTCGCGTTAGTGGGCGCGATATTTGTTTGTTATTGGCGTCGGGGGAGTACTGTGCCAAAAGAAAGCTTGTCCGAAATATTCGCCGGACAATTGCTTTCGGGCGTACCGCTCACGAGTGATCAAACGTTAAAATTAAAAACGATCCCGTTCGGGATAAATAAGTATCAAGCGACAGAGATCAAAAAATATCGCTTTGGGAAACTTTTGCTGCTTAGGGTTGGGCGTGCCAGCAACGGTTTTGCTTATCAAGCGCCAATTTTAGAACAGGCGGGCGATAATTTTCGGCCTTCCGGAGTGTTTGCGAGTTCGGACAATGGGAAAAATTGGACGGAGATCATTGCCAGCGATAGTGTTTTGGCTCGCAGCATGTTGTTCAGAGGCATGTGGAAACTTGAGCCGTCCGGGATATTTTTAAAAGATAAAAGGATGTTCGCTGATTTTTTTGTTGGTGCCGAGGAAGGACCGTTGTTGCGCCTAACGTCGACCGACGGGATGAATTGGAAAGAGTATGGATGTTATAACTTAATTCCTGAAAAGTATGATCAGCCGTTTTCGCTTGACCCGTCGGTCAGGTGTTTGACAATGACCGCGCAATTGGATAATTGGATGCCGCCCATGCAAAAGCCGACGTTCGAAGTTGATAAAGCGCGCGAAACATTGCTCGCTTACCTTGGCGCCTTAAGCATGGGCTGGTATGGGGAAGCGGCGGCCATGTATAGCGGCAATGACCTGGGTATTTTGCGCGATTGGAACACCGACACCAGCCCATCCGATACTCCCGCGTTGTTCGATGCCGCTTGTCATCGTCAAACGATCTGTACATTCCCGATCACGGTCATGCCGGCAAAGAAAGATACAAACAAAGGCTTGTATTATTTTGATGTTGTCTTGCCGATCGGCGACATCGACCATCCAATGACCAGGAAGTTCACTTATACCGTTAAAGCCGGCACCGACGGCAAATACACAATTGAGACCCTGCCGGCGTATGTTCAGTAAGGAAATGATACGGGCTCGAGCATTGACCAAAAAGACGTTTTCTGCTTAAGTGGAGGCAGAGGGGAGATTAACAAATGAACAGGTTGGAGTTTTTTGAAAGAATTCCGGCTATGGAGTCGGCGGATCGTCAGCGCGTTCAGTGGGCATACGCACTTGGCAAGAAGTGGCATGAAAAGCAGGTGCGCGATTCCGGTGAACGCTACTTCGAACATGTTCGCGGTGTGGCGAATATTCTCATCGATCACGGCTACTCCGATGCGGAGTACCTGATTCGTGCCATCCTCCATGACGCTCCGGAAGATACGACGATCCCGGTATCAATGCTGGAACAGTTGTTCGGTCCGGAGACGACGCGCGGGATCTTGTTCCTTTGTAAAACCTACGGCATCGAAGACCCGCGCACGGGCTTTGTCATTCCCAGCCCTAAGCGTTCGCTCAAAGAATACTTTGCGGGGATTAAGCGTGCCGGCAAGCGTGAAGTCGTGGTCAAATGCGCCGATCGCATCTACAACCTATCCGACCTTACCGGCGATCGTCCTGCAGGATCGCGATGGACGCCGGCGAAGCGATTGAAGCAAGCGGCCGAGACGC
>Ga0265330_10001312_pt1 | contig 14537 bp, 12 predicted proteins | sample 41919metaG_FD_202083 | JGI IMG/M metagenome (GOLD analysis project Ga0265330, IMG submission 202083) | Rhizosphere microbial communities from Carex aquatilis grown in University of Washington, Seatle, WA, United States - 4-19-19 metaG | ecosystem: Host-associated > Plants > Roots > Rhizosphere... | reverse complement strand
CCGCATCCCGTGCCAGTGCCGTGTGTAGAACCTTGACCGCCGCGCGACGCTCGATGAGCGGATTCTCGGCAAGGTACACTTCTCCGAACCCGCCTTCGCCGAGCAGGCGCACAACGCGGTAGTTGCCAAAGAGTTGACCTGCTTCGAGCGGCATGGGTGTTCCCCAATAGGTTACTCCGAGCCGCAGCGCGGACAAGTTGATTCGCGGCGGCCAGCCCCGTCGTGTGACGATCGTCGCAGGTGGCTGCATGTGCGCTCGTGTGCGTCGCTGATTGGCCTGGATTGTGCGGCGCGTTTTGCGGAAGATCGATAATTGACAAGACGTGGGACTGTCGGCAGCGTGTCCGCGGCCTGGCCGTGGCCATGAGAAAGGCAGTGGCGGTAACAGAATCTGAGGAGGTCCGAGATGAATCGAATGAAAGTCTTCATGGTCGTTGCGGCGAGTTTCGCGGCGGCCTGTTCCAGTGGCATCACGGATGCCCCGGCGCCAGGAGGTTCAACCAGGACCGGCGGCGGCTCTGGCGGCGCTACCCGTTCGGGTGGTGCGATTGGCTCTGGCGGCACGACCAACTCTGGTGGTGCGATTGGCTCTGGCGGCACGACCAACTCTGGTGGTGCGATTGGCTCTGGCGGCACGAGCAAACTCGGTGGCGCGATCGGCTCTGGCGGCACGACCAACTCTGGTGGAGCGATTGGCTCAGGCGGCACGAGCAAACTCGGTGGCGCGATCGGCTCTGGCGGCACGACCAACTCTGGTGGTGCGATCGGCTCTGGCGGCACGACCAACTCTGGTGGAGCGATTGGCTCAGGCGGCACGACCAGCTCTGGCGGAACGGCGCTTGTGGGTGGAAGGGACGCAGGAGGCGCCCCCGAGGCCAGGGACGGCGGCCTATTGCTTGACGGCCTAGGCACCGGCGGCAGCACCAACCCAGACGCTCCTGCGGATATGGCCGTGGGTGGACAGGGCGGCGGTCCGGAAGTGGGCAGCCCGGCGGACTGCCATGCGCCACCCGCCCTGGTGAATGGTTTGGTCAGCGCCCCTGTCACGACACTTGGCGGAGTGGCGACATATGGTTGCAACCCTGGCTACGCTCTCGTGGGATCGCCCACACGCACCTGTCAGGCCAATGGCACGTGGAGTGGCACGCCGCCCACTTGTGTTTCGGTGGCTTGCGGTGTGCCGCCTGCCATTGCCAACGGTTCGGTTGTCGCGACCGCCGTGACATACGGCTCGACCGCGACATACACCTGCAGCACCGGCTATTCCTTTTCCACCGCCACCACGACGCGCACCTGTCAGGCTGACGGTACCTGGAGCACCCCAGTGCCGGTTTGCGCACCTCAGACGCTGACTCTGACGATCAACAAGGTTGGCACGGGCACGGTGGCTAGCACGCCCGCCGGCATCACCTGCGGCGCTGTCTGCCAGGCCACCTTCGCTGCCGGAACCGTCGTAAGCCTTACGGCCACGCCAGGTGCCAACCAGACCTTCACGGGTTGGGACAGCACGGCCTGCGCAGGAATGGGGACATGCTCCTTCACTCTCACGATCAACACGGTGGTGCGAGCCTCCTTCTCCCCACCGCCCAACATCATGTTCACGACCTCGACCACGCAGACGCCGGTTTTGGGCGGACCGAGCGGTGGCGATACCATTTGCGCTACGCTGGCCGCGAGTGCCGGTCTGTCCGGAACCTACAAAGCGTGGCTCTCCACCTCGACCGTGAACGCGATCAGCCGGTTGGCCGGTGCGAGCGGATGGGTTCGTACGGACGGGAAGCCCGTGGTCAATAGCCTCGCCGATCTCGCCCGAGGCAGGTTGCTCTACCCGCCTCGCTTCGATGAACTCGGGAACGACTTGGGCGCGGACCCGGTTGTCATGACCGGAACGGCGACAGACGGCACGGTGCAAACCACGTACGGCTACACAACTTGCAGCGATTTCACATCCACCGGAGCGATGGCCGATATCCTCTCAAGTGGCTACGCGAGCGCCAGCAGCGACATGTTTACCGCCGCCGGTCCGATGGCGTGCAGCTCGAAAGCCAGGCTCTATTGCTTTGGCGTCGACCGCCAAGCGCAGGTTGCTGTGACTCCAGCCGTCGGCAGGTATGCCTTCGTGAGCCATTCCGCCTGGACTCCGGGAGGGAGAATCGATTCAGCAGACACGCTTTGCCAGCAGGAGGCAAGCGCAGCGGCGTTGCCGGGCACATACAAGGCGCTGCTGGCGCCCACGGGGGCCAGCGCGTCTTCGAGGTTTGACACGAGTGGCCTGCCTTGGATTCGCGCAGACGGGATCCTGATCGCGCCGACCGCAGCTGCGTTCTTTTCGACAACATTATTCGATGTGCCGCCCAATATTACTGCGGATGGCTCTCTCTACTTCTCGGATGATGAGGTGTGGAGCGGCGCTGCCACGCCCACGACTGCGGGGAAGGGCGCCAGCAACTGTACCAACTGGCTGTCGAATTCGGCAGCAACCTTCGCCGCGTCTGGCGCGGCCGGCGACACCGCGACCAATTCGTTCTTCAATATGTGGCCGGCGACGGTTGCGTGCAACGCCGTATATGCGCATCTCGCGTGTCTGCAAGAGTAGGCTGGCGCCGGCGGGCTTGCGATTCCCGTCGCAAAAGGATCACGAAGACGGACGCAGATTTGCGTCATGATGAATGACGCGGCCCACGAGGCAATCGGCACGCAAAATGGGACTCGTGGCGGTTGCATTTGCACGGGCAAGACCGCAAGATGAACCGCTTCGCAGCTGCCACATTTCACCTCGGCGGTCGCGGGCCATGGTGTATGCAAAGTGAAAATCCAACTCATCTATCCAGATCCGAATCCCCGCGTCGGGCTGAGTGGACGAAAGGTCGAGAGCGCTGCGCTTCAGCTCTTGGCAGCCCTCACGCCGCCGGCCCATGACGTCTCGATCGTGCAAGAGCATCTGGGCGACGACATTCGTTACAACGACCCCGGCGTCGATCTGGTGGGCATCACGGCCATGACCATTCAGGCCCGCCGCGCCTACGAGATCGCGGACGGGTATCGCGCGGCTGGGAAGACAGTGGTGCTGGGCGGGATCCATCCCTCGGTGCTGCCCAACGAGGCCTTGCAACACGCCGATGCGGTGGTGGTGGGCGAGGCCGAGCCGGTGTGGTCGCAAGTGCTCGCCGACGCGGCGGCTGGTCAATTGCGCGGCCTGTATCGCGGACAGGAATACGCGGACCTCACCCAGTTGCCGAACTACCGGCGCGATCTGTTCCCCAAGCGCTCGTCGTTTTCGCTCGGCTCGGTGCAGGCGGCGCGGGGCTGTCCCTATGATTGCTCTTTCTGTTCGGCCACCTTGTTCACCGGGCGCAAGTATCGCTTCCGTCCAGTCGAGAACGTCATCGCAGAGATCAAGGCGATAGGAAGGCGCTTCATCTTCTTCCTCGACGACAATATCTTCTCCAACGAGGCGTATTGTCGTGCCCTCTTCACCGAGCTGAAGAAGCTGAACCTCATCTGGATTGGGCAAGCCTCGCTGCACCTGGCTGCCGGCAACCGCGAGTTGCTGCAACTGGCAGTTGACAGCGGTTGCATTGCGCTCTTTGTTGGCATCGAGTCGCTGACCGCATCCAACCTGAAGGCCACCGGCTCCCTGGCGAAGAACAAAGCCAGCACGCCGCAAGAAATCGGCGCGAGCATCCGTGTCCTGCACGACCACGGCGTCGTGCTCATGGCCGGCGTGATTTTCGGGTTTGATGACGACGATCCCGAGGTCTTTGATCGAACCCGGTCGTTCCTCAACGACCATCGAGTGGGCTACGGATCGTTTTCTGCTCTCACGCCCTTCCCGGGCACCAAGCTGTTCGATACCTTGCACGCTCAGGCCCGAATCACGACCTACGATTGGTCGAAATACGACGGCGCTACGGCTGTGTTTCAGCCCAAGTTGATGACCCCCGAGCAACTGCAGGTGGGCACGCGTCGCATGGGTGTGAACTTCTACAGCACACCGAAGATTCTTCGTCGCATTTGGACGAACCGGCATCATCCCATCATCTTCCTGGCCAGCAGTTTCGCGTGGAGGCATTCGTGCCGGGTGGAGAATCGGGTGCCGCTGTTCAAACCCAGCGGGTTCTGGACGAAGAACGCCAACGAGTCGCTGGTTCCTGGAATCGAAGGACCGCCCGACGCACGCCTGTTGTTGCCGGCCGAGCGAGGCGCCGGGCAGAAGACCCTGCAGACCGACAGCGTTCGCGGAGTCGCGTAGCGCGGGGCGACCGCGGGTCGCCCCACGGCCGGGCGCGTACTGCCCGCATCTTGGGCGGCGGTTGCATTTGCGTGCGCCGAACTCCAGAATGCTGTGGTTGGTAGCTGCGATCAACCTCAAGGCGGAGAAGCAACTTGATGACGCGAACTGAGCGTTTCGCAATGGTTCTTGCGACGACGGTTCTCGGTTGCTCGTCTGGTGGTGCCGGTTCGGGCCATGCTTTGATCGACGCAGCGGGAACCAGTCCCGGAAACGGCGGCACGGACGCGTCCTCGCAGAGCGCGGGCGGATCAGCAGGGGTTGGGCAAAGCGGGGGACAATCATCGGGAGGAGCCAGCAGCGCGGGCGTCGCAGGAGGGCTGGCTGACACGACGGGAGTCTCTGGCGGCACGCCGGCGTCAGGCGGAAGTCCCAGCGGCCCCGCCGGCACGACGGAAGCCTCCGGCGGCACGATGGGGTCGGCAGGAACTGCCGGCGGGCTGGGCGGAAGCCGACTCGGCGGCACGACGAGTTTGGGCGGCAGCGCGACTGGACCGGGTGGCTCGGGCGGCAGCACGAATTCCGGCGGCATGTCTGGCTCCGGCGGCACGGCAGGCAAAGGCGCGACGACCGGCTCAGGAGGAACCAGCAGCTCCGGCGGGGCGGCGTTGACAGGAGGCTCCCCTGCGGCGGGCGGTTCTGCCGGCCGCGGCGGGTCCAGCGCGACCGGAGGCTCCAGTGCAACCAGCAGCTGCGGTGCCGCGGCGGGATCAGGTCCAGTTGCAGTCTTCAACGGCGCGCTGGCCACAGGCATCTCCTTCAAAGATAGCGACGGCAATACGGTCAATACCCACGGCGGCGGCATCATCCAGGTGTGCGATACCTTCTATATGCACGGCCTCTATTTCCCACCCGGGCCCACGCCCAACGATTTTCACGGCGTTTCGATGTATTCGTCCAAGGACCTGGCGACTTGGAAGAACGAAGGAATCGTCTTCCCCCAGCAGTCGAGCGGCGAGCTCGGGCCCAACCGCAATTGCGACAGGCCGCATATCATCAAGTGTCCCAAGACCGGGGAATTCATTCTCACGGCCCGCGCGTCCGACACTGTCACCTTCGAGCAAGACAGGGAAGTCGTCTACGCCACGTCGCCCACAGTTAACGGCCAATACAGCTACAAAGGGATCCTCAAGAATGCGAGCGGACAGAGCGCCTCGCACAGTGATATGAGCGCCTACGCCGACGAGACAGGGGCCTATTTCATCACCGAGAGTGGCTGGGTCTATCCGCTGGCTGACGACTGCTACAGCTGGGTCTCGGGCAAGCAGTACTCGGCCGTCAATGGACCCTCGGGCGGCGGAGAGGCGCCCACTGTGTTCAGGGCCGGCAGCACCTACTATTGGATCGCGTCGTACAAGACAGGATGGCGATGCAACAACAACTTCTATTCAACAGCACCAGCCATGACTGGGCCATGGACCTATCAGGGATTTCTGGCACCAGTGACCGACACCGGCAACGACATTTCTCTCCAGAGGACATGGCTGTCGCAGACCACCTGGGTTCAGCCGGTGGTGGGAAGCAAGGGGACGGTATATATCTACTGGGGCGATCACTGGGACAACTGCGGAGCCACCAGCGGCGCGGGTGCGGACAACTCCTTGACGACGTTCGTGTTCCAGCCACTGGTTTTCTCCGACACAACCAAGGAATTGTTGCCAACCTACCTGGCCACCTGGAGTCTCGACGTGGGCGCCGGCACGTGGTCGCAGTGAAGGCTGGCTAGCGACAGATTCTCCACGTCATGGAGAAACGCGGATCGGCACCGAGACAGGGCAAGCGCGGCGATATCGAACGTGGCCACGCCGATCCCTGGGCGTGTTGCGACGAGCCAGCGGCATGGGCGCGGCTGGCTCCTTTCCTGGCCTTTTTGTTTCTGGCGGTGCTCTCCATTGCGACTCTGGCCGATGGCCTCGTCGTACAGGCCAAGCTCGTAGGCTCGCGTGCCCTTCACGTAGTGTTCGCGGGCCGAGGCGTCGTCATCCCCGCGCGCCACGCCGGCAGAGAGCGTCAGCAAGACTGCCGCAGCTACCGCGAACCGCATGAATCTACCCTATCGGCGGGACCTGATATCGCCAAGGCAGCGACGGACCTGTGTCAAACCTGTCTCGCGGCTTGCGACGGAGGGGGCGACCGTGACATCTTGCCCGGAGGCGGCACTGCTCATGATGACCAACGTACCCGAGGAGGAAGTTCCGCGCCCCGCGCGCGTCCTGTCGTTCGCGCCAGCCGCAAAGTGGTGGCCTGTCGCGGGGACGCTGCTTCTTTGTGCCGTCGCATCGTGGAAGGTCATCGCGTCGCAATGGGATTTTGAAGTCTACTATTATGCCGCGCGCGCACTCCGCGCGGGACTGGATCCCTACAATACCCAGTCATTGACCAAGGTCGCGGGCAAGGCCATGCCACTGCCGTTTGTTTACCCGCCCGTGTTCCTGGCTCTGTTCGCGCCGATCGCCGGTCTGTCGCTGGCCACGGCGAAGGCCGTGTACTTGGCTGCGAAACTGGCGGCGCTGGCCGGACTGCTGACGATCTGGGGATGCCTGTGTCGCAGCTTGCGCGAGACATTGATCCTGCTGATTGTGGTCTTGCTGGCATTCAACGCCACAACCTTCTCGGATCTCTACGCGGGCAACATTACTTGCTTCGAACAGCTGCTGCTCTGGCTGGGGATTGCGGCGCTGCTGACCGGTCGTCGCATGCTGTTTGCCGTGTTGATCCCGGTGGCCGCGACGCCCAAGTTCCTTCCCATGCTGCTGATCCTGCTGTTGCTCTTCGAGGGGCGCAAGGCGATCCGTCCCTTGTTGGTGTCGGCGGGATCGTTTGTCGCGATTCAGGGAGTTTCCCTGGCCGTATCGCCCGCCCGAACCGCCAGATTCTTCAGCATGGCCAGCGCCCTCGATGAGCGCGGGCGCGCGGCTCCCTCGTCGCTGGCTCTGCTGCGCGACATTCTGAGCCCGGCCTTCCGTCCGTGGGTTCCACTGCTTCTCTACATTGTGGTCGCGCTTGCCATTCTTGCGGTATTTGGCCTTTTCGCCTTGCGCCTGCGCAAGAATGAGACATGGGAGAAAGCCCCTTGGTTCCTTCTGTCTGGGGCGTTGCTCAGCTACCTACTCATGATTCCCAGGCTCAAGAGCTACGGCTTTGTGCTCGTCATTCCCGTTGCTGTGTGGCTGCTGGCACGAGCCCAGCGGGGAACCTTGCTCGTGGGGACACTCTTGCTGTGTCTCTCGACGACCTCGCCGCTTCCCAAGGCGCTGCTGCCTGGCTCGCAGTTCTGGCCAATCCTGTGGGAGTACAACGCGCTCTTGTGGGTGTTTGCGCTTTGGCTCCTCTGGTGCAGCGAAGCGAAGAACTTCGCCGGCGTCCTACGCCAGACGTCCCGCTAGCCAGGCCAGGTTGTCGGCGAAGCGTTCGATGGTGGCCAGGGCCTCGTTGTCGTGGGCGACCTCACCGGCCTCGCGCGCCAGAGCCACGTTCCAGTACGACGAGCCCGGCACCACCATGTCGTTGATCATGAACCACATGAGCAGTTGCGCGAAGGTGAAGTTGTGGCCCGCGCGTCGGGCGACGGTCACCGGGCCACCAACCTTGCGTGAGAAGAAATTGCCGTTGGCGCGCGACACGTAGCCCGCGCGATCGAGCAGCGCCACCATTTCTGGCGTGGCGGAACCGAAGTACACCGGCGAGCCGACCACGATGATGTCCGCCTGCTGCATCTTCTCGAACACCGGATGGAAGTCGTCGTCCTTTTGGTTGCAGGTCCTGTCCTTCAGGCGGTTGCAGATGGCGCACGCGCGGCAGCCCTTGATGGTCTTGTCCCGTAAGGGCAAAAGCTCGCCTTGCACGCCCTGATCTTCCAGCCGATCGAGGCAGCGCTGCAGCAGTGTCTCGGTGTTGCCTTGTTTGCGCGGGCTTCCACAGATGGCGATGGCGTGCATGATGTCGCGAAATCTAGACGACACGCGGCCGGAAGGGTAGCCCTTCGTCCTGCTTGTGCGCTTACGCAGGCGCGGGGGTCGGTTCCGCGTCTTCGGCGACTGGGAGACATCCTGGCCGAAGCGCCGTGTAGCCCGATGGCTATGTCACGCCACGACGTGTGTGCTGTGTGGCGTTTCTGCTGGCGGCGCCTCTGGCGCCTTTTCGGCGGTCTCTTTGGCGAGCGATCTTTTCGTCTGAAGGTCACCGGTCCCGGCATTCTTGGCGGTCTGCGTAGGAGTTTCCCGCGCTTCCTGCAAAGCGGCCTGGGCCGCACTGCTCAACTGGACGGTATCTGTGGGAACGGCATACGGGTCGGGTGCGCGCGCCTGAGGGCGAGCGTCAGCGGGCTGCGCCACAGGCTGGGCCTGGGATGCGGCGGCTACTGGATTGGTCATCTTAATGGTCTCCTTCGAGCTCCTTTCGGCACGGGCGAAGCTGGCGATAAGCCGATTCGAACCGTTCAAGCGGTCACAACAGCTGCTCATCGTTTCGGATTCCGGCTATCCTCTCGAGCCGATGAGAGGAGACCCCGGGTGGGCGCCAAGAATAGAGTTTGCCGAAAAGAAGGATGCTTTCGCCACGGTGATGAAGCACTGGCTGGCCAACCTGTCGTACAAGGACCCGCGACTTCTGCCCGGCTTCCCGGTAGGCAGCAACGACATGGGCGGGTAAGACCCCGGTAGCCATCGACGCTACCCCAAGAACACAATGACCTCGTTGCCGATTCCATCGTACACACCCGAGTATCGCGCTTGTGCGACGGCCGCACTGGAAACGGCTTTGTCGAAAGTGCCGGCCTACCATGCCTGGCGTGGCCATGACGGGGGCCCGTCGGCAGACATCTTCGCGCGCTACCAAGCGATGCCCGTGCTCACCAAGGCAGATCTGCGCGAACGCCGGCCGGCGGCGTTCGTCCCGGCGGGGCATGATCTCGCGGCGGCTCTCGACAGAGGTGACGTCGAGCTGGTGGAGACCAGCGGCTCAACCTCCGATGCCGTCACCAATGTCTGGTGTCAGGAGTGGTGGGACGCGTCCGAGGCGTCCTCGTGGAAGTTGCACGCAGCCACGGCCTCGGCGCGACTGGGCGATCACCGTGAGGCGATTCTCGCCAGCCCCCGGTGCGTAGGTTTTGCCTGCGATATCGGGTATCTCACCACGGAGCAACGCACACTCTGGCACTATCTCTTTCTGACTGAGAAAGCTGATCCTGCCCAATGGAGCGCGAGCCTTTGTGATCGGATGATCGAGGAACTGGGCCAGTTCGAACCGACGGTGCTGGAAGCCAACCCTTCGTTCCTGAGTGTGCTCTGTCGCCATGCCATCAAGCACAGCCGCCCAGTGTATCAGCCCGCAGTGGTGACTTTGACTTACGAGAATCCCTCCCTCATTCACTTGCGCCATATTCGCAGCGTCTTTCAATGCCCGGTGATTAGCTCCTACGGCGCGACGGAGACCGGCTATGTGTTCATGCAGTGTGAAGCCGGCCGCCTTCACCAGAATGTGGAGCACTGTCACGTCGATTTTCAACCGCTGGCTGACCGTCACGGGACCAGGGTGGGACGGATCTTGGTCAGCACGTTCAAGAACCCGTGGCGCGCGCTCATCCGTTTCGACATGGGGGACCTGGTGCGGCTGGCAGCCGAGCCGTGTCCGTGCGGCCGTCGCGCAGGACTCACACTTGAGGCGATCGAGGGCAGAGTCGCGAATGCAACGCTTTCGCTGGCGGGCCGGCTGGTGACCCAGCGCGAGGTCGACGCGGCGATGGCGAGCGTCGACGGCATCGACCAGTACGAGCTGGTGCAGACCGGCGCCGCGACGATATCGGTGCGCACCGTGAGCGATGCCGGAGATGCGCGAGCGATCGATCGGGAGTTGCGTACGTCGCTGCAACGACGCTATGGCCGTTCTGTGAACATCACGACAAGCCAGGTTCGGGCGTTGTCCCCGGTTCTGGGTGTCAAGTATCGACTCGCCAGGGCCGAATTCGACATCGACATCAATGCTTTCCTTGCGAGGCGGCCATGAGCAGACGGAAGCCAGTCTTTCTGATTGCGGGCGATCTGCGCAGCAGGCACCCCGGGGCCGATCTATTGCTGCGCAAGGTTCTTGACAGTTGCGTAGTCTCGTCTCTTTCAGTTGCGTATATTGGTGCGGCGAATGATGATGACCGCAGTTTTTGCGACTGGACGAGCAGCTGGCTGAGGAAGTCCGGAGTCGGGAAAGTGACGCTGGCCCCCACGGTTCGGAGCTTCGAGCGCCGCTTCTTCGAGAAGACATGCGAGTCTGCCGACGCAGTTTTCATGAGCGGCGGCGACGTGGAAGCGGGAATGGATGTTGTAACCAAGCGCAGGCTCTCTCCCTTTCTCAGCGAACTGTATCGTGGCGGCAAGCTCCTGTTCGGACTGTCGGCAGGAAGCATCATGCTGGCCCGCGCCTGGGTGCGCTGGAGGGACGACGACGATTCCAGCGCCATTCTCTTCCCGTGCCTCGGCATGGCCAATGTGTTGTGTGACGTGCACGGTGAAAGGGACGACTGGGACGAACTCAAGGCGTTGCTCAGGCTATCGCCTGGCCGGAGCATTGGCTACGGCATCCGGGCAGGCTCGGCGATTCGAGTCGATCCCGACGGCACGGTGGAGCCCATGGGGAAAATCGACAAGTTCGTCAAACAGGGGGACCTGGTTCGCCAAGACAGCCGATAGCCGGCGCTACAGGTCGAAGGTCACGCCGGCAAACCATGTGCTGTCACCGACGTGCAACAGCTTGCCAAGACCCAGGCCGTTGATGGCGGCGTAGTCCCATTCGAAGAACAGCGCGCAGGGGTCGGCCAGTGCCCCCGGATTGATGCTGCCCAATCCAAGGAAGTTCAACCCGAGCGCCACGCCCGCGGCGGTGTGCCAACCCGGCGTGAATCCGCTGTGGGAGGCGCTGCCCCCGGTGTTGGTCGTCGTCCACACCACGCCGTCCAGTCCGATCTTCGCGTAGGGGATGAGCGGCACCTGCTTGAGGCCCCGAATCCGATCGGCTTTGTACACCAGAGACAGCGCGAAGGGGATGAGGCTCAGGGCGGTCTCGTCCCCACTGCGAGTCCCGTCGGCCAGAAAGGACGCCCCGGTCACTTTGTAGTAGCCGCCGCGCAATCCCACGCCCCAGGTTCCGTAGCGGCGGTACAGGTACCGGTCGACCTCTGCCTCTGACAAGAGATGGCGGCCGGATCCGAAGGTCTCGGCAAAGGGGTGTTTTCCATTGCTGAACTCGCTGTCCACAGCCGGGCGATACAGCGACACCCCGATCTCCACGCCCCAATCAGGGATCTGTGGCAGTGGCGACACGTGCGACTCCGAAGGCCAGTCGGCATCTTGGTGATCGACTGCAATCTGTGCACGAGCGGTCGCGCTGAACGCGAGCAGGAGGACCAGCGCGCGAATGGCGCCGGCGGCGCCCCGACGAGATTTGCCTCGGGGGCCGCGGCCCAGCGCCACGACCAGGGCGACGGCCAACACAATCCAGAGCAGCCCGGCGCGACCCGAGTGCGGCGACATGGCGCAGCCACTGGCCGCGCCGCCTTCCTGTTGGTATTTGTCGAAAAATCCCAGGGTCGGCTGGGGCGTCGCCGTGGCCTGCGGCGACAGCGCGCTGACGCCGCCACTCTGATCGATCGAGATCACGGCGACTGTGTAGGGGGTGCCGTTGGTCAGCCCAGCCAGACGAACCGATGTCTCCGTGGCAGAAACCTCGGCCGAGCAAACCTCAGTCTCGTCAGACGCGGTCATGACCGTGCTGCCGGTGCCGCTGCTGGCCAGCCCGCAACTTTCGTAAGCAGCCGTGGATGCCGTGGCCGGACGGGGCAGGCACAACACCTGGTATCCGGCGACCTGGGATGTGTCCGCCGGAGGCGTCCAGCCGACCAGGATGCCGTCGTTCGAGGGCAGGGCGGTGACGGCAATCGGAGCCGCGACCGTGGTGGCGACCACCGGAAGCTGCTGGGAGAGAAAGAAGGACAGCGCCGTTCCGTCCTGGGTGATGAACGCCCACAGGGTGGTGGACCCGGCGGTCAGGTTTCCGCAGTCCACGGTCGCGCTGCCTGCCGCCGACTGGAAGACCTGGCTGCTGGTCAAGGTGGCTTGGGCTGACTGAGACGTGGTCAGGGCTATCTGGCTGCCGAGCGAGCCGCACGAGGAGGACGCGGCGGAGGAGGAACAGTTTGCCCCCAGGTAGAAACTGACCGTGATCGTCGAACTGCCAATGTCGGTTTGCCCAGCCGAGGACATTTGCACCACGGCCGTGATGGTGTCAGGACAGAGGCACTCGTGCGGATTGAAGAATCCGCCAAGGTTGTTTGAATCGAGAGTAAGCGACGAAGTTCCGGCAGAGGCATAGACCGACAGGGCGAAGTCGCTTGCGGACAGCGTGGTGGCATGAGCCGCGCCTGGCGTCCAGGCCAGGGCTGCGGCTAGCGCCAGGACCAAGCGACCAAACAGGCATCTGGTGCCACCCTTTTCAAGTTGATGGCGCCGATCCGTTTCCGAGACCCTCTCGGCGCCGGCAAGCGGCACGGATCTCGATTCGCCAGGTTTCACGCCATCACTCTGAAAGTGGCCGCATCCGGCGAGCAAGTGGAGGAGTTTCATTTTCGTCACTATCATTATCCACGAATGATCGCGTGCCAGAAATGATTCGACATGGGACACTTGCTTTCCCGGGGTCGAGGCGGAAGATGAAGAATCAGGCACCACGAATCAGGGCGCTGGCCAGCGCGACATTACTGGTCCTGCTCGTCAGATCGGGCGAAGGCGTTTCCAGGGGCACCCACTTTCCGGCGCTCGTTCTGGCAGTGACCACGGATGCCCAGTCGGAGAAGCTCGTTTGTACGGCGCAACAGACTAGGTTGCCTGCCGGCAAGGGACCGATCATCCTGCAAATCTTGCTGCCGCCCTCGAGCACGGTGAAGTCGGCGGTGTTGAAGACAGCCTCAGGTCAGCTGGCCGTGGACTTGCCGCCCAGGCCCTGGTGGCCCGTGATGTACGAAACCATGCTCGATGGCAAGAAGGCCAAGTGTGCACCTTCGGGAGCCTTTGTCTTGGTCGTGGAGGGGGAGTTCGAGACCAACACAGTCAGTTGTCCCGAGACGCCCTTGTTCAAGGCCGGCGCCTGCGAATAGGCGCGGCGTCTACTGTCGCCGTTCGAAGTCGAGAAAGCCCCGATCGAAATCGGTGTGGACGAGAGTCGCGCGCACCTGGTCGCCTACGCGCAGACTCTGGAACCCGCGCACCATGCGGCCTTCCACGGGCGGGTTGAAGATGCGAACCCAGGTGCCCTTGTCCGCGGCGCCGGTGATCACACCATCGAAGCTCTCGCCCACGCGCGCTTCCAGCAGGAGGGTCGCGGCAGACTTGCCCACCTGGCGTTCGACCTTGGCCACGTTTCCTTCTTGCTGGGTGCAATGGGTGGCGATCTCGCCCAGCTCGGCCACGCTGTAGGGCGCCGGGGTGTCCGCAAGCGCGGCCTTGACCAGCCGATGCGTGACCAGATCGGGAAAACGGCGATTGGGCGCGGTGGAGTGGGCGTAGTCCTTGACCGCCAGTCCGAAGTGTCCCACCGGGATCTGGCCCGGCAGCTCCACCACGTACTCGCCGGCGCCCATCAGTTTGACGATGACCAGCGACAGATCCGGAAACCGTAGTGGATCGACGGTGTGGCGTCGCAAAAGAAACGCCTCCAGGGCGCGCGACGACGGCTCGGCGGACAGCGACTCGCCCAACTTCGCGGCCACGTCGACAATCTTCGCCCAGCGTTCAGGTGAGCGCACCACACGGCGCAAAGACGGCCGCGCCTTGCCCTCAAGGAAGCGGGCCACCACGCCGTTGGCGGCGATCATGAAGTCCTCGATCAGTTGCTTGGCGCGATTGGGCTCTTCGCCCTGCAATCCCACCACTGCGTCCCCACTGAACACGGCGCGGGATTCCAGTGACTGCAGATCCAGCGCGCCTTGTTTGTGGCGCAGCCGCCGCAGTCGCGCCGCCACGTCGTCCTGAATGCGAAGTTGCAGGTCCATCCCTTTCACGCGCGCGGCCGGGTCGGGCAACGACCCCTGGCCGTCGAGCCACGCGGCCACAGCGTTGTAGGCCAGCTTGGCCCGGTTGCGCACCAGCGCGCGGCCCACGTGCGTGTCGCCCAGCGTGCCGTCCGGCTTGACCGCATATTCAAAGACCAGGCTGAGCCGGTCGCAGTCCGGTCCCAGCGAAGTCAGGTCCGTAGACAGCCGCTC
>Ga0265330_10001311_pt1 | contig 14539 bp, 14 predicted proteins | sample 41919metaG_FD_202083 | JGI IMG/M metagenome (GOLD analysis project Ga0265330, IMG submission 202083) | Rhizosphere microbial communities from Carex aquatilis grown in University of Washington, Seatle, WA, United States - 4-19-19 metaG | ecosystem: Host-associated > Plants > Roots > Rhizosphere... | reverse complement strand
TCAATAGGGTACTCGCTTTTCTTCTGCGCGTGCTCGAGCAACAGCCAGACGCTCGATTCGTACGCGGAGCTTGTCGAGCGATGCCGGCGTCACGCAGTGTCCAGCAAGTCTTCGCCGCACCTGGGGCAGCCTCACGATGATAGAAGCCCATCATTCCGCCGAGGCGGGACCGTCGGACAAACTTTTCATATACGCGTCCTGTCCCGAAATTCATCGCAGTGGTCATGCGGCCTCGCGGTCGTAGTAGTTCAACATTCCGCCGAGCCCGAGTATAGGGGCTAGTTGACGTAAGCTCCGTTGGGCGAAGCCGCTTGCGCGGCCGCTTGGCGGCAGTAGGGGGTCGGCAAGCATCGGGGTGGGGCGGGAGTCATGGTGATCGGAGCTCGTGGCGCGGAATCTTGTGTGGACGGGCGGGTGACGGGCGATTCTTGGCTTTCAACCAAGCCACGGAGAAACACCATAACCGAGCCGAACGATGTCCAGACCTCCCTCGATAGAATGAAGATGCGCATGCGGGTTGCCCAATACCCCAGGACCGCAAATCCCCGTCGCTGGCGCGGTTGACTCGGAGTAGGCTGGGGCCGTGCTTTGGAATCTCTATGCGGCTTGCTTTGACCTGGTGGCCGGACTTGCGCCCTATCAAGAAATGCTGGACGAGGTCGTGACAGCGCTCGATCTGCGACCCGGCATGCGTGTCTTGGATGCTGGCTGTGGCACCGGCGCGCTGGAGGCCAGGCTGGCCCAACGCCATCCCGATGTCGAGGTGGTCGCGGTCGACGCTTCGAGCGCCATGCTGGCACGGGCCCGGCGGCGGACTTGGGCGGTCTCGCCGCGTTTTGTCGACGGCACCATCGACGATTTTCTGGCCAGCGAGGGCGGGCACTTCGACCGCGTGGTGAGCGTGAATGTGATCTGGGCGCTGGGCGATCCCGGCCGTACCATCGGGCACCTGGCGGACGCGCTGGCTCCGGGCGGCCGCATGGTGCACACCACGCCGCGCTGGCGCTTTCGTTTTGATGTGATCGTCGCCCGTCACCTGCGGCGGGCACGCGGCGTGCGCGGGTGGCTGCGCGCTCTGGGATTGCTGCCGGCTCTGGTCGTGGCGGGCCTGCTCAACCTGGCGCTGGTGGCGCGGGTCTTGACCACGAATCGCGCCTGGCGCGATCGCAGCCGCTGGCAAGCCGACGGACTGGCGCGCCTGTTTTCGCGGCCTGACCTGGGCGCCGTGGCCATCCGCCTCACTTACGCCGGCCAAGGATTCCTGGTGACGTGCGACAAGCAGGCCCTGGTATGACCCTAGTCCCGCGACAAGCGAAGCGAAACAGCAGAGGCCATTGGAATGCCAGGGCCTTCCATGATCAAGCCGCGCACCCAATCGGCTGGGGGTCACCTTCCCCTATCAAATGTCGCCCCTAGCAGTTGCAATAGCTATTTCCTGACGGCTCCTTAACTTCGATCTGGGCAGCACCCCGAGCACCTGGGGACCGGCACGAGCGACGCTCCCCCATCTAGGATCCAGCCGGGTACACGATCTGAATGCCGTTGACCGGTGCGCGAACCAACTGGTCTGTCGAGCCTGTCATGGGCTGCGCAGTCAAGGTGAAGCCCGTTCCGGTCACGTTCCGAAACACGATGTAGTTGCCCGCGCCGCCCTCGGGTGCAAGCACGTATCCTCCAAAGGTGGTCGCCATCGGTCCCGTCTGTATCGTGTTGTGTGTCGTCGAGCCGATCGTGTATCGAGATGGGCGGGTGACTCCAGCGTTCATGATGTTCCCGTAGCAATAGACGTAGACGTCGTATCCGGTGCTCATGGGGCTGGGCAAGCCGGCCACACTGATGGTCGCGGGCGAGGCAACGGCAACAGGATCGAGGAAGCCATTCATCATGCGGACATTGCCCGGGGCATCGGTCCAGTAGAGGCTGAACGTGACTCGCTGCCCGCTCGGCAAAGGCACGTCCCAATTGGCGGACGCAGAACTGGCCGCGCCATCTGCCAACACCAGCGATGGCAGCGTGCCGACGTTGGTCGCGGCGCTGTTCCAATGCGTGGCAGGCTTCACACCAGCCGTTTCGTTGGCGGCCATCGCGACAGTATGCGTCGCTCCCTCGACCGGTGGAATCCCCCCAACAAAATCGATGCTGATAATCATGGGCGAGAGCGCGCCACCTGCGCTCGCGCTGCTAGTTCCGCCAGTTCCTACCGTTCCGCCGGTCCCCACGGTTCCGCCAGTTCCCACAGTTCCACCGGTTCCCGCAGTTCCGCCAGTTCCCACAGTTCCACCGGTTCCCGCAGTTCCGCCAGTTCCCACAGTTCCGCCGGTTCCCACAGTTCCGCCGGTTCCCACAGTTCCGCCGGTAGCAGCCGACGTTCCGCCAGTTTTCCCAGACGTGCTTGTGTCCGCTGCCAGTCCCGCGTCCCTCGCCATCCCTCCGGTGGCCAGGCTCGTCCCCGTTCCACCGGTTCCGCCCATCGACATGGGCGCTGTTCCGCCCGTGTCCTGCGATCCTCCGGACCGAGCCGGGATCGACAATCCGCCTGTCCCGCCAGCGGCCGAGGATCCGCCGGTCCCTCTGGCAGTCGAAGACCCACGGGTCCCGCCGGCGACCAGCGATCCGCCGCTCCCCGATGTTCGCGATCCTGCTCCATCTTCGTTTGAATCTCCAGCAGCCAGGCCGCTATCCATCCAGCCGCCCGTTGTGCCACCTTGCCCCCCCGAACCACCTGGTCCAGTCTCGGCATCAGGCGCAAGAGCCCCACCCCCGCCTGCGATGTCTGGCTCCACACCTGTGTCCGCGGGCGCAGCCGAGCGCTTCACCCAAGGTGGCGTGAGGTCCACACATCCTGCCAGCAGGATAGGTGCCGAAATTACGGCCCAAAGAAATGCGATAGAACGACGTCCGTTCATGCAGAGCCTTCGAGAACAATCGAGCAGCTGGCGCTGGTTAGGTTCATCGGCTCGTTCGCTGGCACTCTTGAGGAGAGTCTTGGAGGACCGCCCTGCCGGACACCGGCCGAATTCTTGCCCTTTCCTAGCAAAATCAAATCTTGGTCGTGGTCGACGGAAGATGTCCGGCCACGGCCACGACCACGGCCACGACAACGACCACGACCTTCCGCGGCTATCGCGGGATTGCGGTATAAGGAGGAACATGGACTTTCACGAACTGGTTCGCATCCGCCGCAGCATCCGATCCTTTCGTCCGACCGAACTGGCCGAGGACGTGCTTCATCGCGTACTCGACGCAGGCCGCGTCGCTCCCACCGCGGCCAACCGTCAACCCTTTCAGCTTGTGGTGATCACCGATCCAGAGGTGCGCGCCCAATTCAAGGCCGTGTACAACCGCGACTGGTTCTGGCAAGCGCCGGTGATTGTGGCCGGCTGTGTTGAGCCCGACAAAGCCTGGGTGCGCAATGACGGCTTCAATGCCGCCGAGGTGGACATTGCCATTGTGATGGACCACATAATCCTGGCCGCCACTGAGGAGGGATTAGGGTCCTGCTGGATCTGCGCCTTTGACGAGCCCAAGGCCAAAGCAATCCTCGGCGTCCCCGCGAACGTGCGCATCGTAGCGCTCACCCCCCTTGGCTACCCCGCGGCCGAGCCCGTGCCCTTCGTGCGCAAGCCTTTGCGCGAGTTGGTGCGCAACAATCACTGGTGAACTGGATCTCGGGCCTACTTCGCTTGCTTGCCCAGCAGATCGCGGATGGCTGCCAGGCGCTCTTGAAAGGCGGCCACTGTCGGATGAGCGGTGGCGAGCTGTTCGCGGCGTGCCTGCTCTTGTGCCACTTCCGCCACGTTGTTCAACGAGATGGAGAGGTCGCGCAGGGACTCTTGATCCTGGCAGCTATGGTCGATTCGGTGTCGGAGACGCCAGTGTCCAACGGCATGGTTCTCCGATTCACGAATCTCAACGCTCCCGAAGGCGTCACCATGACCCAGCTGAATTACTATTTGGATCGGCCATAAACGCGATGCGTGTGTGAACATAAGGCAACTGGACCTGAGTTGTGATTCAAGATACCTTCTCGGCACGCTTCGACCGCGAAACCGTGCCCCTGATTCTTGAGTCGCCGACCCTTTCTGGCTGCCTCAAGATGAACGCTAGCCACCGCAATTTTCGGCCTCTTCTCGCCACTGATGCAATGCCGACAGGATCGATCAGCGGTCAGGCGCTGGACGGCCCGTGGTAGGGTTTCCCCAATGGCAAGCCCAACCCGCAATTTCGTACGCGCTCTGTGCGGGTTGTTGTGCATTGGCACTGTGACCCGGGCGTCACCGAATGCAACCTACCCTTGGATGACCACTGCGGCCGACTCGACTGTCGAGGCGCGGGTGCCGGTCCCCGCTGGTTTTCATCGCGTGCCAGCGGCGTCGGGCAGTTTTGCGGCCTGGCTGCGCGGCCTGCCGGTGAAGCCGGGCCGACCGCCCGTGCACCTCTTCGACGGGAGTCTGAAGAGCAACCAGGAGGCCCATCATCTTGTGCTCGATGTGGATGTGGGTCCGCGCGATCGCCAGCAATGCGCTGATGCGGTCATTCGCCTGCGGGCTGAGTATTTGCATGCGGTCGGCAAGGACGCCGACATCTGTTTTCGCTTCACCAATGGATCGCCTGCGCGCTGGCCCGACTGGCGGGCGGGAATGCGGCCGCGCAACCAAGGGGCCAAAACTGTGTGGAGCCGAACCCAGGCGCCGGACGCCAGTTATGCCTCATTCCGCCGCTACCTGGACATCGTGTTCGTCTAAGACTCTAGATCTAGCGTTTGCAGCCTGGCGTCCAGGGGGCCAGGAGACATTTCAGGAAGTCCAGGGGACAGGTGACCTGGCAGTCGGGATCCGCGCTGTCCACCAGGCCGTCGCAGTCGTTGTCCAGACCGTCATTGCACACTTCGCACGAGGGCTGCGTGGTTTGCACGCAGGGACCCCAGACGCCCGCGGAGTTGCAGGTCTGCTGTCCCTTGGCGCACACGCCGAGTGCCGTTGTCGTGCACCACTGCATGCTGGCAAAGGTGCACACGCGGCAATCGGGGTCTGCGCTGTCGACCAAACCGTCGCAGTCATTGTCGATCCCGTCAGTGCACACTTCGGGCGAAGGCTGCACGTTCTGTACACAGGGACCCCAGGCGCCCGCGCTGCTGCAGGTTTGCTGCCCGGCCGCGCACGCGCCCGGCTTGCTGGTCGCGCACACACGTGTCGCGGCGGCCGTGCACGCCCGGCAATCGGGATCCGCGCTGTCGACCAGACCGTCGCAGTCATTGTCGATCCCGTCATTGCACACTTCGGGCGAGGGCGGCACGGTCCCCACGCAGGGGCCCCAGGCGCCCGTGCTGCTGCAGGTCTGCTGCCCCGCTGCGCATGGACCCGGTTGGTTCGTCGTGCACGCCTGTGTGGTCGCGGGGCTGCACGCCCAGCAATCTGGATCGGCGCTGTCGACCAGGCCGTCGCAGTCATTGTCGATCCCGTCATTGCAATTTTCGGGTGCAGGCTGCAGGTTTTGTACACAGGGACCCCAGACGCCAGCGGAGTTGCAGATCTGCTGCCCGGCTGCGCATACGCCGAGCGATGTGGTCGTGCATGCCTGCGTGGCCGCAGGGGTGCACTGCCAAACCGGAGGAAGAACGATCGATCGTTGTGCCGCCAGCGGCGGCGAAGATCCGTCGGCGGCGGCGTAGGGCCAGGTACCGGAAGCCACACCCACCACGCCCCATGAAGTCCCCACGGCTTGTCCGGCCGGAATGTCGGGCAGGGGATGGGTGGCGGTCTCTCCCGTGGCCAACGCCAGCCCGGCGGTCAGGGCCAGGGTCAGGGACTCTCCGGTTTTCGGCAATCCGCTGCTGTTTTTCAGGTATCCGACCACGGTGAATGGATTGGGAGCCCAATGGGTTGTAACAGCGGCAAGCTGGGTCGGTCCCGTCAGCCCCAGATCGCCTGTGCCAGAAATGTCGCCAATACCGTAATAGGTGATGTAGCTGCGGGAGGCTCCCGCGGCGAGGGAAGACGCGTTCCAGTACAATGCGACGGCACTGTCGGGATAGCCGCCGCTGAGGAATTGATTGCTCGCGCTGACGGTGTAGTCCCAAGTCGTGGAGGAAAAATCATTCCACGACACTATGAGAAACCGATCGGGGATTGTGGCGTCGAGCGCGCCCAGAATGCCTTCGGCAATATGCGTCCGATCCGCCAGGTCCCCGAAGGCCTGGTAGTAGAGGGGAATGTTCGGGAGGTCCCATTCCGCCTCATTGGCGACTACATTGGCAAGACCGGGAATCCAAAACAGGGCGCCATCGTCGCCATTGATCTCGGTGTCCAATAGCAGACGCACCCCGACCGAGTGTTGGACCGTATCGCTGTTGGTGATGTCGTATTGGATCTTGACCGTGTCGGCATGGTCGGTGCCTAGACCTGTCGTGAGATGCAATGTCTGGACGACGGCGATGGGGCCAACCTTCCATGCGCTGACATTGGTGGTCGCATCCCGATTGACCGGGGACTCGGTGATCTCGGCACCGGTGCAGGCGTCGTCGCCGTAGTTGCAGGGGACACCATCAATGCGAATCACGGTGCCCGAAGTCCAGGCAGGGTCCGGCCAGCCATAGAGCAGGTCCCATTGTGCGGGCTGGAAGGCCCCGACGTTGAACCTTCCGTCGTAGTCAATGTTGGCTCCGACATAGTCGTTGGCAATGGCAAGGACCGAGCCCACGCTATGCGGCTGCGCATTGCCATTCGGCGTGCCTCGCCTGTCCCCAGTGCCGCTGTCAGCAGGCTGGCCGGCATCACCGCCACCCTGGTCTGACCACGGGCAACCAGCCAAGAAAACCAGTGTCCCGACTATGACAAAATGCAATTTCATGGTGATCTTCCCCAGGCCCCCTGTGGGGACACGCCAGAAGCGCCAGCGCCTGACCACGGGAACCATCGTCCGGGACCACGGTTGCGCCAAGCCGGCCGTGGGCTTGCTGGCGTGGTCGCGCGCTCGCGTGCAACGTGCGCCAGCGCGAGGCAAGCGCTGTGGTAGTTTTCCGAGCGCCGCCGACGGGATTTTCCTGACGATGGTTTCGGTCGGGGGCCTGCTACCCTTGCCTGCACATCAGAGACTTCTCGGTCGCTTTGTCGTTCTTGATAAGGTCTCGGGCAGCGAGCCAGGCTCCGCTTTCCCGGGCCGATTGTCAGTTCTCGGTCGAACTTGACTCGAAAAGTGGAAACCACCCGCTATCCTTCAGGCACAACATCCTTCCGAGGTATCACGATGCAGATTGGGAATGAGACCGTCGTCACCATCCACTACACGCTCACCGACGACAAGGGCGTGGTCTTGGATTCCTCCGCGGGCGAGGAGCCGCTTTCTTTTGTCCACGGCGGCGGGACCATGATCCCGGGTCTGGAAAAGGCGTTGCTCGGCAAATCGGCCGGGGATTCGCTCAAGGTTGCGGTCGCCCCGGCGGATGGCTACGGGGAGCGTGACGAGGAGTTGGTGCAGAAAGTGCCGCGGGCGAACTTTCCGGTGCAGGACGTTGAGGTGGGGATGCACTTTCAGACCCGCAGCCCGGGCGGATCGCGCATCGTCACGGTCATGGCCGCCGACGACGAGAGCATCACCGTCGATGCCAACCACCCCCTGGCGGGCACCACGCTGAACTTCGACGTCCAGGTGCTGTCGGTGCGCGCCGCCACTCCCGAGGATCTGGCGCCGAGTTGTGGCAGCTGCGAAAGCTGCAGCGGCCACCACCATCACTAGGCCCTACATCTTCGCCGGCTCGTCGTGCTCGTTCGTGCCACTGGGCTTGCGCCTTTTTGCGCCGGCCCGGGCTTCTTCTTTGTGGTCTGGCACCAGCGCGTAGCTGGCTTGTACGTCTGCCTCAAGCGAGATGTCGTGCACGGAGGGCTGGTAGCCCTCTAGTGTCAGGTTGACCCGCAACGGGTGGGGCGAGGAATCCAGCTCCATGTCCTGCGGGGTGATGCCAAGAACCACGCCATCGGGATCGCGCACGATTCGCGCGCCTGCGGGCAGGCTTTCGATGTGAACGCGCACGCGCCTGTTCCGGGCCGCCACTGGAAGCTCCGCGACCGGAGCCGCCGAGGCCGACGCGGGCACGCGAGCCATCTGCGTTGCAACCGGAACCACCGGCACCGACGGCCGTTTTCCGGAATTGAGCAGGACGAGTGCGATGATGGCAGCCCCGACCCCGACTCCGGCGCCGGCCACAATCAGCCAACGGTGGGGGGACATGCGGACCGTGGTGCCGGCGGGCGCGTGCCCTTCGCCCGCAGTGATCGACAGGGTGGTTTTGGCCCGGCCGAGCTCGGGGACCGAACTGGAATTGAGGGTGGGTTGCATGGCGTTCTGCACGTCCGCCGCCGACTGCGACAACGCAAAGGGCGCGGGCGTAACGCCCACCGCAGCCGCCAGCGCGGCTTGCACCTCGGCCATCGACTGGAAGCGATTTTCTGGCTTCTTGGCTAGCATCTTGATAACCGCCAGGTCAAGGCCCGGCGTGATCTCCGGCTCAATCTCGCGCGGGGGACGGGGCGGCTGGTTGAGATGCATGTTGAGAAGCGCGCCGAAGCCTTCCGAGACAAAGGGCGGCTTTCCGGTGAGCATTTCGTACAGAATGGCCCCGAGCGAGTAGATGTCGCTGCGCCAGTCGACTTCCTTGGTGCCCAGGCACTGCTCGGGCGACATGTAGATCGGCGTGCCCATGAGCGAGCCGGTGCGCGTCTTCACATGACCGCCGGGCGCGGTGGTCTGCAACTTGGCGATTCCGAAATCGAGCACCTTGATGTGCTCGGTGCCCGGAATGGCCTCGTTGGGAACCACGAACAGGTTGTCGGGCTTGAGGTCGCGGTGCACGATGCCCTTGGCGTGGGCGGCCCCGAGAGCGGAGGCGGTCTGGATGGTCAAGGCGACCGCCTCTTGTGGCGGCAGCTTGCCCCGGCGCTTGATGCGCGCGGTGAGCGATTCCCCGCGCAACAATTCCATGACCAGGTACGAGATGCCGTTCTCGGTCATCCCGGAGTCGAGGATTTCGATGATGTTGGGGTGGCGGATGGCGTTGGCCGCGCGGGCTTCGTTGATGAAACGCGCGAGCGCTTGCTCGTCGTGGCCCAACTCGGCGCGCAGCACCTTGATGGCCACCTGGCGGCCGATGCTGGGGTGTTCAGCGAGGTACACCGCGCCCATTCCACCCTCACCAAGCAGGGCGGTGGCGCAGTAGTTGCCAAAGCGTTGGCCAATCACGGCCCAACAGTCTATCGCCTTTTTCGCTTTCGCGCAGCGCCTGTCTTGGGACACGCCTGTCTTCGGCTCGACTGGTCAAGCGTGCTTGATAGCCGGTGGGGAGGTCAGGCGGATCCAGGTGGCCGATCTTCAGCTCGATGGGGGCCGGCTCCTGGTCCCCGTCGTTCCAATACACCCGTAGCGTGCCCTGGGTTGCGCAGGGCGGAACGACGGTTTCGATGACCCTGGGGGACTGGGTGCCCTCCATTGTTGACCGGCGCACAAGCTCACTGGGTTTGGCTGAGGAGCACCAGGACGCCCTCTGGTTCAAAGACGACCAGCCGGGTCGTACCGCGATGGCGGAACACGGGTGCCGAAGTCACGTTCCAGCTTGGGACGAGCCAGGGCTGGTAGTCGGATCCCACACCTTGAATCCGTACAACATTACAAGATACGTGGCGTAGTCGAAGAGCGAGCTGCACGGCCCGATGAAGAACTGACGAAGCGCGTGGTGTCGTTCATCGCCCAGGGCTTTTCCAAAGGCCTTCGCGCAGTGACCCGTCGACGTACTGCCTAGAACAGCACGCCCGGTGCTATGGTGGAGCAATGCTACCCGCTTGTGCGCTAGTGACTCTCGTGCTCTCGGCCCCCGCTACCGCACCCAACCCCAACGGTGCGCCGCACTCCACCTGCGCCGCAGAGAATCTCCGCGATGCCCGCCGTGCCTTCCAGGCGTCCTACAAGGCGAAGAAATTCGGAGAAGCGGTGAAGACACTCGCGGCCGCGTTCGGCCCGTGCGAGAGCATGCTGTCGCCTGATCAACGCGCCCGGATCCTGTCCGATCTGGCTATCGCAGCATTTCACAGCGGCGACAAGAAGCTGTGCCTCAAGTTTCTCGATCGGGTACCGGGCGATGTATCCAATTCCTCCAGCGTCGCCTTCGCGATCGAGAACAACCGGAGGTTGTGCAGCGGCACGCGAACGGATGACGATCCGCCGGACTGCCGCCGATATACGAAGAGCCGCGAACAGCTACCCGGGCATAGACAGAGAGAAGAACCTTCAATCTATCGAGGCCAAGCTGGCCGAGTGCAAGGGCAAGCTCGGGGCTGACGAGGAAGCCGTCGCGCTTCAAGAGATGTACAGCTACTACATGCACGAACCCAGGGACTACGAGGGTTGCCGACGCGTCATGGGGCGGGCGATCCAATTGGGAGAAGTCTTCGGATGCGCGCAGTTCAACCACAATTGGGGATACTGCGGTGGCGATTGCAGCAAGGCGCCGTTTCCACAGGCTTGTCGTGACGGGGTGAAGGAACGCGAGATCGAGATCAACGCCAAGGTGGGCCCTGACATCGAGAAGGAGCAGCCGGTGCCGTGTAACCTGACCAAGGCCCGCAGACTCATTTCCGGTTTGGACAAGGCATTCTTCCACGACCAGGCGCTGCGTTTCATCGACAAATATCGCGCGGATTGCAGGCAAGCAAAGGAGCCATCTGCCACGATGGCCCTGGCCAACGACGAGGCCCTGGTGCGCTTTCATGGCGACGACGACGCGGCTTGCTTGCACGCGCTGGATACGATCGCCTCAAAGGAGGCGCTGGATTCCGGTGCGGTCGCATTCAATCGCGCGTTGTGTGGTGGTCCCTGCGCCCTGAGTTCGAGCCAGTGCGCGGCTGCGGCTGAATCGCGGAAGAAGGCGTTGGAGGTCCGGGCTGTGCGGGCCAAGCTGCGGGCCAAGACGCAGGAGCACTGTTGGGACTGCAGGCCGGGGCCCTGCCCACCTTGGCCGCGCGCAGAAGTCAGTCGCAATGGCAGCGTGGCTGTGGCCTGCCCTGGCATTTGGAATTTGCCAGGGCCCCTCCTATTGACCAGCTTTCTGCTGGCGACTGGGTTGGTCTAGATCTTTGGCTTGGGGCCGGGGTTGTTGATGCAGCCCTTGCCCCAGTTCGCGAGGAGGATGGTGCGGTCGGCTTCATTGACCCATCCATCCTTGTTCAGATCGGCGCGCATGCCAATCTGATTGGGTGGCAGGGCTCGGGAATACCAAACATCCTTCTGGGTCATTATGCTGTAGTCGGCGTGGTCGACGCAGCCGCTATCGTCCACATCGCCAGCCAGTTTGTGATTGGTGCCGTAGGTCTGACCGGGCAGGAGCGTGATTGGCTGGAAGAAGGAACGGGACGCGCCATTGCCTTTGCTCGGGAAGCTGGGCGAAGCCATCTGCCTGAACAACGACAACTCCGCGGCGGGGATGTCAACTACGATCGTGCTGGTGGTCGCAGCGGTGGCGCTCTTCACACCGGATGTTGCGGCGGCCGCTGCAAGCATCGGGGGAGTGATGCCCGCAAGTGGGGCGCTGACCGTGTAGGTGTGCACTACCGCACTCTTGTCTTGATTGCTGCTGTTTGGGGCAGCTGCGGCGGCGGTCAAAGTCGTGGGGGCTACGGCTGCAAGGGGAGTGGGGGTTGTGCTGTCAAAGGTCGCGTAGTGAACTTGTACACGCCAGGCGATGTTGGACGAAGCCGGCTCGTTGGGTTGAATGGAAGACGCCGTCGCTGCTGCTGAACTTGAGTTGGTAAGGTGAAGCGCTCGCCGTACAACGCGCGCTTCCCAACTTCCTCCGCCTGGCACGATTGGCGAATTGATCGCATCAGGAGCCCCGCTGCCGGCCGGGGCGCTCATCCCCCAATCTGCGAGAGCCTTGTTCCAAGTCGAGGCCGGGTCGGTACTGAAGGGAACCGCTGTAGAGTCGATGGAGTAGTTGCCACAATCGCCGAGGCTGCTCTGATTTTCCAGGCCGTCGGATTCAAGGGTAATCGTCTGTGCACTGTTGATGTTCGCCAGCCGTAGCGTATTCAGCGTGCGGCACAGTGAATCCGCGAGCGGGGTTCGGCCCATGAAGTTTGCGTCCGGTGTCCGGTTGATGTCCGTCTTGTAGCTTCGGAGAAGGGCGACCAGTGCGTCATAGGGCTGAGGGGCACTCGTGTTGCCAAAATCGCAGTAGTTGTTGGTTATTCCAGACAGCGCAGGTACCTGAATCCAGGCAGCGCAGTTGGCCTTCGTTGCGCAAAGGCTGGTGCAGTCGGACGCTTGCAAAGGCCAAACCTGCTTGGCGTTGTCCTGGGTGGTGTCGTTGTTGGGTCCCCCAGTGGTTCCGGCGCCGAGTCGAAAATCCCAGATGGCGTAGGCTCGGTCGATGGAAAGGTCGGCCTTGTCCTTGACTAGAATGACGCTGGCGGCTGCCTCCATCGCGTCCGTCCATCGCGTCTGGGTCGGATCGGCAGTGTTCGTGTTCGTGGACATGCTGCCTGTTCGGTCCAGAAGAATTATGGAGTACTCGTCCACAGCGCGGGCGGTTGCTGAATAGCCAGTTATGGCTATTGTGCTCAGCAAGAAAAGTGATGTTGTCGTTCTTGTTGGTCTCATGATCGGTCCTTTCTAGTAGTTGGGTTGTTGGTCTAGGGTGGAAGAATCTCTACTGCTGGCAGCTTTCCTGGGACGGTGTCTGGTGTGCCGCCGAGGACACTCCCCGCAGACGACGCAAAAGCCAAGCCAAGTTGTCCATCGAGGTTCATCCCCCAACAGCGCACCTCGCCGGTATTGAGGAGGGCGCAGTTGTGATAGGACCCGGTGGCGTAGAGTGTGGCGTAGGCCGGTATACCCTTGCTGTCGACCCCGAAATCGATGGGGGCCGCATTGTCCGGTGGCGCATCGGTGCCGAGGGGGCCAAGTCTCGGCAATCCGAGCTGGGCGTAATCATTCAGCCCGAAGCAGCGCAGGTCATGGCTGGCCAGAAGCAGGCAGGTGTGCTTCGCGCCACAGACCAAACGAACGATCGGGAATCCCCAAGATCCAGGAGGCCAATCACCAGCGAAAGCCAAGGGGTTCGCATCGAAGGACGCGACCCCCAAGCTGCCGTCACCGTTATATCCCCAGCAGCTACTGAGGTTGCCGAAGACAGTACTGTCAATCAGAACACAGGTGTGGTCTCCGCCAGCGGTGAGGCCGAAGATCGGCCCCTTTTCGATGAAGGTAATCGGGTTGGTGGTACTGGGAAGTTCATCGTCGCCGATGTTGTTGGTATTGCCAATGCCGAGCTGACCGAGGTCATTGCGGCCCCAACATCGAATTCCATTGGTGTCGAGGAGCGCACAGGTGTGGTCACCGGCCAAGGCCAAGGCGGTCGCGGTTCCGCCAAGCGAAACTTGGGCATTGGCGGCCGTGGGCAATTCGTCGTCACCGATGTTGTCGGTATTGCCAAGGCCAAGCTGGCCGAAGTCATTCCGGCCCCAGCAACGGAGGGAATTGTCCGCAAGCAAGGCGCATGTGCTGTCGCCGCCCGCGGCGATCAGTTTGGCGGTCGCGCCGAGCGGCACCTTCGATACCGCCGCCGTGGGTACCTCGTCGTCGCCGATGTCATTGGCGTGACCGAGGCCGAGCTGTCCGAAGTCGTTGCGTCCCCAACACTGCACCGATCCGTCGGCCATCAGCGCGCAGGTATGGCGGTAGCCGGCGACAAGAAAAGTGGCCTGAGCCCCGAGGCCGATGGGGCCCAACTCGAACGGATGCTTGGTGGAAAGGTCTTCGTTCGTAGCGAGGCCGAGTTGACCGCGATCGTTCCCACCCCAGCAGCGGACGCCGCCTGAAGCAAACAAGGCGCAGCTATGCGTCCACCCGGCGGCGAGTTGCACAATGACCGTGCGTTTGCAGTCGTTTTCGCATCCGTCCGCTGGCGTGGTATTGCCGTCGTCGCATTCCTCAGGGACCTGCACCAGGCCGTCACCACATCGAGGCGCCTCGCATGCGCCGGCATCGCACCGCCCACAGCAGGCGATGCTGGCCACCGTGACAAGATCTGGCCCGCAGACCTTAAGGGTATTGGCATCGCAGAACGCGTACCCGGGCTCCTGATTCGCACACCCCGAAACAATGTCGGCGCAGCGACCGCTCGTGCTGTCGCAACGCTGGTCCACATCGCAGGTCAGGCGCACCGTCCACACGCCATTGCTGCAGATCAGGACCTGCGGCTGGTTGACTCCGGCGCAAGCGAGCATTCCCGGCGTGGTGCAAGTGCCACCGGCCGATGCAAGTATTGGCGTCGGCGCAAGCGAAGGAGCGCCACCTGTTGAACTGGGGCAGCCATTTCCCGGAAGACCGCCATCTGCGCCGCCGGAACTGGAACGTCCGCCGGTGGCAGTCGGCGTGGTTCCGCCGGTGCCACTGATGCCGCCTGTTCCGGCGTCGCTGCCAGGTGTGCTTGTCCCGCCCAAGCCGCCATCGACGACCACCCCTCCACCGTCCGTTCCGCCGGAACTAGAATGTC
>Ga0265330_10001309_pt1 | contig 14543 bp, 10 predicted proteins | sample 41919metaG_FD_202083 | JGI IMG/M metagenome (GOLD analysis project Ga0265330, IMG submission 202083) | Rhizosphere microbial communities from Carex aquatilis grown in University of Washington, Seatle, WA, United States - 4-19-19 metaG | ecosystem: Host-associated > Plants > Roots > Rhizosphere... | reverse complement strand
CTCGCTGACGAGGTAGCGCTTCGCGCGCCGGAGCCGCTGCGCGGATACTGGATGAACCAGCCGCTGCAACTTCACTACTTCCATGAGAATGTGGCGGGTGAGGGGTTCTTTGCCCGACTGGACAGCCTGTTGGCGGACGGGCGCCGGCCTGCCGTCCTGCGCGTCTACCAGCTCTGCTTGTTGTTCGGGTTCCAGGGCAAATACGGCTTCCCCGGTGGAGAGGTCGAGCTCATGCGGGTTGCCGAGAGCGTGCGCGCTCAGGTGCAACGCAACCAGGAGGAGCCCAGCGCGCTCTCGCCGGCGGGCGAGGCGCCCGACGAGCCTCTGCTTCGCCGCGCGAGCCGCAACGTTCTGCTCTGGGTGTCGCTCGGGATCTTCGCGCTGGCCCTGGCGGTCTTCGTGGGCCTGCGGGTCTCATTCGATCGTCACGTCGGCGACCTCTCTAGCCGCGTGGACCAGATAGAGCCTTAGGGGTCATCCCGTGCTCAAGTACATCGTCGGTCTCATTTTCATCGCGCTGACCTGGGCGGCCGCGCTCGTGTTCCGAGGTGTGACGCCTCTGATCTGGGTGGCCATCATCGTGACCGTCGTGGTGGCGCTTGGCCTGGTCGCTATCGATGTCGTTCGCATGCTGGCATCGCGGCGCGCGGCGGCTGCGTTGGACAGAGGCCTCAATGGAGAAACAGAATCGGGCGGCATCCGGCCCGATCAGCAGGCCGAGATCGCCGCCATGCAGGCGGAATTCCAGAAGGCTTTGCGCAGCCTCAGATCTTCGCGCCTGGGGCACAAGGGCGGTGACGCCCTCGGTGCTCTGCCCTGGTACGTGATCGTCGGGCCGCCAGGCTCCGGCAAGACCACGGCGCTGCGAAGTTCGGGCTTGCCGTTCCCGCATGCCAAGGGGGGACGAGTGCGGGGGGTGGGCGGAACGCGCAACTGCGACTGGTGGCTGACCAACGATGCAGTGATCCTGGATACCGCCGGCCGTTGGGCCACCCAGGAAGACGACCGGGAAGAATGGCTGGCGTTTCTCGACTTGCTTCACCAGACGCGGCCGAAAAAGCCGGTGAACGGCATCTTGGTCGCCGTGAGCCTAACCGATCTGCAGGGCGAGGCGGACGAGATGGCGGCCTTGAGCAAGGCGCTACGCGAACGGGTCGACGAGGTGATGGGACGACTGGAGATGGTGCTGCCTGTCTACCTGCTGGTCACCAAGTGCGACCTTGTCCCGGGATTCGTGGAGATGTTCGGCGACCTGCGCGACAAGGAGCGCGGCCAGATCTGGGGCTTCACCCTCCCGCTCTTGGCCACCGCGGACGAGCGGATCGAGATGTTTGGCGAACATTTCGACGAGTTGTGTGAGGTCGTCGAGCAAAAGGCCGCGGTGCGGATGTACGACGAACGGCGGGTGGAGGCTCGCTTCTCGATCTTCGAGTTCCCGCAACAGCTCGCAAGCGTCCGGCAGCCCCTGACCGATCTGGTGACCGATCTCTTCGCGGAGAACGTGTACCAGGACGCCCCCATCATGCGCGGGGCCTATTTCACCAGCGGCACGCAGGAGGGCCGTCCCATCGACCGGATCATGAAGTCGATGGCTGAGGCCTTCGGCGTCTCCGCGCGGGCAGCGGCGGTGGCGGTGAACAAGCCAAAAAGCTACTTTCTGCGCGACCTCTTCACCGATGTGGTTTTCCCCGACAAGGACGTCGCCATCCGGAGCCCCCGGGTGCTGGTGCGACAGCGACTCAAGCGGTTGGCCCTCACTGCCTGTGCGCTGGTGGGAGCGGCCGGGTTCCTCTTCTTGCCGGTCCGGTCGTACAGCACGGGTCGAGATTCTGTCCAAGAGGCAGGCCGCTTCGTCGACAAGCTGGCTGCCGGGCGGCAGGGCCGGGAGGCGGCTCCCATACCATCGGCGGCGGCGCTGGAATCGGTCGAGGCAACAGCCAAGAGTCTAGAAATCGACAGCGAAGGTTCGGTCCTTTTTCCCCGTCATGCGGTCGACCAGAGCTTACGCACGACCATCGAACGCCTGGTGGTGCGTCCGATTCTGCGCGCGGATGTGGCCAAGCTCTCAAGGCTCGCGCCTGCGGACCTCATGGACGCCCTGGTGCTGCACCTGCTGCTCACCGAGCCCAAACAACCCGACGAGCCCACGCCCCGCACCGCGCGCTGGCCGGAGGCGGCCAAGCGCGCTGGGCAGGAGGCGGCGGCTCGCTGGGAGAGTCTGACCGGGTCGGTGGCGGCCTCGCGGGCTCCGCGCGTGGTGGAGAGCCTGGTGCGGTTCTATGCGGCGGGGATCCAGGATCCCGCCGATCTCATCGACCGGGAGCGGAAGTTCGTGAGCTCAGCGCGCGCCACGCTTATCGGGGCGGGCGACAATCCCTTGGCCGAGATCGTCAATGACCCGGCCATGCCGCGCGATTTGAAGTTGGTCGACGTGCTGGGAGGCGCGGTGATGTTCTTCCAGGTCGAGGAAGGACAGAAACGGCCAGGAACCGCAGTGCGCGGCGCCTTCACGCCGGCCGGCTACCGCGTGGTGAAGCAGCGACTGGAGCAGTTGCAGAAGGCCGACGATGCCGAGGAGGATGCGTGGATCCTAGGCAAGGAACGCAAGGCCAAGGATGCGAAGGCCATAGCGCGAATCAAGACGGACTACTTCGCCCAGTATCTGGGTGCTTGGAAAGCGTTCCTCTTGACCCTGGCGGTGCGCGAGCCGGCCAGCTTGGAGCAAGCCCGGGCGCTTCTGAAGAAGCTCGCCAGCGACAAGCCCTTCGAGGCCATCTGGCGCAATCTGGGTGAGAATTTCAATCTCAAGGAGGAATCGCTGGCCGACAAAGCCCTGGGCCTGGTCAAGGGCGCGGTGGACAAGGCGGGTGCGAAGGACAAACTTCCGGCTGGCAGCGACGACCTCTTGGGGAACGAGGATCCCGGAGTGAAGCAGGTTGCCGCCGAGTTCGAGGGTTTGCTGCGCTTTGGCTCGGTGAAACCGACCGGCTTCGATCAATACAACCAGATCCTAGTGGAACTCGGGGCTGCCATGGGCGAGCAGGGCACGCCGGAGCCGAAGGCGTTCCAGGCGGTGCTCAAGACCCAGCGAACCAACCTATCCGGCTTGATGTCCCGATACAATGACCGGGGCTGGGAGCAGGGGCTGCTGGAACGCATCTTGATGCCGCCCTTGCGCGGGACCGAGGCGGCCATCGTGGGAGCGAGCGCGGAACTGGCCAATCGCAAGTGGTGCGAAACCGTGGTGGTAGCTTTCGACGATCTCCTGGCGGGGAAGTTCCCCTTTGCCACGGGCAAGGCGGCCGGCGAGGCACGGCTGGCCGATGTGGAAAAGTTCTTTCAGCCGGCAACAGGTATTCTCTGGCAATACTTCGCCGATTCGCTGCAAGCCGACATCGAACGAACAGGCTCCATCTTCCGGGTCAAGGAAGGCGCCTCGGTCCGATACAAGGACGATTTTCTCAAATTCTGGTCGCGCGCGCAGGACATGTCGAGCCGGCTTTTCGCCAAGGATCCGGCAAAACTCGGCATGCCCGTGGAGGTCCGGATTCGGCCATCCGCGCAGTATTCGAAGATCGTGCTGGACACCGGCGGCACGAAGGTCGTGGGCTTCAATGCGGTAGAACGCTGGGATCAGATCCTGTGGCCATCCCGGCGCGCGCTCGTGCGTCTGTACGTGAAATCCGACGAAGTGGAATCTCTCGGCCTGCGCGAGGACAGCGACTGGGCCCTGTTTCACCTGCTGGGGCAAGGCGGAAGCGCCAGTCGAAACGGGGATGTGCTCTCTCTCTCGTTCGCGCCCACGCTTGGCCAGGGAAAGGTGCAGATCGACTTCAAGCCCGATGTGCTGCGCGACCTGTTTGCGCGCTTCGTGCTTCCACGTAGCATCACCCCCGGGGCTGCGGCGTGTCGCAAGTAATGCCCGCGGTGCCCGCTGCAGTGGGACTTTTCGGGAAGATTCCCGCTGAGCGCGACTTTGTCCGTGTCAACGCTGGTGCGTTCTTGCGGGCCGGCCTCGACCGCTGGTTTCAAGAAGGGATCGAGCACCTGCAGCGCGAGCGTACTCACCTGCCCGCGGAACCAGCGCATTTTCTGCTGTCTCCGGCTGCGGGCGCCCCGGCGTTCGTCGGGGCTTTTGCGCCCGGCGAGGACGCCGTTGGCCGCGCCTTCCCCGTGGTCATTTTCACGGCGCTGGATTCGCACCTGGTGCGCGAGGGCTTTCCCCTTTGTCCCGTGTGGCTCGCAAGCTTTTGCGATGCAAGTGCTCGGTTGGCTACCGTCGCGCGCACGCTTGCCCTGGCTCAACTGGCGGCCGAGATCGACACGCTGGCGTCCGGTCTGGCGCCGGCCGTCCCGGCGCTGGACGTCAACGCGCTCCTGGTCCAGTCGCGGCTGGCCGAACTCCGGGCCGCCCTGGGCGGGTTGCCCGAGGCCGCAGCCTACGCCGTCTCCACGCTGCGCGCGGCCTGTTCGCAAGCAAGAGCGCAACCGCCAGCAGCGCCCGGTCGCGTTCTGACGCTTGACTGTCCGGCCCCCACCGACGGGCTGCGGACCTTCTGGCTGGAGTTGGTGCGCCGCAACCTGGGCGCCCAGGTCCAGGCGCCGTCGTTTCTGTGGACGCGAGAGACGGGTCGGCTGCTGGTGGCGCTCGGCCCGGCGCCCAGCTTGCTGCTCGCGTACCTGGCGGATCCCGACCACAAGAACTCGCGCCGGTGGTCGCTGTGCACCTCCAACCAAACTGCGCGCGCAAGTGCGATCGAGAAGCTCTCGCCGGCCCAGAGAGGGGTGGTCGCGGCAGAAGATGCATCGCTGGCCGACCTTTTGTCTGTGTTCTCCGAGACGTAGGTCTGCCCGCGCGGATTGCTCGATCAAAACTTGACAGACTCGCCGCGTTGGAGGTTAATGGACGGCCATTGCAGGCGGCTGTGCGGTCATGTCCTTGAAAGACGTCGAGTCTCTTCTTCAGCCGGTCGCTGGCCCGAATCCGTGTGGGCCTGACCTCGAATACGATCCAGCGTTTCTGGATCTGGAGCGTGAGGTTCGAGGCAAGCCGGAGCAGCAGATGGGAAGCTCAGTCGTGCCGGCGGAAGAGCCCGACTGGAGCGCGGTCGCCAAGTCCGCAGCGGCGCTCTTGAGCAGAACCAAGGACCTGCGGATCGCGTTTCACCTGACTCGGGCCTTGCTCCACACCGGTGGATTCGGCGGACTTTGCGATGGGCTGGCGGTGCTGCGCGGGCTCGTCGAACAATACTGGGACGGGCTGTTTCCTCGGCTGGACCCCGATGATGGAAACGACCCCACCTTCCGGGTCAACGTACTCATGGGACTGTGCGATCCGGCGGTCGCGGATCGGTTCCGCACGGTTCCCCTGGTGACGGCGCGTACCTTTGGCCGATTCGGCCTGCGGGATCTAGCCGTGGCTTCGGGTGAGTTACCACCCGCGCACGGCGTCGAGCCAGCAACCAGTGCGGCGATTGATGGAGCTTTTGCCGAAAGCCCGATCGCGGATCTCCAGGCGACCGCGCAGACGCTGCGCGAGTCTCTCGAACATCTGGCAGCGATTGAGACAGCCGTTGGCGCCCGTGCGGGCGTGGCCCAGGCGCCCAGTTTCTCGAAGCTGTCCGTACTGGTGGCGCAGGCCCACAAGATCCTCGCGGCTCGTCTCGACCGGCGCGGAGTGACCGCCGCGCCGCTGGCCGGCGGCTCACCCGGCGACGCCACCGCGGGCGACGCGTCGGCACCGGCGCCAATCTCACCGCCTGGGGCGATCGGCTCTCGGGAAGATGTCGTTCGGCTTCTCGACCGGATGTGCGAATACTACGAGCGGAACGAGCCCTCGAGCCCGGTCCCGCTCCTGCTCAAGCGATGCAAGCGGTTGGTTTCGGCGAACTTCTTGGATATTGTTCGCGACGTCGCGCCTGACGCTGTTCGCCAAGTGGAGACCTTGCGCGGCCCAGAAAAATAGGTAGCAATTCGATCGCAGCCAGAGAGTTGGCAGTTTTCGCAAATCTGAGGTAGGTGGATACCATGAGCAACAGTGGACAGAAATTCATCGCGCGAAACCGAGCCCCACGCGTCCAGATCGAATACGACGTCGAGCTCTTCGGTTCGGAAAAGAAGGTCCAACTTCCCTTCGTGATGGGAGTGATGTCCGATCTTTCCGGCACTCCCAAGGAGCCGCTGGCGCCGGTTGCCGATCGGAAGTTCGTCGAGTTTTCGGTCGACAACTTTGACGATCGGCTCAAAGCCATTCAGCCGCGCGTGGCGTGCCAGGTGCCGAACACCTTGACCGGCGAGGGAAACATCGGCGTGGACCTCACCCTCGAAAACATGGACGACTTCTCACCTGCCGCGATTGCGCGCAAGGTCGGGCCGCTCAACCAGCTCCTGCAGGCTCGACAGCAGCTTTCCAACCTGATCACCTATATGGATGGGCGAACCGGGGCCGAGGACCTGATCGCAAAGGCCCTGCGCGATCCGGCCCTGCTGCAGGCGCTCGCGTCGGCACCCAAACCTGAGGACGCCAAGCCCGATACCGGAAAGGACAAGTGAGGTCGTTCCATGGCTGATGCAAAAGAAGAAACACAGGCCCAGGCTGGCGCAACAACCACGCAGGTTTCCGAGTTCGATGTCCTGCTCAACAAGCAGTTCAATCCTCAGACCAACACGGCGAAACAAGAAGTCGAGGGTGCCGTGCGGACGCTCGCGCAGCAGGCTCTGGCCAGCACCCAGCTCATTTCCAGCGACGTGGTCCAGTCTATCCAGGCGATGATCGCCCAGATCGACAAGAAGATGAGCGACCAGATCAATCAGATCATGCATCACCCTGACTTCCAGAAGCTGGAAAGCGCGTGGCGGGGGTTGCACTATCTCGTGTCCAACAGTGAGACGGACGACCAGCTCAAGATTCGGGTGCTCAATGTCTCCAAGAAGGATCTGCACAAGACCCTGAAGCGCTACAAGGGCGCCGCATGGGACCAGAGCCCACTGTTCAAGAAGCTGTACGAAGAGGAATACGGAACTTTGGGCGGCGAGCCATTTGCGTGTTTGGTGGGAGACTACTACTTCGATCACGGGCCCCAGGACGTGGAGTTGCTGGGTGAGATGGCCAAGATCGCGGCGGCGTCCCATGCCCCCTTCCTCGCGGCCGCGGCGCCGACCGTGTTCCAGATGGAGTCCTGGCAGGAGCTCAGCAACCCGCGTGACCTGACCAAGATCTTCCAGATCCCCGAGTATGCTGGGTGGCGCTCGCTGCGCGACTCGGATGACGCCCGCTACATCGGACTGGCCATGCCGCGCTTTCTCGCCCGGCGGCCCTACGGGGTCAAGACCAACCCGGTCGAGGCGTTCGACTTCGAGGAGGACGCCAACGGGCCCGACGCGAAGAAGTACACCTGGGCGAACTCAGCGTACGCCATGGCCGTCAACATCAACCGCTCGTACAAGACCTACGGTTGGTGCTCGCGCATTCGTGGCATAGAATCGGGCGGCTCGGTCGAGGGCTTGCCCACGCACACCTTCCCCACCGACGACGGCGGGGTCGACATGCGCTGCCCGACCGAGATCGCCATCAGCGACCGGCGCGAGGCCGAGTTGGCGAAGAGCGGCTTCATGCCTCTCGTGTACAAGAAGAACACCGATTTTGCCGCTTTCATCGGGGCGCAATCCCTGCAGAAGCCGGCGGAGTACGAGGACCCCGACGCCACGGCCAACGCCGCGTTGGCCGCGCGATTGCCATACCTGTTCGCCACCTGCCGCTTTGCCCACTACTTGAAATGCATCGTTCGCGACAAGATCGGGTCCTTCAAGGAGTGTGCGGACATGCAGCGGTGGCTGCAGACCTGGATCATGCAGTACGTGGACGGCGACCCGGGGCATTCCACCGAGGCCACCAAGGCCCGCAAGCCCTTGTCGGCTGCAGAGGTGGTCGTCGAGCCGATCGAAGGCAACCCCGGCTACTATTCCTCGAAGTTCTTTCTTCGTCCCCACTATCAGCTTGAAGGGCTGACAGTGTCGTTGAGACTGGTGTCAAAGCTTCCCTCAGCCAAGGGGGGATAGTGCCCCCCTTCCACCAACAGCCATAAGGAGTCAGGAAGATGCCGTACAGCGCTACAATCCAAATAGGAACGATCAAGGGTGAGTCGAACGGCGTGGGACCAAACGTCGCCATCGGGAAGCCAAAACCACACGCAGGCGAGATCGACGTGGTGTCGTGGCACTGGGGCATGGCCCAGACCAGTTCAGTACAGACGGGCGGCGGGGGCGGGACGGGACAGGCTGATGTGAAGGACCTCACCATTACGAAGTATGTGGATTGCGCCACGCCGACACTGCTTCAGGAGTGCCACAGGGGCAAGGCTCAGAAAACGGGCAAAGGCGATATTGGGGCTGTCCTTTCGGTGTTCAAAGTCAGCGGGGAAGACGCGATCCCCTTCCTGACCATCACGATGAGAGGCACAGTGATGATCTCCTCCGTCCACGCCGGCGAGCTCTTGCCGGTTGACCGATACGGCGAGACTGTGACCCTGAGTTTCTCGAAGGCGAACATGGTGTACACCGTGCAGGGCACGGCAAACGAGCCAGGGGCATCGCACGAAGGGGAATTCAATATTGCCTAGGATCATTCCGCGCCACCGGGGTGCCGCGCGCGGCCGCGGGATCTACTGGCAGGAGGTTACGTCAGGGATAGTGCATACGCCGGCAGAGCTGCCGGCTGCGGTCACACAGCGTGCACCGGTGTAGCAAGTCGGTCCCAGCGTAGTGTCGCAAGGGCTGCCGTCGGCCGCCTGCTTCTTGCACGTGCCGAGCTCAGTCACCTGGGCCAGGCCGGTCGTGGTGTAGCATTCGCCCGCCAGACAGTCGGCGCGGGTGCCGTCGGCCAGGGTGCCGCAGGGCAGCCCATCGCCAACCAAGGCGACCGCGGTGCAGACCTTGCTGCCTACTGGCCCCTCGCAGGCCAGCCCCTGGAAACGCAAACACAACGGTCCCGTGCCGCCGCAGACGGCTCCCTCGGTCGTCCCACCCGCCGCGCAGGTCTTGGCTCCCACTGTCCCCGCGCAGGTCAAGCCGGAGGCACAGTTGACCTGGCTGGCGTTCGCGCCGTCGCAGGCCACGCCTGCCGTGATGTTGTCCTGGCAGACCAGCAACGAGGAGTTGCAGATCTGGTTGTGGTCGCAGGCCGTATCCACGCACGAGCTGCCAGCTACCGGTGGGTCGGCGCAAGTGCCGCACACCGCAGTCTTGTTGCCACTACAGTAGGCGGTGGCACACTGGCCGGCCACAACGCAGGACTGGCCGTTTGCGCGGGGGCCCGCCGGTGCGCACCCGGCGGCCGGCACGTTGTCGAAGAAGTCCTGGCACGACAGGGTGGCGTAGGCGGCAGCACACTGTTCTGTCATGGTCGGGTTGTTGCCGTTGCCCGGGGCCTTGAGGCGGTTGCTGCAGTCATTCTTCACCCGGGTCAGACAGGAATACGCACCCTGGTCGAAGCTGTCGTAGTTGCGCAAAACCGACACGCCGTTCGCGACGACCGCGTTGCTGCACGACTGCAGTTTCGCACACTCGTCTTGGGCAAACATAGTGCAGGCGTCGTCGACCGACGGACCCGACTTCCCGCTGCAGCCTAACCCCAGCGCAAGACCCGACAGAAGAAAGACCTGTTTCATGACCGCCCTCCCATTCCTGGCTAGCCATGCGGTAGGCCAGCACACCTCTTTGGATGCGCGATGGGCCCAGAATGCTTCAGCCGCCGCGACGGTTTCTTGAAACGCTTGACCCGCGCCTATTGCACGACGGGCGATCTGGGCGCAGCGCGGGCTCGCTGCGCAACGTCGCCACATTTAATAAGCGGGGCGAGTCGTGCGCGCGTGCAAGGCGGCGGGGATGGATCTCTAGCCGAAGTTTCACAATCCCGTCGATCCGCTGTCGAGCAGGGATAGGTCCGGGAAACCCGAGGCCAGGGCCATGTCCATCGTGCGCGCGAGGGAGTCGAAGGTCACGGAATCCTCGGACGCAACCTGGACATCGTCCTTGTCCGGGTGATCGGCCTTCACCTTCTTCAGCTCGGCGAGCAAGCCCTCGAAATCGTATTCGCCGTTCTTCTTGTCTATCGCCACGCGGTCCTGGTTCACCGCCAGGTTGAAGCCCTCGCCTCCCACCAGCACCACCACCTTGGTCATGGGCGGTTCCACCCCATCGGGCCCACCAGGCCCGCGCTGGCTGAGCTTGAGTTGCGCCAGTTGCGTCCACACCGCCGTGATCAGCAGAAACGCGACCATGCAGGTCAGCAGATCGATGTAGGGGACCAGGTTCAGGTCCGCCGCCAGGGACTTCTTGCCGTCCTTGCCCTCGGATTGCAGAGAGATAGCCATGTGTGCCTCCAGGCTGCGGCCGCAAGGCCGGTGCAGGGCCGGGCCTTTGCGAGCCGGTTTTTTCGGTCTTCTGCAGACGGGCGGCGCCCTCGTCTCTCCGATCGATCCGACAACCGGCGGACAGAAAAGTTTCAGCAGACCGTCTTCGTGCGCCGACAGGAGCGGTCGGGTACGGTCTGGCCCTGGCTGGCCGCTTAGATTCGGCTGCTTAGGTTCGGGTCACGGTGCCGCACATTGCGCGCCGGTCACGTTTGCATTGAGCGTGGCGAGGTCGGTCGCGTCGACCTTGCCGTCGTGGTTGAAATCCCCTTGCATCCACCACATGCCTGTCTTTCCGTAGTTGCCCCGGAGGATCGCACAGTCCAAAGCGTCCACGATGCCGTCCAGGTTGGCGTCGCCCCCGGTTCGGGTCAGGGACAGAAGCGCATCCCACTTCTGTGCGCCGGGATCGGCCTGGCTCACCAAGGCGCCCCACGCGCCCCACGCGCCATCGCCCGCGGCGTACATGTAGTAGGCGAAGAGCTGCTTCCTGCCGACCAGAGTATCCCAAAGGGCGAAGTACTGCCGGGTCGCATCGTACATCCGTGGGTCACTCTGCGCGGCGATTCTGTTGTCCTGGTTCGCGCTGCCACTTAACCCCTGGCCTCCCTCGTATGCAATCAGCGGCAGGTTGTACAGAGCGGCCTCCGCAATGTCCGCTTTCAGCCAATTCACGATTGCATTGCTATTGCTCGACGATGGATTGGCAGCGAGAACGCTTCCCTGAAGATTGGTGAAGATTCCGTCGACCGTGGTGGCGTTGCTGTCGCCATCGATGTCGAAATAGGGGGCGACTGCCATGAGGTCGATGGCACCAACTGACCCGAACGCCTTCTTGAGAAACTGGAACCCGTCATCGACCTCGGCCGGATTCGCCGCTTGCACGTTCATCGGGATCTGGGCCTGGCAACGGGCGCCGCTCGCGCAGCCGAAGACCGTCCGGAATATGTCGCTCTGGCGTTTCTCGAGGATCATGACGAACTGGCTGGCCTTGCTGTACTTGTCCGCGTTGTTCCAGGGCAATGCGGAGTTCGCGAGCGCGGCCGCAGCGATGGCGCTCACCGGTGCGGTCACGCTGCAGACCTGCCCGCTGGTGGTCTGGTCGGGCTTGCCAAATACCATGCAATAGGTGTCGAGGACCTGGTGGAAGCCCCAGTTCCAGATCTCGTTGCTGTACTCGACGTAGATCTTCGAGGTGTTGTTGATCGGGCTCGTGGTCGCCGTCCCCGCGGGCGCGCTCGGCTCACAGGCCGTGTTGCTGGTGTCGCCTTGCTCGCCATAGCGAAAGAGCCGCGCCAATCGGCAGACGTAATCGTCGCTGGCCAGCGCCGGCACGTTGATCCACACGTCCACGCCGGTTTCGTTGGCAAGCGCGATGATGTCCTCGTACGCCATCCCTTGCACGGTGTTGGCGCGGCTGCCGCCACTCGGCCAGGTGCGCTGCGACCAGTTCTTCAACGTGTTGTTGTCGTTCGTGTTGAGCGCGTCCATGAACCGCAGCGTGGAAAACGGCTGCATCCTTGCGAGAAAGTCGCTCACAAACATGCTGCCGGGTCTCGCGGCAGTACTAGGGGCCATGACGTGGAAATTCGCAATCGGCGGAGTGGCGTTGAAGGTGATCCACACGGGCGATGTCGCAGTCGCACGCTGCTGCACGAAAGTCATGGTCGCTGCATTGTGCTGGACGCCGTTGTTGGTGGTAACGGTCACCTTGCCGAGACTGGCGCCGGTTACTTTGATTGAACCTGTGCCGTCCCAGCTGAGCGCGTAGTCCCCGCTGGGGTAACTGGCGGTCACGCTTGACGAGGCCGCCACCGTGGGGTTGCCGTTCACGTCGAGTGGAGCCGCTCCCGAGCCACTGGCATTGTCCCACGGCCCATCGTTGCCGGCGATCCCGAGCGCCATGTCGGCATAGATCGCGACGTTGTTGTAGTAGTTGAGGGCAGGGACGTTCATGCCCATGTTGAACGTGTTCGGCGGCGCGATGTGGCTGGCGTCGGTTGTGACTCCTGCGAGGTCGGTCGCACCTCCTCCGGCGTCGTCTGTGCCTCGCGCGGCGTCGGTTGTGACTCCCGTGGCGTCGGCCTTGATTCCTGCGGCGTCGGTCCTGACTCCGGCATCGGCGCTACCATCCACAGTCGCGCTCGCGTCGCTCGACCGACCTCCGTCGGGGACGTCACCGCGACCCGCGTCACCGGAGCCAGTGCCAGTTCCCGTACCTGTGCCCGTGCCGGTCCCCGTTCCCGTGCCGGTTCCGGTTCCGGTGCCGGTCCCCGTCGCCGTGACGGCGGCGTCCCGAACGACGTCAGGGCCAACATCGCTGCCAGCGAAGATCGGCACGTCCGCCGTCGCGGCATCGCCATTCGTCTGCGCGGCATCGGCGGCGCCGTGCGGCTGGCCGCTCTGGCCGCAGGCCGGGGCGAGAATGAGAAATGCGCCAAGGCCCGCCAACATTGCGAATCCGGAACGGTCGTTCGACATGGGCTTCCCTTTCTTCACGGAAATCGCGGCCAGTTTCCTTCGATCCTGGCCAGTCTTTGTTTCGCGCATCGACAGTGAACCAGCCGACATTGGCTAGTTTCCGTTGTCGTACAGCGTGCCGAGCTGCAGGACCCGGAACCAGGTGAGGGTGAGCTTCGCGGGCGCCCCGCCGACCGCATCCTCCCGGAGCAAGCCGGCGCTCCATTGGGCCGCCGCATCGGGCGCGTTGTCAGCGTAAAGATCGAGGGCGCCGCTGTAGTCGCCCACGTAGGCGCCGTACTGCTGGAGCGCACGAGCGATCGTCACGCCGGCCGACGAAAGGCCCAAGGTCGTAACGTCGATGCTCGGGTCGAGCTGGATCCGCCCGCCGCAAGGAATGCCTCGGTCTCTCTGGGCGCCTTGGCCGTTGACCGCCTGCGCGGTGCTGGCCGGCGGGGTGAAGAAGCCGGCGCGGATGTGCGGATAGGCCACCACCAGCGCGTGGTCGATTCGCCCCGCCACGATCTCCTCAGGGCGGATCAAACCGGCGACCAGCGCGAATCCACAAGCGCGAGGCCCCTGTGCGAAGTTCCAGTCGGCGCCCGCGTTGGTGATGGGCGGACGTACGCCGGTGCCGAGGAGGTCCATGTTCGCGCCCATACCGCAGTGCCAGGAGCCGCCAGAGTTGCTGGCGTTCCAGAGCCCCCACTCGAGGTTGGTCGAGCGATCGACGATGAGCAGGTGGTGGTCCGATTGCGGATCGGGCTCTGATCCTACCGGGATCGGGATCATCGCGGTGCCGTTCTGCTTGTTCTTGTCGACCGCGAAACCGTAGCCTGCGCCATCGCAGGAAACCAGTGTCTTGGGCGTGCTCGCGTCCGCCCAGTAGAGCGGGACCGAGAAGCCACTGATGTTGACGTCGAGGTGCGGACCGTAGACGGAGCTGATGGCCCAGTCGGCAATCATGGCGGCGCTGTTGGGATCGATCGCCGGCGAGGGTGGGATCGGGGTGTTCCAGGGGCTGGCGTCGCTGAACGGACGCCAGACGCCACTCGCGCCGCCGGCACCGTCGGCGCCGCCAGAACCCATGCCGCCGGCGCCGCCCGTGCCTCCCTTGCCGCCGCTCCCGCCTTGACCGCCGCTGCCACCGGCCTCCACACTGCCACCCGCGCCGCCGGCGCCCGTGCGGCCGCCGGCGCCGCCCATCCCGCCCCCGGCGTCCCGAGCGGTTTCAGGGCCAGCGTCGGTACCACTGAAGATCGGCACGTCCGCCATTCCCACATCGCCCTTCGCCTGCGCGGCATCGGCGCCGCCTTGCGGCTGGCCGCTCTGGCCGCACGCCGGGGCAAAGATGAGAAACCAACCAAAGCTAGCCACCAGCGCAAGTCTGCAACGGTGATTAGACATGAGAACCCCTGGATATTGTACGCGCGCAAGCCGCGATCGGATAGCGGTTCCGGCAACAGCGCAAAGACGGCCGGCGAAGGTCACGACGATGAGCTTCGTCCCATCAGGGGGCTTTGTTTTGCCCAGAGATCCGCTACTATTTGCCCGCGCGCCCGACCTGGGCTGCGACGAACCACCAGCGAGAGGCAGACACCATGGCGACCAAGACCCTTGCAGACATCAACGTCAGCGGCAAGACCGTGCTCATGCGCGTGGATTTCAACGTGC
>Ga0265330_10001308_pt1 | contig 14548 bp, 13 predicted proteins | sample 41919metaG_FD_202083 | JGI IMG/M metagenome (GOLD analysis project Ga0265330, IMG submission 202083) | Rhizosphere microbial communities from Carex aquatilis grown in University of Washington, Seatle, WA, United States - 4-19-19 metaG | ecosystem: Host-associated > Plants > Roots > Rhizosphere... | reverse complement strand
CCCGACATCGATCGAATGGTCAGTGCTGGTCGGGGTAGCAGCCGGAGCTGCGCTTGTCTTTCTGTTCCTGATCAAGGTTTGTCGCGCCGAACCCGGCGACGCGGCCGAGCCCGCCAGCGCCGAGCCTGCTGGCCGCCGACTTCGCTCGCTCGTCACCGCGGCCTGCCTGATTGTGGGCCTCGCCGTTGCCGCTTCGGGTTTGGCATTGTCTGCCGGTTTCGCCAGCGCGCCCTTTCTCGATCCGATTCTGCCCGGCAGCCCGTTGGTCTTCCTCGCCGGTCTGTTCCTGATGGGTCTGGCCGCAGTCGCCTACGAACTGATTCCGGATGGGGAAGTCGCTCGCGGCGCCCAGACCTGAGCTTCCCGCATTTGCGCCAGCAGCGAAAGTCCGGCATCCTGAAGTCGTGGTTGCCGCTGCCAAACTTGTCGACGAACTGGCCAAGGTCTTGGCCGCGCGACCCGAGATCTGCGAGGCGTACCTTTTCGGCTCTCAGGCGCGCGGCGATTCCCAGCCGCACAGCGATGTGGACGTCGCCGTCTACGTCGATCCCACGGCATCCATGAATGTGGGCTTTGGACTCGACTGCGAGATCGCGGCGGATCTAATGAAGGCCTTCCAGACCAACGACGTCGACGTCGTCCTGCTCAACCGCGCGGGACCGCTGCTCTATCACCGCGTGCTTCGCGACGGCATCCGCGTGCTGGCGCGGGATCTCGTGGCTGCCACCCGGCGCGAGGCCATGGCGCTTTCGCGCTACTGCGACTACTTGCCCCAGCTCGCCAAAATCGAGAACGCCGAACGACTGCGCGTGGAGCAGGAAAGAGCCGGCCGATGAGCCCTGGAAAGCTCGACGATCAGACCGTGCGCCGTCACCTCGCATCGCTGCAGATGGCGCTCAGTCAGCTTCGTGGACACGCGGGCCGGACGCTGGCGCTGCTGCAAACGGACCTCGACGAACTTTGGACAGTGGAACGTGGACTGCAGCTGTGCGCGCAGAACGCACTCGACATTGCGACGCACATTGCGGCCAGTGCCGGCCGCGACGTTCCCGACTATGCCTCGGCCTTCGATGCGCTTTCGGCCATCGGTGTTCTCGACCCGGATTTTGTCGCCCGCTTTCGCGCTATTGCCGGCTTTCGCAACCTTCTCGTCCACGGCTACATCGAGGTCGACGTTCCTCGGGTGCACCAACTCCTCAACCAGAGGCTGGACGATTTCGCCGAGTTCGCGGCAAAGATCACCGACTACGTGTCGGCTATTTTGCGATCATGACTTCGGTGGCCTTGACAATCGCCGCGATCGAATCGCCGGTCTTGAGGCCCAGACGATCAACTGACGTCGCGGTGATGACCGCCACAAGTTCCTGGCCACCGATCTCGACGACAACCTCGGCCATCAGATCCCCCTTCTTGATGCTCTTGATTGTCCCCTTGAGTTGGTTTCGCGCGCTGAGGTTCATGTTGTGCTCCTATCGTTGTGGGCAGTTTGCAAGCAATCGGCGCCGACCGTCCTTGGATGCCGGTCTCCCGCCGTAGGTGACCCTTTTTGCAGGGCAGGCGTCCGTCACCGCGCTCGGATCTCGCCGACCTGCTGCCCTGACTCTTGCGTAATGTATCCGCCCACGGTGTCGAGCTCGCGCCGAAAAGTTCTGCCGCCCAGCGTGTCGACCAGGCGCTCGACTCTAGGATCAATCGCCAGCGCACGCGGGATCACGAGGTCGAAACGTTCCACGGCGAGCGGGATGAATCCCAGTCCAAAGGCCGCCGCGGCGCTGCGAATGGCGATTCCCGCGTCGGCTGCGCCCATGGCAATCGCTTGAGCAACCTCCATATGTCCAAGGGCCACGCCGCCGCTGCTGCGCACGGATGACGGAGGCACTTTCTTGGATCTCAGCGCTTGTTCGAGCAGCTTGTTCGCTCCTGCGCCGGGCTCGCGTTGGATCAGGCGGATCTTGCGATGGATGAGATCTTCAACGCCGCGGATTCTCAGCGGATTGCCGGGTCGAACGATGATTCCCTGTTCCCAGGATGCGAAGTTGACGAACAGCATCGCGCGGCCTGGCAGCGCGCGCCGAGCGAACGGGATGTTGAATTCCTTCGTCGCCTCGTCGCACAGGTGAAGACCGGCGACATGGACCTCGCCTCGCGCGAGCGCTTCGAGCGCGGCCATGCTTGAACCCTGAATCCATGAGATGTGAATTCCAGCGGGTTCCTGGCCGAGCCTTGCCGCCAGCATCCCCAGCGCCGGCGCGCATCCCATGACGACCAGCCGTCGGCGGACAGCCTTGATGTCACCCAGGGGCTCGACTCGCACCGTTCGCGGGCTGGCGCGACGCCGTGGCCAAGGAACCACGAGGCCATCGGCGGCCTGGGAAAGAAATTCGCTGCGCCGCGGGTCGATGGGATGCGCGATCAAGCGCCCGTCTATCTCGGCCAGGGAAACCCGGGGGCTGGTCGACTCAAGCGCCCGGAGGCCCTCAGCCATGGTTGCATCGAGCGGCTCCGGCTGAACGTTGAGACAAAAAAGAGACTCAATCCGACAGCCGAGAACATAGGCGAGGCGGAGCGCAACGTCGGTGCCAGGGACCACGCGGCCGCTCTCCAAGCCGCAGAGACCTTGTCGTGACAGGCCAACCTTCCTCGCGAGCTGCAGCTGGCTCAGCCCACGGGCCAGCCGGAGCTCCTTCAGCGAGGAGCGAATCGCGGGAGGCCGGACCGCCGGGCATGTGTCGCGTTGACCTGACACCAAGTCGAGGATGCTTGCGCCATGGCACAACGTCAACTACTTTTCATGGCACAGGCCTGGCGCCATGCCTCGAAAGATGAGCCGCTTCGGTGGGTTCCCGTCACTACAAGAGAGAGGCTTCCACCAGAAATTGGGCCCACCCGGCATTCAACCACGAACCGAACAGGTTCGGTCAGCCGTCCGCTTCCGAGAAGGAGTATTTCATGAAGAACCAACGACGGGATTTCCTCAAGATAACGGCCGCGGGCGCGGCGGGATTGGCGCTGGCACGAGCGGACAGGGCCTTCGCGGCATGGCCGACCACCGGCACCTTGGCCGTGAATCCCACCATCGACAACATGCGCGTCGTGGCGTGTCTCGACACGAAGATGCTGAAGACAGCGTTGACGTCGATGACCTTTGCCGCGGAAAACGCGGCGGTCGACACGGCCCGCGTGCAGGCGAACATGGACGCCATGGCCATGCAGCTGGCCAACCAAACCACCGCCGACGCGGCGTGGAAGGCCATCTTCAGGTCAAGCAAGGCGTGGAGTGCCACGAAGGTCGCCATCAAGATAAATACAATTGAGCCCAAGAACCAGGCTCGCATAGCGGTTGTTCAGAAATTCTGCCAGCTCTTCTTGGGCTTTGGCGTGCTGCCTGCAAATATCATCATCTACGATGGAAACACGACCTACGCCAAGCAGATGGTCACTGACTACTCTCCGTATTTCAGCCTGACCGACACCACCAAGATCCAGGCCGTAGTCAGCAGTTTCAACAATTCATTGGGTGGCACGACAAACGCTGCGATTCCTGGCGGGAATCCCGCGACCGCGGCCTGTACTGCGGACATCGCCAATGGCACGGTCGACATTCTTGTGAACATCGCGAATAACAAGGGCCACACAGAGATGGGTCGGGCCACGCTGAGCATGAAGAACCACTTCGGCACGTTTGTCCCCAATCACGGAGCCAGCCCGGCCTATATTTTCAATATCAACAAGAGCGATGCCATTCTCGGGGGAACTCCCGTGCGGCAGCAATTGTGCTTTATCGATTCGATCATTGCGAACAAGGCATCGAACACAGGAACGCCGGAAGTGGCGCCCTGCTATCTCATCATGGGCGTGTTCGGTCCCGCGGTGGACTATCTGACCGTCAAGAAGGTCCGCGAGGCGGTCATGAATTGCACCCATGATGAAACCGTCATCAGCTCCTACATGACGACCTTCGGCTACGCGACAACCGACCCGGTGTGGGTTGTGGTGCCGCCCGCTGATGGCACAACCAGCGCCGATGCAGGCGCAGGCGGGGCAGGAGGCTCGGGCGGCGCGGGCGGCAGCGGCGGCGCCAGCGGATCCGGCGGGGCGAGTGGCGGCGGAACCAGCGCGGCCGGAGGAACGCGCACCGGCGGGACCAGTGGGTCTGCCGGCGCCAGTGGCGGCGGCACCAGCGGGAGCGGGGGAGCACGCCCTGGCGGGACCAGCGGGGCGGGCGGTGCAGCCGGTGGCGGCAGCAGCGCCACGGGGGGGGCGACGGCAGGCGGCGGCAGCAGCGCGACCGGCGGCGCGACAGCAGGCGGCGGCAGCAGCGGGGCTGGAGGCGTGGCCAGCGGCGGCACGAGCGCGTCGGCGAGCGCAGGCAGCGGAGGCGCCATTGCCAACGGCGGCGCGAGTGCCAGCGCGGGCACGTTGGGCGGCAGTGCCGGAGGCACCGGCGGCGGCGCGACCAGCGCTCCATTGGCGTCCGGGGGCTCCGCCGCGACAGGCGGAAGCAGGGCCGCGGCAGGGACGACGGTGAGCGCACTGGGCGGCAGTGGCGGCAGCCACCAAACGGCCGGGGCGAGCACGAGCAATGTCAACGGCGGCAGCTCAGGCGGCTGCAGTGTGGCCGGGATCGAGCGCAGGGCCACCCGCTGGGGAGCCGTGCTGGGGATCGGTGCCGTGGTCGCGGCGAAGCTTCGGCGTCTGGTGGGCGGCGACGATCAGTCGTCGTGATGGGCTCAAACAGACGGCGGGAGCAGCCAGGGTGCCTGACGAATTTCCGTTGGGCGCTGTGGGAAGTGCTGCGCTATCCGCCGCATTCTTGCCGTGGCCCAGAGGTCGTCGTCTGTTAGTATCGGTGTCAATCTCTGACGTTCAAAGGATCATTCCCATGCAAATCAGAACATCGAGCGCGTTCTTTGTGATTGGATGTCTGTTCTTGGTTGCGGGAGGCTCAGGCTGCGGCAGCAGTCCCAGCAGCCCGGCCGTCGATCCGGCGGCATTTGCCAAGAAATATACGATTGCTGACAATCAAATTCAGAATTGGACACAGGATCCGAGCGCGGATCCAAGCGACAACTGGAGCGGCACAAACCTGATTTTGTCGGGAATCGACGGTGGCAACGAGCGCTATGACAGCAAGGGGTTCCGACAGGGCTTGTTCCAAACCCTGGATGGCCCGAATGGTCAGGTCTGCAATCTGCGAGACATGGATTTCGGCAGCGATGCCAACGCCACCGCCATGTTCACGTATGCTGTGCAGAGCAGTGGTTCCACTCTTCCCGTTCCGGCTTTCGCCATATCGGTTGCGGCTGGGGAGACGGTGATGGGTGGTGCCACGGTGTTTGCCCATTTCAAGGCATCGTACTTCGAGGTGTCCATGACCGGGTATGCTGATACCACTTTGGCGATTTCAGACGCAGCGCAATTTCTGACCGTGCTTCAGACAGACAGCAACTAGAAACAGGCGCAATCGGCCTGGGCCGGACGGGCGGCCACTGGCTCGTTCGGCGTTGCCGCGCCTCCCTCAGGCGGACAAACCATGGCGCGACAGGCGCGGGTGGAACCGCGGGGTAGCGACGCGGTAGCCAGCAGGTAAACTTTGCTACACTTCCGTCGCGTCAGGTTGACATGACGGCCGGGTTCGGGAATGCTCCCGGCATGGACACCCGGGTTCGAACCGCGGTCAAGGCCATGCGGCTCAGGCTCGAGATGCAGCAGCGGGATTTGGCCAAGGCTGTTGCCGTCAGTCGGCAGACGCTCAGTTCGATCGAGGCGGGCGAGACGGTTCCATCCACGCAGATCGCCCTGGCGCTGGCGCGCGAGCTGCGCTGCCGAGTAGAAGATCTCTTCAGCCTCCGTGGCGATGGACAGGTGCTCGAAGCCGAGTTCGTGCCTGAGGCCGATCGCAGTCCGGGCGATGGGCACAAGACGCGGGTGTCGCTAGGCTGGGTGGGTGAGCGCTGGGTTGCACGCTTGTTGGAAACCGACGAGGCACTCGCGCTTGGCACTCCGGCCGACGGAATCGCCAACCTTTCCAAGGGAAAGGGCAAGTGGACGGCGCGCGTGCGTCCCCTGCGCGATCTGGAATCGCTTCATCGCAATCTTCTGGTCGCGGGCTGTGATCCCGCGCTCGGCTTGCTTGGGCGCCATCTGGAAGAGCGTTTCCACGGTCCTCGGTTGCACTGGATCGAGAAGGCCAGTCGGCCCGCGCTGGAGGAACTGGCGTTGGGCCGTGTGCACATCGCTGGGATGCACCTTCTGGGAGAGGGCGGGGTGGGCGAGAACGTGATTGCGGTTCGTGAAAAGTTTGGCAGCGAGTCCATGGTGCTGGTGACGCTGGCTTCCTGGGAACAGGGCTTCGTCAGTCGGCCGGGACATCGTTACAAGAGCGCGGCGGACTTGGAACGGAAAGGCATGCGTGTGATCGCGCGAGAAGTAGGAGCTGGCGCGCAGGAATTGCTGGAAAGCGTGTTTCGCAAGGCGGGGCGCACCTTCAAGAATCTGGCGCCGGTGGCGGTGGCGCGCGGGCATCGCGCGGTGGCGCAGATGGTGGCCATGCGGGTGGGCGACGTGGGCGTGGCCACTCGCTCGGCGGCGGCGAGCTTTGGCCTATACTTCGAGCCGCTGGCCGAGGCGCGTTTTGATTTGGTCTTCCCCACGGCACTCGCCTCGGACGGTCGCGTGCAGGCGTTGCTCGATTGTCTGTCCGATGGGCGTTTTCGCCAGGATCTGGGTGGTATGACCGGCTATCGAACCGCACGCACCGGAGAGGCGCCTGGCGGCGCGCAAGCATGAATCGTCGCACGTTCGCGCTGGTTGGCCTGATTGCCGCCGGTTCAATGGTGCCCTTCTTTGCCGTGCGCGCGCGGGAAAGCGAGCCGCGGGAAGTGGTGGTGTTTGCCGCGGCCTCGCTGCGTGAAGTCTTTCAGAGCGTCGCGCTGATCTTCGAGAAGCAACACCCGAACACGAAGGTCCGTTTCAATTTCGCCGGCAGCCAGGATCTACGCGTGCAGATCGAGCAAGGCGCCAAGGTCGACGTGTTCGCCTCGGCCGACTGGAAGCACATGAAGCTCCTGACAACCCAGAACCTGGTCAGCGAGCCGGCGATTTTCGCGCGCAATCTGCCGGTGTTGGTCGTGCCCAAGAACAACCCGTCCCAGGTGCGCAGCTTCGCGGATCTGCCCAAGGTCGCGCATCTGGTGATTGGCGCGCCCGAGGTGCCGATTGGTGCGTACGCTGAAACGATTTTCGCAGCGGCGGGAAAGCTCTATGGCCAGGCTTTTCAGCAACAGATTCTGGCACGGGTGCGCTCGCGCGAACTGAATGTACGCCAGGTGTTGACCAAGGTCGCGCTGGGCGAGGCCGACGCGGGCATCGTGTACAAGACCGATGCGCTGACCATGCTCGACAAGGTCCAGATCATCGAGATTCCCGCTGCGATCAACCTGGTGGCCGAGTATCCCATCGCGGTCTTGAGCGCCGCGCCTCACTCCGAGCCGGCGCGCGCGTTTGTGAAACTGGTTTTGTCCAAGGAAGGGCAGAAGACATTGGCCGCGGCGGGCTTCAGCAAAGTCGAAGGAGCGAAGTGAAGCAAGCGATTTCCAATGCCAGAAGTCGTCGTCTCTATGACACGGCCATGGTCGGGCTGGGCGGAATTCTGTTGCTGTTTCTCGTGCTGCCATTCGTGGCCCTGGTTTTCGACGGTGGACCCGAGGCCATCTGGCGCGGCCTCGGCTGCTCTTTGACCTGGCCCGCATTGCGACTGAGCCTTGGGACGACTCTGGTATCGGTTGTGTTGGTGGTGGTGGGTGGCACGCCGTTGGCTTGGTGGCTGGCGCGCTCGCGCTGGCGTTCGGCGCGCTGGCTGGAGATCCTGTTGCAGCTTCCGGTGGTAATTCCGCCGGCGGTGGGTGGCATCGCGCTGCTGCTGGCCTTTGGTCGCCGCGGGCTTTTCGGCGGGGCATTGGAGCGCCTGGGCTGGACGCCTGCCTTCAGCGCCGTCGCTGTCGTCATGGCGCAGGTCTTCGTGTCGGCCCCGTTCTACCTGCAAGCTGCGGTACAGGCCTTTGGCCGGTTGGACCCCAGTTTGCTGGCCGTGGCGCGCAGCTTGGGCGCTTCGCCGCCGCGCCTGCTTCTTCGGGTGGCCTTGCCGCTGGCGCGCCCCTGGCTGATTGGCGGGGCCGCCATGAGCTGGGCACGCGCACTGGGGGAATTCGGTGCCACCTTGATGTTCGCGGGGAACATGACGGGAAAGACCCAGACCCTGCCCCTGGCTATCTACACCGCTTTGGAACTGGACATTCACACCGCGCAGGCCTTGTCGCTCCTGTTGGTTTCGTTTGCCTTTGCGCTGCTGCTCTTTCTCCGGCGCTTCAATCGCGATCCCGAGGTCGCGCGCAGGCTGGCCACGCAATGACGGGCGGCCCCGTTGCGCGATTGTCCGTTGCGGTTGAAGCCGTGTTGGGAGCCTTTGCACTCGAGGTCTCGCTCGAGGTTGGGGCTGAGCCGCTGGCCTTGGTTGGTCCCAACGGTTCGGGCAAGACCAGCTTGCTCCTGACCATCTTGGGTCTGCGCAGTCTCGCACGAGGCCGCATCGTGCTTTGCGACGAGGTTCTTTTCGACGCCGAGGCGGCCATCGATCTTCCCACAGAAGAGCGCCACTTGGCGTATTTGCCGCAGGACTTTGGCTTGTTTCCTCACCTGAGTGCGGTCGAGAATGTCGCCTTTGCTTTGGCGTGCCGGTCACAACGGCTGAGCGTACAACAACGTCGCGACGAGGCCATGACGTGGTTGGAGCGTTTTGGAATCGGCCAACTGGCGAAGCGAAGCCCGGCGCGACTCTCCGGCGGCGAACGGCAGCGGGTCGCGCTGGCACGGGCCCTGGCCTCGTCGCCCAAGGCGCTCCTGCTCGACGAGCCCACGGCATCGCTGGACGTCGAGGCCCGTGTCGAGGTGCGCACGTTCCTGGCTGAATCCATTCGCTCGCTCGGCTTGCCCACCATTCTCGTCACCCACGACGCCAAGGATGTCGAGGCCCTGGCCAGCCGCGTGGCGGTGCTTGAGAACGGGCGGGTTGCCGGTTGTGGCTTGCTGGGCGACATCCGGCAAAACCCACCGACTTCCTTTGCCAGCAAGCTGTTCGACTCGTCGAGAGTTCCGGGCGCAGGCGCAATCGCCAGCCCCTCTTGTAGTGAAGATGTTTCTCACAACTGAAATAGGAGGTTTCTGCCATGTCAACGTGCTTCGTCCTTAGAATTCGATCCGCTCTCGCCTGTTTGTCTTCTCTGGCCTTCGCGGCGGCGCTGTCCGGATGTGGGAGCTCATCAGTATCCAAACCCGCGGACGCCGCCACGGATACATTGGCCATTGCCGACACAGGCAATCCCAACCTGGGCCGGGACACTGCCCAATCCGACGCCGCAGTCGACATGGCGCTCTCTCCTGATACCGTTTCTAGTCCGGGGTTGGACGCAACCGACACCGGCGGCACGGTCGACGCGATGATCGTTGTCGACGCGCCCATCGCCACTGGCGGATTGGATGCGCCCGCTGCGGACGCCCCGGCCGACGGAGCCGGTGATGGCGGCGACGGAGGCAGCGACAGCGGCTCGTTGGCGGACGGCGGAGGCGGCGATGCCGGTCCTACGACCGCGTGTTCGTCGCTCGTGAATCCGCTGTACATAATGACCGGGGACACGCAGGTACCAGTGCTGAAAACCCTGGGGAAAGCCCTGCGGCAGAACGCGGCGAATCCCATCACCCTGGTTTGGTTCGCAACTGGCTCTTGCACCATCATCGACGCTGTCTACAACGGGACCCCGCTGACCCAGATCCCGTCCTACATTCCCAGCGATCCCACCTGGGATGACACCACAGGGGCGGTACCGACCTGTGCCTTGGAAAACGGCGGGCGCAACGTGGACATCGGCATTCCCATCGTGTTCCCCGCAGCTTGCTCAACCGCCGCTCCGCCTGCCAATTTGGGCGCATTCAAGGGTCCGGTGCAGTCGATGCTCTTCGTGGTGCCCAAGTCGGCTTCGCCCATGGCCATCAGCTCACAACAGGCGGCCCTGGTCTTTGGCACAGGCGCCACGGCCAACATCGCGCCCTGGATCGACGAGAACTTCTACTTCATTCGCCCACCCACCAAGGGTGTAGAGGTAAGCCTTGGCGCCCTGATCGGTGTGGCGCCGGCGCTGTGGCATGGGAAGCAGATCAGCGCCTCCAACGATGTCGCCACCGACGTGGCCACCTCGGTGCAGCCTGACAAGACCATCGGCATTCTCGGCAGCGAAACATATGACAGCGCAGCCAACCGGGCCAATCTCAAGGCGTTGGCTTTCCAGGCCGTGAATCAGACCAACGGCTATCTTCCTGATTCCACCACAACGGCCTTCGACAAGCGAAGTCTTCGCGAGGGGCACTATGTCGCCTGGGCGCATGTCTTTTACTTGACCAAGGTGGCCTCAACCGACGCAGGCGTATCTGTTCCGGTCAACGCCAACGCCAAGCTGTTCATCGACATCCTCACCAACACAGCCGATCCCGGCATTCCGTCCACGCTGGATCCAGTGGCGCTCGTGGCGAAGAAAGGAATCGTTCCTCTGTGCGCCATGACGGTGACCCGCTCTACCGAGGGTGGCCCTCTTTCACTTTCCGCGCCGCCTGATCCTTGCGGCTGCTACTTCGAGAGCAAGCTCAGCACGGCCACGGTGCCCGCATCCTGCGTGACCTGTATCACAAGCGCGTCTTGCACGGGTGGCACCACGTGCCGGCATGGCTACTGTGAAGCTGACGATGGCCGCACCTCACTCAGCGATTGCAGCGCTCTCGCCAGCGGCGCCACGTACGCTCAGATCATCAACAATACCTGCACCGCTGGGGCGCGCTTTCAGGCCGACAACATTCCCAATCCGTGAAGACGCGCATTGGCCGGTTGAGTTTGGGCGGGCTCTTTTTGGTCGGGGCGGTGCACACTGCCCTGGCCGAGGAGGCGCCTGCGCCAGCTCAACCGGCGGTGGCGACCAGTTCGGCGGGCCGTCTGAGTGTAGGCGAGACCACTCTGACGGTGGGAGGGTTTCTGCAGGCAGACGCCGTGCTGATGGACCAGTCCTCGCAGGATCAGCTCTCCCCCTCTGGGGGAGAGCCTCTCAACACGGAACGTTTTCTCATTCGACGTGGACACCTCTTCGTCGAGGCCCGCCGGCCCTTCCTTCGCGCGGCGGTCGAACTGGATGCGAATACCGTCAAAGGCATGGCGGTCGGATTGGCGCGGGCCGAGCTGGCCGCGGGCCAGACGCGGACGCGGTGGAACTGGGAACTTGCGCTTGGCCTGCTTCGCATTCCGTTCGGACTTGAAGTACAGGAATGGGATCCGGACCGTTTCTTCCTAGAGCGCAGCAACGTCAGCCGCGCGCTCTTTCCCGGCACATTTGACCTGGGTGCGCGCGCACAAGTTGGCTGGCGATTTTTGCGTGCGCAAATGGCGGTCACGAACGGCAACCCACTGGGGGATGCATCCTTCCCGGCCCGCGATCCCAACGCGGCCAAGGATTTTGTGGGAAGGATGGGCATGGATTCCACCATCGCGGCCAAGGTCCATGTCAGCGCCGGCGTCTCTTCGCTGAAAGGCACCGGGTTCCATCCCGGCACGCCCGCGACCAAGAACGTGCTGGTTTGGAATGACCAGAACGAAGACGGTATTGTCCAACTCAGCGAGATCCAGATCATTCCCGGCCGCGCGGCCACGCCATCGCAGAATTTCGCGCGCTTCGCCGTGGGGGCAGACAGCCGCATCAGCTTCGCGGTTCCCCGCTTGGGCAACTCGGTGGTCTTCGGTGAAGTGGTTTGGGGGGGCAATCTGGATCGGGGACTGCAGCCCGCTGATCCCATTACGTCGGGCCGCGACTTGCGGGAATTCGGTTGGGTTGTGGGTGCCATCCAGGAGTTCACGTCGCGAGCTGCGTTTGGCGTTCGCTACGACTTCTACAACCCGGATGTGGATGCCTCTCGGCAGACGCCCACGGTGTTGGTGCCCAAGGATGTCTCCTTTCGCACCTGGACCTTCACGCTTTCCTGGGGCGGCTTGTCCCATGATCGCCTGATGCTCGAATACCAGCACAACCGCAATGCGCTGGGCGTGGCTTCAGACGGATCGCCTACGACCCTAGCCGCCGACACGCTGACCTTGCGCGGGCAGATGGTGTTCTGATGATGGGCAGATCCGGCACATGGCTTTTGCCCCTCGTCGTGGCCGCCTGCGGTGGCGCGACCAGTGACACCGGCGTGGAGGCTGTCGTGCGTGTGGCCGGAGGTCAGTTCTATCGCGGCTCGATCGACAAGCTGGCCAGCGGCGACAGTCCCGCCGTGGTGGACGTGTTGAACAGCCAGAACGTGATCACGCCCGGCCTGGAAAACAAGCAGATCTTTGGCCGCTTGGATCCAGGGAGCACCGCGGCGGCCATTGGTCTTGCTGGCGATATCGGCTACTGGATTCTCGCGGCTGACGTGCCTGATACCGACAGCCCAACCCAGCCGACGTTCCATGCCGGTCTGTCGTTTTCACCGTCGCTGCCAAAAACGTCTTACGATCTACTGGTCCGTGCGGCGGCCCCGCCCAACAGCATTGGGCCCGCGACGCATGTGCCTCTGGACGTGGAGCAGAGCTTGCCCCCGACCGGGGCGTTGGTTGTCTCATTGTGGTGGGACACAGAGTCGGATCTCGATCTGCACGTGGTCGACCCCTATGGGGTCGAGGTGTGGGCCGGCAACATCAACTCCTACGATCGATATTCGACGTTGCCGGCGCCTGATGCTGGCGCCATGAGTGAAGCTGGCATTCTCGACTTCGACTCCAACGCTGGGTGCGTGATCGATGGCCGTTGCAATGAAAACGTGGTTTGGGCCGTGACCGCGCCAGTCGGTGACTATGTGGCCCGCGTCGACACATTCTCACTTTGTGGGAATTCCGCTGCGCGCTGGACTGTGGAGGCGCTGCTCAATGGGGTTTCACTGGGCAAAGCCGAGGGCGAGGCGCTGCCGGCCAGTCAGCGCCTTAGCAAAGGCAAAGGTAGTGGACTCACGGCCCTGACATTCACTGTTCCATCCCCATGAAAGCGCAGGCGAGCGTCTTGGCGCTGGCAATGCTTGTGGCCAAGCCCGAAGCGCTGGCGAGCGACGCCAACGAGACCGTGGTGATTGCTCCGCCGTCGAAGGCCGTGGGCGAGGCTGGCCTTTCCACGTCTGACTTGCGCCAGATTCCCGGAGCGCAGGGCGATGCTGGCAAGGCCCTGGAAAACCTGCCCGGTGTGGCTCGGTCGGGTTTGGCAGGCGGCGAACTGGTGGTGTGGGGCGCGGCGCCCACCGAGACGCGCGTGGTGGTCGACGGCATGGAAATACCGGCGCTGTATCACTTGGGCGGACTACGTTCGGTGGTTCACAGCGGCTTCCTGCGCACGCTGACCCTGGTGCCTGGCGGCTATGGCCCGGAGTACGGCCGCGGCCTCGGCGGACTGGTTCAGATGGCCAGCCGGGGGGGGCCGGTCGAACGCTACCAGGGAGAGGTGGATGTGGATGTCCTGGATGCGTCGTTTTGTGCGGGCGCGGCGACGGAAGACGGCGCTGGCGTTCTGGCGGCCGGCCGCATCGGCTATCTGGATCGTATCGTGAACGGCGCTCTATCATCGGACACGCGCCGCTTGTTTCCCCTTGCGCGCTATCACGACTTTCAGGGCAAGGCCGTTTTCCCTTTGCGCGATGACGAGAAGGTCGAGGTGATTTTCCTGACCTCTTCCGATGCCAGCTCGATCGTTGGCAACAGCTCGACTCCTTCCTCGTTTGCCGAGCAACATCGGACGCAATCCTTTTCCCGTGTCGGGTTCAGATACCTGCGCGCGTTTTCCGATGGTGCAAGCGCATCGCTGACTCCCTTTGTTGGCTGGGACCAAACGCGCCGGCAGGAAATCGCAGGACAGGGCAGGGCGGACGAATCGATAGCCTCGACCGTGCTGGGTTTGCGCGGTGAGTACGGGGCGCCGCTTTCTTCGAGGCTGACTCTGGTCGCGGGGTTTGACGGACTGCTTACTCTGGCGAACGTGCAACGCTCCGGAACACCCACGCTGCCGCCCAGAGAAGGCGACGTAGTCGCCTTTGGACAGCCGATTTCGGGAGGAGCGAGTGCTGACACGTGGAGTGCCTCGGTGGGAAATCTGGCCCCCTACACCACATTGGAGATCACGCGAGGACGTTGGCGCTTACTTCCGTCGCTGCGGCTTGACGGATTCGTCAGCTCACCCGATCGCAGCACCCCCGAGAATGGCGTCACGCCGCGAGCGGGATCTGCGCGTTTGTCCTGGTCGCCAGCTCCGCGTCTGGCCGTCGCACACCAGACCCGTTCTTGGCTGCGCGAAAACCTGTCGTTGGGGCTGTACCACCAGGCCCCTTCGCCGAGCGATTTGAGTGCAGTCTTTGGCTCGCCCAGCCTGGGGGTTGCCCACGCTGTGCACGTTGTGGCTGGGACAGACATGGATGTCGGTCAGCGCCTGAGCGTGCAGCC
>Ga0265330_10001305_pt1 | contig 14556 bp, 14 predicted proteins | sample 41919metaG_FD_202083 | JGI IMG/M metagenome (GOLD analysis project Ga0265330, IMG submission 202083) | Rhizosphere microbial communities from Carex aquatilis grown in University of Washington, Seatle, WA, United States - 4-19-19 metaG | ecosystem: Host-associated > Plants > Roots > Rhizosphere... | reverse complement strand
GTCGCTAGTGTCCGAAGGCCAAGCCGGGCAATGTACGTTCCGTCTCTGCCACCACGGATTGCACCAAATTGGGTGTGAGCTTGAGGTCAGTGAAGAGGGGATTCTCGATGTCGAGAGGCTGGGGCTCTCCGTTGAGGCCCATGTGGTCGGTGATGTGGTCGGCCGCAGCCACCAATGCGGTGGTGAGATAGCGGTTCTCGCCCCGTCGGCAGTTGTGGTGGAAGAGGACCGAATCCACCACGCTGGGTGGCAGCTTCCAGATGCGGCACACGGCTGCGCCCAACTCGGTGTGGAGGCGGGCGATGGTTGCGCGAATGACCGGCCCTTCGTTTTCGTCGGCCATCATCTCAGGCGTGACCTTGCCCACGGTCGCGCAACGTTCGAGCAGAACCAACTCGCCGATGTCGTGCATGAGTCCCGCCAGAAAGGCGTAGTCCGCGGGGTCGGAGCGCATCAGGCGCGACATGGCGCGGGCAGCAAGCGCAGCCGCCAAGCCGCGTTTGCGCAGTCTCTCGACTTCCAGGTCGAAACCCTTGACCCGGTACATGGTCGAGTTGCTCACGATCATCATGACGATGTCGCAGACGTTGTCGAGGCCCAGTCGAACCACGGCGTCGCGCACGCCCACAATGGGAACCCGGGGAGCGAACATGGCGGAGTTGGCCACGGACACCAGCTGGCCGCTGATGAAAGGATCCTTGCTGACGGCGTTTTCGACCCGGGTTGCGTCGGTGGTGTTGAGCTGGCACAGCTCGATCACGTGAGCTGCCACGTCGGGCAGGCTGCGCTGGATCGCTTTGCTGTCGGTCACCGCCCGTAGGGCGATTTCTTCGATCTTATGGGTGAGGATGCCGGGCTCGAAGGTTTCGATGGACGGCTCCTCAGGATGGTCATGGCGAGACTGAGACATGTTCATAGACGCACCCATTCAGTCGCGTGGGGAGCCCGCCGGCTTCGCCAGCGCTGCGCGTGGCGCACCATCGCGGGAGGGCATGGGAACCCTCCCAGGGTTCCCATTTCAATCGGCATGATCCTTATGTCGGCGCAATGACACTCGGTCTTTAGTCTCGTCATTGGGCAATCGGCGCGTCGCGGTCCCCGCCACCATCCTGACGCCAGGCTGGGGCCGCGTCAGTGGCCTGACGCGCAGAACCCCGCGGGATCATTGCCGTCAGATAGGCACGCGGCTTGCTGAACCATCCGCTGGAGAAACGCCATGGCACAGAACGAAGAGGCAGCCCCAGCAGCAGCAGCGGCAGCAGCCGCAGCTCCCAAAGCAGGCAGTTCAAACAAGTTGGTTCCCCTCATTCTCGGCGTGAACGTCCTGATGATGGGCGCGGTGATGTTTATGGTGATGAGGAAGCCGTCCGCGGCTCCTGCCCCGGTCGCCGCGGAGGCGCCAGCGCCCAGCGCGCATGGCGAAGCCGCAGGGCCTAGTGGTGGGCCTGGGCATGCGCCGGCACCCGGGCCGGTGCTCAAGCTCGAGAATTTCGTCATCCAGCTGCGCGGGGTCGACCAGGACCGCTACGTGCGCGTGGCCTTCGATGTGGAAGTGACCGCCGACACCGACAAGGAACTCGTTCAGGCGCACTTGCCGCAAATCCGCGACTCGGTGATCACCTACTTCTCTGACCGCACGCTCGACGAGCTGCGCGGCAGCGACGGCATCGAACGCACCAAGGTCGCCCTTATGAAACGCCTGGACGAGATCGTGCCAGGTCGTCGCGTGCACGCCTTGTACGTCACGGATTTCATCATTCAGTAAGCGAAGGGTTCTCTTCATGGCATCTCCTCTCGATCCAACAGAAGTCGAAGCCCTCATGCAGGCCATCCAGGAGGGTCAGCTTCCTCCGGAAGCCGGCGCGTCTAATGCCCAAGGGCCGGTGGTGCCCTACGACCTGACCAGCCAGGACCGCATCATTCGCGGTCAGATGCCCACCCTGGATTCCATCAACGATCGCATCGCCTCGCTCTTTGGTCGCACCCTGTCGGGACGCACCCGCCTGGAATTGCGGGTGACGGCCGCGCCCGCCAGCTTGATGAAGTTCGCCGACATCAACACCTTCCTCAACGGCAAGAACGCCGTTGCCGTGATGAGCCTGGGCGCCGGGCACGGTCTGGCGTTGGTCATAGTCGAAGGGCCGCTGGCCCAGTCGCTGCTGGCCGCGTCCCTCGGTGATCGCAAGGCCAAGTCCGAACCCAGCGACGCGCGCTCCGAGCTGACCCACGTGGAAAAGGTGGTGCTGCGCCAGGTGCTCAACATGCTGTCCGATGCCATGGCTACATCGTGGGAGGGCGTGCTTTCGTTCAAGCCGCAGGCCGTGCGTTTCGAATCCGACCCGCGCATGGCCGCCATTGCTACGCCCAGCGACGTGGCGATCTTGTGTGCCTTCGAAGTCACCGGCCCCATCGATGGCCGCCTGATGCTGGCCATCCCCTACGCCGCGGTGGAAGCGGCCAAGAAGTTGTTGAGCTCGCCGCCCCGCTTGGGCGGGCAGCGCGACGCCCGCTTCGGACAGGCGCTGGCGCGCGAGCTGGAACTGGTGGAGGTCGAGCTGCGAGTCGAAATGGGGCGCTACCACTTGCGCCTGTCTGACTTGCTGGGACTCAAGGTCGGCGATGTCGTCACGCTCAACACCAGCGAGGGCTCGCCTTTGCCGGTGATGGTGCAGGAGCGACCCAAGATGACCGCCCTGCCCAAGGTCGTCGGCGGCGGAATGGCCGTCGAAGTATTGAAGTCCATCATGCAGGGCGCTGTTTCCAGCCGCCCCGCACGTCCAGGCTCGCACACCTTCACCCAGGCAGCCGCCTAGCGACTCCAGCACGAGGAAAACATGGCCGAAGAAACTCCCAACGCGACCGATTCCGCAACACAGGGACGACGTCTCGAGCTGCTGCTCGATGTCCCGCTCGATCTTTCGGTGGAACTGGGGCGGGCGCGCATGTCGATCCAGGACCTGCTCAACCTGAGCCCCGGTTCGGTCATCGAGCTGGACAAGATTGCGGGCGAGGCGCTCGACATTCTCATCAACGGTCGCCTGGTGGCGCGTGGCGAGGCGGTGGTGGTCAATGACAAGTTCGGCATTCGCATCAGCGACATCGTCAGCCCATCAGAACGAATTGCCCGTCTACGCTGAGGAGGACTCGTGATGTTGACCCAACTGGCCTTGCTTCCCCTTCTCGCGGTCACGGTTACGGGTGTCACCAGCGACGCCCACGACAGCGACGTGGTCATCGATATTGCGACCTCGGAGCCGGTCCCGGTGCGCGCGGCCCGGCCCATGACCGGCCACAGCCTGCTCTACGTCTTCGTCGACGGCACCACCCCGGAGCGTGAGGTGTTCGACAATGGCGACCACCCCATCGCGGCTCGCACGCGCACGCGCTATACCAAGCTGGAAATTCCCTTGGATCCCGGCCTGCGCTGCCGCGAACCCGCGAGCGTCTCGACCACGGAATCAGGGCTGCGCGTGCAGTTCTCTTGCGGATCGATCGCCGGCGCAGCCGTAAACGCCGACGCCCCGGATCGACTGCCGGCGGGCCGACGCCAAGCCCCCAAGCCTGCGGCTCACACCGCCTCGCAGGAGCTGCTGGCCGCGGCGTTGGCTCTGCCCGCAGGGACGGCTTTTGCCGCCAAGACGGAAACTGAGGAAGACGACCCGCAAGCAATCAAGCCAGCGGCCGAAACCAAGCCCAGCGTCGAACCCACAACCTTGCCTGTGCAAACAGCCAAGCCGGCGGTGCTCACCGTCCCCGCACCAGCGCCAGCGCCGGCCGAGGCAGCCAAGCCTGTCAGGCAAGAGGCCAAGCCGGTGGCACCGGCGCCTGCGACCGCGGCCCCAGCCGCCGGGCTCACCCCAGCTGCCAGCATCCCAGCCCCGGCTCGCAGCCCCGTCGCGCCCACCCCAGCTGCCAGCATCCCAGCCCCGGCTCGCAGCCCCGCCGCGCCCACCCCAGCTGCCAGCATCCCAGCCCCGGCTCGCAGCCCCGCCGCGCCCATGGTCGCAGTCGCCGGTGCCAGCCACGCCGGGTCTTCGTTGGTCCTTGCTGTCGTCGTGCTGGCGGCTCTGGGCGGCGGCGCGCTGATGCTGACGCGGCGGCGCTCGCGACGTCAGGGTTTGATCCAGATTTTGGAAACGGCAGCCATTGGGCCCAAGCGTACGTTGTTGGTGGCGCGGGTGAACGGCCAGACCATGGTGCTGGGCGCGAGTGAGGCGGGCATCACTCTTCTGGGATCGCTGGAAGGCAAGATCGAGGCGCCGGTCGCGGCGGTGATGGGCAATCTGCCTGCGGTGAAGGAACAAGCCGAAGACTCTGAGCCGGTGGTGACCATCGACGTCCCCTCTGAGTCCGAAGGCGAGATGGGCGTGCTCAGCCGATTGTTTGGGCGCAGGCCCAAGGACACTTCGGCGCGCGATGCCGCTGCCTTCCGTGAGCTCTTGGACGAAAGCTACGAAGATCAGGAACTGCGCAACAAGCTGGCCCAGGGGCTTTCGGGCAAGGTTTCATGAACGGCCCGACCACGACCCAGCTTCTTTCCAAAGCCGTGGGCGCCAGCAACGAGCTGGCCATGGCCAGTGGTGGTGGTTCCTCGGCCATCAAGATCTTCCTGATTCTGACCGCGCTGTCGTTCGGCACAGCCCTGGTTTTGTCCGTCACCTCGTTCACCCGCGTGGTGATCGTGCTCTCGTTCTTGCGCCAGGCGCTGGGCACGCCCCAGTTGCCCCCCAATCAAGTGCTGATTGGGCTGTCGCTCTTCCTCACACTCTTCATCATGGCGCCCACCGTCCGGCGGGTACACGAGCAGGCCTTTCAGCCGCTCATGGACGACAAGATCTCCATGAGCGAGGCCTTGCAGCGGGCTGAGGGCCCGTTGTCCGACTGGATGCTGAAGCAGACGCGCGAAGAAGATCTGCGCCTGTTCTTCGAGGTGTCAGCCTCGGCGCGGCCCGCGCGCGGCGAGACGGTGCCGTTCACCGTGCTGGTGCCGGCCTTCATGGTGTCCGAGCTGGGCACCGCCTTTCGCATGGGTCTCTTTCTTTTCGTGCCTATGCTGCTCATCGATCTTCTGGTCGCCGTCATTCTCATGTCTTTGGGCATGATGATGGTGCCGCCGACCATGGTGGCGCTGCCGCTCAAGCTGGGGGTGTTCCTCCTCGCTGGCGGTTGGCACCTGGTGGTCTCTTCCTTGATTCGGAGCTTTTGATGTCGCTCGACCTACCTTCCGCATTGCTGCGCGAGGGTTTCGCCATGCTGGCCATTGTGGGCGGGCCATTCGTGGGCGCGCTGCTGCTTGTCGGACTGGTGGTCGGGCTGCTGCAGGCTGCGACCCAAATCAACGATCCGGCCGTGGGATTCTTGCCGCGCCTGCTGGCCGCGTTGCTGGTCGCCTGGTTTGCCGGCGGCTGGGCCGTCGAGCGTATGGCCCAGTACCTGGCCGGCGCCATGGAGCGCATGTCGCAGCACTTGTGAGTTGCCATGGCGCTTAGCTACACGCCGATGGCCGCCGCTTTCATCCTGGTCATGATCCGCTGCGCCGGCCTGTTTGCCGTGGTTCCGCTCTTCGGCCTGCCCGCCATTCCCGGTCGGGTGCGCATGGCCGCAGTCCTGGCGGTGTCGGTGGCGGCATACTTGGGCGCCGGCGCGCCGGCCTTTGTCGCATGGGATCACGCCGACCGCTTCATCGTCGCGGCCATCGCCGAGGCCATGCTGGGTCTTTGCGCTGGTCTATCCGCGCGGCTGGTTCTCGACGCCGCGGCCGCAGCCGGCTCGGCCATCGGCATGTCGATGGGGCTGAGCATCGCCGCGACTTACGATCCGATTCACGGTGCCGAGTCTCCCTCGGTGTCACAGGTTCTTTCGCTGCTGGCGCTGGGCTTTGCTGTAGCCGGCGGCATCCATCGCGAAGCCGTGGCGTGGTTGTGTCGCTCGGTTATCGAGATCCCGCCCGGCTCGCCTATCTCGATGAGCGAGCTGGCCTCCCGCGTGGTGGGCCAGTCTGCCGGAGCCATCGCCTTGTCCATCCGCATCGCCTTTCCGGTTCTCGCGGCCGTGACCATCGGACACCTGTCGCTCGGCCTGCTCAACCGCACCACGCCGCAACTTGGTATTTCCAACATCGGTTTTTCGGTGGCCCTGCTGGCCGGGGCCGGGGCGCTTTACCTGGTCGCGCCGCCCGCTGCTTTGATGGCGGCCGAGGCCGCGCGTTCGGCCTTGATCGGCCACTAAGGGCGCCATGGCCGACACACAGAAAGAAGACCAGACAGAACAAGCGAGTCAGCGACGGCTGCAACAAGCGCAGGAGGAAGGCAACATTGCCGTCAGTCGCGACGTGGCCATGTGGGCGGCGCTCTTGGCCGGGCTGGGCGCGCTGACCGCGGTGGGGCCTGCGCTGCGCGACGCCCTGGTGAATCTGGTGTGGGCCGCAATCGACGGCCTGCCCCAAACCACACCGAGCCGCCTCATCCCTTTGCTGTCGCGACCCCTGTTCATCGCTTTGACCGTGACGGTTTCTGTGGCCCTGGCCGCGGCGGTGGCTCTGGCTGCGCAGACCAAGCTGGGCACCTGGGCTCACCTGGCCATGCCCGATCTTTCGCGGGTATTCGGCGGAGGCCGCATGGGCCGGCTCTTCCGCAAGGAGATGCTGGTCGATCTGGCCTTGACCGCTGTCAAGACTGTGACCCTGGGGTACGCGGTGTGGAGCGCGTTCCATGACGACTTCCTGACGCTGCCTCGCATGTTGCAACAGTCGCCAGCCGCGCAACTCCAGTCCACCTATGGCCCTCTGGCCCACGGCTTCGTCAGGATTCTGGCGGCGCTGGGTGTGCTGGCCGGCCTGGACCTTGCACTGACCCGTTATCGCTATCACCAGCGAATGAAGATGACCAAGGAAGAGGCCAAGCGTGACTTTCGTGAAGAAGAGGGCGATCCCTTGATCCGCTCGCGTCGCCGCCGGCGCCACCGCGAGCTGGCCAAGGGCCACGCCCGGGTCGAGGTTCCGCGCGCGGACGCCTTGGTGGTCAATCCGACCCACGTGGCGGTGGCCATTCGCTATCGGCCGGGTGAGGATTCAGCGCCGCGCGTGACTGCCAAGGGCAAGGGCCGCTTGGCCGAAATCATGCGCGAACTAGCCCGCGAGCACGGCATCCCCATCATCGAGGACGTCGCGCTGGCTCGACTGCTTTATCGCCGGGTGAAAGTGGGTCGCGCGGTACCCGCGGAAACCTATCGCGCGGTGGCAGCGATTCTCGCCTTTGTCTACCGCGTGCTCAATCGTAACGGCGCCGCTCAAGTCCGTGCTGCGCGAGGAGCCGCATGAGTCCCGCCGCCCCAGCCGCTGCCCCTGCCCCGGGCAACGGAACTGGTTCGCGCAGCGATCTGCTGCTCGCCGTGGCCGTGCTGGGGGTCGTCGCTCTCTTGCTTCTGCCCTTGCCGCCGCTGGCCCTCGACGGCCTGCTGGCTGTCAGCATCGGCGTGGCTTTGCTGGTGTTGCTGGTCGCGCTGGGCGTGGCCAAGCCCCTCGATTTTTCCGTCTTCCCCACCTTGTTGCTCATCGTGACCCTGTTCCGGCTGGGCCTCAACGTGGCCACAACCCGGCTCATTCTTCTGCAGGGTTCGGAAGGCACTGGCGCCGCGGGACACATCATTCAGGCTTTCGGTCAGTTCACCGTCGGCGGCAGCCTCATCGTCGGCACGGTGGTCTTTCTCATCCTCTTGGTGGTGAACTTCGTGGTCATCACCCGCGGTTCTGGCCGCGTGGCCGAGGTTGCGGCCCGCTTCACCTTGGACGCCTTGCCGGGCAAGCAGATGTCCATCGATGCCGATCTGGCCGCCGGAATCATCGACGACCGCGAAGCGCGCGCCCGCCGATCCGGCCTGGAACGCGAGGTCGAGTTTTTCGGCGCCATGGACGGCGCCAGCAAGTTCGTACGCGGCGATGCCATCGCCGGCCTCATCATCACCCTCATTAATATAGTGGGCGGCCTGGTCGCCGGCCTGGCGCGCGACCACATGTCGCTGTCCGCGGCGGTCGAGACCTACACCATCCTGACCATCGGCGACGGCCTGGTCAGCCAGATGCCGGCGCTGCTGGTGTCGACCGCGGCCGGCATCACGGTCACGCGCGCCAGCTCGGGCTCGCACCTGGGAACCGAAATGGCTCTGCAGGTTTTCGGTCAGCGCCGCACGATGATGCACGCATCCGGCGTGCTCTTCGTGCTGGGCCTGCTGCCGGGTATGCCGTTCTTGATCTTCGGCGCTCTGGCGGGCGCAGCCTTCCTGATCTCGCGCCGTCGCGTCGCCCCGCCTGCGGCCACGGTGCAGGCGCAGCAGGCCGCGGCCCAGGCTCAGGCCGGTACGGGCGAGAAGCTGGGAGACCTGGTCGGGCTCGACACGTTGGAACTGGAAGTGGGACACGGGCTCTTGCGGCTCATCGATCTGGACAAGGGTGGCGAGCTGCCCGGCCGGGTGACCAACCTGCGCCGACAGATTGCCGGGGACATCGGTGTGATCATTCCCGCGGTTCACCTGCGCGACAATCTGCGCCTCGATGGCAACGAATACCGTATCAGGTTGCGCGGCGTGGATCTGGCCACGGGCGTGGCCTATGTCGACCGACTCATGGTACTGGACCAGTCGGGCAAGACGCCGCAGATGCCGGGTCTCGACGGGATTCCTGCCAAGGAGCCCGCCTTTGGTCTGCCGGCCTTGTGGGTGCTGCCGGGCGATCGCGCACGCGCCGAGGCTTCCGGCCTGACCGTGGTGGACGCGGCGTCGGTCATCACCACCCACCTGTCCGAGGTGCTGCGCCACAACGCCCACGAGCTGGTGGGACGACAAGAGATTCAGGAGCTGCTGGCTCATTGTGGGAAGGAAGCGCCCAAGGTGGTCGAGGACGTGGTGCCCAACACCATCACCCTGGGTGAAGTGGTGCGCGTGGTGCGCGGTGTTTTGCGTGAGGGTCTGTCGATTCGCGACTTCCGCAGCGTGCTCGAAGCGATTGGCGACGCAGCCCCGCGTAGCAAGGACACCGCCTTCCTGGTGGAGCAGGTGCGTCGGCGTTTCGCCCGCCAGATCACGTCGCGCCTGTCCGACGCCAAGGGCACGGTGCACGCCCTGACCTTGGATCGCGCGGCCGAGGAATGCCTGCGCAAGGCGCTGGGCCAGACCGACGGCGAGGCCTCTTTGGCGCTGGAGCTGGCCACAGCCAAACGCTTCATCAGCACGCTGGAGGCTCATGCCTCAGGACTGGCCGCTGGCGGCCACCCGACTGTGCTCATCGCTCCGCCCGATTTGCGCCGGCCGCTGTACGAGTTCGCATCGCGCTTCGTGCCCGACCTGTGGGTGATCACGGCGCGCGAATTGGTGCCAGGCACGCAGGTCGAGCCGGTCGGCACTCTGGACTTGTCACCCACGCCTTGGACCAAGGCCGCATGAGGAGAAAAATCCGATGAACGCCGTTGTCAAAACCTTCCGCGGTCCCGATCCCCGCACAGCCCTGGACGCCGTTCGTTCGGCGCTGGGCGAGGAAGCCATCATTCTCAAGACCCGCGAGGTGGGTGGTTTCTTTGGACGCAAGGAGATCGAGATCACCGCGACCCATGGAGGCCGCGGCGAATCCGCTTCCAGCTATTCGAGCCAAGGCGAGGCCAGAGCCAGGCACGCGGGCCGTAGCGAGCCCAGCACCGCGGGTGAATCGTTCGATTTGGAGAGTGAGGTCTTGGCTCTGCGTCGCATCGTCGACCAACTGCGCGCCGAGGTGCGGTCCAACAAGGCTGAGCCGCGTATCGCGTCGGCGCACACCAACGATGGCCTGGTTCCCGCAGCCTCCGCGGTCATGCGCCGCCTGGTGGAACGGGGCGCTGAGCCGGCCCTTGCCGACGAACTGGTGCGCGCGGCTGTGCGCACAGCGGCGGGCTATGGCGAACGCGAAATCACCGAATCTCTGCGCGAAGGACTGCGTCGGCGTCTGACCCCGGCCCTGCCGCCCTGGCAAGGCGAAGGCCGCCGGGTGATCGCCCTGGTGGGTCCGCCTGGCGTGGGCAAGACCACCACCATCGCGAAGATCGCGGCGCGCGCGCTCTTGGAAAGCAAGCTCAAGGTGGCGCTGGTGACAGTCGACACCTATCGTATCGGAGCCAAGGATCACATCGGACGCTACGGCGAAATCATGGGCGTGCCGACGCACGTGGCGCGCGATCAAGCGGGGCTGCGCGAAGCCATCGCCGCCGAAAAGGAGGCGCAGCTCGTACTCATCGATACCGCGGGTCGATCGGATCCAGCGGCGTTGGAGGCGCAAGCTCAGTTGCTCAAGGCGGCGCCCGAGGCGGAGCAGCACCTGGTGTTGTCAGCAGCGACCGGCGGCCGCGAGCTGCGCGCTGCGGTCCGGCGTTTCAAAGCGCGCGGCGTGGGCCGCGTGATCTTCACCAAGCTGGACGAAACCGATGGCCCCGCGGGCGTGCTGTCCGTGGCCAGCGAGTTGACTTGCCCGGTTTCCTGTGTGACGGACGGCCAGAAGGTGCCCGACGACGTGCATCCCGCCACCTCAGCGCTGTTGCTCGAACTGGCCATGGGCAAGGGGGACTAACCATGGACCAAGCAGAAAACCTTCGCCTTCGTCTCGTCAATCGGCCGCCGGTAGTCGAAGCCCCGCGTGAACCTTTGCGGGTGATTGCCGTCACCAGCGGCAAGGGTGGCGTGGGCAAGACCAACATGTCGGCCAATTTGGCCGCGCTGGCCGCGCGTGCGGGCAAGCGCGTGTTGATCCTGGATGCGGATCTGGGGCTGGCCAACGTCGACATTATCTTCGGCGTCAAGCCCATGCACCACATCGGCGATCTGTTGCAAGCCGGTGTGTCAGCCATGGACGTGCTGATCCAGGCTGCGCCCAACATTCACATCTTGCCCGCAGGTTCGGGCGTGCAGCGCCTGACCGAGCTGGAGCGCAAGGACAAGTTGCGTCTGGTGGCCGCGCTCGACGGACTGGAGGACCACTTCGATCTGGTCATCATCGATTCTGGCGCGGGCATCGGTGACAACGTGCTGTTCTTCGTGGGCATGGCCCAGGAGGTGGTGCTGGTGTTGAGCCCCGAGCCCACCTCGCTGGTGGATGCGTACGCGGTAGTCAAGGTGCTGTCGCAACAAGCGGGCATTCGCAATTTCGCCGTGGTCATCAATCCCGTGGTGGATGAAATGCCGGCGCGGGACATGTTCCAGAAACTGTCCACGGTCACCGGCCGATTTCTCACTGCGAAGCTGCGCCATCTGGGCTATGTCCCGCGCGACGAGAACGTGCACCGGGCGGTGATGGCGCAGAGGCCAGTCGTGGATCTCTTTCCCATGGCGCCCGCCAGCCGCGCCATCGCGGAAGTGGCCGCGCGCCTGTTCAGTGAGCCGGCGCCGCAGATGATGGAAGGCGGCATGAAAATGATGTGGCAGCGCTTGATGAGAGAGGCGGAAGTCCCTCGCTAGGACAATCACCATGCATAGGGCAATAGCAAGTTACGCGAATGGCGGGGCCGCACCGGTCCTGGATGACACCACAATCCTCGAACAGTACGGCAGTATGGTCGAGCGCCTGGCGCGGCGGCTGATCTTGCGCACGGGTCTGCGCAGTGCCTACGACGATCTGTGGTCAGCCGGGGCCATCGGGCTCATCGAGGCGGGTCGACGTTTCGATCCGAGCCGAGGAGCTTCCTTTGCCACCTTTGCCGAGCACCGCGTGCGCGGGGCCATGCTGGACGAGCTGCGCCGGCTGGATCATTTGCCGCGACGATTGCGCAATCGCACTGACGATTTGGTCAAAACCCGCAAGAAGCTGGCCGGCGATTTGGGCCGCGAGGCCACAGTGGAAGAAGTGGCCAACGAACTGGGCGTGGACGTAGAGGAGGCCAGTGACATGGCCGCCTTGCTCGAGCCGCCCCTGCCCCTCGATTCCATCCTGCCCACCCTGGCCGGTAGCGAGGCCACCGACGCGACCGTGCTGCGCGCCGAGGCGGTGCGCCGCCTGACTGAAGCCGTGGAAAAGCTGCCTGAGCGCCTGCGTTTGGTGTTGTCGTTGCACTACATCGAAGATCTCACCTACCGCGAGATCGCCGGCATACTCAAAGTGAGTGAGCCGCGAGTGTGCCAATTGCACACTGAAGCCATCGGCCAATTGCGCAAGTTGCTTCCAGACGCGTGAGGGGGCGGGTCTGCGGAGGCGACACGCACCTGCGAGGAGTCCGTTACCGATAACCCTCTCGCCGGCAGCCCGAGAAGACCGCGTTTTGCAAGGTGTTGCAGCCCAGCTCTCGGCCTACAAGCTGGTCGCGAGAAAGTTGGGGCTGGGTGAGGTGGGCTTGCTGGGCAGAGGGGACCCGCTTCCTGTAGCGAACTCGGTGCTGAACTGAAAGTGACCGCGTGTCTTTCCCTGACGTAGCTGTGACTCTCTGGCTGGCACTTCCAGTCGGGGCTATTCGTAGATCTCCGCGCTCGCGCCAGAATACCCGCTGGCATCGACTCCGCCGGCGATGAGCACCTTCCCGTTGCTCAACAACGTCGCCGTGTGGTTCGTCCTATGCACGATCATCGCGCCTGTCGCCGCAAATGTGCCGACCGCTGGGTCGTATAGCTCCGCGCTCACCGTGCCAGGGCCGTTGCCGCCAACGATGAGCACCAGCCCGCTGCCTAAGCGCGTCGCCGTGTGGTCGACTCTTCCCCCGGTCATACTCCCGGTGGCCGCAAAGGCCCTGGCCGCTGGATCGTATAGCTCCGCGCTCGCGAGATATGAAGACGAGATACTGAATCCACCAGCGACAAGGACCTTCCCATTGGCCAACAGCGTAGCCGTGTGATTCTCCCTTGACGCCGTCATGTTGCCGGTGGCTGTGAATTTCCCGGCCACTGGGTCGTATAGCTCGGCGCTCGCAAGGCCACTGAGGCCGGTGTCTCCGCCAGCAATGAGAACCTTCCCAGCTGACAATGGAGCAGCCGATTGAAACGTCCTTGACACCGTCATGTTGCCGGTGGCTGTGAATTTCCCGGCCACTGGGTCGTAAAGCTCTGCGATTGCGTCGTCCGTGCCGCCGACGATCAAGACATCCCCGCTACCCAACAACGTCGCCGTGTTCCACGCCCTTGCCTCGACCATGTTGCCCGTGGCCGTGAATTGCCCTGTCGTTGGGTCGTACAACTCAGCGCTCGGGCAGCAACCTCCGCCGGCGATGAGCACCAGCCCGTTGGACAAGAGTGTGGCCGTGTGGAGCTCCCTCGCCACAGCCATTGCGCTGGCGGCGGTGAATGTCCCTGCCGCTGGGTCGTATAGTTCCGCGCTTGCGAGGGCCCAGCCTTCAGCCGTCGCACCCGATCCACCGGTGATGAGCACTTTCCCATTGAGCAACAGCGTCGCGGTGTGCTCGGACCTTGCTACGGTCATGCTGCCCGTTGCCACAAAGACTCCCTTTCAGCACCCCGGCGCCGGTCGTGCCTCCGGAGCTGGTGGCACGACCCCCAGTTGAAGTAGTCGCGCCTCCAGACGTCCTGATAGTGCCGCCTTCTCCCGCGCCTCCTCTGCCGGTGCCACCGGCGGCAGCTGTCGTGCCTCGTCCACCTGCGCCTCCGGTGGTGCCGGTCATGCCCGCAGAACTGGTCACGCCTCTTCCACCCGTGCCCCCGGCCGTGTTCATTGTGCCCCCGGAAGAGCCGCTCGTACCGACACCGCCCGTGCCACCGACGGCGCTACCACCTGAGCCAGCTAGAGAACTGGCACTGACTCCGCCGTTGCCACTTCCGCCGAAGCCACCGTCAAGACTCGCGCCGATGCCTCCGACAGCGCCTCCGCTTCCGGTGGTGCCTGTCGTGTCCGCATAACTGGTCGTGCCTGAGGAGTTGGTCGCGCCTCCTCCACCCACGTTTCCGATGGTGCCAGTAGTCCATCCGCTGGTGACCGTGCCGGCTCCTCCACCTGGGCCGATGGTGTTTGCTGTCACCTCATGCGGTTCGTCCATCGGCGTCCGCGAGCAGGCAAGCGCGGTGAACGACAACGCCAGACAAATTTCTGGCCAGCGGCACTCCCAGATCATGGCTACCAGACTACCAGCAAAGTGGTCCCGAGGGCTGCATCGTTGCTTCACGGTACCATGGTCTCCCGTGCACTGGCCAGGGCGACCCGTGGGGGAAAGCCTACCCCAGATAGCTCCGGCGTCACCTTCGCGCTCCTCGGTAATCCAATATCAGGCACCCCATCAACGCGAAAGGAACAGCGACATGACGACGACAGGCACTGTTCGACTCCACCGTGTGATTCGGGCTACACCCGAGCGAATCTACCGGGCTTTTCTCGACCGCGACGCCATGGCAAAATGGCTTCCACCGCATGGCTTTACGGGCAACGTCCACCATCTGGACGCCAAGGTTGGTGGCACCTTCAAGATGTCGTTCACGAATTTCGGCACGGGGCGTAGCCACTCGTTTGGCGGAGAGTACCTGGAGCTTGTGCCCAATGAACGGATTGGCTACACCGACAAATTCGACGATCCGAACATGCCTGGCGAAATGCGGACGACGGTGTCCCTGAAG
>Ga0265330_10001304_pt1 | contig 14564 bp, 7 predicted proteins | sample 41919metaG_FD_202083 | JGI IMG/M metagenome (GOLD analysis project Ga0265330, IMG submission 202083) | Rhizosphere microbial communities from Carex aquatilis grown in University of Washington, Seatle, WA, United States - 4-19-19 metaG | ecosystem: Host-associated > Plants > Roots > Rhizosphere >... | reverse complement strand
TGAGCATCACGCGTATCCACGACCATAACGTATCGTTCGACCCGAAGGCCCTGGCCGCGGAACAGCGCAATCCGACGCGGATCACCGTCCCTCGTCGCGCGGTCCTGCGGGGAACGGCGGCCTGCGTTGCGCTCCCGATGCTGGAGTCGTTGCTCACGGCGTCGGAAGCGCGCGCTCAAGCCGCCAATCCGCCTCTGCGCCTCGTCACCTGGTTCATCGCTTGTGGCGTCTGGGGGCCGAGCTGGTTTCCAACCGATACGGGCGTCAACTACACGCTTTCTCCGACGCTGACGCCCCTCGCCCCCGTGAAGAGCAAGGTGCTTGTCTTCGCGGGCATGACCAACGCTCCCTGCGTCAACTCCCAGGGCTCCCACGGCTGCGGCCCCCCCGGCATGACCACCTGCACGCAGGGGACGAAGCCGGCGATTGGAATGGGGATTTCCATCGATCAAGTCTACGCCCAGGCGCTGGGCACGGCGACGCGCATCCCTTCGATGCAGATCAGCGGAACCGACGGGACTTTTTCAGACGTCCAGTATCCGGCCGTCTACAACGGCACTACGTCCTGGGCGAGCGCGACCCAGCCGCTCCCGCCCGTGGTCAACCCGGGGCTGATCTTCGACCAGATATTCGCCGGCGCCACGAACGCGACGACGATGGCCAACCCGGCGGCCGCGGCGGCGCTCGCGAAGCGAAAAGCCCTCCGCAAGAGCGTTCTCGACGACGTCTTGGCCGAGGCGACGACGTTGAACGGACGCCTCGGGAAGAGCGACCAGGTCAAGCTAGAACAGTACTTGACGAGCGTTCGCGCGGCCGAGACGGCGGTTCAACAGTCGATGTCGACGACGGCATCGACCTGCAGCCCGGGATCGATGACCCGGCCCAATATGACCGTCGGGCCGGACACGAACGGCTTCGGGCTCAAGATCTACGATCCCAACGTCTACACGAACACGATCACCGACCTCATGGCCCTCGCGTTTCAGTGCGACGCCACGCGGGTCATTGCCTACCAGCAGATGAACGGAGGCCACTCGTCGTATTCGAGCTTCCCGTGGCTGACCCCTGCGGTCAACCGAGACCACCACAGCCTCTCGCACCACAATGGCAACGTCACGAGCGGCCTGCAGCTCGCGCAGATCGAACAGTGGGAGATCGGCCTCTTCACGGCATTCCTTCAAAAGCTCGACAAGATCTCGGAAGGCAGCGGAACGGTCCTCGACAACAGCCTGATCTTTCTGTCGAGCGAGCTTTCGGACGGCAATGCGCACAACCAGGGAGCCACGACCTACACGGGCTTCTCGGCGCCGACGGGCAAACCGATCTTGCTGGCCGGCAGCGCGGGCAACAAGATCAAGACGGGCCGTCACGCGATCTACAACAACGATCCGCAAGCCAATCTCTTCATCGCGATGCTCAACGCGCTCGGCGTGCCGACCACCAAGTTCGGCATGAACGGCACGACGCCGCTCACCGGGCTGACCTGACCGACACCGGCACGAAGGGCTGAGGCTGGCTCTACGGGCGCCGGCCGCTCGCAGCTGGCCGCTCGCCGCTCGCCGCTCGCCGCTCGCCACTCCAGGTGGGTCTTTCGCCGGAGCTCGAGCACGACGTCGCGGGCGGACCTCGGACCTCGATTTTCGGGCACGAGCACAGGCCGCGGGCACGCGTACGGACCAGATACTGGAATGGCCCCCCAGAACCGTTTCTTGACACCCTGCGCTCCCCGTCCGCACAATCGAACAAACCCGCTCTTCCCTGGCGGGGCGGAGAAGCCCACGTGCCCAAGACCCTGCTCGCCATCGACGACAGCACCACGATGCGCAAGGTGCTCGAAATCACCTTCGCCGGCGAAGACTTCCGCGTGGTCGCCGCCGACAGCTCGCAGGCCGCCCTGGCGTCGATGAACGAAGGCCCGGTCGCCGCCGTCATCGACACCACCCTCGATGGAAGCGACGGGTACGCCCTCGCCAAAGAGCTGCGAGCGCGCGACCCGCGCCTCGCGATTGTCCTGCTCTCCAGCCGCTACAACCCGTACGATCCGAACCGCGGGCGGGACGCGGGGGCCGACGACTACGCCGACAAGCCGTTCGACACCCAGGCGCTGATCGACAAGGTGAAGAAGGCGATCGTCGCCCGAGAGGCCACGAAGCAGGCCGCGCCGCCCGCACCCGTGGCCGCCCCGCCGGCACCCGCCCCTCCCGTGGCTGGCCCGATCGGCACCCCACCACGCGCGCCGCCCGCTCCGACCGCGATTCAGCGCCCGGGGATCGCGACGCAGCGCACGCACACGCTCTCGTTCGAGGGCGGCCCCCCTGCGGGGCCCTCGATCGCGCGCACAGCCCCATCAGGCGCGCCGATCATCCAGCCGCAGCAGATCCGCGCCGCCGCCCCGCCCCCTGCCCCCCCCGTGGCTATCGAGCACATGGTGCGAACCGCCGTGCCCCCACGACCCGCCGAAGGGGCTGCCCTCGTGGGTGCCGCGACGAACGGACAGCTGGCGAGCAAGCTGGGCGAGCTCGGGCTCACGCCCCAGCAGGTCGACGGCGTGCTCGCGCTCTCGCGCGAAGTCGTCGAGCGCGTGGTGTGGGAGGTCGTCCCGCAGCTCGCCGAGACGCTGATCAAGGAAGAGATCGCGCGCCTGACCAGAGACGGCTGAAGCACGTCGCGGCGGCGCCGGCATGGGGCCGGCATGAGGGATGACCAGGAGGTCGGTCGATCATGTCCGGCAACGACGACCCGCTGAAGGCCCTCGCCCGCGCGATCGAGCGGATCGAAGAGCTGCTCGAGCGCCTTCCCCTCGACGTCGCGAAGGACGTGCGCCTCCGCATCGCGACTCTGCGCACATTGCTGCTCGACAAGCGCCCGCCTGCGCTCGTGCTGGTGGGGCGCCGGGGGGCGGGCAAGTCGTCCGTGGTCAACGCGCTCTTCGGGGCCAAGGTGGCCGAGCTCGGGCACGTGACCGCCCAGACGGGCCGCGGCCGCTGGTACGACTACGAGCGCGACGGCGGCGCGATGTCCATTCTCGACACGCGCGGAATCCAGGAGGGGTCGGCGCCGGCGGAGGCCGACTCGGCGAAGAGCGCGCTCGAGTCGATCGCCGTCGAGCTTCGCGTCAAGATGCCCGACCTTGTCGTCTTCGTCGCGAAGGCGGCCGACGTCGACGCGGCGATCGACGCCGACCTCGACGCGCTGGAGCACGTCTACGACGAAGTACGCCGCGCCCACCGCGCGCTGCCGCCGCTGGTCGCCGTCGTCACGCACTGCGACTTGCTCGAGCCGAAATCGGTGCCGCTGCCCCGAGCGGGCGACCGGGCCTCGCCGCCCCACCCGCGAGAAGACACCGACGAGAAGATGCGGCACGTCACCTTGGCCGAGCACGCGTTGACTCGCCGGATCGACGCGCGGACGGCCCTGCGAGACCGCCGCGTCGCGACGCTCGGCGTCTCCTCGTACATGTCGTGGCGGAGCGACGGAACGCTCCGCGCCGATGACCGCTGGCGAATCGACGACCTCGCGGTCGCGCTATTCCGGCACTTGCCGGACGCGGGGCGCGCGGAGCTCGCGCGCGCCACGCGGACCCGCGCGGTGCAGGAAGAGCTGGCGTCCACGTTGACGAAGGCCACCGCGGCCGTGTGCGCGGCCGTCGCTGCGGCCCCGATCCCGGTCGCGGACATCGTCCCGCTGACGACGTTGCAGGCCGGCCTTGTGGCAGGGATTGCGTGGATCGGCGGCCGCTCGGTCGACAAGCGCGGAACCGCCGAGTTCCTGGGGGGCGTGGGCGCGAACGTCGGGATTGCGTTCGCGCTGCGGGAGGGGGTGCGCGCCCTGCTCAAGGTGGTGGCCCCGGGCGGCGGTCCGGTGATTTCGGCGACGATCGCGTTCAGCGGCACGATGGCGATCGGCGCGGCTGCGCGCGCCTACTTCATCCGCGGCCTGTCGCTCGAGGACGCGCGCCGTGTCTTTCGCAAGAAGGGCAAGAAGAACGAGTGACGGGGCGCGTGGGCAGGCCACCGAGCGCGGTGCGACCGCGCACGCCACGCACGGAGGTAGCGTCGCCGGATTCGTAGGTCCGCCACGTCCCGTTCGCATGGGCACAATGCTTTTGCACAATCCCCGAGAGTGCCGTGCGGACCGATGCATTGCAGCGCAATTGTGGCAAACCACGGTGGCCCGGTTTTTGCCCAGTGCGGGGTCATGAAGCTCATCTGTGTGGTGGCGGTCTGAATGCGACGACACCTGGCAGCAGCGTGCATTCTGGGCGCGATCAGCGCCGCGGCGTCCCCGGCGAACGCGCAGCGCGTCCAATCGGGCTATGCGGTCGACAACTTTGAGCCCTCGGAGAGCGGGAGCGACTGGTTCGCCAACGAATCGCTCGATCTCCGAGGTTCTTTCCGGTTCGCCGTCGGCGCATTGGGTCAGTACGGCTATCGCAGCGTCATCGGTGCGTACAACCCGGATGGGTCGGTGCAAGCGTCGGTCCTTCGCGACCAGGCGGTGATCCACATTGGTGCCAGTTTCGTGTTCTTGGATCGAGTCCGTCTCGGTCTTAGCTTGCCCACAGTGCTCGACGCCTTCGGGCACACGGCGTTCGTCAACGGACTCCAATACCCGGGCCCCGCACACGAGCAAAGCGTGGGCGATCTTCGCATCAGCGCGGACCTCCGTCTCCTGGGCGAATACGGCGAACCCATCACGGTTGCCGTGGGCGCATCGGTTTTTGCTCCGATCGGTCAGCGCGATTCATTCGACGGCGACGAGGCCGGGCGCTTTGCCCCGCACTTGCTCCTGGCCGGCGATGTCGGAATGATCGCGTACGCGGCGCAAGCAGGCTATCAGTGGCGCGATCTCAACGCGGACTACATCGATACCCGCATAGGAAGCACGTTTCAGTTCGCCGGCGCAGTGGGCGTTCGCCTTCTGGAGAAGAGGATGCTCGTCGGGCCGGAAGTCTTTGGCCAGACGGTGGTGTCGAATGAGCAGGCGTTCAAGGAGCGGGCCACCCCGATCGAAGTTCTCCTCGGCATCCATTTGAACCTTGCCGACCAGCTGCGACTCAACGCGGGGTTCGGAACGTTTGTCGTCAAAGGATATGGTGCGCCGGTCTATCGCGGGCTCTTTGGCGTCGAATGGGCACCGGGCTACGCGAAGCCCGATCGGGACCACGACGGGATCCCCGACGACGAAGACGCCTGTCCGGACGTGCCGGGCGTGCGCACGAGCGACCCGAAGACCAACGGGTGCCCGATCGTGGCTCTGGACCGCGATGGCGATGGCATTCCCGACGACCAGGACGCGTGTCCGGACGTGCCGGGCGTGCGGACCGATGACCCCAAGACCAACGGGTGCCCGCCTCCAGCGTCCGATCGGGACCACGACGGGATCCCCGACAACGAAGATGCCTGCCCGGACGTTCCGGGTGTGCGAACGAATGACCCCAAGACCAACGGGTGCCCGTCGGATCGCGACCACGACGGGATCATCGACAGCGAAGACGCTTGTCCCGACGTCCCCGGCATACGTACCGATGACCCCAAGACCAACGGTTGCCCCCCCGACCCCGATCGGGACAAGGACGGCATCCCCAACGAAATCGACGCCTGTCCGGACCTCCCCGGTCCGAAGAGCAACGATCCGAGGACCAGTGGCTGCCCGCGCGTTTTCATCAAGAACTCTCAGATTCAGATTCTCGAGCAGCCGAAGTTCGATTTCGACAAAGCGAGCATCCGGCCCGAGAGCGATTCGTTGCTCACGGAGGTCGCCAAGGTGATGAACGAACATCCCGAGGTGAAGCACGTACGCGTGGAAGGCCACACCGACAGCATCGGTAGCTCCGCGTACAACAAGAAGCTATCGGGCCAACGTGCGCAGTCGGTCGTCAACTGGCTCGTGGCCCAAGGCGTTGCGAGGGAGCGTCTGACGTCGGTGGGCATGGGGAAGGAGTCGCCCATGGTGCCCAACGACAGCGACGCGAACCGGGCCCTCAACCGCCGCGTCGAATTCCACATCGAGGAGCAGGACACGACCACCAAGGAGTTCGTGAAAACGCCCGGCGGCGGGACCACCGCTGCGCCTCCCGCGACGAAGCCGGTCCCGGAAGGCGCCAGGCCGACGCCCGAGAAGGACCTGCCCAAGCCCTGAGAACGGCGCCTCTCTTCGGCGTACGCATGCCCGTGCTGGGCATCCGCATGCGCGCGCTCGGCGTTCGCATCCCCATCCGCGGCGTACGCATCCCCGTCCGCGGCGTACGCGCCCCCATCCGCGGCGTACACGTGCCCATCCGCGGCGTACGCATACCCATCCGCGGCGTACACGTGCCCATCCGCGGCGTACACGTGCCCATCCGCGGCGTACACGTGCCCATCCGCGGCGTACGCGTGCCCATCCGGGGCGTACGCGCCACCATCCGCGGCGTACGCGCCACCATCCGCGGCGTACGCATACCCATCCGGGGCGTACGCGCCACCATCCGCGGCGTACGCGTGCCCATCCGCGGCGTACGCATACCCATCCGCGGCGTACGCATGCCCATCCGCGGCGTACGCGCCCCCATCCGCGGCGTACGGATACCCATCCGGGGCGCAGGCGCACGATTGTTCGGCTCGTGCGCGCGAGCGTTCGCCGTACTCGCGTGACGGAGCGGCGCAGGTGAGCCGTTGCTCGTCATGCGCGCACGGATGGTCGACGTAGCCAGGCGAATGTTCGGCGCAGTGAGCGTTTCCCCCCGAACCCCCGCTCCGCGCCGCCCGCTACGGGAGCCTTTCGGCGAGTCGTGTGGCGACAGCCCCGGTAACAGCCATCCGTGGACAGTAGGAGTACGTCAGACTAGAAGCCTTGTGATTTTCGTCGAGACCAAGCGATGGGTTCGGCGGCCGCGCGACGAATACTGCGGTATTTTGAGCGCGGCCGACGAAGCCAGCGCGCCGGTATCGGCGAAAAGCAGAAGGCTTCTATGACGCCCGCTTCGAGCCCCCCGCCCGCGCTCGACCAGCCGTACGACCCGGCCCAGGTCGAGACGCGCTGGTACGCGTTCTGGGAAGCGCGCCACGTCTTTGCCGCGAGCGACGCGCCAGGCGACGACCGCCCCGTGTACTTCCTGCCGATGCCGCCCCCCAACGTGACGGGTAGCCTTCACATGGGGCACGCCCAGCGCTGCACGCTGGAGGACGCGCTCGTCCGCTGGCGCCGGATGCGAGGGTACAACGCCCTCTGGCAGCCGGGGATCGACCACGCCGGCATCGGCACCCAGCTCGTCGTGTCCCGGCAGCTGGAGCGCGAGGGAACGTCGCGCTTTGCGCTCGGGCGCGAGGCTTTCACCGAGCGTGTCTGGAAGTGGAAGGCCGAGAGCGGCGGGCGCATCGCCATGCAGCAGCGCGTCCTCGGCGCATCGCCGGACTGGTCGCGCTCCAAGTTCACGATGGACCCGACGATGAGCCGCGCCGTCGTCGAAGCGTTCGTTCGCCTCTACGAAGAGGGGTTGATGTTCCGCGCGACGCGGCTCATCAACTGGTGCCCTGAGTGCATGACCTCGCTCAGCGACCTCGAAGTCGAGAACGAAGAGGGCGCGAACGGCGAGCTCTTCGAGTTCGCCTACGAAGTCGAAGACGGCGGCGGCGGCGGCGAGATCGTGGTGGCCACGACGCGCCCCGAGACGATGCTCGGCGACACCGCGGTCGCCGTGCACCCGGACGACCCCCGCTACAAGGCGCTTCACGGCAGGCGCGTTCGTCATCCGTTCGTCCCGCGCACCATCCCCATCATCACGGACGCGACCCTGGTCGACCCGAAGTTCGGAACCGGCGCTGTGAAGGTCACCCCGGCGCACGACTTCAACGACTTCGCCACGGGCAAGCGTCATGGTCTCGAAGAGATCAACATCCTCAATTTCGACGGGACCCTCAACGCGAACGCCGGCCCCTTCGCTTCGATGGATCGCAAAGACGCGCGGCGCGCCGTGAAGCGCGAGCTCGAGAAGAAGGGACTCGCCCGCGGGAGCAAGCCGCACGTTCTCACGTTGCCCCGCTGCCAGCGGTCCGGCGGCGTCGTCGAGCCGATGATCTCGACGCAGTGGTTTCTCAAGATGCGGCCGCTGGCCGACAAGGCGCTCGAGGCCGTGCACTCGGGCGCGACCGTCATCATCCCGAGCGAGTGGACCAAGACGTACGACCACTTTCTCGAGAACATCCAAGACTGGTGTGTCTCGCGGCAGCTTTGGTGGGGACATCGCATCCCCGCCTGGCACGGACCGGACGGCGAAATCTGCGTCGCCCGCGAGCGACCCGAGAAGTGCGGCGAGGGCTGGACCCAGGACGGCGATGTGCTCGATACATGGTTCTCGAGCGCGCTCTGGCCGTTTTCGACGCTCGGTTGGCCCGACCCGACGCCCGCGCTCGAGCGGTTTTACGGCGCGCCCGACAGCGACCTCGAGACGGGCTACGACATCCTGTTCTTCTGGGTAGCCCGCATGATCATGCTGGGCTTGCACTTCACGGGCCGCGTGCCGTTCCGGCGCGTGCTCCTCTCCGGCCTGATCGTCGACGAGACCGGGGAGAAGATGAGCAAGGTCAAGGGGAACGTGATCGACCCGCTCGACCTGGTGAACGGGACGAGCTTCTCCGAGATGGTCAAGAAGACGCTCCCTGGCGCGCCCGAAGCGGAGGCGCTCGCCAAGTTCAAGAAGGCCTATCCCTCGGCCGCGGCGATGGGCAGCGGCTTCCCCGCCTTCGGGGCGGACGCCGTGCGATTCACCCTCGCCACGTACCCGCCCAGCAACAAGCGCATCGCGCTCGCGCCCAAGCGAATCGAGGGAAACCGTCACTTCTTGAACAAGATCTGGAACGCGACGCGGCTCAGCCTCGACTTGATCGGCGGATTCGAATGGCCCGAGGTGACCGTCCGCCCGCAAGGATTTTACAATCGCTGGATCCGGTCGCGCTTCGGCGCTGCGTGCGCCGCCGCCGAGGATGGCCTCGGAGCGTTCCGCATCGACGAAGCCGCGCACGCCGCCTACCGCTTTTTCTGGAACGACCTCTGCGATTGGTACCTCGAGCTCGTCAAACCCATCCTTCGGTCGCCGGCTGCGCCCGGCAGCGGGACGCCCGCGGACCCGGCCTTCGTCGCCGAAACCCAGGCGACCCTCGCCTACGTGCTCGAGGGAAGCCTACGGCTGCTGCACCCGCTGACCCCGTTCATCACCGAAGAGCTCTGGCAGCGCGTCCCCAGGCCGCGCTCGCGCAAGTCCAGCGTCGCTTTCGGTCCGTACCCGACGGAAGCGAGCGAGAGCGCGAGCCGGGACCCCGACGTCGACGCGTGGATGGAGACGTTGCAGGCGGTCATTTCCGCTGCACGCACGGTGCGCAGCGAGCACGACGTCGACAAGAAGGCGGAGGTGCCGATGCGCGTGCGGTCGGGCAACCCCGAGGCGATCGCGTTCTTGCGCGGACACGCCGACGCGATCCGCTTCCTCGTGAAGACCCGCGGCGAGCCGGGTTTCGAGGCTCCGGGTGGAAGCCGCGAGGCAGGCACGACGCTCAGCGTGGTTCCGAGCGCGCGCGGCCCTATCGAGGTGCTCGTGGGCTTGAGGGGCCTGGTCGATCCGCAAGCGGAGCTCGCGCGGATCGAGCGCGAGCTGAAGAAGCTGGAAAAGGAGCTGGCGCTGCTCGAAAAGAAGCTCGGCTCACCGGGGTTCGTCGATCGCGCGCCGAAAGAGGTGGTCGACGAGGCCAAGGCACAGCGGAGCGCGCTCGTCGACGCGAAAGCGCGCCTGGAGGCGGCAAGAGAGCTCGCGGCGGAGCTCTAGCGCGTCGCCGCCGCGGCAAAACCTTGACTTGACCTCGACGGCGGTGGGCTCGCTACGCGCCGCGTCGCCGATGAGCCGCTTCTTTCGCATGCGCCTAGTGCCGGGCCCCCAAAGTTGCTAATGCGTCGGGCGCAATCCCGGTCGCGCCCTTCGGCCCGTACGGGGGCACTTTCGAGCCTGGGGACATGAGCGATACAAAAACCAGCGAGTCAGCCAAGGTCGCGTCCACCCTCAAGAACGACGGAGCGGCGCTTGCTCTCGCAATGGCCCGCCGCGGGCTGACCATCGCCGGCATCGGTCTCGCTGCGATCAACCTCGTGACGATGGTGACCGGTGTTCTGCGCTCGGCTGGACCGGCGCTCCCGGCGGTGGTCTGGGGGATCGCTGCGGTCTGCTTTCTCGCGTCGTTCGTCATGTACCTCTTCGAGCCCAACGTGCGCCAGGAGGCCCTCGCTGCGCCCGCGGAGAAGAAGGCGCCCGAACCGGGCGCGGTTCAGGCCCGCGTCGACGACAAGACCGAGGCGAGCAAGGGTCTCGTCGGCGTTGCGGACCGCGAGCCGCCGGAGCACACGCCGCTCGTCCGGCGCGGCAACCCGATGCGAATCGTGCGCGGGGGCGGAACGGCACTGCTCGGCTCGTTGCTCGCGTTCGTGCTGATGGCGCGTCAGGGGCACGCGCGCTGGGGGGTTCCGCTCGGAGCGCTCTTCATCGCGGTCGCCGCCTGGGGCGTCATGGATTTCGTCGGCACGTTCGACGACCCCGACGACCGCGTGGCCTCCTCGATCACGCTCCGGTCGCTGACTGCCCCCCTCGTGGGCTTCGTCGTCGCGTCCTTCCTCTTCTGCGCGGCGCTCGCCTTCGCGACCGCCGGCCGCGGGCTGCCCCAGGCGGCGTGGGGGTTGCTCGTCGCCGTCACTTTCGCCGGCGGCGTCGCCGCTCTTTTCGAGCTGGGCCGCAAGCTCGGCGCGTGGGCGACCGACGAGGAAGGTCTCGAGCGCCCGCTCTGGAAACGCCACGGCTTCTGGGTCGTAGTCGGCAGCGCGGCCCTCCTTTTCCCGTTCATGGGCAGCTACGCGCTGTGGGACCCGTGGGAAACCCACTATGGCGAAGTCGCGCGCGAGATGCTCGCGCGCGACGACAGGATCAGCCTCTGGTGGGCGCAGGACGGCTGGTTCTGGAGCAAGCCAGTGCTCGACATGTGGTTGCAAGCGATCGCGATGGCGACGCTCGGCGTCCACTACGAGCCCGACAAGATGCTTATCGGCGACGGAACGCAGCCGGTCATGCACCCCGAGTGGGCGGTGCGCGCGCCGGTCGTCCTGCTCACGATCGTCAGCCTTTACCTCCTCTACAAGGGCGTGGCGAAGACGTTCGGTCGGCGCGCCGCGCTCCTCGGAAGCCTCGTGCTCGCGACGATGCCGGACTGGTACTTCATCGCCCATCAAACCATGACGGACATGCCGTTCGTCAGCGCGATGACGGCTTGCATGGGTCTCGTCCTCCTCGGACTGCGCACCGACGAGGACCAGGAGGCGCGTTCGTACGAAGTGAAAGTCGGCGGGTTGCGTCTGCGCCTCACGGCGTGGCACCTCGTTTTCGGGGCGGTGCTCGTGTGCGCGATTCCGCAAATCCTGTACTTGCTTTCGCGCAACATCGAGCTCATCTGGCGCCCGGGAGGGCCGCACGGCTTTCACCCGCACTGGGACGAGTTTCGAAGCGGCTCGGGCGGCGGCAACTGCGGGCTTCCGGGCAACGAGGACTGTCGCTCGACGTCGCCGGCCAGCATTCCGCACTCGACCGGGTCGAGTCCGGACGGGTTGGGCGCCGCCGTGTGGCGAACCGTCGGCGCGTTCGAGCCAGCCCTGCAGGCGCTGGTCTGGGCCGTGCTGCTCGGCGTCTTGCTCTACATGGGCTGGGGCGAGAGACGCGTCCGGCGCCTCTACTATCTGGCGGCATGGTTTTTCGCCGCCATCTCTACGCTCGGCAAGGGGCCCGCCGGGTTCGGCTTACCGATGCTGGTGACGTTTCTGTATCTCGCTGGATCGCGCCCGAGCGAGGACCTCTTCACGCGCGTTCGGCGCATCGTGCGCGAGTTGACGCAGTTCGAGATCGGCAGCGGCCTCTTGCTCATCGTCCCGGTCGTCGCCCTTCCTTGGTACATCGCGATGTACGTGCGGCACGGGGCGCCCTTCACCGACCGGCTGATCTTCCACGACATGTTCAATCGGGCATTCCAGCACGTTCACGACACGAACGAAGGCGACGACACGAGCTTTCGCTTCTACGTTTGGCAGCTCGGCTACGCGCTTTTTCCGTGGACTGGGCTCGCGCCCCTCGGGCTCTTGTGGTGGCTGCGGCGAAGTGACTCGAAGACGGACAGCGACCGTGGCGACGCGTCAGTGCTTCTGTGCATGTGGTTCATCGTTGGCTTCGCGCTCTTCTCGTTCATGGGAACGAAGTTCCACCATTACATCTTCCCCGCCGTGCCACCGGTTGCGATGCTCATCGGGGTCGTCCTCGACGACATGATCGGGACGCAGCACCTCGCGAAGCGCGGCTCGCTCGCCGCGTACCTCGCGGGCATCACCACCGGCGCGACATTGCTCGTCGTAGGAATCGCGCGAACGCAGGCGGGCTCGTTCTTCGGGATCAAACCGGACGGAAGGCTGGGTGAGCCGTCGGTGGCCTGGGGCGTGGTGCTTGTTGCGGCGGGGCTCGGGATCGGCGCGCTATTCATCAGGTTCTTCGGCAGCAAAGAAGGTGCGAGCGCCGATGCAGCCGACGGCGGCAGCGCGCCCGCGGACGGCGAACGGAGGGCGCATGCATCGCGAATGCTGGCCGCCGGGGCCGTCGCCAGCGCCCTGCTTCTCGTTCTGGTCGCCCGCGACCTGGTCATCAAGCCCGAGAACGCCGATCAGCCGGGCGCGATTCGCCTGCTGCATCTGTTCACGTACAACTATCGGCGGGCGTGGCCGGAGTCGCTCGACTTCTCGGCGGCCCTCACCGGATTCGGGGCGGTCGCGATCGTGCTGTCGTTCGCGTTGGCGGTCCGTGCGATGCGCCAGCACGCGGTGGCGGCGGTATGCGCCGTCGCGTTCGTATGGGCGCTGTGGGGCCTCGACGTGTACATGACCGAGACCGCGCCCCACTGGGGCCAGCACGAAGTGATCGCCGCGTACTATGCCGACCGCGCGTCGCCGGACGAGACGCTCGTCGCGTACCAGATGAACTGGAAGGGCGAGAACTTCTACACGGGCAACCGGATTCCCGCCTTTGTCTCGACCGGGTCGACGTTCACGAGTTGGCTCAAGCAGAAGCGAGACCAGGGGGCCAAAGTGATGTACTTCATCACCGAGCACGGGCGCATCGGCGGCCTCAAGAGCGAGGTGGGCGCAAAGGCGTACCGCGAAATCACCGACAAGACGCTCTGCAACAAGTTCGTGCTGGTTCGGGCCGAGCTCTAGTGCCGCTCGCCTGGGGCGCCCTAAGAGGTTGGCTCTCGTTTACCCTTCTTTACCCGCTGGTCTGGGATGGACCCGGGCGGCCCGCACGTCTATCGGTGCGGAGGTCGAAGACAATCATGAACCGATATGCCCGTAAGGTCGTCACGTGCGCGTCGATCGTCAGCGCGTTGGCCCTGGTGCCGGTAAGTGCAGCGCTTGCGCAGGATGCACCGGCAGCTCACCAAGAGTACTCCCACGCACATCGCGCTGGCCTGCTCGTCGCTGCACTGAAGCTGGACTCTCTGGCCGCAGACCAGCGGGCCGCCATCGAAGGGCTACAGAAGCAGCGTCGCGCCGCGACAGCCCCGGTGCGCGCCGCGGACGCACAAGTGCTCACCCTCCTGGCCGAGGAGGTCGAGCGAGGATCCGTCGATGGCCAAGCCCTCGCGCCAGCCCTCGGCGCGGAACACGCCGCCGCGGACGCAGAGACCGCGGTCGATGCGAGCACGCTGAACCAGTTGCACGCGATCCTCACGCCCGCGCAGCGCGGCCAGCTCGTCGACGCAATCGAAGCCGCCCACGGGCGGGCTCCGCGCGATCACGACGCGGGACCGCAAGGCCGCGGAACGGCGGGCAAGACTCGGATGTGGGGAAATAGGCTGGGCCTGACCCCAGAACAGAAAGCGCAAATCGCGGCCAATCTGGCGGCCGAAGGAGGCGCGGGCGACGCGTCTCACGGACAGCATCGGGCGCGCGGAGACGCAGGTCGCGAGCAGGCCATCGAAGCCTTCCGCGCGGCTTCGTTCGACGCCCACGCACTCGTGCATGTCGAGCATCGCGGCGACCGGGCGCAGAAGATCGCCCAAGCGATGGTGCCGGTCCTCACCCCGGCGCAGCGCGCGACTTTTGCCAGCGGCCTCCGTGCGCGCGCAGCCCGCGAGTCGCACGGCTAACGCGGTTTCGCCTCGCTCGTGGCGCGTGATATCATTGACCAATCAATGGTCCCGTCGAACGACGACGATGCGCGATGGTCGGATCGTCGCAGCTCGGCGCGCCACGCCATCACCCTGCGCGTCGACTACAAGCGGATGAACACGTTCTTCGCGGACTACGCGAAGAACATCTCCAAGGGGGGGACCTTCATCCGCACGAGCAAGCCGCTCGACATCGGGACGGAGTTCGTGTTCGTCCTCTCCATCCCCGGCCAGGCCGACCATCTTCAGCTGCGCGGCGAAGTGATGTGGATCGTCGCGGAGAGCCAGGCGAACGATGATCGACCCGCGGGGATGGGGATTCGCTTCCGGTTCGCCGAAGACGCCGAG
>Ga0265330_10001302_pt1 | contig 14592 bp, 11 predicted proteins | sample 41919metaG_FD_202083 | JGI IMG/M metagenome (GOLD analysis project Ga0265330, IMG submission 202083) | Rhizosphere microbial communities from Carex aquatilis grown in University of Washington, Seatle, WA, United States - 4-19-19 metaG | ecosystem: Host-associated > Plants > Roots > Rhizosphere... | reverse complement strand
ACGTGACAGGCGCCTTCCCAGGCGAACACGTTGCCGATCAGACCCGCGCGTTCGCCGTCCCGGAGCAGAGGCTCGATGCGCGCGAGGTATTCGCGCGGATGGAACTGGTGCGGTTCGGGCGGAGGCAGGTACATGCGCCGGGTCTTGAGTGCCACCTGATAGGCGAGATTCTGGTCGGGCACGAAGAGCAGATCCGGCACGCCCAGCCGGTCGGCGATCTTCACCGCGTTGGAACTGGTGCAACACACGTCGGACAGGGCCTTCACGCTGGCGTAGGTGTTCACGTAGGTCATGGTGGCGAACTTGCGTCCGAGCGAGCGCAAGAACTCCTGCCGTTCCTCCAGGTCGTCTGCATCCATTTCCGCCAGCGAGCAAAGCGCCAGCTGGTTGGGCAGGTAGACGGGCACATCCGGGGCCAGGGTGGCGCAGCCCTCGGCCATGAAGCGGACGCCGCAAAAGATCACCAGGCTGGCCTTCACGTCGCGGGCGCGCACAGCCAACTCGAAGGAATCGCCAACCGTGTCGGCAATGACCTGGACCTCAGGCACCTGGTAGTTGTGGGCGGGCACGAAAGCGTTCTTCTCTCGCTTGAGGCGGCGGATCTCGTCCCACAGCCAGAGCACCCGGTCGGCCCGGCTTGCTTCCACCTGGCCCGAGCGCACGAGGCGGGCCATGTCGACGTCGAACATCGATCTAGGTGTACCGCCTCGGGCGTTGGAACGCACGCAGACACATGGCGTTTCGCAGGCTGCGCTGGTAGCGTGCAGCGACTTCATGCGCCTGTTCGACCCAGACATCTGGACCGAGGTCACTGGCGGTGCCATCGCCGAGCGCGTGCGCAGACTGCTGCGTGTGACGCCGCTGATTCCGGCGCCCGCGCTGGGCCGCCGCACGGGCTCAGACGTGTGGCTCAAACTCGAGTCGCTGCAGCGAACTGGCTCGTTCAAACTGCGTGGGGCTGCGGCGTTCGTCGCCGGGATGTGCCAGGCAGGCAAGAAACGGGTCATCGCCGCCTCGGTGGGCAACCACGGCTTGGGCATCGCTCTGGCGGCTCGAGCGTTCGGTGTCGAGGCCCAGGTGCTGGTCTCGGCCCAGACGCCGCAAGGCAAGCGCGACGGCATCTCGGCGCTGGGCGCGGCGCTGGAAGTCGTGGGTGCGTCCTATGACGACGCCGAAGCCGAGGCCCGCCGACGTGCAGCAGCCGATCCTTCGCTCAGCTTCGCCTCTGCTTTCGACGACGACTGGGTCATCGCGGGAAATGGCGGCGTGCTGGCGCGTGAGATATTGGCCCAGCTTCCTGACGTGGACACGGTGGTGACGCCGGTGGGCGGCGGTGGTCTGGCGGCTGGTTTGGGGGTGGAAATGGTTCCGCGCGGAATCCGCGTGTTGGGCGTTTCGCCCGAAGCCAACTGCGCCATGAAGCGCTCGCTGGAGGACGGCCGGGCCTACACCCAATACGACGGCGGCCCCACTCTCGCCGAAGGCCTGGAAGGCGCGGTCAGCCAGCGCACCTTTGCCATGGCCAAGGACTACTTCCCCGAGGTTGCCCTGGTGAGTGAGGTAGGCATCCGGCAGGCCATCGTGTACGCGTATCGGTCCCTGGGAATCGTGTGCGAGGCCTCGGCAGCGGTCGCGCTGGCTGGCCTGATGGAAGACAGGCTCCCGGTGCAAGGCCGCCGTGTGGTGGTGCTTATCAGCGGGGGCAACATCGAGAGCGACCTGCTCGACCAGATTCTCGCCGGCTCGTCGCCGAAGAAACGCGACGGCTAGGGCGATCTCGGCCGTCCCGCAGCAACGCGCGCGCGTTTCTCGGCAGCTCGGCGTAGGTCCTTCGCGGTCGGCCCTGCGCCAAGATCGTCGCGTGCGTCCTCGCCATGGCCCGGGCCGATGATGTCGCGCAGATAGGCCTCGTACCGGAAAGTATCGGAGTGCTTCTCGTTGTGGCAGTGCGCGCACACCGACTCGGGTGTGCGCGTGCGCAGGGCGAGCGGTTTCTCCAGCCCGCGCTTCTCCACGTGGATCGAGCCCGGACCGTGGCAAGCCTCGCACTGGATGTTCTCTAGGCCTTTGCTGAACCCCAGGCTCGATCCGCCGATCTCGCCGTAGCCCGTGACATGGCAGCTGACGCAGTCGCTGTGACCTGTCTTGCCCACATCTTGCAGGGTTCTCCACGCGCGCGCGTGCGCCGTGTGTTTGCAGAACCGCGCCGCAGCCTTGTGGCAACGCACACAGGAAGCGTCACCCAAGAAATGGGCCTGGCCTGGCTCGGCAGGTGGAGGTGGCTCCGCCACTCGCAGGTTCGCGACACCCACCGCCCGGTCAAGCCTTCGCATGCTGACCGCCAGCGCAGGATCGCGGGCCAGGCTGCGGCGGATGGGCAGAAGCTCGTTGATGAAGTACGAGCCTTGGGCCGGGGCTGCCCAGGGCGTGCTGGCCAGCCGCGCAGCCTCGGCGCGGAGTTCGGCTCGCTCTTCGCGCTTTGCGGCTACAAAGACTGCATCGCTGCTGGCGTCTTTCTCCCAGTTTGCAAGATCGGTATCCAGTTGTCGGAGTTGGTGGTCGATCTCCTCAGAGCGCATCCGCCTCGTGACTGGTCCACCCGCATCGCGCAGGGTTTCACCAGAGGGGTGCGCACCATCGTGGCGAAGAACGATCTGCAGCTTTCCCACCCGCTGCATCTCAGAACCTGGGACTAGAAGGAAAGCATGGCCGACCTTCTCTGCGCGCGGCGATCCCTCGCCGACGTCATTCCCCAGCACCACGAAGTCGACCGCCGCCTCGCGGGCTACCGCGCGCGCCTGCTGGCGTTCGAGCGGTGCCAGCGCGACTACGATCTCGGCGCCGGCCGCACGCAACCGGTCGGCCTCGGCACGAGCCGTGCTGACCGGATCTTCCACGCGCAGCCCTTTCTCCCGCGCGAGGGCTGGATCTACGAGGCCGAAGACCCCGATCTTGATTCCTCCCACCGGGCTGATACGCGACGGTTCGACGAACGCAAGGGTGTCAAGGTTGGCGGCCAGGCGTTTGGGCTGAACCTTGGCGACTCCACGTGCAAGATCGGTTTCGCCGAGCGCCGAGCCGCCGAAGGGCAGGCGCGCGATCTCGCGGGTCAAGAAAGTTGCCACCAGGTCCGCGGCCTCTTGTTTGCGTGACGGAATCTCACCTGCGGGGTAGGTCAGATTCCCGGCGTCGACCCAGAGGGTGACGCCAGCCCGCGCGGTCCCACGCATCAGCGCGGTCACTCGCGCGATGTCACCTAGAGGATCGCTCGTACAGCCACAGGGTTCGAGCGTGCCTTGGGTCTGTGCGGTATAGAAAATGACAGCGCGGCGTTCGTGCGGGCTGGCGAAGGCGCGGCCGCTGGAATGCACGAAGTTCCCTGCGAACAAGACCATCAGGAGGCGACTTGGGCGGCTCGGCAGCATGAAACAAGAGGAAAATCCCACAGGCTCTGCTCGCTGTCACTCGGAGTAACGCTCTTTAACGCGTGCAGTTGGGGACAAATAGGAAGCGAAAAGAACCACCTTCGCCTTGACAATCACGTGCGTTATAATCACTCTCAGCCGTTGGCTCAGTTCGAGCCCACGAGGATTCAAATAATATGGCCGTCACCCTACGACTCACTCGCGGCGGAGGAAAGAAGTCTCCCCACTATCGTGTTGTGGCCTCAGATCGCCGGAGTCCCCGAGATGGACGCCTGATCGAGCAGGTCGGTATCTACGACCCGCGGCGCAGCCCGCCCGAGGTCAAGTTCGACATGGACCGTGTCGACCACTGGTTGGCTGCAGGTGCGGTTCCCAGCGAGACCGTCGGCCAGCTCATCAAGAAGGTCAGGCGCGCGACTGCAGCGGCGCCCACCGAGTAGTGCTCCCGTGACAGAGGGCGCCGAGTCCCCCCCCTCCATGGGAGGTTCAGAGAAAGCGCCTCCCCTGCGCGATCTAGTCCTCTATCTTGCGCGTGCGCTGGTGGAACATCCCGATGAGGTGGCGGTGGAGGAGATCGAGGAGCCGGACGCCACGGTTTTTGAATTGAAGGTGGCCGAGTCAGACCTGGGGAGAGTCATCGGCCGGCAGGGCCGTACCGCCAAGGCCCTTCGCACGGTTCTTTCTGCGGCGTCAGCCAAGATGAAACGACGCGCGATCTTGGAGATCCTCGAGTAGCGCGGGGGTCGTCCTCTGCCCTCACCACTTCAAGGCGCACTCTCCGACGGTCTGCCCTTCGGTATCCTGGGGCGACCGCACGGCACCACGGGCGAGATCGGTCTTCGCCCTTTTCACTCGGGAGGCTGGCGAGTCGACGCAGTGGTGCTGCCGCTGGCCGTGACGATTGGTGAGACGGGGCCTGAGAGCCCGGCGACGATCGTGGCGGTTCGGCGGACGGGCGATGGATTTCTGCTCAGGTTCGAGGGCGTGTCGACGCGGACGGGGGCGGCGTCTCTGACCGGGCGGCAGTTGTGGTTGCCCAGGGCGACGCTTCCGCCGCTGGGCGCGGGCGAATTCTATGTGGAAGATCTGGTCGGCTGCTCGGTCGAAGACCGCGAGGGACGCAGGCTTGGCGTTGTGCGTGGCGTGTTCTGGAACGGGGGCCACGACGTCATGGCGATCGACGATGGGGAGCAGGGCGAGCGGTTGCTGCCTGCGGTGCCCGAGTTCATTGTGGCGATCGACCGTTCGACGAAACGCGTGGTGGTTGACCCCCATGAGTGACGATCGGCCCGGCTCGAACCCAGCCATACGCCCGACACCGCCGCGGTTGTCGGTCGAGATTGTCACTCTGTTTCCCGAGGTCTTCACTTCGTTTCTCCAGGCCAGCCTGCTTGGAAAGGCTGTCGCAAGCGGCCTCATCGCAGTCGAAATGACCAACCCGCGCGACTTCGCACCCGGCCGCCACCGTCAAGTGGACGATTCTCCCTACGGTGGTGGTCCCGGCATGGTATTGCGCCCTGACCCCGTCGCGGCCGCTATCGATGATGCGGAGAACCGGCGCGGACGAGCCCATCGGCTGCTGCTGTCACCTTCCGGACGGCTGTTCGATCAGAAATGGGCCGCAGACTTGGCGGCACGCGGCCGCATCATGCTGGTCTGCGGGCGCTACGAGGGCGTGGACGAGCGGATTGCCGAGCTCTACGCAGACGAGTCGGTAAGCATTGGAGACTATGTGCTGTCAGGCGGGGAGGTGGCGGCCGCGGTTGTCATCGAGGCCACCGCGCGTCTCGTGCCGGGAGTGCTGGGATGCGGGGAGTCGGTCGTAGAAGAGTCTTTCTCCGCCGGCAGGCTGGAGTTTCCCCAGTGGACCCGGCCTCCCGTGTTTCGCGGGCTTGGTGTCCCGGAGGTGCTGCTTTCCGGGGACCACGCCGAAGTGGCGCGTTGGCGTCGGCGAGAAGCGTTGCGGCGTACACTGTCGCGCCGACCGGACCTGATCGGGCTACACCCCTTGACAGAAGAAGAAAGGGCCATGCTCGCCGAACTGGAGGGGACCTAGTCGCGTGGGGAGCCGGCGAGTCGTGCTCGCCGCGTACCATCGCGGGAGGGGATGGCGAGGCCGAGCGATCCCTTCGAGGGTTCCCATGTCAAAACAGGCGGTTGATGTTGACTGCGGGCCTCCTTCCGCGTAGTAAATACGCCCCTGCTTCGAGCGGACCCCATGAGCACGCATCCCCTAATACGAGAGATCGAGAATGCCTATCGGCGGGACAACCTTCCGGACTTCCGGCCAGGTGACAGCGTTCGGGTGCATACCCTGATCAAGGAAGGCGACAAGGAGAGGGTCCAGGTGTTTGAGGGCGTGTGCATCGACCGGCGCTCGGGATCGGCTTGCGCATCGTTCACGGTACGCAAGATTTCGTATGGAGTGGGCGTCGAGCGTATTTTCCCCCTCCACACGAGTCGCATCGAGAAGATTGAGATTGTCCAGCGCGGGCGTGTACGCCGCGCTCGTCTCAACTACTTGCGCGATCTCCAGGGCCGCGCGGCGCGCATCAAGGGCGAGCGCAGCGTGGTGGATCAGGGCGAATCCGGCCGCGTGGCTCCCGAAGAGACCGTTCCCGCTACGGATAGCAACCCGCCCAGCGCGCAATAGCGTGGAGCGCCCGCCGGATCCCGGATGGGAGATTCGGGACGGACAGCCACCCGCCCGCCCCGCGCGCTGCACGCCCGCCCTCGCTGCCGGCGACGCCGCGAGAGCATGTCAGATCGCCGGCTCAGGACGTGCGAAACGCGTCTTCCACGTAGGAGATCGCTGGCTCGCCTCCGTCACAGGCGAAGGTGACCCCCGCGACGTCGAAACGAAAGGCGGTCGCACTGGGCTGGGCGGCTTCGAGGTAGAGACGAGCCGCGCGCACGACGCGGGCTCGCTTGCGAGCATTCACCGTCTCAAGCGGATGCCCCCGCTCCTCGCCCGTGCGCGAACGGACCTCAACGAAGACGAGCACTCCTCGATCTTCCGCCACCAGATCCAGCTCCCCCTCGGGGCGGCGCCAGTTTCGTTCGACAAGCCGATAGCCGCGTGCCTCCAGTAGGGCCGCAACCAGTTCCTCGGCGCGGGCACCGATCGCTGCGCGTCCGCTCAGGTGCCTGTCTTCGTTGGTCGATGCGCCTATTCTTGGCAGGCCGTGCCTCCGCCGTTCTGGGCGGGGTCGCAGGTTAGCGGCGTCTGCAGAGAGTCGCCGAGGAAGTCTTTGCAAAGGCAGAGCTTCTTGCAGCAGAGCGGGCCGACCACGAAGGCCACACCGCAGGCATAGCCTTTTTGACAGTGTTTGTCCGCCGGGTCGTTGCTGTCGCGCTTTTGTCCGTCGCAGTCGCTGTCCTTGGAGCAGACCGCCGAGCAGTAGGGGCCAGTGTCGACGTCCTTTGTTATCGAATCTGCCCGCAGGGGTTTCAGGCAGATTCGGCTCGGGCACTCGAGGGCCTGGTTGTTGTAGACCGCTTGTGTCTGGCCGGCGTCAGCCAACACATCACAGGATCGGCCGATCCCGTTGTCTTCGCAGGCCATGCTGCCAAAGGCGGCGAGGGCGAGGAGTAGCGCGCCAAGCAGCGAGGCGCGAACTAGGGCGGGCCGCAAGCGGCAAGACGGGACGCGCAGTTTCGAGCTCATCGAAGGACTCCTCCTGTCCAGTTCGGCCGGAGCCGAAGGCAAGCACGGCGAGTGACCAAGCAGGCATCTTAGCTGCGCGAAAGCGTCTGTCAACAGGGAATCGCGGCTCCGCACGGCGACATTTTGTTCCGCAGATTCGCGTAGTTGAGCACAGTCGGGGGTGGGATGTTCTCGCTTGACACCTCAGATCCGCGTGCCTAGGATGACCCGGTTTCAAGGCCCAACACCGACGGTAGGGTTTTCGATACGATCGCCACGGTTCGCCAGTTGAAGCCCTGCCAACACTCAAACACTAGCTTACGTTCGTGCGGCCGGGTAGGCGACACCAAACACTTGACTAGTTCTTTCCACCAATTGCCCGCCGAAATTGTTTGAGGCGGGCGTCACCGACGCGAGGTCCATCCATGAGCCGTGAAAAGGGTTGCGCATTGTTCCTGCTTTTCGCCCTCACCCTGGCAGTGACGTCCGATGCCTGGGCACAAAGACGGAAGAAGAGCAAGCCGGCCGGCACCACGCCCTCGGGCGATAGTTCGTCGAAACCGAAGTCCGCATCCGACGCCGAAGGCGGCGCGGCGGGTGGTGGCGGCTTCCCCGGACTCGATCGAGCCGAGAAGTTCTACCAGCGCGGTGACTACTACATGGCCTCCATCGAGTTTAACAAGGCCATCGAGGGCGACGCGGACGCGGGCGCGAAGATGCGGGCTGAGTTCATGATGGGCAAGACCCTGTTCAAGCTGAAGTTCTTCTCGGCAGCGTTGAGTTACTTCGATCGCATCGTCCAGAAGGGACCTGCTCATCCTCATTACAATGAGACCCTTCAGTGGCTAGCGTCGCTCACTCATCAGCCGGTGGATACCGCCGTCGTTCTGGAGAAGATCGGCAAGTACAATCGGCAGGAATTGGAAGCTCCCCAGCTCGAGGCGGTGCGCGACGAACTGTACTTCCTTCTCGGCAAGTACAACTACAACAAGGGAAAGTTCCAGGAATCCGTTTCGCTTTTCAATTTGGTCCCGCCCAAGAGCGCCTTCTACCCGCAGGCCAAGTTGTTCGAGGGCGCGACCCACGTGCGCGAGTACGCCGCTCGGCCCGCGGTTGACGCATTCAAGGCGGTCTTGCGGGCTGCGGAGGAGAGTCAGGACCCGAAAGTGAAGCCCTTCCAGGATCTGGCCAATCTTTCGCTCGCTCGGGTTTTCTATTCCACCGGACAGTTCGAGATGGCGACCAAGTACTTCGACCGGGTATCACCTGAGTCGTATGACTGGCCGAACAGTCTGTTCGAAGCGTCTTGGGCCAACTTCATGCTCAAGCAGCAAGGGTATTCGAAGGCCCTTGGCGACATCCACACCCTGCGCGCCCCGTTTTTCGAGTATTTCATCAAGCCCGAGTCCGTGGCGGAGGCTCTCACGGTCAAGGCGACCATCTACTTCTACAACTGCCTATTCGACCGGGCTGCCAACGCCATCCAGGAGTTCAACGACTGGGTTCCCCAGGTGGCGGAAGGCCTGGCCAAGGCCCTGGCCACCCACACCGCCAACGACCAATTCTACGACTTGGCGGTGAAGATTCGCGGTGGTAGGTCGGGCCTGCCTCCGGCGGTCGAGCGGGCCGCGCGCGCGGTCATGTCTGACCGCAGCTTGGTCCGCCGATTCGACGCTATCCGTGAACTCGACCGCGAGCTCATCCAGCATGAGAAGGCTGATGCGGCGTGGAAGAGCACCGCGGTGGCCACCAACATCTACTCCGAAATCGGTGTGACCCGGGCCTTGGCGGTGAATGAAACCGGCGAAATCGCACGCAAGCGCGTCGAACGCCTGGTGAATGAGTTCCGCCAGCTCATCACCCGCGTGATCAAGATCGAGTACGAGATCCTCCAGGGACAAAAGGGCGAATTGGAAGAGGATGTGAAGACTGAGACAGTGACCGGCGGTGGCGCCCGCGCCAAGGACATCAGCAACGTCCGCATCGATGACGAACACGAGTTCTGGCCGTTCCTCGGGGAGTATTGGCGTGACGAACTCGGCTACTATCGCTACAAGCTCCTCAACAAGTGCGTACACGGAAGTGCGGGCCCCGAAGGGGCGCCGGTCAATGCAGGACAAGAGGGTGCAGTGCCAGAGGGCGGCGAAGCGCCACCCGAAGGATCGGAAGCGGCACCCGCACCGGCGGGCGGCGGGCAACCCTGACCGGACCTAGATCAGCCAAGCAAGGGAAATGAACATGACGGATCATCGACGCTCGATACGGTATGCCTCGCTCGGCATCGTCTTCATCAGCATGCTGGCAGGTTCGGGGACGACTTTCGCCGAGGCAAAGTTCAAGAAGAAAGAGCTGGAAGTCCAGGGCACCGCCCAGACCGAGCTGACGAAACCAAAGGAGCCGCCCAAAGAGCAGAAACAGACCGGGCCGGTTCTGACGGTGGAGCAGTTCGTCGGGCAGCAGCAAGCAAAGATCCAGCAGATCACCGACCGACAGATCTCCCAGCTCAACCGGCTCATCAAGATCACCCCCAATGACGACCCCCAGAAGGCCGACTTCTACTTCCGACTGGGCGAGCTCTATGCCGAAAAACAGCGCTTCAACAGCCTGCAGGCACGCAGCTTCGATGAGAAGATCTTCCAAGCCGAGCAGAAGAAGAACACCTCTCTGGCCGCGAAGTTGAAGAGGGACCAGCAGGACGCAGAGAAGGCGGCGGAGAAGTGGGCCAATGAGGCGGTCAAGGACTACGTCGAGGCGTCCAAGCATTCCAAGTACGAGCGCATGGACGAGGTGTTGTTCCGCCTCGCCTATCTGCTGCAGATGATCAAGAAGGACGACAAGGCTCGGGAGTTCTTCCACCGTCTCATCAAGGACTACCCACAGTCGAAGTACGTCCCCAACGCCTACCTGTCTTTCGCCGAATACTTCTTCGGCAAAGGCGAGATGGAGAACGCGCTCAAGTTCTACGAAAAGGTGGAGCAGTTCCCCAAGTCGTCGGTCTACGGATTCGCCGTGTACAAGAAGGGTTGGGCCCAGATCAACCTGGGCAATTTCAAGCAGGCGCTGGGAATCTTCGTCAACGTGATCGAGCTGTGCCAGGCGGGCAAGATCCCCAAGAGTCAGAGCGGTCCCTTGGAAAAAGAGGCCAAGAAGGACTTGGTCAAGGCCTACGCGCGCACCCCCGGTGCGTCGCCGGAAAAGGCCTGGGAATTCTTCCAGCGCATGGGTGGTGACTATGCCCCCAAGATGCTCGAGGCGCTGGCCGAGTTGTATTGGGAACAGGGCATGTTTCCCGAGTCGTCCAAGGTCTACCGCAAGATCATCTCGCTCAACGAGAAGTCACCGCGTCTGTGCGAGTGGCAGTTCAAGATCCTGCGCAACACGTTGTCCGCCGGAAGCAAGCGGGACCAGGTGCAAGAGGTCAAGCGTCTTGGCACGGTCTTCGAGCACGTGCAGAAGCTTGAGGGCGTCAAGAAGGACGTGATGACCGAGTGCAAGAACAACTACCACGACACCACTAAGGAACTCGCCCTCATCTGGCACAAGGAAGCGCAACGGACCAAGAATGCGGACACGTATCAGCTCACGCGCCTCATTTATAAGGAGTACCTGGATCACTTCCAGAACGAGAAGGACACCCCGGAGATGACCTTCTTCTTCGGCGAAATCCTGTGGGTGACCGAGCAGTGGGCCGAGGCTGCCGAAACCTACACCAAGGTTGTCCAGTTGGACCCCAAGGGCAAGTACGTGAAAGAGGCGGCCTACGCGGCGGTGCTGGGGTGGAAGAACGCGCTCAACATCGACGACTCGGGCGCCATGCCGGACAAAGACAAGAAAGATATGAAGCCGCGTACCATCCCGCCTGGCCAGCAGAAGATGATCGCGGCTTTTGACACCTACATCAAGTACGTGCCTGACGCGCCGGAGTTGGTGAAGATCAAGTATCGCAAGGCGAGAATCTTCTACGACTACAACCACTTTGAAGATGCCGTGGGTCTGTTCAGGGACATCGTCGACAAGCACGTGAAGGATGAGTTGGCCATCTACTCGGCCAACCTCTTGCTCGACTGTCTCAACATCATGGGCAAGTACAAGGAGCTGCTCGCCACGGTGGAAAAGTTCTTGGGCAATCCTGTCCTGATGCAGGACCAGGAGTTCAAGAAGCAGATGATCGGCCTCAAGACCGACAGCCTGGTGGTGGAAGCCAAGCAGTACGAAAAGGAAAAGAACTACAAGGAATGCGGCATTTCCTACGTGGCCGCCGCAGAAACCATCCCCGATCACCCCAGGCATGCCGAGCGCCTTTACAATGCCGGTCTTTGCTTCCAGAACGCCCGTCTGGTCGGCCAGGCCATCAGGGCCCGCCAGGAGTTGATCGAAAAGCACCCGAAGGATCCGCTGGCGCAGCGGGCACTCTTCCAGATTGCCAGCGGCTATCACCAACTCGCCTATTACAGCGAGGCGGCGCGGCAGTACGAGGCGTTCGCCACCAAGTTCCCGGGTGAGAAACAGTCGAGAACCGCTCTTGGCAATGCCTACACCTTCCGCATCGGGTTGGGTGAGTTCGAGAAGGCGGTCGAAGACATGAATGCCTTCGTCAAGTACTACGGGACGAAAGACTCACAGGACGCGGCCAACGTCGTGTTCCAGATGAGCGAGGTCTACGAGAAGCAGAGCAAGACCGACGAGCTGGTCAAGCACCTGACCGAGTATCTGAAGAAGTGGGGCGCCAAGGGTGGCGTGGACAAGCAGATTCTCGCGCACTACAAGCTGGGTGAGATCGCGTGGAAGCGCTCGTGTCCGCAGGAAGGCGTCAACGGCGCCTGTATCAAGGTCGAACGCGTGACCGCGACCGGCCGGCAGAAGGTCTTCGCCGAGATCAACGCCAAGATCAAGGACAAGAAGAAGAAACTGAAGGAAAAGCTGCGCACCCAGTGCGGTCCGCCCACTAGTTCGAAGATCACGGTCTACGAGCGGAATTCCAAGTACGCCAAGGACGGCCAGGAGCACTTCAAAGATGTCCTCAAGCTGTGGAGCCATGGCGAGGCGGCGAAGAAGATTCCCGGCGCCAGTGCGAGTGAGCGCGCAGCGCGCGAGGTGATTGCTCGCTTTGCCGTGGCCGGCGCGGCCTTCTACGGGGCCGAGCAGCTCTACGAGCAGTTCCTCCGGGTGAAATTCCCGGCTGGGCTCGATTTCCAGCAGCCCACCCAGTGGGACAAGCCGAGGGTCGCGGCGGCCAAGAAGAAGAAGTTCGAGGAGTCGAGCAAGAAGTTCCTTGCGTACATGACCGAGAAGACGGCCCTGGCCGAGAAGTTGACCGGTCCCACCACGGACAAGAAGGGCCTCTATGACTTCGTGCTCGACCACCACGTGGCGCACTGGACGATTGCGGCCTCGGCGCGTATCGGGCAAGTCTATGCGGATTTCGTCAACCAGCTCTACACGGCGGATATCCCCAAGGACCTCAAGGAGCAGGACGAGTGGGGCAACCGGCCCCGCGAGATCTTCTGCGATGCTCTCGTCGACAAGGCGGAGCCCATCGAGTCGAAGGCCGTCGTCGGCTACGATCTGTGCCTGAAGGCCGCCACCAAGGAGTCCTGGTACAACGAGTGGTCGAGCATGTGCGAGGTGGAGCTCAACCAGATGAAGCCCGCCGAGTACCCCCTGGCGGCCGAGATGAAGCCCGAGCCGGGCTATGTCTCGACGCCGATCACACCCGGTGGTGTCGTTGCGGAACTACCCGACGATCTCCAGGTCACTTCCAAGGAGTAGGAGCCAGCGATGATGACGCATCGAAATCTCGGAGTGTGCTCGTCCCGGACCCTGGTTGGGCTCGGAGCCTTGCTTGCCTTGTCTTTCGGCTGTGCGACAGCTGGGGCGCCCAAGAGTCCAGAAACAGGCGGACTGCCTGACGAGGAAGAGTGGACGCCCGGCAAGAAGCCGCCAGCCCCCGGCGCAGCAGCGCCCGCCGCCGCTCCTGGGGAAGTTCCCCTCATCACGCGAAAGCCGACCGAGCGCCAGATCACCGAAGAGCAGAAGGCCTCCTATGAGAAGGCTGTCGCTGAGTACATGAAGGCCAAGAAGGCGGGCTCGGTGCCCGGTCCGGATTGTTCTTCAGTGGCCTCCTCGTTCAGGAGGGTGGCCGACCAGGTACCCGCGCTGCTCGAGGCGCGCAACAACGAGGCCGCGGTTGATCTTGAGTGTGGCAAGAAGGACGAGGCGGTCCGCATCTGGGAGAAGCTGGCAGGCGGCGCCAAGCCTTTTGCACCAGCCCTCGCGAATCTGGGCTACGTCGCCTGGCAGGGCGGCAACAAATCCAACGCGGAGGCCCTTTTCAAGCGCTCGATTCAGGCCGATCCCTTGACCGGCTCCATCGCAGCCCGCATCAACATGGCCCAGATCTACCGCGACCGGGCCCGCCTTTCGAGCGGCGCCGACAAGAAGGCGCTCAATGACGGTGCTGTGAAGGAACTGCGGCGCGTTCTCGCGCTGGATGGGAACAGCCTGCAGGCCTACGCGGGCCTTTGCTTCATCTACTACGATCTGGACTTGCCCGAGGCAGCCAAGCTGGTCGGTGCCCAGGCCATCAAGCGGGCGCAGGAAATCGCCACGGGCAAGTTCGAGGAGGAGGGGGCTGGCACCGAGGAATCGGGCAAGAAAGCTAAGAAGGGCAAGGCAAAGAAAGAGGAGGCGCAGGAGAAAGAGGCGGACAAGACGGCCCAGGAGATTCCCGTGGAGGGAACCGGCTACACGGCCGAGATGAAGAGGGCCTTGGCGGTGGTCTACAACACGCTGGGCATGATCTACCTGGCCAAGAAGAACTACACCGACTCGATCAAGAACTTCACCGCTGCGGTGGAGAACGATCCGGCCCTTTTCGAGGCGCGGCTCAATCTGGCCGCGGTTTCACTCAAGTTCCGCAACTACGACATCGCGGAGGAGAACCTCAGGGCTGTGCTCAAGGCCAAGCCACGCAACTATGAGGCGATCATAGGGCTGGGGGTTGCCTTGCGTGGCAACAAGAAGTTCGACGAAGCAGAACAGAAGTACAACGAGGCCAGAAATCTCGACCCGCAGCGCCCGGATGCGTATTTCAACCTTGGTCTGCTGTACCAGGAATACAAGGCTGGCAGCGACAAACCCATGCTGCAGAAGGCCCAGGCCTACTACCGGGACTTCTTGACGCGAGCACCCTCGCCCAGGGCGCGCAAGGATGCGGAGAAACGCATCAAAGACATCGACGAAGTGTTCGCGGCGTTGGAAGAAGCGGCCAAGATGATGAAAGAGGCCGAGGAGATGCAGCGCAAGGCTGAGGCGCAGCAGAAGAAGATGGAAGAGGATATGAAGAAGATGGAGGAGGAGGAGAAGCGCCAGCAAGAGGAGATGAAGAAGAAGGAGGAGGAGGACAAGAAGAAGAAGGAGGAGGAGAAGGTCAAGAAGGCCGCTGACGCAGAGAAGGCAGTGGCAGACAAGGCCGCGGCAGCAGAGAAGGCCAAGGCAGACAAGGCCGCCGCAGCGGACAAG
>Ga0265330_10001298_pt1 | contig 14618 bp, 8 predicted proteins | sample 41919metaG_FD_202083 | JGI IMG/M metagenome (GOLD analysis project Ga0265330, IMG submission 202083) | Rhizosphere microbial communities from Carex aquatilis grown in University of Washington, Seatle, WA, United States - 4-19-19 metaG | ecosystem: Host-associated > Plants > Roots > Rhizosphere >... | reverse complement strand
CGGGCTCGGCGGCATGGATGTGGGTACGCCCAGTCCCTCAGTCGCGGGCGCCCTTGACGCCATCATCGCCGAGGCCCGGCAGGCCGGCGGTCCGACCGTCGAGGTGTTGCCGCGCTTTGAAGATCTGCGACGACAAGTGGGGGACTCGCGTGCCTCCGAAGCCATCGTGCTGCAGAGAATGCTCTCCTTCATCGAATCACAGCACCACATCCAGTGTCCCCGCTACGACGGCGACATCGTCGGAACCGGGGTTGCCATGACCCTGTACTACACCGACCTTCTGGGCAAACTGTGGGCCGGCTTGGACTACCAGGGCTCGGCGCCCACCCGCGCCTTGCCCGGCTTTGCCACCATGGTGGCGGCGCGCGACGCTCAGCAGGCCACCGGCACGGTCACGCGCATCTGGTTCGGGTTGCGCGAGGACCGGGTGTCGCGCACCGAGGACTTTCAGGTACTTCGCTTCGCGCCGGTCGTGACCCGCGTGTTCAGCGCGGCCTCTCAGGCGTGGAACCCCGGACAGGAGGTCGTGCCGGAAGACCCCGTACGCCACGTGCTGGATTGGTGGACGCAGCACTACGGCCAGGTGGCCGACTTGGACGGCCAGTTTTATCTGCAGAACCAGTTGCACAAGTGGTCGGTGGTGACGGCCGTGCTGGCCCATCGGGGGGCCCTGCCGGGGCTGGCCAAGGTGCGCGTCGCACGCGACCAGCGGTTCGATCGTTGGCTGAAGACCACAGCCGGGGTGGCCTTGCCTGCGGGCATTTCCCTGCTGCCCGCCAGGTCCGGCGATCGACCGAATGCGGAGTGCATGGACCTGCTCAGCGCAAGCACCAGCGGTGAAGGCGGTTTTCTCACCGGCGGCGTGACCCTGGGGAATCCGCTCGAGGCCCCGGTGGTTCCGCGCCAGGGAGGCAATCTGCTCGACGTGCTGGCCGCATCCGGGCGCTCGGGCGTGAGCACGCGCACTGGACTTGGCGAGCACGGCGATGCGTGGCTGGTTCGCAGCGTGGCGCCCGACCACCTGGCCCCCAACACCCGGCAGCACAAGACCCAGGCCGCGTCGGCCAGCCGCGCGGGCAGGCGCATCGAGCTGGCCGGGAACTTCGACCAGGGCAATTCCGGTCGCAAGCTAGCCATGGAGCCGATCTCGGACCGGGTCGTGCTCTCGCTCGCCGATCTGGACGCCGCCGATCGTCAGCGCCTGCACTTCGCGCAGACCGAGGCGGAGCGCATGCAGGCTGCCGATCGGGCAGCGGCCGCGGCCAAGCCTGCTCCGGCCGACGGCCGGCCTGCCCCGCCCAAGTAGGATGGGGGTGATGGCCGGGGCGATGGCAAACCGCCCGACACGGTCGCGCCCGCACCCTCGGGCGGCGAAACGCAGCGCCAGGCGCGAGAAGATGAAGATTTGGCCCGCATTATTCACCAGCGGCACCCAGTTAATGCTTGCGCGGGCTAGGCAGACGCATGCGGAGCCTGCCGGCTTTGCCGGCAGCGCAGCGTCGCGATCAAGAAACGGCTAGGGTCGCAGACTGGACAGACCCGGGAACGACGTCACCGACTGGATGACGAGGGCAGGCGGGATCTCGCCGTGATTGCGCATGCGCGCTATCAATTCCACCGCAGGTCCCGAGGCCGGCGGGGTCACCACGGTGCCGCGCAGCCGGCCTTCGCGCACCAGGCGCTGTCCGAGAGTAGGCGTACCGTCGCAGCCGACGATGGGGACCTTGTCGAGCGGCAGGTTCAGTCGGACCGCGGCATCGCGGGCGGCCTGACGCAGGCCCAGGGCCATCTCGTCATTTTGCGCGACAAAGACACCGGGCACTTCCGCGTCCTTGGGCATGTTCTTCAGCCAGCGTTCGAGCGCCAGGCGCGCGCCCTCGCTGGTCCAGTCGGCGCTCAGTGTCACCAGGCGGTAGGGATCCACGAGGACCGACGTCAGGCCGTCGAGCCTGTGCTGCGCTGACGAGGCGGCCAGCGGCCCAGTCACGCACACCACGCAGCCGCCGCCGGGCATGAGGGTGCGGACCTGCTGGCCGTGAATGCGACCGATCTCGGCCTGTTCCGGGGTGACCGCGAAGATGGCTCGGTCGGTGAATTGCTGGCGCAACTCTTCGATGAAACCCGCTTCACGGTTGAGCAGCACCCATTCCACGCCGGCCTGGGCCGCAGCACGAACCGTCGGGACCAAGTTGTCATCGCGGACGGGAGCGACCAGCAGGGCCACCAGTTTGGTGGCGATCGCTCGCTCGATGGCGGCCGTGATCTGCGCCGCCTGTCGCCCGGCATCGTCCTGCGCCGACTCCACCACGACATCGAAGCCCGCGCGCTTACCCTCGCGAAGGGCCTCTTCCTTGAGCTGCTGTTGGTAATCGTTGTCGGTGGTGCGGAGGAACAAAGTGATACTGCCGGCCATGACTACGATTGTCGCACAAGTCGGGGGCGCTTGCGGCGACAACGATGCGTCCGCCCGCCCCACGACGCACCGATCGGGCGGGCTGTGCCGTTCTCCTGGTCAGAAGCGCCCGCGCGCACTCAAGCTCAACCCGCCGGGGATCCAGCCCAGACCAACCGAGGTGTCGCCCTCGCTGCTGGGGCCGCTGGTCCAGATGCGATAGAGGAGTACCGCTTCCACGGCGGCGGCCGCGCCAGCAACCCCGAACATCGCGTACGACGTGTACGCAGCGGTCTTGGCGCTGTTGCAAGCGGAACGGGCCTCCGCGATGAGGTTCTGCGCGCCTTTGCTGTTGCACGTGTCCATGTCGTTGCGGGCGACGATGTTCGTGACAATCGCGGTCGCCAAGGCCGCGACGCCTCCACCTCCAACAACCCATGCGGCGACGTGGCTCGAGCCACCAGCCTCGTTGCTCGGTTCGGTCGCCTGCGGCGGCGGCTCGGGAACGATGGGCTTGACTAGCTTCTCCTCGGGTGGTGCAACGGGCGGCGTCTCTACGGCCGGGGGAGGTTCCGTGCCTTCATCCGCCGGCGCCACGGGGACATTCGGCTTCTCCGCGACGGGGGGAGCTTCGGTGGTCGGTGACTCTTCCCCACCGCTGATCTCCTTGACTTCCTTGATCTTCGCTTGCAGGTCCCCGATCTTGGCCGTCACCTCTTCTTTGTCCGGAGCGTCGGGCTTCAAGGTCAGATAGGCCTGGTACGACTTCAGGGCCAGTTCGACGTCGCCGGAGTGCTCGGCGACGCGTGCGAGGTTGAGCGCGGTGAACGGGTGAGCCGCCATCCTCATGGAACAGGTATAGGCACGCACGGCATCGACGTCCTTGCCTGCTTTCTCGGCCGCCTCGGCCCGTGCGAACCATTCCCGGGCCAGGCTCCGCCGCTCCTTGGTCTGATCGGGCGGGCTGGCTGGGCACTCGGCCGCAAGCGCGGCCGAGGCGCCGAGCGCGCTGAGTCCACACGCCAGCAGGGGAAGTGAGAACGCCAGGAAAGAGGACACGCGAGCTTGCTTCATGGCTTTGACCGAAACTGAAAATGGGCCGGCCGGTACGGGCAGCCATTATATATGCCCGAATCCTGGCGGGGCGCCCAAATCCTGCAATTCGGGTTTGGGAAAGCCAAGCCCTCGCGAGGACCGGCCAATTCTTGGGTCGGGCAGGAACTTGCAGTAGGCTGCCTGCCATGAGACTCCCGATCGGAGTGTTTCTTGCGGGGCTTTGCTTCTCGCCATGTCTTCTTGCCGGGTCGCTCGAGAACCCGTTTGCCGCGCGGCCGATTCAGGTGCGGCGGCAAGACCTGAATCGCACGCTGGTGCTCCCCGCCACGGTCAAGCCCCTGTGGCGGACCGATGTAACGGCCCCTGCGGACGGCTGGGTCCGAACCGTGTCCGCGGACATAGGCAACCGAGTTCATCGCGAGGGCACGCTCGCGACGCTGGCGGCGGCTGGCAAACCGGGCGCTCGCCCGGCTCAGCCGATCAAGGTCGGCGCTCCTTTCGAGGGGCTGGTCATTGCCCGCATGGCTTCCATCGGGGCTTTCGTGCGGCAAGGTGAGGTTCTCTTCACCTGCCTGGACGACGACAAGATGCGGGTCAAAGGGTTCGTGCCGGAGAAGGACAGCGTGCTCTTGCGAGAGGGCGCGAAGGTATTGCTGCAGGTGGAGCCGCTTCCCGGCGTCCTCTTTGAGGGACAGTTGACGTCGATCGTCTCCTGGATCGATCCAGCGACGCACATGCGTGAAGTGGAGAGCATCCTCCCCAACCCGGACCGCCAATTGGTCGCCGGAATGGCCGGCCAACTGAAGATCGTAGTCGACCTCCGCCACAATGTGCTGGTGGTGCCTCGCGAGGCCTTGATGGTTCAGAAGAACGACACATACGTGTTCGCCGTGCGCGATGGCCGGGCTCGGCGCGTGAAGATCGCGGTGGGCGCCGAAGACAAGACCGGGGTTGAAGCGCTCGAAGGGCTGGCAGAGGGGGAGTGGATCCTGGTGAACCCTGCCGGGGTGAAGGAAGGCACGCTCATTGGGCCACACTGAGCCACAAGCGACGTCCGCGTTGCGTGCGCAATCTATCGGAGGGCAGTTTCAACGAGGGCGAGCGTAGGTCAATCGAGATTCCGCTTGCTCCGTTCCTGGTTCTGGCATATTCATTTTCGCGTTGGCACGCTGAGGCAGTTGGAGCGGCGGCGTGCGCAGATGTTGTTTCGTTCTACGTACCCTGGACCGAGAGACAACTGAAGCAAGCAGCACGAGTTTGGTGCTGCTGAAGAGATGACCACATTCCCGCTGTCGTCAAAGCAGAGCCGATCGACAACGATCCGCACCTGCTTGACTGAACGGCCCGCGTTTCTCCCGGAGGCTCGAACCAGAGAGGATTCAAATGCCGGAAACCAGTTCGCTTCCCAGTGTCAGTCCAGAACCGATGTCCGACGGAGAGTGGGACAAGCTTTTGCTTCGCATCGAGCAGAAGAATGTCATCCCGGTTATCGGAAGCGGCTTGTCTGTCATGCAGCTCGGACAACCACCCATCGAAACCGAGCTTGACACTTACCTGGCCCACACCCTGGCGCGCCAGCATGGGCTTGCCGATCCCCTACCTGACACACTCAACGATCTGGCCTGCCGCTGCCTGCAAAGAGGTCGGTGTGTCATCGACGACCTCTATGTCGAGATCTTCCAGGCCTTGCCAAACCCGCAGGTCTTGCCCTTGCCCTTGCTGAAGCTGGCCGAGATTCGTGGGTTCTCCCTGTTTGTCAGCACCACATTCGACCCGTACATGGCGATGGCGCTGAATGAGGTGCGATTTGGGCGACGTTCGAGCGAGAGCACCAGAGTGCTCGCCTATGAGGGGAACTCCAGCGTTGATATCCCTCCCAGGCTCGCCGAGATCGATCACCCGGTGCTCTACCATCTGTTCGGAGAGGCACAGGCGAGCGCGGGATTCGCTGTGACCGACGAGGACGTGCTGGAGTTCATGCACACCCTTCAGTCGACCGAGCGCCAGCCGAAGAATCTTCTCGATGCTCTTCACAGTGGACGGCTTCTGATTCTCGGCTGCCACTTCTCCGGCTGGCTGGCACGCTTTTTCTTGCGCCTCAGCTCGAAGGATCGGCTTTCGCAAGTGAGCCGCGCTGACTACCTGCTCGAGAAGGGTGCGCCTGACTACGGCGACCAGGTCCTCTTCTTCGAGCACTTCGGGGGTGCCAAGGTGCTGCGCGGCTCGGCCACGGAGTTCGTGAACGAGCTGCACCGGCGGTGGAAGTTGCGCCATCCCGATCTCCCGCCGGGCCCCCGCCTGCCGGCCCAGACACCGGTCGCGGAGGTCAGCGACGTGTTCTTGAGCTATGCCAGCGAGGACGTCGCCATCGCCGCACAACTGAGAGAGCGACTGGCGAAGGAGGACATCAGCGTGTGGTTGGATAAAGAGAACCTCCGGGGAGGTGACAAGTGGGAGCTGAAGATTGCGGATGCCCTCAAGCAGTGCACTCTCTTCGTTCCCCTGATCTCGGCCAATGCGAAGATTGGTCGTTTTCGTTTCGTCCGCACCGAGTGGGACGTCGCACTCAGCCGCGAGAAAGGCATGTTAAGGGACACCAAGTACATCGTGCCGGTGGTCGCGGACGACACCAGCAACCAGGACCCATCTTTGCCAGAGGGGCTCCGCGCCAGCCAGTGGTACCGACGGCAAGACGAAACCGACATGGCGCGTTTTGTTGCTGACCTCAAGCAGGTCGTCAAGAAAGCGAGTCCCCGATGAAGAGCCGACTGGATCGCGAGAATCCCTGGCCAGGGCTCGACTCATTTCGTTCCATCGACGCTGAGTTCTTTCGAGGGCGAGACCGCGACCGGGATGATTTGCTGCAAGAGATTCGACGCGCGCGACTGGTGACCTTGTACGGAGCGTCCGGGCTGGGAAAGACCTCACTGGTCCACGCCGGGCTGTCACCCCTGCTGGCCGGCGAGGGCCTCTTCCTGGTGCCGATTCGCCTCGCCTACAAGCCGGAGTCGCCAACCATTGCACGTCAGATCCTCGACGATCTGGGTGCAAGCCGCCCGGACCCGGTGCGCATGGCCGACCCGCGGGCCGACGAAACCGTCTGGGAGTATCTGCATCGCCGCGATCCGGCCGTCGAAGGACTCGAGCCGCTGCTCTTCTTCGACCAGTTCGAGGAACTCTTCACCATCGGGGCAGGCTCGGCGCGCGCGATCGAGGCCCGGGACGAACTGAAGGCCTTGATTGAAGGAGCGCCGCCTCCGAGGGTTCGCCTGCGGCTCGACGCGCAGCCGGACATGGCGCGTTCGTTCTCTTTTCAGCACCATCCCTACCGGGTGCTTCTCGGCATTCGCGAGGACTTCGTGTCCAAGCTCGAATCGCTCAGTCCCGAGATCCCCTCCATCATTCACCACCGGGTTGGCCTCTTGCCGCTAAACGGAGAGACCGCTTTGGAGGTGGTGATGCAGCCGCCGCGTGCGACTGCCAGCCCAGCCAGCGATGCTCCCCCGGCGCGTCCAGCCCTGGTCGAACGGCCGGTGGCCGAGTTGATCGTCCGAACCGTCGCATCAGCCAAGGAACCGGACGCAACCCCGCTCGCGGATCTCGAGGTGGAGCCGGCGCTTCTCAGCCTGTTCTGCTCCGAACTCAACCGTATGCGGCAGGGGCGCAAGCAGGCGCGATCGAGCGATGCCGCCCGACGCACGACACAAGGTCCGGTTGCCGGCGGCCCACCCGAAGGAGAGACGTCGGGCGACGACGCCCTGCAAATCACCGCGGACATGGTCGCTGGTAGCCGCACGGAGATCATCAGCGGATTCTACGAGCGCGCCCTGGCTGACGTGGCGCCCACCGTGCGCGCGTTCATCGAGGACAAACTGGTGACCGAGATGGGGTACCGCACGAGCGCCGTCCAGAAGGAGGCGCTTGCGATTCCCGGGTTCACCCAGGCGGTTCTCGACGACCTGGTCAACCGGCGATTGCTCCGGGTGTTCGAGCGTGCGCGCGTGTTGTGGGTCGAGATCACCCACGACGTTCTGACCGGCGTCGTAGCGACCAGCCGGGATGCCCGCCGGGAGAGCGAACGAAAGGCGCACAGGGCCGCCGAGGAAAAGCGACTGGAGGAAAAGCGGCATCAAGATCAGACCAGGGCGGCCCGACGGCGCAGGTGGGTTCTTGGCGCGGTTCTTCTTGGCGTCTTCTTCTGCTATGCGGCCGGCGTCGAATGGCAAGCCGCGAGCCGCGCTCGGCGCGCAGCTCGCGAGCAGGCGTTGCAGCTCAGCTTGGCTACCCGACACCATCGCGAGGCTTTGGCCCAGCTCGCGCTCAAAGTGCGCGAAGAATCGGGTGCCACGGCCGCACGATTGCTGATGTCCGACATCCTGCGCCGCCAGAACTGGCCGCTGCCCTTTGTCCCCATGTTCCCGGAAGGGCCCTTTACCTCGGTCACCTGCGCTCCCGAGGCATCCCGTTGTGCGGCGGCCTACCGCGATGGCCGTGTGCTGGTCCGAGGCGACCTGTCTCTCAGACTTGACGCCAAACACGATGGCTATGCCCAGCTCCGTTTCAGTCGGGACGGGACTCAGCTGCTATTCATTCCGGAAGACAAAGGCACCGGAATTCGTTGGAAACTCCCCAGCCCCGAGCCGTTGCCATTTGCTTCGGAGGCCTGGGACTCTATAAGTGTGAGTGAGGAACCACTGTCCGTGATCTTGTCGAGTGGCAATACAATCGTGCTGCACGTGCTCGACACGGGGAAGCGACTCAATTGGGCGGCCTACTCGGGCCCCTCGATTGTTACAATCAGCCGCGACGGCCGTTGGGCGGCCTATCGCGATTCGGTGACGACGGTGGCCCTCATCGACGTTCAGACCGGGAGCAAGCGAATCCTCGCCCGGCAGGCCTCTGCCACGATCACGCAGATCGAGCTCGCTCCTCACGGCGATCGGCTGGCTGTCGGGATGACTGACGGAAGGGTGGCACTTTGGCAGATCACGGACGCGAGCCTGGTGGATGAGATTCAAGAGATTCAAGTACCACAAGCCATTGACGGCCTGGCCTTCCAACCCAATGGTGACCGCCTGGCTGCCAGTCTGGTTGGCGGAGGTCTGTGGCTCTGGAGCAAGCCGTGGGACAAGCCGTCCATGTTGGCGGATTGGGGTGCTGCGGCGATAAACCTGGCTTTCAGTCCGAACGGAAACTGGTTTGTCGCCAGCAGGCGGGACGGCACGGTCGGCGTCTGGGATACGGCCTCTGGAACTCCGCTCGCAGCAGATATCCAGCACCAGACGCTCGCCTTTGCGACACCGATCGACGAAGCACGTCTCCTGACCGCCTCCCTCGACGGCGACAGTGCTGCATGGAGCCTCCCACGACGAACGACGGAAGCCAGCATTAACCTGGAAAAATACGTTGGGTCGGCCTGGTTTGTCGGCGAAAACGACATTCACGCTGACGCTGCAGGGGTATCGGCGGATTGGACTGGGGGGAGCGTTCACAAGACGCCCACCCTCACACAGACAATCTTCTCCCGGGATCGAAGATTTCGGGCCTCGCTTTTCACCAATTCAGTGCATCTCGAGACGATCGGGGGTGAAGACAAGATCATCGCCGGTAGCAGCAGTACCTGCTCTGCATTCAGCCGCGATGGCACGCGCTTTCTGACTGTGATCGACGGCACCGCTCGGCTCTGGGACAGCGCTGCCAAGACAGCCATCGGTGGCCCTGTGGAAGGGGTCACGTCGGCGTGGTTGAACCACGACGGAAAGCTTCTGGTGACGAAAGGCTCGAGCCCCGGTCTCGCAATTCGTTCGGTCGCGCAAAATGGGTCTTTCTCCGCACCGGAGATTCTTGGGGGATACGTGTACTCCTCGGTTGCGTTCGATCAGAAGGCCGAACGCCTGTTGCTCGCATCCGAGAACCGGGCAAGGGTCTGGAGTCGCAGGGAGAAGGGTTTCTTGGGACGGCCGATAGTGCACAACGGTTCAATCAGCTACGCCGATTTCAGTGCGGATGGCGCGTGGGTGGTAACAACGGCAGCGGACAAGACTGCCCGCATCTGGGAGGCCGCAACTGGCGAGCCCGTGAGCGACTGGCTTCTCCACGATGCCTCGGTGACTTCTGCGGACTTTTCTCCCTCCGGCCATCGCCTGCTGACTGCAACCGCCGGGGGGCGTCTTCAAATATGGCAGGTGCTTTCAGGGGCTGCGGCCACGCCGGAGCAGAACGATCGCCTGGCGCGCTTGGCGGAGATCGTAGGCGGACTCCGAATCGACTTGAAGTCAAAAGAGCTGGTACCCACAGATCGTCGCTACCAGGCGCTCAGTGAGTTGCGAACCGAGATCGGGGACGGCCTCCGGTGCGATTCCACGAATTTCCAGGCGCAAAAGGACTGCACGCCCGCAATCGACGATCTGATCCAGGGCATCCTGGCGAAGCGATAGCGCCACCCGCACTGCGAAGGCCAGCCCAAGGCCCGCCCTTCAAGAGATCGTGTTCTCCAGACGCTGGACGACGAGCAAGGTCCGGTCGTCGTTGGGCTTGAGGCGGTTGGCCCGATCCACCGCTTGGAAGATGTCGGCGCGAAGCGCGGCCGCGTTGCTGTGACGGCACGACTGCGCGAGGGCGACCAATTGCCGATCCGCCTCGTCCGCATCGGGCCAGGAGTCACTGATGCCATCCGAGAACGCAAGCAGGCAGGCGCCCGGTTCCAACACCACCGTGCCCTGCTGGTATTTCGTCTCGGCAAAGGCACCCAGGATGGTGCCACCCACGTCCAGGCTTTGCCACTGCCCATCGGGCTGGATGAGCAAGGGCCGATTCTGGCCGGCGTTGACGTAGGTCAGACAGCCGCTGGAGAGGTCCAGCCGTCCCACGAAGAAGGTCGCGTACTTGTCGGGCGGTACCGTCTTGTGAAAGGCCTGGTTGATACGGGCGGTGGCATCGGGCAGCGAGCCGTCGCGCCAGTGGGCGCGCACGGCGGCCTGCAGAGCCACCATCAGCATGGCCGCGCCCATGCCCTTGCCCGACACGTCCGCCAGAGCCATGTGCAGATGCTGACCGTCGTGTTCGAAATCGAAGTAGTCGCCACCCACCATGAGGCAGGGCTCGGTGGTTCCATCCACGCCGTACCCTGCGATCTCGGGAGCCCTGCGCGGCAGCAGGTGGCACTGGATCTGGGCCGCCAGGTGCATGTCCTCTTCCAGTCGCTGTCGGTGCAGGTTCTCCTCCAGCAGCCGCGCGCTCTCGATCTTGGTGGCGGTGACATTGGCCAGAACGGTCAGGATCTGTAGATCGCGATAGGTCAACGGCGGCTGGTCGCTTTGCGTGTCGAGGTAGACCAGCCCCAGCACACGGCCATGGCCGTCCTTGTTCGAACTCGACCACAGCGGCGCGCACATGACGGAACGGATCGGGTCGGTGCGCAGGCTCGCCCGATCGCTCAGCCCGGGATCCTCGAACACGTCGGGCAAGAGGAACGCGACTCGATCGTCGAGCGCCCGCTGGGTGATGCCCTGGCTGACCTTCACGATGTCAGGGCCAAAGCGCGTGCGGGTGGCCTTCAGGGTGGGCACGGGGGGCTGCGCTTCAAGCAGCATGATGGCCGCGCGTTCGGCCGGGATGGCGTCGAGAATGGCGTCGAGGATCTTGTCGAAGAGATCGGGCAGGGGATGGTGGACGACCAGGGAATTCGTGGCCTGGCACAGGACGCCCAGGACGCGGTCCTCACCGATCAGATCGGTGACGTCGATGGCCTCCTTGGTGCGCAGGGTCATCTCTGGCACCACCTCGCGCTTCACCACCCCGTCGGCTGGCCCCTCACCGGCGCCGTCAGGCAGCGCCGTCTCGTGGAATACAAGAGAGATCCCGCCGACGGTGATCGTGTCACCCTCTTGCAGAACGTGCTCGCCGTGGACGCGGACATCGTTCACGAAGGTGCCGTTCGCGCTGTCCAGGTCCAGCACAGTGCAGGCGCCATCACGCTGGTGGAATTCGGCATGGTGGCGCGACAGCAGCGAGTCGGGAAAGAAGATGTCGTTGTCCTCGGCGCGGCCCACCGTGGTGCGCAGCCGCAAGCGTATGCGTCTGTACGTGCGTCCCTGGACATCGCGCACGGTGACTTCGGGAATGGTGTGTCTGGACGCTTCCATGTGACTCGCTGGTGCCGTGTCCGTCGCGCTCCAATCGGGATGTTCAGAATTGTTCCGGGCGGACGCGGCATTCCGAACCACGTTCCGACCCGCTGCTCCTGTATGCCGGATGAATGCATACTGCCGAAGCCCGCCGGACGCAACAAGGCCGGCAGTCGGAAGGGTATTTCGCCTCATGCCGCCGGGGCCAGGAAAACCACTGACGGACAGTCCCCGACAGCGAACTGGGCCTGCGCGGCCCGGATGAGAGATGGCGAAGGACGGGGCTTCTACTTGAGATTGGGCACCTTGTCGCGCGTGATGGTGTAGGTGCTGGCATAGGCGGTCTGCAGGACGGCCAGCCGTGATTGCTCGTAGCCCGCCCAGATATTCCAAAGCACCCATGGGGACGAAGTGGGGAACCAACTATCAGGAGTCACACTGTCGGACTCGTGAAGAGCGAGGGGAATGGTGGGTCCAGCAACACCGCGGAATTTGGTGTAATTCGCAGCCGTGCCGGTGTAGTCCGGACCGGTGACGTCGACGGTGTCCTTGCCTGGGTAGTAGGGCGCGGCCGAGGCGGTGACGCCGTTCTGGCTGCTGAAGGGCATGAGCCAGATGATGTTGGTGGCGCCCTTGGTGGCGGTCAGATAGTTGAACGCGTACTTCCACAGCGCCCCTGCCGATCGAAACGGCGTCCGATTCCACCGAGGAAGTATTCAGGAACCTGGCCGCCTATTCCGGCCGCCACCTGAAGAACCCTCTCGCGCTAGCGCCCGCGGCGGTCAGCCGCTTGACCACCTGCCGGTGCCCTGCCGAGTTGGCGAATCGGAGCGCCGTATTGCCGTTCCTATCCCTCGAATTGAGGTCAGCGCCTTTTGCTATCAGCAGCTCTACCAGTTCGAGGTGCCCTCTTGCGCTGGCCGCCATGAGTGGCGTCAAACCTTGAAGGCTTGCGCTATTGACGACCGCGCCTAGTGCGATCAGCAGCCTTGCGGCGCCCAAGTGCCCCTCCCCACACGCTGGCATGAGAGCGGTCATGCCGGAGTCGTTCTTGGCGTGAATGTCCACGCGGTGGCTGGCCAGAAGTTTCACCAGCTCCAAGTGGCCATGCTCGCAGGCAACCATGAGAGCGGTAAAGCCATTGGCCTTCTTGGCGTTGACGTCGGCGCCGGCCTTGACGAGTAGCTCTGCGGGAGCGAGATGGCCTTGCCTGCAGGCGAGCATGAGCGCGGTAGTCTGATCGTCGGTGCTTTTGGCGTTGACGTCGGCGCCGGCCTTGACGAGTAGCTCTGCGGGCGCAAGGTGGCCTGGCTCGCAGGCAAGCATGAGCGCGGTAACTCCCCGGTTGTCTCTCGCGTTGACGTCGGCACCGCTGCGGACCAGGAACTCTGCCACGGTCGCATGACCTTCTTGGCAGGCCCACATGAACGCCGTGAAGCCGTCCTTCATCCCGACGTTGACTTTGGCCCCGGCCTTGACGAGCGACTCAGCCAAGCCGAGATGGCCAAACTTGCAGGCCCACATGAGCGCCGTGCATCCCTCGTTGTCTCCGGCGCTGATATCAGCACCGGCCTTGACGAGCAGCTCTGCGGGCACAAGGTGGCCTGGTTCGCAGGCCAGAATCAGCGCCGTAAGGCCCCGGTTGTCCCTGGCGTTGACGTCTGCGCCGTTGCCAATCAAGAACTCCGTCACGTTTGCGTGATTTTGTTGGCAGGCCCACATGAGCGCCGTGTAGCCGTCGTTCATCCCGACGTTGATTTTGGCGCCGGCCTTGACGAGCAACTCTGCGAGTCCGAGATGGTCGAACTTGCAGGCCCACATGAGCGCCGTGCAGCCATCGGAGTCCCCGGCGTTGACGTCAGCGCCGGCTTTGACCAAGAGTTCCGCGGGGCCAACGTGGCCTTGGTCGCAGGCCAGCATAAGCGCAGTGAGGCCCCGGTTGTCCTTCGCGTCTGCGCCGTTCAACGAAGTTTGACCGTCCATCTTGGCGTTGATATCCGCGCCATGCTTGAGGAAGAGTTCGACCAAGTCAGGGTGGCCTTCTTGGCTCGCTACCATGAGCGGTGTGGCCCCGTTGTCATTCCTGATGTTGACATCGGCCTTCTTACGGATGAGCTCCTCAGCCATCGGGAGGGAGTTGTTCTCGGCTGCCAAGAACAGACGCACCGACAAGCCTCCGGGTTGGTAGGGTATCCCCAACCAGTCGTTGGCAAGCTGACCCGAGAGATCGCGGATCCGCCACAGGGTCGAACTCCTCATCTTCTTGGTCTGCTTCCACCGGCTCCGCCAGATGGAGAAGAATACCCAGGCGGTGATGCCCAAGAGCAGGAGTCCCAGGATGTTCTCGATTTGCGGTGTCATGATGGCGAGAATATACGCAGACTTGCCGGATGTAACAGCCAGCCGACTTCGCCATAGACAGGGGTATGCTGCGGCCGACTCCGATACAGCCGAAAGGCGGTTGTGTCCGAGCGCCGCCCCCATTATCCTCGCTGCGGGCTCGGCCGCGACCGGTCGGGGTTTCCAACGCGAGGGCATCGATGAGTTATCAGGACACGTCCGGGGCGGCTGGCGTCAGGCCAGCCTCCGAAGCCGAGCGACTGGCGAAGCTTGAGCCGCTCGTCAGGCGGGAGGTGAACGCCGCCCGCCGCCGCTACCCTTGGGCCGCTGCGGACGATCTTCACCAGTGGGGTGCAATCGGGCTGCTGAAAGCCTTGCGCAGTTCCACCCGCGATCCCGACCTGCCGCTCGAGCCCTTTGCGGTGAAGGCCATCCGCAACGAGATCCACAACTGTCCAGAGATCAGGCGCGGGGTCGACCGGGCGTTGCTGGCGCGGGTCAGCCAGGCCCACGACAGCCTGATGGCGGCGGACGTGCGGCGCCCGACACCCGATCGGATCGTGGCAGAATCCAAGCGGCTGGACGCCCAGCGGAGCGCGCGCTCGGGGCGCCCCGCGCACCCGGCCCTGACGCCGGAACAGGTCGAGCAGGCCCTGCAGATGCTGGCCGTGGCTAGTCCCGAGTCGATCGACGCACGCATGGAA
>Ga0265330_10001296_pt1 | contig 14634 bp, 8 predicted proteins | sample 41919metaG_FD_202083 | JGI IMG/M metagenome (GOLD analysis project Ga0265330, IMG submission 202083) | Rhizosphere microbial communities from Carex aquatilis grown in University of Washington, Seatle, WA, United States - 4-19-19 metaG | ecosystem: Host-associated > Plants > Roots > Rhizosphere >... | reverse complement strand
AGATGGAATTCACCGATGGCAGCAAGGATGCTGTGGTCAGCGACACCTCTTGGACAACGGCGGCCGGTCCGATCACGTTCAGCAACATTTTCGGCGGCGAAGATTTCGACGCCCGGCAAGAGCCGGCGGGCTGGGACCAGCCCGGGTTCACTGCCACATCATGGAAGGCGGCCACGGTGGCCACCGGAACCGCCCTTGCCTTGATCGCCCGATCCGCGCCGCCCGTGAAAGTGATGCAGGAGTTCCCGTCGACGAAAACCACCCAGCCGCAATCGGGTGTTTTCGTCTACGACCTGGGTCAGAACTTCGCCGGCTGGCCCGAGCTGACCGTGCAAGGGACCGCCGGCGCGACGGTCAAACTGACCCCGGGCGAATTGTTAAGCGGAGGAAACGTCAGTCAGGCGAGCTCGGGCGGCCCGGTTTGGTTTTCCTACACCTTGAAGGGAAGCGGCACTGAGGTGTGGCACCCGCGCTTTTCCTACACCGGCTTTCGCTACGTCCAGGTCGAGGGCGCGGTCCCTGCCGCTCAGGCCGCCAGCTTCCCGGGCAAACCCCAGATCGCGAGCCTCACCGGCAAGTTCATCTACGCCTCGGCGGAGAATGTCGGCAAGTTCAGCTCATCGGATCAGGATCTGAACAAGATCCACGCCCTCATCCTGGCAGCGTTGCGCAGCAACCTGCAGAACATCATCACGGACTGTCCGCACCGGGAGAAACTCGGGTGGCTCGAGACGTCGCACCTGCTCTTTCCGAGCATCATGTTCAACTACGACGTGGCCGCCTATTACGAGAAGTTCATTCGCGACGCCCGCGACGCCCAGACCAGCACCGGGCTGGTCCCCGATATCGCGCCCGAGTTCACCGTGTTCAGCGGCGCCTTCCGCGATTCACCGGAATGGGGCAGCGCCTTTGTCATCAATCCCTGGTACGTCTACCAGATGTACGGCGACCGGGGCCCGCTCGACGAGCACTATGCCAACATGAAACGCTACACGAGCTACGTGGGCGGCAAGGCCAGCGGCAACATCGTTAGCTATGGCCTGGGCGACTGGTACGATGTCGGCCCAGCCGCACCTGGAAACTCGCAACTCACGACCGCTGGAGTGACAGCGACCGCGATCTACCTTCAGGATCTGCAGGTCATGCAACAGACGGCCCAGCTCCTGGGCAACCAGGCCGACGCGACACAATTCCAATCGACCCTGACCACAACCACCAATGCCTTCAATACGAAGTTCCTGACCAGTGCAGGGTCGTATGATCGGAACAGCCAGACCGCGAACGCGATGCCGTTGGCACTTGGCTTGGTGCCGGCCAATCAGCAGGCCGCGGTCCTGTCCAGCCTGGTCGGGACGGTCACCGCGGCCAAGAACCAGGTCACCGCCGGAGACATTGGCTTTGCCTATGTGATCCGCGCGCTCTCCCAGGCTGGCCGGGGCGACGTCATCTATTCCATGCTCAAGCAATCCACCGGGCCGGGCTATCTGTACCAAATCAGTCAGGGTGCCACCTCGCTGACTGAAGCCTGGAACGCCAACCCAGCCGACTCACAGAACCACGCCATGCTCGGCCATGCCGAGGAATGGCTCTACAATGGCCTGGGCGGCATCAATCCCGATCCGAGCGGCCCAGGTTTCAAGAAATTCTTCATTCATCCGCAGCCCCAGACCGGCCTCGCCTCGGTCGATGCCGAGTACCATTCCATCCGCGGGCCGATCGCGAGCAACTGGCAGCAGAGCGGCACTGGCTTCACCCTGACGGTCGCTGTGCCGGTGAATGCCACCGCCACCATTACCATTCCGACCAGCAACCCGGCCGCCGTTACCGAAAGCGGCGCCCCTGCTGCAACCGCCCCGGGCGTGACTTCAAGCACCGCGCAGGCCAGCACGCTGGTGCTGGTGGTCGGCTCTGGCCAGTACGTCTTTACTGCGCCGCATTAGGAGTACAGTCCATCTACGATCCCGCTGACGTACTTTTCAATGTTCGTGTATCCGGTCTTGTCAAAGTCACCGGTGGCATCGGAGGGGTCATTCGGATTCAGGCCGTACTTGGCTCCCCAGGCATCTGGCGTGCCGTCCTTGTCGGTGTCGACCGGCGCGGTCCCGCCGGCCAACGTTCCATAGCCGCTGTTGCTGAGGCCCGTAGTGTTTTGGTCCGTCCACAACCTGCTCTCTAGAACACCACGACCATGTTCATACAAGCTGCGCTGCAATCGTATCCAGGTTTGCCGTTGTTTTCGCCCTGATCGCACTGCTCGTCGGGTTTCTGAACCTCGCCATCGCCACAATGCGGACCCAATTGGCAGGTGGTCAAGCAGCCCCCGTAGGCGGCGTTTCCGGGCGGTGTGTTCGCCGCACCGTAGTCGCAGATCTCGCCGCAGTCCTTCTGCACGACTCCGTCCCCACAGTAGGACGCCTTCTGACAGTCGGGGGTGCACCCGCCGCAGGCGCCGTCGTTCTTGCCATCGTCACAGGTTTCGCCGCGATCTGCCTGAATCACCCCGTCGCCGCAGAACCCAGGTCGCTGACAAGTGGTGGTGCACGCAGTGCCAGACTCGTCGCTGTTGCTCTTGCCGTTGTCGCATTCCTCGCCCTGATCCGTCTGAACGACCCCGTCGCCGCAGCGCGGTCCCAGCAGGCAGCCCTTACCGCAGAAGCCATACCCGCCGGCGTTCAACCCGTCGTCGCACTGCTCGCCGCAGGCTGCATCGGTCTTGCCGTCGCCGCAGTAGGGATTGAGCTGGCAAATCGAACTGCAGCCACCGCATTGCTTGTCTTGGTTGCTCTTGCCGTTGTCGCATTCCTCGCCGGTCTGGACGATACCGTCGCCACAACTTGGTGGGAGCTTGCACCCGGGGCCGCACCCACTTACGTTGTAGCCAACCGTGGTATTGCGTCCGTCGTCGCATTGCTCGAGCCCATCGACCACGCCATCGCCGCAGAATGGTCCCCATTTGCACTGGGTTGTGCAGCCGCCGTAGGCCGTGTCACTGTTGTTGGCGCCTTCGTCACATTCCTCAGAGGAAGTAACGACGCCGTTGCCACAAGTGGGCGTACATGTGCCCCTGCCGGCGAGAAAGTTCGCGAGCGTCAGCATGTAGTTCGAGCCGCAACACCAGCGCTCGGCCTGAAACACCACCACTTCGTACACGCCGCCGATCTTGAGCTTGAAGTCGACGGTGGCCCACGACCAAGGCGGCTCCCCATAACCGACTTGACCGGTTCCATTGGCGGCATCAAGAACCAAGGTTCCCGCGGCACGATTGTGGACGCCCCCCAGATCGACCCCGAGCGTCCCGTTGATAAACACCCACACGTCGTCATCGCCAGTGAACTTGAGATTCTCGCCACCTTGGTATTGGAACCAATACCTAAGTTCACTAGTGAATCCGAAGTTGTGACTGGCCCACTCGTCACCAAATCCGGCGCTGTCGTAGGCGGTGCAGATGCGGCCCGGAAATCCGCCATCGGTGTAGGTGGAGGGCTTGCCCGTGTTGGGGTCGATCTTGGGCGTGGTATCGAGGGGAAAGAACCCGCACCGATCGTACCAAGGTTGGTCGGTGTCGCTGTTCATAGCGAAGGTGGTATTGGTGGTTGCGTTTTGTAACAGGGTCAACGTGTAGTAAAGTGTCTGATTGACCCCAGGTACGTCGCGGTACCATTGATCGAACCCAGTCTTGCCCGAGGTCATGGGGATCGGTGCAGCGTCGGTTCCCGCGTAGACGGGCTTGCGATTTGCGTCGAGTTGCGACTGAACGATGCCCGTCTGTCCGTTGCAACAATAGCGATCGAAGTCCGGATGCGCGGTAGCGCCACTTTCCGAAAAATCCCTAACCACAATTGGGATGGTGAGGCTGGTCGGCGGGTCGTCGTAGGCTGATACGCAGGTGAAGCCAGCTTCCTGCTTGCAATCATGGGAACAGCCGTCGCCGTCTAGGGTATTGCCATCGTCGCATTCTTCGGAGCCACCGCGCAGCAGGATGCCATCCCCACACACCGATTTGCACGCACCGACGGAACTGGTCGGCTTTCCCTGAACATCAAAGGTGCCGCAAAGTGGGTCGGCCTGGCAGGTAGGCGAACAGCCGTCAAAGGGGAGGGTATTGCCGTCATCGCAGCCTTCACCGGCCTCCAGCTTGCCGTTGCCGCAGACGGCATGGGTGCAGGTGGAGGGGGTGCCCGAACAGCCCCACCCGGGTTCCACCTTGCAGGTAGGCGAACAGCCATCGCCGCTGGCCGCGTTGCCGTCGTCACACTGTTCGCCGGCGACAATGCGAGAGTCGCCACACAACGGAACACAGGGCTTGCCAGACGCCCGGCACTGCCAGCCCGGTTCCACGGCGCACGTCGAACTGCAACCATCTCCACTCGTGGTATTACCGTCGTCGCAAGTTTCGGCTTTCTCGAGTACTCCATTGCCGCAGCGAGCGTTGTCCTTGCACGAGCCCCCGGTTGCCGGACAGTTACAGGAACTCGCGGTGAGTTTGCAGCCTTCGCAGCACGATGTTCCCGACGGGGTGCTGCCCTCGTCGCACTGCTCGCCCGCAGTGACAAGACCGTCGCCGCACACCGGTACCTGATTGCAGGTGTGCCCCTTGCACGTCCACCCCGGCTGAAGCACGCAATTGGCGTCGCAACCCACACCGGTACCATTGGCAGTTCCGAGGTCGCATTGTTCGCCCGCCTGCAATCGTCCGTCCCCGCAGGTCACCAGCCGTTGACAGGGCTGCCCTGCTGTGGGGCAGTACCAACCGGGCTCGACACTGCACTTGCTGGAGCAGCCATCGTCATTGTCAGTATTGGCGTCGTCACAGGCCTCGCCTGGCTCGCGGGTCCCGTTGCCGCAGCGGACAGTGGAAACGCAAGGCTGCCCCGGTGTCGGGCACTCGAAATTGGGCTCCAGCTTGCAAATTCCGGAACATCCGTCACCACCGACTCGGTTGCCGTCATCGCAAGTTTCGCCGCGATCCTCCTGCACCACTCCGTCACCACAGTAGGGTCCGGCGTCCACGACCGCATAGCACCTGCCACCGTCTGCGGTACAGGTCTTGCCGTTGGATACCGCCGCGTCGCCTTGCTGGATGTGGCCCGCGTCGAGGGGGACCAGGGGGCCCATCGGCGAGCCGCCGGCATTGTTGCCAGCAGCACCCGCAACCATGCCACCGCCGCCAGAGCCGTTCGGGACACTGACAGTTGACTGCGAGCAAGCCGACAAGCATGCTACGCATACGCCCATCACGAGCGACGCTGCCGGTCTGCGCGAGCGCTGGCACTCACCGAACAGGAACCTCAAGGCCTCGCGTCTGACACTGACTACCCTTCGCAAGGAAGAACTCGGGTGCATGAGAACTCCTGTTGGTGACAGCGTACCTCGCCGCCAGAAACAGAGTCTATTGGAGACAGGCCAAAGATTCGGGAGACAGCGCGGCGATCGGGGTGTGTGTCGATGTGTGTCGACGTCCTGAGGCGTTGCCGCCGTGCCGCGACCTGCCTAGTCTTTTCGCGTGCCTTTCAGCCAAGTCTTGTGCTTTCATTCGCTTTCAAGGTTTGTCGAGTTTTGTCCTTTTGGAGGAGCCATGAAGAAGCCGCTGCTGTTCGTCGCGATCTTGAGTCTGGGCATCGGTGCTTGTGCCGCCGGGGGGGATGGGACCGGCAAGGCCGACGCCGCGGCCGGAAGTACCGGTTCGGCCGGCAACACCGGCGGGATCGCGAACTCAGGCGGTTCGCGCGGCAGCGGCGGCGCGGCTAGCTCGGGGGGCATAGCAGTCACGGGCGGCTCGACTGCTTCGGGTGGGACCTCCAGCTCGGGAGGCGCCCCAGCCACGGGCGGAACCACGAACTCGGGAGGCACGACACGCACTGGTGGAACCAGCAGTTCGGGAGGCACGATAGCCACGGGCGGAACCAGCAGTTCGGGAGGCACGACAGGCACGGGTGGGACCACCGTCACGGGCGGGTCGACCAACTCGGGCGGAACCAGCGGCTCAGGAGGTACGACTGCCGCGGGCGGGACGACGAGCGCTGGCGGGTTCACGAGCAGCGGGGGGGCAACCGGGGGCAGGACAGGGACTGGTGGCTCGACGACCAGCGGGGGAACCACGGCCACCGGGGGCAGGACGGGCACAGGCGGTTCTGGCGGCAGCGGGGGAACCACAGCCGCGGGCGGCAGAACCGGCACGGGAGGTTCCACCAGCACAGGAGGATCGACCGGCAGTTCTGGCATCTGCAACTTCGCCAGCGGCCTGAACGTGGCCTGGGTCCAGTTCGCCGGCGACGTCCCCAACCCGAACCTCACCACGTTCAATACCATTTTCAAGAACACCTACACCTATGGTGGGCGAGTGATCCGGTGGTGGTTCCACACCAACGGAACCGTGACCCCTGGCTACGATTCGAGCGGCATGACCCAGAAGATTCCGCAAAGCCACATCGACGGAGTCAAGGCCATCCTCAACGCCGCGGCTACCAACAAGGTGGCCATCACCATCAGCCTTTGGTCGTTTGACATGCTGCAAGCCGATGCCACCTGCACGGGCAATGCAAGCACAACGACCACAGTCTGCAAGAACAACCACGCTCTCCTAGAGCAGGATGCAAATCGCCAAGCCTACGTCGACAACTATCTCACTCCTTTGGTCACAGCGCTGAAAGGCACACCAGGCCTGTACGCCTACGAGATTTTCAACGAGGCTGAAGGAATGATGCAGAGTGGAGCCAACGGAGCCCAGCCATGGGGATGGGCAACAGAACGAACGCCAACGACAGCCGTACAGAAGTGTGTCAACTGGTTTGCCGCTGCTATCCATGCTGCCGATCCAACGGTGCCCGTCACCACCGGCGCGCAGACATTTGACTACTGCTCCAGTGGGGTGAGCGGAAAGACCAATTACTACTCGGATAGTGCCCTTCGATCTGTGGGAGGCAAGCAGACTGGCACACTGGATTTCTACGAGGTGCACTACTATACGTCGAATGGCGCCACCGATTCCTGCTTCACGAACCCTGCATCGCACTGGGGCCTCGACAAGAAGCTCGTGATGGGCGAGTTCGCGGCCGCGGCAACCGACGGCGTCGCGCTGACCGCCTTATACACAAACATCTACAACAGCGGCTACAACGGCGCTTGGGCATGGTCGTACGATGCGGACTGGCCGTGGCCGGACATGCAGACACCAATGCAGAACCTCTACTCCGCACAGACAGCGACCGTTAACGCCTGTCCCTGATGAACGAGGGGTCCAAGAAGAAATTGGCAGTTCGGGCCCTGATCGTCGGTGGCGTTGCGGCCGTTGCCTTGGTGACGGCCGCTCGCCGGTGTGACCAGCCCAAGCCCGGCGAGTCGGCGCAGGAGAACGCGCCTGAGTCCTCCGCGCCGGTCAATCCGGCGGCCGCTGTTCCCAGGCCTCGCCCGCCTGCACTGGTGCCCGCAGCTCCGGCTGCTGCGCCTGTACCGTCGTCTGCGCCCGCTGGTCCGCTTAACGAAACTCAGCTCATGGCGCGGCTTCGCAGCATCAAGGACAGCAATTTCGCGGCGGCCATCGATCTCGCGCGCGATGGAAATCGCCGCTTCCCTGACAGCGCGGACGCGCCCGAGCGCCATTCGATTCTCATCCATGCCCTGGCCAACGCCGAGCAGCGTTCCGAGGTGCGCGGCGAAGCCGAGCAGATGGTGAACCACTACCCCGATTCCGAATGGGTGCGCGAGATCGAGCGCTTCACCGGGGCGCATCGGCATCGCAACGTTCGAGTCAATGACGCCGGCGAACTCGTGTTCTACTGAGGTTTGCCTTTTCACCTGGGCATGAGGACCGGCCGATGACATGCCCCGGGTCGCGGTCCCGGCGAGCCCGGATGCGCTTGCACAGACGCTTTGCAAAGATCGGCAAGCAGGGCAAGATTGGCGGCTGAATCTCCCTACTTGGCGAGCCTCATGACCTGGTTCGGGCCACCACGACCCCAGTAAAGAGCACCCGTGTCCTGGTAGAGTGAAGAAGACTGAGATTGACCAATTGCCAGAACCTTCTTTGTTCCACTGCAGTTGCTTGCAGTGCATCGGGACAGAGTTCCCGCACCATCCATCCAATAGATGCCGCCCGCATCCTCGGTGGCGGCCGTGAGCGACGCGGCAAGCGGGAGTGTTACGATCAGTTGAGGGGGTGATGTTCCCAGACCAAGGGGTAGTGGTACCCGTGAGAGCGTGCCCGCATCGGTATCAGAGATGAGCAAGGAGTATTGATTCGCATCTACTAGACTCATATTCTGGGTCAACGAGCCAGCCAGTTGCGCTTGCGCGGCGTTCGTCCGACTCGCGGTATAGACGCCTAGGCTGTGAAAAATGCCACCGGTGTCAGTGAAATAGCTAATCCAATAGACATTGTCCCCGTTGGAAAAGAAGGATGGGTAGGAAGTTATGCCATCCGTTGGCTGAGAATAGGTCGCATTCGGAGTATTGTCGGTTGCATACCAGCTGATAGAGAATGTCGTGGTCGAGCTCAGATCGTACTCCGAGTAGTATTGAGGGGAGGGGCTCTTGAATGAAACAATTCGCTGGGGACTCGGCAGCGGATTTTCCGTGGTGGAACAGGCGCCGATGGTGCAGCTTCCCTCGGAGCCCTGGAACCCGTAGTAGAACAGCTTATTCCCGATGACTCCGGCGAATCCGTTGGTCAGCCCCGATATCGACGACGCCGTTCCATTTAGCGCAGTCTTGCTGACACTGAACGCTGTCGAGTTCGGAGGCGAATCGTAGGTCGCGAAATAGAGAGTCTGGGAATCGACCCCAAGCACAGTCGCGGTGGCATCTAGGTTCCCGGCGACGACTGCGGGTTGACATTGTTCCTGAAGGCAAGCACCTCCCAGACAGTCGTGGCCACAGGCGCCACAGTTACTGGAGTTGGTCTGCAGATTCACGCACAGATTTGGGCAAACGGTCTGTCCCGTAGAACACGCCGTGCACTGGCCACTCACGCACGCATCACCCGAGACGCACTGGCTGTTGTCGGTGCAACTCGTGAGACACGCGGAGGCTCCGCAGATGAAAGCACCACACGGATGCGTTTGGATGGAAGAGCAGCTTCCAGCGCCGTCGCAAGTCCGCGCGTCGGTGGCGATCCCATTCGTGCAGCCCGCGGCGCCGCAATTGGTTTCGGCGCCATGGTAGGCGCAAGAAGCGCCCTGGCCGCTGCAAGTCCCGGCGCAAATACCAGAGCCGGCACAGGGGGGATGGCCCTGCGCTGGGGCGCCGGTGACGTTGCTACATTTTCCCAAACTGGTGGCAAGGGCACAGGACTGACATGCACCCGTGCAGGGTGAGTCGCAACACACTCTATCGACGCAATTGCCTAAGGCACAGTCCGAAGATGTCGCGCACGTGGCGCCGAGCGGCGATCCCGCTGGTCGAGTATCCGCCACCGACGCAGAATCGATACCGGCGTCCACGGCGCCCGGCACGTCCTTGTTGCCGATGGGCAGATCGTCGGGAAGATCGTTTGGAAGATCGTTTAGAAGGTCAGGCGCTGGCTTGGCCACATCGGGCCCCGCGACATCGAGTCCGGCCGGTGCGTCCGGGAGTGGGGGCGCGATGTCGTTTGAAATCTGGCTGTCGGCCAGCGCCCCGGTGTCTGTCCCAGGCATACTGTCGACCGCGGCGATGGCGTCGCCGCTCACCCGATCTGCGGGGCCGGCATCAACCGGAACAGACAGATCCGCGACGCTACCCACATCGAACGCGCCATCGACATGACTGCCACCAGCTTCGCCGAGGGAAGAGGCATCCACGGCATGGATACACTTCTTGGTGGTCAGGTTGCATTGGTAGCCAGTGGCACACTGCTTGTTGGTCTCGCAGGTAATCCTCGTGTAATCCGGGCTGGCAAAGCACCCAGCCCAAAACAGCGGGAGGGCGAGCGTTGCAAGAACGACCCGAAGGCCGCGTTTCGTTGTCATTGGATGCCTCCTTGCAGAAGCAACATCGCTCCGTCGTGACCGATTGCGGGAAGCAGCGAAAGGCGAGTCTCCGCCGAGCTCGACCTTCCGGCCGACCAGCCCCAAAGATACATCGTCGTGCCCACCACGATCCCGGCCGCGCCGACGCCGTAGCCTACCCAGCCCCAGGTTTCGTAGGACTTCCGCGACGACTCCGCACTTGGGGAGTAGCCGTGGCTGTACATGGTGTCGACGTTGCTTTGGGTCTTGAGGGCCAGCACGACACCCGTGATGATGCCGGCCACGCCAACCGCGCCGGCCACCATGCCCGCGGTGCGTAGGCCGGAACCGGGTCGAGAGGCCTCGGGCACCGGCGTGGTCACGATGGCGGAAGGACCAGAGATGGGCAGCGCACCTATGGGCGCCGCGGTGGGGCCCTCCTGCGGGACGACGGGCGTCGCCGAAGCAACAGCCGCTGGTGGCGAGGTCGACTGAGCGGGCACCGGCGGCTGGACGGGTTGGATTTGGGCCTTGCACTCCGCGATGTACTTTTCCACCTCGGCCTGTCCACTTGCGGAAAGGTCCGTCGCCTTGCGCAGGTACTCGCTGAAGCGATCTACCGCCTCTTCCCATCGGTGATTCTGCTGCAGGCAGCGCCCCTGATTGAAGACATACGTCTGGTCTTTCGTCTCGATGAAGAGGTCCGCCAGGATATCGACGCCCTTGCGGTAGTCGCCCGTGAGACAGGCCTTCCTGGCCGCCTTCTCCATCGCTTGACGGTTCGCCGGTTTGCCCAGCGCGGGCGAGGCCAGGAAAGGCAGGAAGACAAGTACAAGGAGCATCGGGATCGTTCGCATGGGCTGAACCTTCTATGTTGGATAGGGATGAAGTCGGGCGAATGCTACCCGGATCCCAGTGCACAAGCGAATCGATGGGGGAATTTCCGATCCTAAAAGGCCCTGCACAACAGCCAATGCGTGTCAGGCGCAGCCTGCGTGAGTGGCAAGTGCACCGTGTGTTCCACAGGGCAAACCGTCTGCCTGTACTGCGACATCTTCAAGTCCTGTGACCTGCGCATTCATGTCGTCCAGGGGAGGTAGCACCGTGGCCTGTCACTGACGGCCTGCCGTGCCCCGCGGACAGCTCGGGTCCTATTGGGTGGCCCCGGCTGGATCACCATTTCGCCGCTGGTGAAGTGTCATCGTTGCCACCTTTCTTGCCACGCAGCACTTTGTCAGATGGCGCGACGACCTTTCTTGGTTTGGCGGCAGTCACATTGTGAGGGGCGCGGTCGCGTTCCTCGTTGGCAGTCGATCGAGGGGCAGGGTCGAGGCGAACCTGCGTCGGGAGGCTGTCGTCAGGCCCAAGCGAAATCGTCCTGGTCTGGTACCCCGGCGCCCAGACCCGAAGGACGTGAGACTCGCGATCGGCCGGCACGGTGGCGTGAAGACGGCCGTTCACCGGTGTGCCGTTGTCGAGAGACAGAGCGGCTTCCGATGGGTTTGCCGTGACGTCGATGGTTCTGGTGGGAGGGGGAGCGGGCTCGGGCGGCTCGGCCCGAGGGGAGAGTGACGTGGCGTTGGTCTTGGCAGGGACGGCCGGCGATGGATTGCGCTGCAAGACCCAAACAACAACACCGAGGAGAACGATGCCGGCTGCGGTCACGCCTATGAAGAGGGGACGCCCACGCGAGCCGCGTGTTTCCGGAGCGGTGGTCGAGGCGTCGCTTGGGCGTCGTCGGTTGGCTGCCGCCAGCCGCTCCTCCCCGGTGGGAAGCAGCTTGGTGCCAACGGCCGGCCCCGATGGCGTCGAGGGGGGCCGTGCCGGGCCTTGAGAACGGACACTGGATTCGACCTCCGGTAGCACGGCCGTCGTGGAATGGTGGCGAAAGGCGTCCCCCATGGTGAGACGGGCCTTGTCGCTGGCGAAGGCCAAGAGCGTCGCCCCAACCTCCAGCAGCGAGGGAAAGCGCTGTTCAGGAGCAGGCGCCAGCATGCACATCACGATCTCTTCCAGCGCCGGCGGACAGTCAGGCCTGTACTCCCGGGGCGGAACAATCGCGCGAGTCGCGATGTTGTGGAGAACCTCGAAAGGATTCTCGCCCGGGTGGCCCCGCGTTCCCGTCAGCATCTCGTACACGATGAGGCCCAGGGAGTACTGATCGCTCCGGTGGTCCACTGCACGCGCACCGCGGGCCTGTTCGGGGGACATATAGGCGGCCGTGCCCAGCACCGTCATGGTCCCGGTCAGCGCCACAGACGACGCGTCCCCGATCAGCTTCGAGACACCAAAGTCGAGCACCTTGGGACTGAGCTCGCCCCACGATCCTTGCGTGAGGAAGATGTTCTCCGGCTTGAGATCACGGTGAACAATTCCTTCGGCATGACCCGCTGCCACGGCCGAAATGACCGGCAGGATGATGTCCATCGTTTCGATGATCTCCAGGGGCCCGCGGCTGGCCAGCAGACTACCCAGGGTGAGCCCTTCGAGAAACTCCATCACCATGTACGGAATCTCACCGTCGGTGCCGACGTCGGTTACCCGTACAACGTTGGGATGATTGATCCGTGCGGCAACCTCAGCCTCACGCAGAAAGCGTGCACGCGCCTCGGGGATCTGCGCGATCGAGGCAAGCAATGTCTTGATCGCGAAGCGCTTTTTTAGGCCAGGATGGAAGGCCTCATAGACGGTTCCCATTCCGCCTTCGCCAATTGTCCGCACGATCTGGTAGCGGGCCAGGACTTGCCCGGTTTGCAGATGATAGTTCGCGTCCATCCTTTCGAGCCGACGGATGAGGATACCAGGGCAGCTGGCGCCGCACAACGCGCCGACGCTCGGCAGACCGCGGGAGCTGGTTGCTCGCGCGGGACCTTTCGAGTAAATCCGCCCACTTAGACCCGCACTTTGGCGGACTCTTCGCAGCCGTGCGATGCTCCGCCGCGATGAAGACGTCGCCCCGAGTTGCCGAGAAGTTGCTGCCCACGCCACGAGAGATCGTCGCGCATCTCGATCGCCACGTGATCGGCCAGGAACGTGCCAAGCGCACGGTGGCCATCGCAGCCTACAATCACCTCAAGCGCTGCGAGCACAAGACCGCGGCGGGCAAGCGTCTCATCAAGAAGTCGAACCTGCTGCTCATGGGCCCCACCGGGTGTGGCAAGACCCACATCGCGCGCACCCTGGCCGAGTTTCTCGACGTGCCCTTTGTCGTGGCCGATGCGACCGAGTACACCGAGGCCGGCTACTACGGCAAGGATGTCGAGGTGATGATCGCCGAGTTGCTGCACAAGTGTGGGCAGGATGTCGCGGAGGCCCAGCGAGGCATCGTGTTCATCGACGAGGTCGACAAGATCGCCCGCCGCACGCACAGCGCGCGTACCGGCGCGGGCGCGCGCGACATCGGCGGCGAGGGGGTGCAGCAGGGGTTGCTCAAGCTGCTGGAGGGGCGCGAGGTCTTCGTTCCGCAGAACCTGACCCAGCACTGGAACAAGCACGATTTCACCGTGGTCGACACTCAGGACATCCTGTTCATCGCGGCGGGAACCTTCACCGATTTGCGCCTGTACCAGGAAAGCCGCACGGTCGGGTTCGGCCAGGCGGGCGCGGACGGCCGGCGCCAGCCACCCATCACCGAGAAGGAACTGCTCGACTACGGCCTTCTCGCCGAGTTTCTCGGCCGGCTTCCCGTGCGGGTCGAGCTGGACCGCCTGTCAGAAGACGATCTCTTCCAGATCCTGACCGTCCCGCCAGACTCCGTGGTGCGCGAGTATCAGGCCTTGCTCAAGCTGGACGGCGTGGACTTGCGCTTCGAGGACGAGGCGCTGCGCGAGGTGGTGCAGTTCTCCCTGCGGCGCAAGACCGGCGCGCGCACCCTGCGCGCCCTGGTCGAGGAGATCTGTCACGAGGTGATGTTCGAAGCGCCCGAACGGCGGGGTGAAACCATCGCGATCGACGCGGAGACGGCGGTTGCCAGACTGGAACGGCTAGGTGAGGGCGCGGGCGCGAGAGACTAGGGATACTTGTGAAGATCAGCGATCTCTTCGGCAAAGGCCGTCCGCTCTTTTCGTTCGAGGTCTATCCGCCCAAGACCGAGGCGGGCGCCGCGAATCTGGAACACACCCTCGCTGAACTGGAGGACCTCGCCCCGGCTTTCGTCTCGGTCACCTACGGCGCTGCCGGTTCGACCCGCGATCGCACGGTCGAGCTGGTGACCCGCGTTCAGCACGAACACGGCCTTCTCGCCATGGCCCACCTGACCGGGATCGCGTCCGGGCGGGCCGAGGTCGCGGCCCTGATCGATCGTCTGGTCGACGCAGGAATCGAGAACCTGATCCTCCTGCGCGGCGATCCGCCCGCGGGCGCGAACAACTTCGTGCTGCCGGCCGACGGCTTCGCGTACGCCTCGGATCTGGTGGCATTCATCCGGCAGCGCTACGGCCAGCGCCTGTGCCTGGCCGGCGCGGGCTATCCCGAGGGCCACCCCCAGTGTCGCGACCTGGCGCTCGACATGCAGCACCTTGTGACCAAGGTGCGCGCCGGCGTGGATTTCATCATCACTCAGCTCTTTTTCGACAACCGTTTCTATTTCGACTTCGTGGCACGCGCCCGCGCGGCCGGCATCACCGTGCCCATTCTCCCTGGCATCATGCCCATCACCGACGTGGCACAGATCCAGCGCATGACCCAGATGTGCGGGGCCAGCGTCCCGGAC
>Ga0265330_10001292_pt1 | contig 14651 bp, 9 predicted proteins | sample 41919metaG_FD_202083 | JGI IMG/M metagenome (GOLD analysis project Ga0265330, IMG submission 202083) | Rhizosphere microbial communities from Carex aquatilis grown in University of Washington, Seatle, WA, United States - 4-19-19 metaG | ecosystem: Host-associated > Plants > Roots > Rhizosphere >... | reverse complement strand
TGTTCTTCGCTGCGGCGTGCCGCCTGCGCGCCGCCATCGAGGCGACAATCACGTTGCTCAGGGCGGCCGAGTTCTCCTCGATGTCTGCGCCGCGTTTCTGGAAGAGGTTGTAGGCAATGACCGCCGGAATGGCGACCAAGATGCCGATGGCGGTGGCGACCAACGCCTCAGCGATGCCACCCATCACGTTGTTCATGCCTCCCCCGGCCGCTGCCATGTTGGCCTGGGCAGCCCCCAGCTCGCGGAACGCGGCGACCACGCCGAGCACTGTCCCGAACAAGCCGACGAAGGGCGCATTGTTACCCAGGGTTCCCAGGAAGAGGAGGCCGCTCTCGAAAACCTTGCGCCGCTGGCGCACGCCTTTTTGAACGATCTCCTGCACCGCCTCCGGTCCATCGTTGTACCAGGCGAGCGCGTCGCACAGGATCTCGGCCTCCACCGCCTTGCTCTTGCCGAACTCCTTGCGTGCCCCCTCGACGTTACCCGCGCGGAGCTGCTTTTCGAGATCGGCCGAGGCGGTCGCGAGATCGAGGCGGCGCTTGCGGAAATACCACCAGCGCTCGATCACGACGCCTACGGAGACTACGGATAGAACCAGCAAGAGGTAGAGCACCGCAGAGGCTCCACTCTGTGCCACGAACACCAGTTTTTGCATCAGCATGGGTTTCCCTTTCCTTCTTCTCAGTCGTTACAGTTGGAAGACCAAGGCTTGCGCCCCAGCCCCGGCACCGTGGGCAAAACGAGTGTCGACGTCATTCGACTGCCCGCTGACTATCGATCCGTTGACCTCTTCGCCATTGCGCACCAGCCGCAGACGCCAGTGTGCCGCTGCTTCCCCACACAAGGAAAACGTATCGACTCGCACGACGTACAGCCCAGGCACCGGCGTGGCTGGCCAGACGACGTTCTCTTGCCGTCGGCCATCTATCACACACTGCGCGTTGGAATCCATGTCGAGATAGGCGGCTGCCTGCACCTGCTCGTCGCTGGGCGCCGGATCTCCGGGCGCGGGCGGCACCAGCGAGGTCCTCTTGCGCGTGCCGACCTCGATTGTGCTGCCATCGGCAGCCGGCATCGTGACACGCAGGTCGAGATCGGCTTCGGTATCCCAGTCGAGCGACACCACCATCTCACCTTGTGGCGCGGTCGAGGCAAGACTGAACGACTGAAGCTGCACCGGGCCCCCGTGGCCGTCGCGAGCCACGGCCTGAAAGGCTATCGCCACCGGCGGCGGCGGCAGGGTGGGCGCAAACGACGCTTTGGTTGAAAAGGTCAAGTTACCGGTGGACTGATCCACGCTGCCCACGGGTACCACCCAGTGCCCGCGGTCGCCGACAAGGCCAATCAACACCGCGGTCGCGTCCGTCCCAGCCGTGCCCGCAAGGGTCTTGCCCGTGGTCCCGGGCGTGATGGAGTAGTTCAGGCTGGTGGGCAAAACCACGGGGCTGGCGGCACCACCACCGGGCGTTTGCGTGTCGAGCGCGCCGGGAATGAACTGTGCACCCTGGATGTACATGTACGATCCAACGCCATTCCCTGGGTCCGCGCCCGAGCAGGCAGTCAACCACACGCAGACGGGAATCGACGCCCAACGCATCAGAAGCGTACCTCGGCGCGCAAGGTGAACGCATTGTCGGCCAGGTTGGTGGGCAGGCCGGCAGAATCCCGGCCGTTGTGGTTGCGGTTGAGGTCATACTCGGCGATCAGTCGGCCGGCCGGAATCCGCGCCGCAGCCACGAATGCCCAGGTCTGGTACGACTGACTCGATGGCACCTGTCGCGCCTGTTGCAAGTCGGTGCTGTCGCGGTTGGGATCGTAGAAGTCGTAGCGAAGGCCGACTTGCAAGAAGCGGCCAACGTCCTGAACCAGAGCAAAGTAGTACCCCAGCTCGCGCAGATCCTGGCCGCTGTTGGCGACCGGATCCGCGATCGTGCGCGAACCACGTCCCAGGTTCTTGGCCCAAGTGACCTCACCGTAGGCTGTCGTAGCTCCCAAGCCGGGCACTCGCACAACCACGCGCAGATCCGCGCCCAAGGCGTGTCGATCGAAATTCTGGGATGGCGTGGCCGACTTTGCTGAGACAGCGACAATCTCGCCTGCGTCCACGCTGCTATTGTCATTGCGATCATTCCAAACGATGCCTGCCTTGGTTGCAGCCGTTCCCTTGTGAAACCCCTTGCCCTTGAGCCCGGAAAAGCCAGCGGCGAAGTCGACCGCAGGGGAAAGCGGCGTCTCCACACCGACCCGCCCGGTCACGTCTTTGACGTTGTTGGGATCGCGAACAGGAAAGGTCTTCTCGCCGATCGGCTCGCCATTCTGTACCGCAAGCGCATAGCGGATGTACCGCCACCCGCCGGCCAGGCGAGCCCCCAGGTCGTACTCACCGGGAAACAGCTCTTGCGCCGCAATGCTGCGCTCGAGGAACAGACGGTCGCGGTCGCTTTGGATCACTTCCCATCCGAAGGGAATCTTGAATAGACCGACGGTCAGACCGAACAACGATGGCCCCGCGCCGACCGGGGGTATGCGCAGCGTCCCCTCGGCGTTGAGCACGCGCATCTGAGGTCCATTCACGGTATTGCCGTCCAGCTCAAGGGCTCCCGTGACCAGACCGCGATCGATCTCCGTGCGCAGGCGCGCCCGCCGCAGCACGAAGCGGTTCTGGTTGAGCGGCTCGCCGGTCGAGTTGTTGAGCTGGTCCGATGATGATTGCCGCACACTGAGATCGGTTTGTGCGAAGCCACCGAGCGACAGGCCCTGGATCCAGGCCATCGAGGCGCGCGTCTCCTTGAGCGCGGCGTCGGCGCGTTCTCGTTCGGCTGCGATGGCAGCTTCACGCTTGTCTTGCTCCTCCCGCAACCGGCGCTCGAAATCGGCGCGCAGGGCGGCCACTTCGCCCGTTTGTCGCGCAAGCTCTACAGTCAGCTCGGCCGTGGCCGACGCGGCCTTTGCTGCAACCGCCTCGGCCCTCTGGGCCTCGGTCGGGGGCGCCTGGTCAGGGGCCACGTCGCCGCTCTGTGCAAATGCGCCCCTCGACAACAGAGGGGAAAGCAAGGGAGCAGCCCCGAGCCACATTGCCCACCCAATCGAGCGTTGCCAGCGACGTACGGTGGGGTGTGGTCCGGGGTGTTTCACTTGCTTCGCCTCTGCCGTCTGCTGCAACCGCGCTGTTTACTTGCAGGTGTTGTAGGCCGGAGGCGTCGGCCCGGTCACGTCGAGACCACCCGTCGTCGGTGCGTTGACGATCGCCAGGTGCCCCTCCTTCGTGAAGATGCCCACGCCGCTGTCCGCGCCGGCGTCCCCGGCAACAGCGTCGACAACTCTATCGATAGCGCTGTCGACGCCGGCGTCGACGATGGTGCTACCACCCGTTGCCGTGGTGCCCCCCGTATCAATTGCGCCGCCCGCGCCGGTCGCGCCCCCCGCCCCGCTCATGCCGCCGTTGCCGCCTGAGCCGCCCAGCGTGAGCGGAGGAGTATTGTTGTTGCTGCTGCTGCACGCCATCCCGGCGAGCGTCGCGAGCCCGAGGCCAAACACAGAAATCTTGAGCCAGTTCATGGTGTTCCTCCTTCGCCTTCGATTACTCGCAGAAGCCCGTCTGACAGGTCTTGCCAGGACTGCATGTGCTGCTGTCCACACAGGGTGCGCAGGCGGCCGGTGTGGTCTTGGTCACCACTGACTCGAAGTAGCAGCCGCACGACACAGCGGGCGTGAAGGGCGCGAAGTAGCCGCCGTCACCCAAGAGTTGTACCTTCATTGCACACTGAGGCACGTCGCCGGCATTGGCTACCACATCGACATAGCCGTTTGGTTTGGTTGGGTCGAGAGCCACCGCCCCGGTGATCCAATCAAGCACCTTTTTCGTCAGCGGAGCCGGTTGGCCGGCGGTCACCGGCGCGTAGAAGTGCAGCGGCCCCTGGATCACGTAATGACCGTCGCGCACATTGCGCTTGTCGATCGAGGTGGGGTCGGAGTCGGCATAGTAGGCCTTGGTCTGATTGAAGGCCCGGAAGGCGACTGCATTCATTGTCCCGGCGTTGGCGGCAGACTGGAACGCGTCCGCGGCAAGAAACCCGATTGCGATCTGCGGATTGCCAACTCCAAGCAGCGAAGTGACGAGGGCGCCGCTGCTGGAATTGGGCACGCCCTTGAAGGCGCTGGGTGCCACGCCGATGGCCTTGGAAACCAGGATCTGCGTGCCGGATGAAGAGCTTCGCTGCATGATAGCTGTCTCATCAACAAAGGGAGTGACGCCGCCCGCAGCACCGCACCCCCAGATGGCAGCGCCCTGCTCGGCCGAGATCGAGGTCGTGGTCACGTTGCGCGCGGGTACGACAATCAACATGGATTGCACCGGCCCTCTCCACTCGCCGAGGCCCACGGGCAAGGTAGCCGGAGCGCCCGGACACGAGCTGAGTGATGCGTCAGACACGCCGATCGCCGGCTTCAAGCCGAGGTTGCCGCCTTTGGCCGCATCATCAAATACGCAGGTTTTGGTTAGGGCCTCACCCACGTGGGAGGGATCAGGATTGGGGATGTAGTACTGGCCACTGCCTGTGAGTGACAGCTGGTTCTGCGCGGCGGCGGCGCCGTCGCAGGACGCCGACCCGAAGTAGATGAGGGTCACCTGCTCGCTTGTAGGCTTGCTCTGGTTGGCGGCCTGGATGGCCACCGCCATTTTCGCCAGCATTGGCTGAAAGGCGGTGCTGCCCGTCAGATAGACGGGGTTGGGAAATTGAGCATCATTGCAATCGGGATCGGGTACCGCTTGGGCGTGTGCGCCGGCGGCGCCCAATAGAATACCGAGGGCGCCAGAAGCGCCCAGAATGCAGTGTCTAACCGTCATGTTCTTTCCTCCATGCTTGGTCGCGGGAATCACCCAGCGGCCAGGCAGACCGTAGCAGTGTGGTTTCGGGTCAAATGTTAGAAGTCCGCTACAGCCTTGTGACAGACGTGCAAACAGCGACCTCGCGGTGCTCCAATCTGCGGTCTTGAAACGCGCCGTAACGAATCTGTTGCCCTGTTGTTGCCCGTCGTGGGCGTCACCCCTAATACGATGCGGGGCCCGTGCCCTTACCTCGGCTGACGTCGCTGGCCACCACTTCTGACGGGTGGCCATGCGTGCGCGATGGTTTCCCCACCGCGCGCTGGCTGCTGGCTGGCGCAGCGGTGGCCCTGCTCGCCGGGGCCGGCGGCCTGAGTGCGCTCGCTTTACGCCACTCGCAGGAGCGGCTGATCAACAGCGTGAATGCGACCATCGGCTTTGCCCAGAACGTGGACATCGCCCGCGAGGCCCAGGTCCACTTCAAGCGCCAGGTGCAGGAATGGAAGAATGTCCTCTTGCGCGGGCACAACCCCGAGGACCGCACGAAGTACTGGTCCCTATTCGAGATGGAGGAGAGCAAGACGCAAGCCCTGCTCGCTGACTTACGCCAGCGCGAGGCGAGCGAATCCGCGGCGATCGGCGGCTTGCTGGCCGAGCTGCGCGCGCTGGGCCAGCGCTACCGAGGAGCTGTGGCCAAGTTCGATTCTTCCGACAACCCGCTCAGCTATCGCGAGGTTGACAGCCGCGTGCGCGGCATGGATCGCCCGCCCACCGACGAGATGTCAGCCCTAGTCGAGCGCCTGCAATCCCGCATGGCTGCCCTGGGTAAACAGATGACAGCCTCGCACCAGGCTGAGATCGTCACGCTTCGCTGGGCCGTGCTGGCGGCGGCGCTCCTCGGTGTGCTCTCGGCCGCCATGTTGATGCTGCTGATCCGGCGAGCCGAGCGGGAGCGCGCCAAGGTGAGTGACGAGGCCAAGAGCGCCTTCTTCGCCACCATGAGCCACGAGATCCGCACGCCCATGAACGCGGTGCTCGGCATGGCACACCTGCTGGAGCACACCAGCCTGACCGCCACGCAAAGCGACTATCTGACCAAGCTCAAGGCCGCCTCGCAACACCTGCTCGGCATCATCGACGACATCCTGGACCTGTCCAAGATCGAGGCTTCCAAGCTGGAACTCGAAACCCTGGTCTTCAGTCTGGACGACGTTCTCGACGACGTATCCACCCTGGTCGGCGTGCGGGCTTCGCAGAAAGGCCTGGAGTTTGTCATCTCGCGACCGCCCGAGGTGCCGGTGCTGTTGCTGGGCGATCCGCTGCGGGTGGGCCAGATTCTGACCAACCTGGCCAGCAACGCAGTCAAGTTCACCGGGGAGGGTGAGATCCACATCTCGGTTTCAGCCCGTGCCGCCCACGGCAATCGCGTGGAGCTTCGCTTTCAGGTCGAGGACACCGGCATCGGACTGAGCCCGGACCAGCAGGCGAAACTGTTCCGCCCCTTTGCCCAGGCGGACGGCTCCACCACGCGGCGTTTTGGCGGCACCGGGCTGGGCCTGGCCATCTGCGCGCGCCTGGTGAAGCTGATGGACGGAACCATCGGGGTGGAGAGCGAGCCTGGGCGGGGGAGTCGCTTCTTCTTCACCATCCCTTTTCGCGCACAGCCCGAAGAGCGAAGACAGCGGCCGGGCGTACCGCTCGCGCTTCGCGGCAAGCGCGTGCTGGTGGGCGAACCCAATGCGACCGCGCGTCGCTCGATGGTGGAAACCCTGGCCGCCACCGGGCTGTCGGTCACCTGTGTGGCGAGTGCCGAGGAAGCACGCGTTTGGCTTGGGCGATCCGATGCAGCCAGTGCCGTCGACCTGGTGTTCCTCAACTGGCGGCTGGACGGTGCCAGGACACGGGAGTTGCTCGAACTGGCACGAGGCAGTGCTGGCCTGGCACCCAACCGTGTGATCGTTCTGGCTTCACATGCCGACGCCGAGGAGGCACATGCCATCCTGCGCACGGTTGGCTTCGGCCTGCTCCTCATCAAGCCGGCCAGCCCCTCGGCGGTATTTGCCATCGTGGCACGCGCGTTCGGCGCCGAGCAGCGCAGCCGCGTCGGTCGCACGACGGGCCGTCTGGACGCGGTCAGTGCCGCCACCTGGGCCGAGGTGCGGGGTGTGCGCCTGCTGCTGGTGGAAGACAACGTCATCAATCAAGAGGTCGCAGCCGCCGTTCTCCGATCGGCGGGTGTGCTGGTGGAACTGGCCAACAACGGCCAGGACGCGGTGGCCAAGGTGCGCGAGGCCGTGCAGAAAAACAACCCCTTCGCGCTGGTCCTCATGGATCGCCACATGCCCGGAATGGACGGACTCGAAACCAGTCGCCAGATCCGCGCCGATCCTGCCTGCGCCGGCCTGCCCATCGTGGCGATGACGGCCGACGTAGTGGGGGCGGCTCGGCAGGAGTGTCTGCGCGCTGGCATGAACGACTTCATCTCCAAGCCCTTCTCGCCCGAGTCACTGTTCCCAGTTGTCGCTCGCTGGGCAACCGCGGGCAGAGCACCGCGCGCCCCTGCGACAAAGGGGCTGCCCGATCCTCCGGAGTCACAGGATATCGTGCTTCCCGCGACTCTGCCTGGCCTCGACATCCAGGAGGGCCTGGATCGCGTGGCAGGCGACCGCACCCTCTATTGCTGGCTCTTGCGCCACTTCCCCGAGAAGTATACTGCTGCCGACCAGCGCATCAGGGCGCTCTTGACCGAAGGCAAGTCGGAGGACGCCCTCCGCGAAGCCCACACGATCAAGGGCCTGGCGGGTCAGATAGGAGCGCACGACTTGTTCCAGGCCGGTGGCCGATTGGAGGCCGCGCTCGAGTCCGCCAGTCCCGACCTGGAGGCAGCCCTGCAATCGTTCGCAGATTCGCTTTCACATATGACCCGCGGGCTGGCTGGTTTCTCCGAAGGCGAAGTCCGTTCAGTACCGCCCGATTCTGAAAACGCCGCCACCCGTCCCGTGTCGGGCAACAAAGAGGTCGATCGTGCGCTACCCTGAAATCCTCATCGTCGACGATACGACGCTGAACCTCGACGTCCTGAGCAGCCTGCTGGCCGCATACCGCCCGCGGGTCGCCGGCGACGGCGCGACCGCACTGCGCTTGGCCCAGGAAAATCCGCCCGACCTCATTCTACTGGATGTGATGATGCCGGACCTCGACGGCTTCGAGGTTTGCCGCCGCCTGCAGGCCGATCCACGTACCTGCGAGATCCCCGTCATTTTCATCACCGCTCTCGGCGATCGGAAGAAGGAAACCCTCGGCTTCGAGGTGGGCGGGGTCGACTACATCACCAAGCCGTTCAACCCCATGGTGGTGCGCGCCCGGGTGCAAACCCATCTGGAGTTGAAAGCGGTCCGAGATGCCCTGCGCGACGATAACGCCCGGCTAGAGTCACGGGTCGAGGCCCGCACGGCTGAGTTGCAAGCCGCCCTCGATCGGCTGCGCGAGAGCGCCATCGACACCGTGCTTCGTCTGGGCCTGGCGGCCGAGTACAAGGACGACGACACAGGTCGGCACGTGTTGCGCATGTCCCACTACGCGGTGTCGGTGGCGCGGCAACTGGGTTGGAGCGCCAAGGATCTCGATCGACTCTTCCATGCCGCCCTCATGCACGACATCGGCAAGCTTGCCCTGCCCGACAGCATCCTGCAAAAGCCAGGACCGCTCGACGCCGAGGAGTGGGCCATCGTGAAACGGCACCCTCTCGTGGGAGCCCGCATCCTTTCCGGGTCGGATTCCGACATCATCCAGCTGGCCGAGATAGTGGCGCTGACCCATCACGAGAAGTGGGACGGATCCGGCTACCCGCGCGGACTCAAAGGGGAGGACATTCCCTTGGTGGGGCGCATTGTCGCCATCTGCGACGTGTTCGATGCCCTGACGGTTCGCCGTCCCTACAAGCCGGCGTTTCCGCTGGAAAAGGCGTATTCAATCCTGCGCGAGAGCTCGGGGAGTCACTTCGACCCTGCGGTGGTGCGGGCGTTCTTTGCTGCCGAGGCGGACATACTGCACACGCGCCACGTGTATGGCGACGACAGCCCCGACCGGCCGCTCACGCCCGCCATCATTGCCGCCAGCATCGCGCACCCCTCCTCCCCGCACCTTCTCGCCGTGCATGTCCAATCCGTTGACGACGCGTCTTCCTCGTAGGGCGCCAGCGCCAAAGCCCCTCCATTGACACCCGGTTGTTGCAGTCGTCACATTTTGTCCACTCATGTTTTCTCTAATGTCGCGCAGCCGTCGCGTGTGGGACGCCAAAGAAGGCATAGCGTGCGCCCATCCCGAAAAACCCAAGGGAGGATCATCATGTTGCACCTTCGCTCTTCTCGTTCCGCCTTGTTGCCCCTCGGGGCGCTCGCTATTGCCACCATGCTCTCGGCGTGTGGCCAAGACAAACAACCCTCTGCAACAGGCTCGGCCGACGTGAGCGTGCAAGCGCTCAGCGCCGTCTCGCTCGGTCAGGTCACTGTCACCATCTCTGGCCCCGCCTTGTACGCACCCAAGCCGGTGACCCTGTCTGCGCAGGGATCCGGGGGGAGCTACGGTGCCCTCATTTCCTCGCTCCCGGTTGGCAGCAACTACGTGTTCACGGTCAATGCCACCGACACCAACAACGTCCCCGTCTACAATGGATCGGCGACCAACATCGCCATTCTGCACGATCGCGTGACCACGGTGGTCATCACGGCCCAGCCCATCAATCCTGCCGGTGATTTCGCCAACACGGTCCCGGTCATCGATTCGCTGGTGGTGTCCTCCACCAGCATCGCTCCAGGCGAAACCATCACCGCCAAGGTCACGGCCCACGACGACCAGGTCAGCGACACCATCACCTTCGCGTGGTCGTCCAACCCCGCCGACGCCGGCTTCTCCACCACAGACGCTCCCACCACGACCTGGACCGCCCCTTCCACCGAGGGCGACGTGACGCTTACCATCCAGGTGAAGGACAATCACGGCGCCACCACCTCGGCCGCCATTGTGATTCACGTGTCCAACGCCAACGGCAAGGGTCAGGCAGCGGTCAACGTCAAGTTCAACAACTGGCCATCGGTCACGGACGTCCTTGCCACACCGGGCTGGATCGCCCTGGGCGCGCCCGTCTCCCTCTCGGTGACGGCCAGCGACCCGGATGGCGACACGCTGACCTACCAGTGGAGCACTGGCAGCACCTGCGCCTCGGGCAGCTTCACCAACACCACCTCCGCTACCGCGTCGTTCACCCTGCCGGCCTTTGCCAGCGACACGTACTGCGAGTTCGACGTCGCAGTCAGCGACGGCCACGGTGGATCGACCAAGGGCACGATGTATCTCCCGGTAGGAGCGCCCGTCTCGATCGTCGCCCCGGCCATCGTCGACGCCGCGCAATCGGCCTCCGTGGTCGATCCGTCCGCAACGGTCATGTTCTCCGTCGAGGCGATGGACCCGCAAGCCAGCACCATGACCTTCGTGTGGTCGACATCGGCCGGCTCGCTTTCTGGGCAGGCTGACACCGCCGACGGTTCGCAGGTAAGCCTGACCGCCCCCGCCACCGGGTCCACCGACGTGGTGGTGTCTGTGGTTGTGACTGACACAGTCGGCGCCAGCAAGAAGTACGACTTCTCCGTGCACACCGTCGCTCTGGCCAGCACCTGCACGCCGCCTGCGTCCACGGCGTGGAAATTCGGCATGATGTCGGACACGCAGTGGACGACCGCGGATCCGGCCCATCAGAACCCGACCACCGTCGCAGTGTCGATCATCGATCAGCTCAACCCGATCTTCATCCAGGCGGGCGTCAAGTTCGTCATCCAGGTGGGTGACCTCGCCGACACCGGCAACGACGCCGACGAAATCGTGCGCGCCCAGGCCGCCCAGCCGCTCTACGACGCTGGCATCGGCTTTTTCCCGATGCGTGGTAATCACGAGACCTATGGCACGGCCAACAGCTTCGCCATCCCGGTGTTTCAGTCGAGCTACCCGCAGACGCGTGGCCTCAGCAACACCTTCGGCGCCACGAACTTCAGTAGCCCGACTTCGCTCAGCACCGAGCTCGACGGCATGACCTACTCGTTCGACTACAACAACGCCCGCTTCGTCATCCTGGACACCTGGTGTACGCCGAGTGTGGACATCTCCGCGGCGGGATACACCTACGGCTACTCGGTCGCGCAGCAGCAACCGTGGATCAACAGCCGGCTCGACAAGGCCACGCGTGGCACCGACCATGCCTTCGTGATGACCCACCAGCCCCTCATGGCAGAGAGCCACCAGGACACCATGTTCCAGGGCTACACCAACGCGAACCCGGACATGCAGAACGCCTTCTACGCCAGCCTGCAGAGCAACAACGTCAAGTACTTCCTGGCCGGCCACGACCACATGAATCAGAACTCGATCGTCGCGAGCCCCGATGGACTTTCGAGCGTGCATGAGATCATCGGCGCCTCGGACAGCAGCAAGTTCTACACACCTTCGGCCGTCTCGGGCGCGAACTGGTTCGGGCAGAAGGTGCGCGAGACCCCTGTGGCGCAAGAGCTGTACACGGTCGGCTACTACATCTTCACGGTGGATGGTCCGAACGTGACGGTGGACTTCTACTCCGACACCCACGGCAACTGGAAGTCGGACGCCAGCTACCCGCTCGGAACCGGCCGTCCTGACACCAACATCACTCCGGTCCTCACCTTCGCCAGGAAGCAGACCTTCGGCTACAGCCAGAACGGAACCGAGTTCCTGGTTGCTGAGGGAGCTTCCTATCCCACCACGCCGTTCACCTTCTCCGGCACCACGGCGCAGTTCCTCGCCGGCAGCAATACCAGCACGGCGATGGATTACATAAGCCGCAAGCTTACCCATGCCGTGGACATCGGTTGGGACGCCGCCACCTGCGCCACCTCGAGCGCCATCCTGTCCTTGTGGGGCACGACGGATATTGGCAGCAGCAGTGGCGACACGATCGCCCTGTCGATGTCCTTTGACCGCAACAGCGTCAGTGATGCCACGCTGGTCAGTGGCAACTTCGGCTTGGCCGCCGTGGACGGCGCGGGCAACCTGACCGGCGCGGTCGCGCAGAACGTGGGTGGGACACCGAACTTCGTGTTCGGCCCCTGGAACGCGAGCTACACTCTCGGCACCTACGGCGTCGACCCCGACACCAATACCGCGTGGGCCGTGGTCAATCACGCCGGGCGCTTCGCCGCAGGTCGGTTCTAATCAGCCGCAACAGCAACTAGCCTAGAAATCCAACGCGGCCCTGGCGCCTTCACCGGTGCCAGGGCCGCATCTTTATGTGCGACTGGTAGAGCGCGCTCTACCAGTCGGCCAGAAATCCATCCAGTCGCGTCCGGTCATATCCGACCAGCAAGCGACCGCGCACGTCGACGATGGGCACGCGATCCGCGGCAATTCCGAAACGCGAGGCTTTCTGCTGCAACTCGCGAGCAGCGGAAGGGTCATTCTCGATGTCTTTGGCGCTGAAGGGTATGAGATTGGTGACCAGATACTGGCGCGCCACTTTGCAGGCCTCGCACCAACGCGTGCCGTAGAGGATCGCGATGGGCGGCTCGCCCGGGGGCCCAGCCGGTTCAGCCTTCTCGGGCAAAGGCGGGCGGTGAGGACCTGCCAGCAGACAGGAATCGCCGGGCGGCAACTGCGCCAGCGCGCCGGTCTCGAAGGCCTCGCGCAACATCACCCTCGTCGGTGTCTTGCCCTTGGCAAGCAATTCGCGCAGGTCGATGACCTCGACGCTGGTATTGTTGCGACGCTGGGGCTCGCCCTTGGCCCGGCCCATGATCCGCACCAGTCGCCTGGCCACTTGGGGCACCCTCTCGGCCTTATCGGTCGTGGCGAACATTCCGTTGGGTTCGACGTAGGTAAAAAGCAGCGCCGAATCCTTGCTCACCTCGCGTGGTGGCAGCTCGTCCCGGGCCGTTGGTGGCGGAGGCGGATCCGCACTCTTTTTGCAAGCGCTGACTAGAAACAAGAGCGCAAAGACTGTGTGGGTTCGAAAGGCCGGCCGATGAAACCCCATGGCGCGTAGGAGTCTACCCGCTCTCGCGATAGTGCGCCGCCCGCTCGATGTAGGTAGGAGGTTCGAGTCCGTTCTTCGCTCAAGCCAAAGCTTAGCGACCATGCCTCGGACCGCCCGGTCCGGGGCTTTGTTTTGGGTGCAGGATCTCGTCGATGGGCAATTCTATGGCTCTCCTGACACGAAGCTTCGCCGTCCCTAGCGTCGCAGCCTACACTTTCGCAGCCTGCAGCAGGCTTGACGAAGCCAGCGATACCGCCAGCAAGCGCGTCCAGACAGCGACCCGTCGGTGATGGTTCTGGTCTCGGTCAGGCGGCTGGCCGCACAGGCTGGGCGATCGAGGCCCATTGAGGGCGCAGTTGCCTGTTGCCTGAACCTCTGTATCATCCCGTCATGGTTTCACAGCAACCGCCAGTAGTGGCATGCTCTGCGAGACAGAGCGGGCGCAGAATGGTCGGCGGGACCCTCTACTAGAGGTGATCGGTGTGAAGATTTCGCTCAAGCTGACCCTGTTCCTGGCTGGCGTCGTCGCGCTTTTCGTAGGACTGGCTGACGCTTTGATCGGGCAGACCCGGACCTTGGTTGCCAGCTACGATGAACTGTTGAAGACCTCCGTCAAGCAGGCTGACTTGGCTCGCGTCACGCAGGTCGACTTCAAGAAGCAGGTGCAAGAGTGGAAGGACATCCTGTTGCGCGGTCACAATCCGCAAGACCTGGCGAAGTACAGCAAGCAATTCCACGAAGCCGAGGCGAGGGTTCATGAGAATTCCGTCGCACTCAGCAAACAGCTCCAGGATCCGGCGGCAAGTCAGCTTCTTGCCGAATTCGTCGTCCGGCACGACGCTCTCGGCAAGAAGTACCAGGAGGCGTACGGCACGTATGTCGGAAGCGGCTTCGATTTCAAAGCGGCAGACAAGATCGTACGTGGCATGGATCGACAGCCGACCAACCTGTTCGACCAGGTCGTGGCGCGGCTGGCAGCGCAAACCGAGCAGTCGGTGCAGGCACAGCAGGCGGTCGCGGCGCACAAGCAGATCCTCGCCCTTGCGATTGCAGGAGGCTACTTGCTGCTCCTCACCGTCGCCGGCCTGCTCGTAGTCCACAACGTGACGTCGCGGCTTGGCTGTCTCAAGGTGATATCGGACAAGTTGGCGAAAGGTGAAATTGCTGGCTTGGCCATCGAAATTGGCGGCAACGACGAGGTTGGTGAATTCGGCCAAAGCCTCAAGGGCGTCCAGGCCGAAATCGAGGAGCTAGCGACGGCGAAGACGGGCCAATTGACGATACTGTCCTAGCGCATAGGTGTGGCCCTTTCTCTTCTTGTGCCCCAAGCTAGCAGCGCATCGGCGGGCCAATGTGACAAGAATGCAACGGCCCTGGCCGCTGGGCGCTGTTCGGGTCGAACTCCATTTGCCACCCGCTCCCAATGCCATCCACCAGCCTGCGAATGTGGAACTGCCTTCGCACCATCGCCGCCATGGCTCTCGCGAAAATGCACCTCCCCAGGCGAGATGAAATCATCGACTGCGATGGAAGGGCGAGCCCAGAATGGGCCGGAATGGCCCGGCGGCCGTGGTGGTGGTGACCGGGATCGGCGTGGTGACGCCATTTGGCCACGACGCGGGAGGACGCGGTCGACGCGGCCCAGGCGATAGCTGCCCACGACTTCGTGCCGGACGGCGTTCCATAGTCCTGGTGCTAATAGCACCAGATGGGTACGCCCTGCTCGGCGGTGGCAAACCAGTCTTCCAGGCGCAGCGTGCGCAGCAACTCGTC
>Ga0265330_10001291_pt1 | contig 14654 bp, 12 predicted proteins | sample 41919metaG_FD_202083 | JGI IMG/M metagenome (GOLD analysis project Ga0265330, IMG submission 202083) | Rhizosphere microbial communities from Carex aquatilis grown in University of Washington, Seatle, WA, United States - 4-19-19 metaG | ecosystem: Host-associated > Plants > Roots > Rhizosphere... | reverse complement strand
ATAATGGCGCAACATCACTTCGATCCCATCATCAACAGCATCTACATTTACAGGACGAAGTAGATTGTTTCTTTAATCCTGATTACAATATTTCCTTGATCTCGATCAGAATCCCGCCTTGGCAATATCATTCAATTCGGTTATGTCTAACACCGGTTAGTTCAATGACATCGAGTCTGCGACCAATCTTTCTGCCTGCTTTTTTCCCTGGAGAATAGAATAAATCTTTCCTGAAAGGTCATGCGCGTTGAACGGTTTCCGAATAAGCCCCAACGCACCCTCTTCAATGACATCTTTGAATTTCTCATTATCGGTGAACCCACTTGCAAAAAGAACTTTCACCGTATGATCGATTGCCTTCAATTCGCGAAATGTTTGCCTTCCGTCCATCCCTGGCATTGCCATGTCGAGCAGCACCATATTAATTTCCGCGTGTTTAGCACGATAAATATCGACAGCTTGAATACCGCTTTCTGCAACGAGAACGTGATACCCCATACCATCCAACAGTTCAGCGTTAGGTTCCAATAACATTTCTTCATCATCGACAAGAAGAATGGTCCCACTTCCCCTAATTATTTGGCGATGCGCAAAAGCCCTTTCAATTGTAGCCTCGCTTTTGTCAGACGGTTTCAGATAGATATGAAATACAGTACCGCTGCCGACCTCGCTATAGACCTGGATTGCTCCGCCATGCCGTTGCACAATACCGTGGACGACGGAAAGGCCAAGGCCGGTTCCTTTGCCCACTTTTTTTGTTGTGAAAAAGGGGTCAAAAATGCGCTGCAAATCCTCGTGTTTGATCCCGCATCCTGTATCCCGCACCGAAAGCCGGAGATACGACCCCGGAGCAAAAAGAGGATGCTGTTTACAGTAGGGCCATTCAAGCACGACACTTTCGGTTGAAATAGTGAGAGTGCCTCCTTCGGGCATCGCGTCTCGTGCGTTGATTGCAAGGTTCAGGATAACTTGCTGCAACTGTGTTTCGTCGGCTTCGATAGGGGAAAGGTCTTCGTCAAGCTCTAGAGCCATATTAATATTCTTTCCGATCGAGCGTTCCAGAATGCGCAGCATATCTCGGACAATTTTATTGAGGGATGTGCATCGAACATCAATAACATTTTTTTGTGAAAATTGAAGCAGCTGTTTTATCAAATCTGCCGATCGTTCAATGGCGTTTCCGGTCATTTCACAATACTTTTGGAGAGGGGATCCCACAGGGAGTTTTGTTTTCAGAAGATAGGTGCTCGACTCGATGACTGCGAGCATGTTATTGAAGTCGTGCGCAACGCCGGCTGCAAGAGTTCCAATGCTCGCCATCTTCTCCGAATGGAGAACCTGCTGTTCGGATCCGCGAAGATTTTCCAGCGCTTCTTTGAGTTGAGAGTTTAGCTCTTCGAGTTGAGCTCCCTTTTCTTCCAGCCGACGCAATTGCTGGGTAATGTTCCGCCGCTGGTCTGAGAGCACTTGGGCAATTGAAAGCAAACCCAGGTATTTTCCGTTCTTTGTCACCACGATATCTTCATACAGCATGTCTTGTTCCCGTTCGAGCGCACGTTCAACAATTTCACTCATTGGGCAATGAGAGTCGACGAACAGAAAATCGCGAAGCATCAGGGCAGTGACCGACCGTTTCTGGTAGACCGCATAGCCGAACTGCGTTGATAACAGATCGGCGACTCTGCGATATGAGAGAAAGCCAATAGGCGAGTCGCCCTCGGTTACGACAAGTGATTTGCTTTTATACTGGCCAAACAGTGCCTGAAGTTGTTCACCAAGCAAGGAGGAGTCAACGGAAGGGACACAATGAATGATTTCGTCCAGAGATGGACTTGTATTCAACGGCAATAGTTCTTCTGAGATAGTGATCATAATAGTAATGTGATTTCATAATGTTCATGGTTTTTGTGAAATACCAAACCCAGTATACAGAGGGGGTATTACGACATTATTACGGAGAGGTTGATTATTTGATAAAAAAATATCCGGCCTGGATGTTATCGGAAAATTCTGAGCCTTTGCTCGATGGCCAAATAAATTGAGAAGAAGTCGCGGAGAGCCGCTCACAAAGAGTCAACGCCTCTTAATCAATTTGGGGGAACTTTTTTTTGTCGACAGCATTCGCTCACATAGTAATGAGCTAGTTCCGCTACTTGTATTATTTCAGGATAATGGTCTGCGGGTATCACAGGGTGCATTGTGACACTAGCAGTAATAGATTCTTGATCAAGCATTTTCCAAAAATGTCCCACAAAATTCATATCTCCATACCAGCAAACGAAATCCCTTCTTGCTGGCTCAAATGGAGCGTCGTTTATTGCAAGATAGCGTATTGTGACTGGAAGAATCTTTGTGTTTGAAGATTTTGCTGCTCTAAAGAGGGATGGTTTGAAGGGCAATACAAGGTCGCCGTTTGTCGATGCCCCTTCGGGAAATATTTGAACGCTGGTTCCTTGGAAAAGTATTTGTTCCATTGTTTTTACGGCATCGATCGTTCCGCGGAATGCCTTCCTGTCTACGTATATCGTTCCTCCTAGAGTGACAAACCAGCCTATGATTGGCCAATTCTTCACATCACTTTTTGCGACAAACAATGTCGGAAATATCGAACCGATGACCACAACATCAAGATAACTCTGATGGTTTGCTGCTATGAGGAAATGATCATTCCAAAAGTCGCCAGGAATATTGCTGTGGGTTACCTTGAGGCCAAGAATAATCGCCGAGGATTTTGACCACCAGCGCGTAGCGCGTGCGAGGAAACGCCGTTCACTCGGCGGACTCAGAAACAACCCCATCCGCCCGATCAGAACAACAAAAACAAAAAAGAGTGTAGCCGCAAAAAGCGCAAGAAACTTACACACTCGTCTCACACAGCCCCGGCCATTTTACAATAATGACTTTTGTATTTCTCGGTGATCTTTTCCGTTTCGACCAGTGTAAAAAAATCTGCCGTTCCAAATTGGCGGTCGAATGCAGGTTCGCCGCAAACCAATCCTCCAAGTCGCAGGTAGCCTTTCAAAAGAGGGGAAAATTTCTTTAACACCGATTTTTCATTGTTCTCAGATCCCTGTGAATGGACTAAGTTCATTGCGCAGCGTTGCGTGGGATACACCCGGTATTGTTCCGGTGCAAAATGGTGTGTTCGAAGGTATGCGAATGCTTCCGAAACCTGCTTCGCATCTGCACTATGAAAACTCGCACATCCAAACATCGTACTGATGTTATGGATTTCAATGTATCTTCCAATTCCGGCCCACAATAAATTTACTACTGCCAGCGACCGATATTCTTTGGCAACGCAGGATCGTCCAAGCTCCAAAGCCTGGCCTGGCAGGTTTTTTACTCGGGCAAGATTGAACTCATTTTCCGAGTAAAATCCGAGACTTTTCTCCGCCTTTTCTTGCCGCAACAACCGATATGTGCCGACAACTTTGTCCAATTGCCGGTCTTTCACTATCAAATGATCACAAAAAGTGTCGTAAACATCCGAGTCGAAGCCCGTCTCGTAGGAAGATTCCAACCCTTCGTGCAACTCAAGATTGAACACTTCGAAGCGGAGTTTGAGCGCCGATTCAACTTCGTGCAAGTATTCGGCGATTTTTACTTCAAAGAAGGGCGTGACGGCTAAAAGATGCTGATACATGTGAATGGTCTCCGGATGAAATATTTTTTGCCAAAGGTACAGCCGCTATGTTTCATTATTATTACCCTCCCTTAATGGTCATGTTATCAAACGATGATTCCCGGAATTCGAATCCGCTCTCGTCAGTTGTCAAATCTTAAAGAAAGTGTTGATAATCTCTCAGTAAAGATTTGTTAACTCTTGCTTTATCCTGGGGTAAAGAGTTTGCACTAACTTTGTATCGTGAAAAAGAAGACAAAGAGATTTCAGACGTTTATCCGAGTTTTGTCGCTTGTTGCAGGCGCGGCGCTTTTTGTTCTTGTTTTTCGAGATATCGACTTTTCAATGACGTTCTCCTTGATTGCCAATGTTGGATATTACCTTATGCCGATTTATGCCGTCTATGGTGTCGGATGTCTTTTCGATACAGCCGCCTGGAAGTTTATTCTCGACACGCCATCTGAAAAAATATCCTTTGCGAAATTGTTGCAGGTCCATATTGCGGGCGAAGCGATGTATCGGTTCATTCCTGCGGGGGTTGTTGTCGGCGAAGGTGTAAAGATTTTCTTGATGACGAAACAGAGTCGGTTTTCAGGTCCGGAAGTCGTCTCAAGTCTTGCGATTAGAAAACTCTTAGTGGGTTTGAGTCAGGGGTTCTATATCGGCGTAAGTGTGTTTTTGGGAATTGTGCTGGCTCAAAAGATAGGAATCGTGCAGCTTTTTTCCCTGGGGAGTGCACTGTTCGTGTTTGCAGTGTTCCTTTCGTTGGGGATCATGCTCTCACGCGGGTCTTTATTTACTTGGATATTCCGCTTACTTCGTTCAATCCCTTTTATCAAAACAAAGATCGAGAATGAAAAGCTTTTTTTTGAGCGGGCCGACATTGAGTTAAGAGATTTTTTCCTGCATAAAAAGCGGCAAGGTGGCCTTGCCTCTCTCTTGTTTTTCGGGGGATGGCTGACAGAAATGTTGGAAACATATCTTATTCTTGTGGCTCTTGGTCTGAAGGTCTTACCGTATCAAGTAATGGTTTTCGAGCCTGTGGTTTCCTTAACTCGGTCGCTCGCGTTCTTGATCCCTGGAGGTCTCGGAGTGGTGGATTCAAGCTATCTTTCGGCTTTCAGTTCAGCTGGTATTGCGAATGTAGTGTCTGCGGGTGCAGCATTTGTGATAATCAAGCGAAGCAAAGAGTTGTTCTGGATCATCATTGGACTGTTCTTGACCTGGCTGCAGGGAACAAGCGTGCCGGAAGAGACGAAAGCGCAATCGCTGCCCTCGGATATTGCCCCGGAAATAGTATGAAAAAGAAAATCCTCTTTATCTGTGGATCGCGCAACCAAACAACGCAACTGCACAAGATCGCCCAAGAACTTGTCATTGATCATGATTGCTGGTTTACGCCCTATTATGCTACCGGTTTGGAAGAATTCCTGCGCAGGATGAACCTTACGGAAATGTCCATCATGGGGAGCAAGATGGTCGGCCGGTGTTTGCAGTACCTCCAAGCCCGGCATTTGCAGATTGATTGTCGGGGGGAGAAAAACAATTACGACCTTGTCTTTACCTGTGCAGATTTGGTCATTCAGAAAAACATTATTGGGAAGAAGATCATTTTGGTCCAGGAGGGGATGACCGACCCTGAAAATTTTGGATATTTTCTCGTCAAACTATTTCCGTTTCTCCCTCGCTGGGTCGGCAGCACGTCAACATTCAGCCTCAGCAATGCTTATGATAAGATGTGCGTTGCAAGCGAAGGATACCGTGATCTGTTCATCAGAAAAGGAATCCCGCCTGAGAAAATAGTTATTACGGGGATCCCGAATTTTGACAACTGCAAGAAATTCCTCGAGAATCGCTTTCCGCATAAGAATTATGTCCTTGTGTGCACGTCCGACTCTCGTGAAACTTTTAAATTTGAGAACCGAAAGAAAATCATTCGTAATGCCGTGAAGATTGCCGGCGGACGCAAGCTCATTTTCAAATTGCATCCGAATGAAAATATCGAGCGCGCGACGCTTGAAATCACTGCGTGGGCGCCGGGTGCATTAATCTATGCCTCCGGCAATGCGGAAGAAATGATTGCTAATTGCGATGTTCTTATAACACAATATTCGTCCACCGTCTATGTCGGATTGGCTCTTGGTAAAGAGGTCTATTCCAACTTCCCGGTAGAAGAATTGAAAAAACTCACTCCGCTACAAAATGGCTCGGCTGCCTTCAATATTGCGTCTGTGGCCCGCGAATTGCTGTCGGCGGAACTTCAGCATGTCTTTCAAACGAATAATCCTGAGCCTACAATTGCGAAAATGTGGCAGCGCCACTATAAGGAAAAACTAGCACGACTATTCTCCAGGGCGGCATGAAAATTCTTATTGTTATTCAGGCGCGGACCGGTTCTTCAAGATTCCCAAATAAAGTCTTGATGCCTCTTGCCGGGGCCCCGCTTTTGCAGCGAATGATCGAACGTGTGCGGGCGGCGGAAGGCTCCTACGAGATTGTGGTAGCAACAACGACAGACAGCCGCGACGACACGATTCGTTCGCTCTGCAGGTCCATCGGTGTCCGGTGCTTCAGGGGACATCCTGCCGATCTTCTGGACCGCCATTTTCACGTTGCGGTGCAAGAAAAGGCGGACGTGGTTGTGAAGATTCCCTCCGATTGCCCTCTGGTCGATCCTGTCGTTATCGACAGTGTAATAAAGTTCTATCTCGCGAAGACGAAGCTGTTTCACTATGTCAGCAATCTCCATCCGGCAACATATCCTGACGGAAACGACGTCGAGGTCATGACGATGGAAGCCTTGGAAACTGCGTGGCGCGAAGCTGCGAAGGATTACGAGCGCGAACATACGACTCCATTTCTTTGGGAACAACCGGATCGTTTTATCCTTGGGAACGTCTTGTGCGAATCCGGCCGAGATTATTCCATGAGCTACCGCTGGACCATCGATTATCCTGAAGATTACACACTGCTCAAACGTGTCTATGAAGAATTATGGAGCGTTGAACACCCGGCCTTTACAATGTATGATATCCTGCAATTGATGGCGAAGAAGCCGGAGATCCGGTCGATCAACGCCCGCTACATCGGTGTGAATTGGTACCGGCACTATGTCGGGCAGCTTAAAACTATTTCAAAAACTGAAACACGGCAAACGGTGAATTCGTGACTGATCAAGAAAGAATCGAACTTGAGCTTCTCGCTCTTCGCGTGCGGGAACACGTCATAACGATGGCGACCGATGGTGGCTGTTTTATCGGAGCGTCGCTTTCATGTGCAGACCTGATCGTCTATCTCTATTCTAAAGTTCTGAAGGTTTCACCTCGAACCTTAAAGGATGAGAACCGTGATTACTTTTTTCTTTCGAAAGGACATGACGTTCCGGCTTTATACGGAACCCTTGCAGAACTGGGATACATGGATAAGAGCCGGTTAGAGAATCATCTCAGAACGAACGATTCAATTTACTGGCATCCGAACAGCTCGATCCCGGGAATTGAATTTCATTCCGGTTCGCTCGGCCATTTGCTTTCGGTCGCTATTGGCGTTGCCCTTGACATAAAAATACGCAGAGGCAACAACCGCGTTTTTGTAGTTCTTGGCGATGGAGAGCTCAATGAAGGTTCCATCTGGGAGGGTTGTCTCGTCGCCGCCGCCTATAAACTCGACAACCTCGTTGCGATTGTGGACAGGAATGAATTTCAGGCGAACGTCCGGACCGAAGAATTGATTCCGCTCGAATCGGTGGATAAAAAATTTGCCGCATTCGGGTGGTCTGTTAACCGGATCAATGGACACAATTTCGATAAGATGGAGGTAGCATTTTCGCGCATTCCGATGAGCGCCGACCGCCCCTCGGTGATTGTTGCAGATACTATTCGGGGAAAGGGTTTGCCAAGCATCGAACGCCGTGCGGACCGATGGTTCGCTAACTTCACTCACGAAGAAGTCGAAATGCTTCTTGATGAACTATACAACGGACAGGAGAGTGCATTGACGTCCGAAACGCTCATGGTTCGATAGGAGTCAGATTCACGAATGATGACATACGAAGAGAAGTTAAGAGAATTAGCCGAGCTCGATGACAGAATTGTTGTGATGACGGCTGAAAACCGGGTGGCAATTCGAAACCTTCCCCGAACGTTGGGAAAAAGATTCATCGATGTCGGAATCGCAGAACAGACCATGATCGGCGCTGCGGCTGGGCTCGCGCTTCGGGGTCAAACACCGGTCGTGCACTCCCTCGCTGCATTTCTCACTCTCCGGGCATTTGAATTTATCCGCACGGATGTTGGTATCGCAAACCTTCCCGTCAAACTCGTCGGAGGTGTGCCAGGATTCCTCTCCGAGGCAAACGGCCCGACGCATCAGGCACTCGAAGATATATCGCTCATGCGCGGCATTCCAAACATGAATGTGTTTTGTCCAGCGGATCAGGACGAACTTGTGGCAGGTCTTCCGCATATCCTCCGGGATAAATCGCCGTGGTACATTCGTTTCACCGCTATGGAACCTATGGTGAACCATTACGATCAGTTTACGATCGGAAAAGCTGAGACTCTTGTGGAAGGCATGGACGTCGCATTGCTCACGTATGGTTTTATGAACAGAGAATCGTGGAATGCAAAAGAAATTCTCGAGTCGAAGGGAATCTCCGTTCGGTTTATTAACTTCCGAACTCTTAAACCGATCGATGAGATGACGATTCTCTCGGCAGCAAGAGAATGTTCTCTCCTTGTTACGATAGAAGATCATTTCCTGATCGGCGGGCTCTATTCCATTGTGAGTGAAATTCTTGTGCGGCACGAAAAGACGGCAAAAGTTCTTCCTCTTGCGCTTGACGGCCGCTGGTTCAAGCCGGCTTTACTGAACGATGTTCTATCCTATGAAGGGTTTACCGGGGGACAGATTGCTTCACGTATTTTTATCACGCTGGAGGATAGAAAAGGAATTTCATCGGCCGACGAATTAGAAATCGCAGTAGAAGATCACAGCCATTAAAAAAGGTGAATGATGAATTCTATCGGGAACAACGATCAATATCCGTCGATTGCTGCGTCGGATGAACTGTACGCGCGCGCGGTTGGGTTGATTCCGGCAGTGACGCAGACTCTGGCAAAAGGTCCGGGTCAATATATTAAAGGCGTTGCGCCGAAATATCTGCTGCGCGGCAAAGGGGCGCATGTATGGGACGTGGACGGCAACGAGTATCTTGACTACACAATGGGTGTCGGGCCGCTCTCGCTGGGATACTGTTACGATGCAGTCGATGCCGCAATAAAAAGACAATTGGAGGACGGCATTACTTTTTCGATGATGCATCCGCTGGAAGTTGAAGTTGCCGAGCTGATACGGGAGGTGATTCCGAACGCGGAATCGGTGCGATTCAGCAAAACCGGGTGCGATGTGACCACTGCGGCAGTCCGTCTCGCCCGTGCTTTTACCGGCCGCGACAAAGTTCTCTGCTGCGGGTACCATGGATGGCACGATTGGTATATTGCCGTGACCGACCGCAACAAAGGTATTCCGCAAGTTACCCGTGATCTCACCTACACTTTCAACTATAACGACATTCAATCAGTCATCGATTCAATTGATATGGACACGGCCTGCGTTATTCTTGAGCCGGTAGTTTTCGAAGCACCCAAGGAAAATTTTCTCCATAAAGTGAAAGAAATCTGTCAGAGGAACGGAACGCTGCTCATTTTCGATGAAATGTGGACCGGGTTTCGTCTCGCACTCGGCGGCGCGCAGGAATATTTCGGAGTGAAGGCTGACCTTGCCTGTTTTTCGAAAGCGGTAGCGAACGGAATGCCGCTTTCCATTCTCACCGGGCGGCAGGATGTTATGCAGTTGCTTGAGAAGGAAGTATTTTTCTTCACGACGTTTGGCGGCGAAGCGCTTTCCCTATCTGCGGCAAAAGCAACTATCGAGGAATTGCGCGGCAAAGAAGTTCCGGAGTATCTCGACCGGATCGGTAATGCCCTGAAAGAAGGGTACAATACCATTGCCGCGGGACTCGGGATGAATTATACGAAGTGCTCCGGATTTGGCTTCCGCACTATTCTGACGTTCGATGCAAGTGCAGGGAATCCTCTCGAAATAAAATCCCTAGTTCAACAGGAATTGATCAAACGTGGAATTTTGTGGGGCGGCTTTCACACGGTCAGCTACTCCCATTCGGACGCAGATATCGACTATACGATATCAGCGTACAGGGAAATCCTTCCAATAATAAAAAAAGCTGTAAATGAAAATACCGTGCGGCGGCTGCTTCGTGGTGAGCCGGTAGAGCCGGTGTTCCGCAAGACGAGCAATTTCAACATGAAACCGAAGCAAATTCTCAAATGAGCGATCTCTTCTCATTAAAGAACAAAGTCGCAGTGGTAACCGGCGCTCTCGGATTACTCGGCAAGCAGCATTGTTACGCTTTGGCTGAAGCTGGAGCGAACGTTGTTGTGACTGATTTGAACGAAGACCGGTGTGAAGCATTTGCACATGAACTAGGAGTTGCTACGTCTACTCAGCCAATTGGTATCGCTGTCGATATCACTCGACGCCTTTCAATCGAAACATTGAAGGACCAAGTCAAAAAGAACTATGGATCAATCGCAATTCTCGTCAACAATGCGGCTGTCAATGATGCTTTCGAAAACCCTGCCGCGGCTGCTGACCAATCGAAGTTTGAAAATTATCCGATTGAACTTTGGCAAAAGTCTCTTGATGTGAATATTACAGGCACGTTTCTCTGCTCACAAGTAATGGGTGGTATGATGGCGAAACAGGGGAGCGGCAGCATCATCAATATCGCATCGACGTACGGGATTGTAGGACCGGATCAATCGTTGTATTCCAGGGCAGATGGCACGCAATCGTTCTATAAGTCGCCTTCATATCCGACAACCAAAGGGGCCGTCATCGCTTTCACAAGATTTCTCGCGACATACTGGGCAAAAAATGGTGTGCGGGTCAATGCACTTTCCCCCGGGGGCGTAGAAAATGGGCAAGATGAAAATTTTATTAAGAACTATTCAACGCGAACGCCGCTCGGCCGCATGGCGCAGCCGTCGGACTACAAAGGGGCTCTGGTCTTTTTAGCAAGCGACGCTTCGAGGTATATGACGGGAACCAATCTCGTCGTAGACGGCGGGTGGACGGCGTGGTAATAACTGGTAATTGAACATGCTACGGGTTAAAATCTTGCCACGAAGGCACCAAGGCACAACGATTTATTAAAATAAGCTTCATTTTGTTTTGTCATTTTTGATAAGATTGTTCTCTTCGTGACTCTGTGACTTGGCGGCAATAATAATTGGCGTCTTGGGCGCCATGAACAGGCAAATCATTTTCTCATCATGATAGGGAAGGGATGGACTATGCAGAAACCAAGAGTCCAAATTGGCAAAAGGCTGGTCGGCGAGGGCGAATCGATTTTCATCATTGCTGAGATTGGTATCAACCATAACGGTTCACTCGATACAGCGAAGAAATTAATCGACGGCGCCGTGCTGGCAGGATGCGATGCAGTAAAATTTCAAAAACGAACACCCGAATTATGCGTGCCAAAAGAGCAACAAGATGTAGTGAGGGATACTCCGTGGGGACGAATGACGTATCTCGAATACCGATATATGGTGGAGTTTGGCGAGAAAGATTACGGCGAAATTGATCGCTATTGCGGAGATCGAAAAATTATGTGGTTTGCCTCGTGCTGGGATGAGGAGTCGGTGAATTTCCTTGAAAAATTCAATCCAGTCTGCTACAAAATCTCGTCGGCCGCGTTGACGAATAGTGAACTTCTGTTAAAAAAACGCCGGACCGGCAAACCTCTCATCATTTCAACAGGAATGTCGACGGAGAACGAGATTGATACAGCAGTGTCCATTCTTGGCCGCGAAGACGTTTTGATCGCTCACTCCACTTCAACCTATCCGTGTCCGGCAGAGGAATTAAACCTGCGGATGATCCAAACGCTGAAACAAAAATTTCCGGAATGCCCTATCGGATATTCCGGCCACGAAACGGGACTTGCGCCGACGTGGGCTGCCGTGGCGATGGGTGCTACATTTGTGGAACGCCACATTACTCTCGACAGAGCCATGTGGGGAAGCGATCAAGCGGCCTCCGTTGAGATTGGCGGGTTGATCCGGCTTGTTCAGAACATTCGCGATATAGAGAAGGCAGTCGGCGACGGCATAAAAAAAGTGTACGAAAGTGAGCTTGGTCCGCGCAAGCGACTTCGTCAAATCAGGGAAAAAATGACGGCGTAAACAAAGGTGCTGCTGTTACTAAATTACCTCAAACCTTGTCTCTCCCCTCTCAGGGGAGGGAAATACCATCCCGCCGAGCACAGGGAAAAGAAAGGCCAAAATTGTTAATAGGATCTGATTTGTATGCGGCTGGAAATTCTATCACCGATGATCGTGTCGCTGTCGGCGTTGATACTTATTGTCTTTGAAAGGAGATTTCCGTACACGGAAGGTCAGCCGTTATTTAGAGAAGGATTTTGGACCGACCTCGGAATGTACACGATTTTTCAGAGTTATCTGTTAAGCTGGGTGATCTTCGGGTTCATTTACTGGCTGGACGGGGAGACATCGGTTTCGCGGTGTCATATTATTTCTGCCTGGCCTGTGTGGGCGCAGTTTCTGCTTTTCCTCGTAACGCACGATTTGTATATATATTTATTCCATCGCTGGCAGCATCACAATAAATATCTGTATAGGATTCACGAAGCCCATCATTCAGTCAGGGACGTTGACTGGTTGGCCGGCGCTCGTTCGCACTCGCTTGAAATTCTCATTAACCAGACCATTGAGTTCACTCCCATCATTCTTCTCGGGGCGGCCCCCGAAGTTGTTCTTTTAAAAGGGATTGTGGATGCCGTGTGGGGAATGTACATCCATTCCAACATTGATGTCCGCTCCGGGCGGATCCAGTATTTTCTCAACGGCCCTGAAATGCATCGTTGGCATCATGCAAAAGGGAAAGGTAACAGCATTAACTATTCAACGAAGCTTGCGGTATGGGATTGGATATTTGGAACAGCCTACCTTCCGTTCTCAGAAAAACCTGTTTCATACGGACTGACCTTCCTGCAATTTCCGAAAAACTATTTCCCCCAGCAATGGTTTGCCTTTCGCTCTTTTCAAAAACCGAGCAACTAACGCGCCCCTTTTTCAAGGAAAGAAAACTTTCCCATATACGCATCCGGAAACCGGACCGGTCTTTGTCTTTAGCGATAATTTCTTTGACGATGCGTAAACGAACACATAACGATTTCACCTAATTCGGTTCACCGTACAGTAACACTAGCATAACAATTCAAGCGTACATTTTGCGCGCAAAAGATGTAACGGAGCAGCCCACTAAGAATCGAAACGGGGACCGTGTTCTTCTAAATCTGTAACACTTCTTCCTTCGTAACAATCTATGGCCAGATTATCGCACACCATCCTCTTCATTTTATTTTTCACTTTACCACAGGATACAATTGCGGGGACGATTAAAGGATTTGTGCGAGAACATAAGACCAAATTGGCGGTCGTTGGGGCAGCTGTTTTCATCGAAGGAACGAGCCTAGGTGCGGTGAGCGACACAAACGGTCATTACATTCTTAAGAACGTGCCTCCGGGAAAGTACGATGTGGAGGTGCATGCTCTCGGCTACCTCAGCACTGACGAAGATGTTCGCGTGCAAAACGATTCGAGCGTTTCGCTACAGAATTTTTCGTTGAAGGAAAAGTTGATAACACTGAATGAGTCCGTCATTATCGCAAGGGCCAACAACGAACTTGAAGCAACGGCACGGACGGCCGAAAAGAATGCAGCGAACCTTGTCAACATCATTTCCGCGCAAGCAATCGACCAGTCGACGGACAGGACTGCCGCGGATGTTCTTCAGCGCGTTTCGGGCATGTCGCTCGTCCGAAACCAAGGAGAAGGACGTTATGTCGTGATGCGCGGCCTGGCTCAGCAATACAATAACACCCTCGTCGACGGCATAAAAATACCGAGCCCTGAATCCAAAGATCGGTATGTTCCGATGGATATTTTTCCTTCTGGATTGTTTGAACGCATCGAGGTGACCAAATCGCTGACACCCGACATTGCGGGCGACGCGATCGGAGGTTCCACTGATCTCATGCTTCGGGAGGCACCCGACCGATTTTCCTTTTCAGCGAGTGCAGCCAGCGGGTCCACGTCGGGCGTTTTAGGCAATTCATTCAGCACTTTCAATAAAAACGCTGTCAACGATCTCGACCCCGAACGTCTTCACGGAACAGTAAGCGACGCCGACCCGACGACCCAAATCAAACCTCGGTATAATCCTTCAAGTGCCGATTTTACAACTGCTAATTTAAAATTCTCAAACAGCACCGCACCGGCCGACGGGCTATTTTCAGCGTTGGCCGGCGATCGTTTTTTTGATAGTAAGCTTGGGCTGATGGTTACAGGCAGCTTCCAGAATACGTATAACGAAATTCACACAGACCATTACTCTCTAGGTTCCGATATCAATACTGTTGATAGTGAAGGGCATCTTATTCCATACGCTTCCACCTACGATAATCAGAATTACTTCATCAACAAGACACGCGGCGGAGCGCTGGCGAAGGCGGATGTTATCGCGGACGAAGGGCAGGAATTATCGGCAACGTATTTGTATGTCCGACAACAAGAAGCGCAAACTCGTCATGCGCTTCAGATAGAAATTGATGGATCACGCGGTGCTAACGATCTGACATACACAAACCGCTCAGCCCTGCGAACCCAGGACATATCGAGCATCTCGATGGCGGGAAGCCATTTCACGACCTCGCCTCTTGCCGTGAAATGGACACTCAATTATACGGATGCTCTGCAAGACCGTCCCGACGAAGCAGAGTATTCAGTGCTCCAAAATTACGATGCGCACGGAAATCTTCAGCAGTTTCAAGGACTGGGAGAAATCGACCATACATGGAGAAAGAACGACGACCGCCAATACCTTGGAAAAATTGATGCGACATGGCACTTAACGCAAGACG
>Ga0265330_10001290_pt1 | contig 14658 bp, 13 predicted proteins | sample 41919metaG_FD_202083 | JGI IMG/M metagenome (GOLD analysis project Ga0265330, IMG submission 202083) | Rhizosphere microbial communities from Carex aquatilis grown in University of Washington, Seatle, WA, United States - 4-19-19 metaG | ecosystem: Host-associated > Plants > Roots > Rhizosphere... | reverse complement strand
TCAAAGGAGTCGCGCAAGGGTTTCCGCTCCTTCGGGGATTTCGCGCTGGCCGATCTCCAGCCGGACGAGGGCGTCCGCGCGGGAGAGGGCGTCCAGCATGGTGGCGCCCGTATACCTGAGGGGAGAGGCGATGCCGTCTCGAAGCTCGACGGGGAGGAACTCGACGCGCTCAGCGACCTCCCGCAGGATCGCCGCTCCCGTCCGGACTCGCGCGAGGTCGGGCTCGTAGACTAAGCCCGCGAAGCGCGAGAGCAGGGGTTTCACGATCACCTCGAAGTTGACGAAGGCCGATACCGGGTTGCCGGGCATCCCATAGGCGAACTTTCCCCCTCGCCTGCAGAGGAGGGCGGGCATGCCCGGGCGCATCGCTATCTTGCGGAAAAGGACGGAGAAGCCCGAACGCTCGAGGGCCTCGGGCACGAAGTCGAAGTCGCCCGCGGAGACGCCCCCCGAGATGATGAGGAGGTCGGCGCCCTCCGAGGCCGCCCCGATCGCGGCGCGGAGCGCGCCCTCGTCGTCGGGAACGATGCCTTCGAAGGAAGCCTCGCAGCCCGCCGTCTCCGCCTGGGCGACGAAGAGGGGGCCGTTGGAGTCGTAGATCGAGCCGGGCGAGAGGACCTCGCCCGGGGAGCGGAGCTCGCAGCCCGTCGAGAGCACGGCGACGCGCGGCCTCGAGACGACTCCTACCTCGGCCGCGCCGTCGGAAGCGAGGAGGGCGATGTCCTGCGGCCTGAGGCGCCGGCGGGGAAAGAGGGAATCGCCCGCGCGGCGGTTCGCCCCGCGGCGGACGATGTTGAGGTCGTCCTCGCGCGCCGCGATCGAGAATCGCGCGCCCGCGACCTCGGAGCGCTCGAGCCTGTGGACCGCGCAGGCGCCGGCCGGGACGGGCGCCCCGGTCATGATCCGCACGCACTCGCCCGCGGCGAGCGGCGGGGGCGGGGGCGATCCCGCCGCTATCGCGTCGACGATGGCGAAGCTCGCGCCCGAGCCGGCCGCCGCGCCGTCGGCGGTCGCGTAGGCGAAGCCGTCCATCGTCGCCTTGTCGAAGGGGGGCTGGTCGAGGAGGGCGCGGATCTCCTCGGAAGGCACCCTGCCCAGCGCTGAGGCGAGGGGCAGCCTCTCGGCGCCCAGGCGGCAGTCGAGGCCTTCGATGAGGCGCACCGCCTCGTCGGGATGGATCATGCCCGCTCCTCGATATAGGCGGAGCACTCGTCGAGCCAGGCCAGCATCGACTCGAGCTGGCCTATTCGGAACCGATACACGAGAGCGTCCAGGTCCCGATCGGCGGAGGATGCGCCGCGCTCGCGCATTTCCGCCAGCCACGAGGAGCAGAGCCGTCTCTGCTCGGAAAGGAGGATCCTGGCCGCTTCCGGCTTTCCCTGACGGGCGAAGTAGAGCTTCGCGAGGAAGTCGAGCCTGAAGTCCTTCCGGGCGGCGACTGCGCCCATCCAGGCATCGAAGACCTCCTCGCCTTTAGCGCTGAGGTGGAAGACCCTGCGCGCGGGCCTGTTCCCCTGGACGCGGACTTCAGCGCGTATCAATGCCTCGGCCTCGAGCTTGGCCAGGATCGCGTAGAGCTGAGCCTGCTTGACCGTCCAGATGAGTCCGAGCCCCGTCTTGCGGCTCAGCTCCCGGTGCAGCTCGTAGCCGTGCATGGGACGCTCTCCGAGGAGGCCTAAGAGGCAATACTCGATCGACGGGGCCTGAATCTCTTTGTCCAACGCTCGATTCCTTATTTCGATGGCGCGCTCATGACGACGGTCGTGAACTGAATAAACTCGAATACTCAATAGCTGAGTATTCGTATATAGGAATATCCGCAATCTGAAGCTAGGTCAAGCGAGAAATAAGCTAGTCTGGCCCTCTCTCCCCTTCGCCTAGAGCAGCGGGATAGAACAGGCGGGCCCTGCTGATATATCATGGATATACTAGGATCCCGACCAAGCATCGAGACAGGAAGGAGCGGCCATGAACAATGCCTTGCTGAATACTCCCCCAGCCGACAACGAGCCGATATTCTCCTACGCGCCGGGAGGAGCCGATCGCGCCGCCCTCAAGGTCGAGTTGGATAAGCTCCTCGGGGGAGGAGCCGACATTCCCCTCGTCATCGGCGGCAAGGAAGTCCGCACGGGGAAAACCGCGCCCATTATCCGACCCGACGCGCGGAAGACCGAGCTCGGCCGCTTCCATTTGGCGGGAGAGGCGGAGGCGGAGGCAGCCGTGAAAGCGGCCCTCGCCGCCAAGGACGACTGGGAAAAGATGCCCTGGGAAGAGCGAGCCGCAGTCTTCCGCAGGGTCGCCGACCTCGCCTCGGGGAAATACAGGGCCCTCCTCGTCGCCGCGACCATGCTGAACCAGTCCAAGACCGCGCATCAGGCCGAGATAGACGCCGCCTGCGAAGCCATCGACTACTTCAGGATCAATCCCGCCTTCATGGAGTCCATCTACGCCGAGCAGCCCCGGAGCGCCCGCAGCGAGTGGAACCGGATGAGCTATCGGCCCCTCGAGGGCTTCGTGTACGCGGTGTCGCCCTTCAACTTCACGGCTATAGCGGCCAACCTGGCGAGCGCCCCGGCCATGATGGGCAACGTCGTCCTGTGGAAGCCCTCCTCGACATCGGTGCTCTCGAACTACGTCCTCATGAAGCTCTACGAGGAAGCGGGCCTGCCGCCCGGCGTCATCAATTTCCTCCCCGGCCCCGGCAAGGTCATCTCGCGCGTAGTCCTCTCGAGGCCCGAGCTCGCCGGCCTCCATTTCACGGGCTCCACGGAGGTCTTCCGCGGGCTCTGGAAGGGCATAGCCGACAACCTGCCCGCGTATCGCGGCTATCCCCGCGTCGTCGGCGAGACGGGAGGCAAGAACTTCATCCTCGTCGACCCTTCCGCCGATCCCGAGGTCGCCCTCGTCGCGGCGATCCGCGGCGCCTACGAGTACCAGGGGCAGAAGTGCTCAGCCGCCTCGCGCCTCTACGTCCCGGCTTCTTGGGGCCACGGCTTCCTCGACAAGCTCGCCGAAGCGGTGCGCTCCCTGCCGATGGGCCCGGTCACGGACTTCCGCAACTTCGTAGGGGCGGTGATCGACGAGGCATCTTTCGATACGATTCAAGCCTACGAGAAGCGGGCCGCCGCCTCGCCCGAGGCGAAAGTCCTCGCGGGCGGCGGCTGCGACAAGTCGGAGGGCTTCTTCATCGAGCCGACGCTTATCCAAGCCTTGACGCCGCGCTACGAGACGATGGAGGTCGAGCTCTTCGGCCCCGTGCTCACTGCCTACGTCTACGACGACCGGGACATGCCGGCGGCCTACCGACTCGTCGACTCGACCTCGCCCTACGGCCTCACGGGCGCCGTGATCGCCCGCGACCGCGGCGCGATCGAGCGGGCCTCCGCGGCCCTCGAGCGCGCGGCGGGCAATTTCTACGTGAACGACAAGCCCACGGGCGCCGTAGTCGGGCGCCAGCCCTTCGGTGGCGCCCGAGCCTCGGGCACGAACGACAAGGCCGGCAGCCTCCTCAACCTCACGCGCTGGGTTAGCCCGCGCGCGGTCAAGGAGAACCTGGAGCCGCCGACGGACTGGCGCTACCCCTACATGGCTGCCGATTAACCAGGGCGTCCAATGTGCCCGCCCTGGCTAAATAAGTTCCATGAAGGTCGCGGGAAAGACCAGCTCGAACCTCGCTCCGACGGTTACGGCCTCGGATCCTCGGTCGCCCCAGGGCGTGGCGACGATAGCCTCGAGCTTGGCCTTGCCCCCGAGGTTGTGCGCGAGGGCCCGCACCAGCTTGATCCCTAGGCCGTGCGACGACTCGAAATCCCGCTTGGGCCCGGGCCCGTCATCGGTGATGACGAGGCGATACCGGGCTCCCTCGGGGAGATTCTCGAGCCTGAGGCTGAGCCGGATCAGGGGCTTAGCCTCCTTCCCCGCCATGCCCGAGCCTTTCATCTCCGGAAGCTCCGCGTCCCCCCGCGTAGCGTACTTGAGGGCGTTCGTGAGCACTTCGTTGATGATCAGGCCGAGCGAAGTCGCCGCCTCGATCTGGATGGAGCATCCTTCCGCGTCGAGGTCGAGGCCCACGCGCGCGGCATCGAGCCCGAGCCCCTCTTCCAGGTTCGCCACGAGGGCCCCGACGAATTTCGAGAGCTCCACCATCGCGAGGGAGCGGTCGGCGTCGAGCATGTCGTGCACCAGGGAGATCGCGAAGATCCTGCCCACGAGATCGTCCGCGGCCTCGAGGAAGGCGGGGTCCCTGGACCTGTTGCGCTGGAGCTGGATGAGGCTCTTGATCACGCTGAGGTTGTTCTTCACGCGATGGTGGAGCTCGCGCAGGAGAAGTTTCTTCTCCGCGAGCGCGGCTCGGAGGGCTTCCTCGGTGACCGCCCTCTTCTTTATCTCCTTCTCCAGCGTGCGGAAATAGTCGGCGAGGCGCCCGCAGCAGAGGCCCAGGAATAGGCCCGACAACTCCGTGATCAGCTTGCCCGGGGGCGAGTATTCCGGATGGCCGAGTATGCCGAACAGGAATAGGTTGACCGGGAGACCCAGCGCGCCCGCCAGCAATCCCCCCCTCGTGCCGAAGCTCATGGCGACGACGAGGATGGGCAGGAGGACGAAATAGTTGACCGAGACTTGCAGGGCGTTGCCGAAGGCGAGGATTATCGCCGCATAGAAGGCGATCGTGCCTACCACGCTCGCCAAGCGATGGCGGACGAACAGGGACGTGAGGACTTTCGACGACAAGTCGCCCTTTTCGAGGGCGGCCCGCCCGGTCGTCGAATCGTCTTTGCCTTTGCAAGCTGCGGCGACGCCCATCATAAAGGCACCTCCCTCGCCCGATCGACGCAAGCTAGGCGTCGGAATGCCTGTAGTATATAGTACATTTCCGGAGGGAACGAGACATGGCCAGCATTCTTGTGGTCGAGGATGAGCCGATCGTCGGCATGCAGCTTCAAGAGAGCCTCGAAGGCATGGGCCATCGGGTCCCTGCCGTCATCGACTCGGGAGACGAAGTGCTGGCCGCCGTGCTGTCCCACAAGCCCGATCTCATCCTCATGGACATCAAGCTCCGCAGCTTCATAGACGGCGTCGACGCGGCCAGCCGGCTCAAGCTCGTCTGCGACGTTCCCGTGATCTACCTGACCGCCTATCCGAGCAAGGGCAGCCAGGACCGCGCGATGAGCACTAATCCCGCCGCCTACCTCGTCAAGCCGATCAACGACAAGACCTTGCAAGAGCAAATCGAGCTGGCCCTGCGCGGAAAAGAGCCCTCGATCTGCGAAGATTAGGGCCGGGGGCCCTTGCCATGCGACAGCTCACGAAGGACGAGTGCCTCGCGCTCCTGAGGGACGGGGAGTTCGCCCCGGACTTGACCGGCTCGGCCGAGACGGTAGCGATAGTGCTCACGCAGAGCTGGTGCCCCCAATGGGCCTGGATGCGGTCGTATCTCGCCGCCCTCCCCCCCGACGCGGGGAGGGAGATCCTCTGGATCGAGTACGATCGCGAGGATTTCCTCGAGCCCTTCATGCGCTTCAAGGAAAGCGCCTTCGGCAACGACCAGGTGCCCTACGTCCGCTATTACCGAGGCGGCTCGCTCGCGGCCGAATCCAATTACATCGACCAGGGCGGGTTCCTCCGCCTTCTTTCCGGAAAGAACCGGCCTTCGGAGGCAGTATGAGGAAAGCCCTTCTCGCGACGCTCCTCTTCGCGGCGCTCGCGAGCGCCGCGGCTTGGGCCGCGCCTAACGCTAGCCCGACGCGGAAGCTCCCGCCCCACGAGACGCTCGCCAACGGCCTCGAGGTCATCGTCGTGGAAAACGACGCCGTGCCCCTGGCCACCGTCTGCGTCGCATTCCGCGGGGGAGCGAGCGCGCAAGTACCCGAAACAGCGGGCCTCTTCCACCTCTACGAGCACATGCTCTTCGACGGCAACGAGAAGTATCCGGCGCAGGCCGACTTCATAGCCGCGCTCAATAGGCTCGGCGTCTCCAACTGGAACGGGGCTACGGGCACCGAGTACATCAACTACTACATCACCCTCCCCTCGGAGAAGCTGGCCGGGGGCATCGAGTTCTGGTCCTGGGCGATCAAGAGGCCGGTATTCGACGAGGGCAAGCTCGAGCGCGAGAAGCAGGTCGTCATCAACGAAATTCGAGGCTACCACACCGATCCGAACCACATCGCGGACGAGGGCCTCGAGTCGCGCATGTTCGCCGACTTTCCCTGGCGCAAGAACATCGACGGGCCCGAGGAGACGATCCGGGGAGCGACGATCCGCCAACTCGAGGACATCCGAGCCAAGTACTACATCCCGCGCAACACCGCCCTCCTCGTAGGCGGCGCCGTGAGCGCCAAGGAAGTCTTCGCCCTCGCGGAGAAGTACTTCGGCGACTGGAAGGGGGGACCGGCTCCCGTCATCGGCGATCCGCCCCACGGAGAGCTGCCGGCGGGCATCGCCCTCGTCTATCCCGACGAGGACTACTACCAGGGCTTGGCTCAGGCGCAATTCCGCTGGCGCGGCCCCGACGTCCTCAGGCAGACGGCGGACAGCTACGCGGCCGACGTATTCACCCTCCTCCTCAGCTCGCCCGTGGGCAGGTTCAAGGCCGACTTGATGAAGTCGGGCTTGGGCCTCTACGACCCCGAGGCCATCGGCTTCAGCTATCCGACATCCCGCGACGGAGGCGCCTTCGCGTTCTCGGCCTACCTCGTCGCGAAGGAAGGAGCGAAGGAGGGCAACATCCTCGATCGCGCCCAGGCCCTGCGGAAATTCCTCGTCTCCGAGCTCGCCGAGATCGCCCGCGATCCCGCGGCCTACTTCGGCGCGGAAGCCCTCGGGAAGGCCAAGGAAAAGCTCATCGATCAGAACCTCCTGTCGGAGGAAGTCGCGCAGTCCTTCGTCACGGCGAGCCTCACTTTCTGGTGGTCAGTGGCGACGACCGACTACTTCTTCGGCTACGAGGACAACTGCCGCAAGGTGAGCTGGACCGACATCTCGAGGCTTCTGAGCCGCTACCTTATCGACGCTCCCTCCGCGGCCCTCGTGCGGATCCGCGCCGACGCCTATGCCTCGGACCCGGCTGCGGCGGAGCGCGAGAAGGCCCTCGGCTACGCGGAGATCGGGCCCGACAACGCCTTCTGGTGGCAGCGAAAAGGAGGGAAGGAATGAAACGCGCACGCCTCGCCCCGCGGCCGACCGCCCTCGCCGTCCTCGCCGCGCTCCTCTGCCTCTCCCGCGTCGCGGCGGGCGCGGCGCCCTTTCCGCTCGCCGGAGCCTCGATAGGCGAGAAGGGCCTCTCGGCCTTCGCCAAGGAGAACCTGAGCTCCTTCTCGACCTTCACCCTCTCCAACGGGCTGCCGGTGATCGTCAAGAAGAGCTCCGCCAACAGGGTCGAGCACATCTCCCTCGTCATCCGGGGAGGGTCGGCGGCCGCGAGCGAGGCGAAGGCGGGCATCGAGGCCCTGGCGCTCAAGACGATGGCGCGCGGCTCGGGCCGGCACGGCTACGAGGAGATCCAGGAGCTGCTGGACGAGACGAGCTCGGGCCTGGGCAGCGCCGCCTCCTTCGATTACTCGATCTACAGCCTCACCACCCTCGACAAATACTTCGAGAGGCTCTTCCCCCTCTGGGCCGACACTCTAGTCGCCCCCTCCTTCAAGCAGGCCGACTTCGACCAGGAGCTCTCTAACGCCCGGATCGCCCTCGAGTCGAAGGAGCAGGATCCCTGGTCGAAGACGGGCCTGGAGATGAACAAGAGGCTCTTCGCCGGCCATCCCTACGCGGCATCCCCCGACGGGACCCAGGCATCGCTCGCCGCGGCCTCGCTCGGCGACGTCAAGGCATGGTACGCCGAGCGCATGCGAGCCGACGCCCTCTTCGTCGTCGCCGTGGGCGACTTCGACGCGGCTAAGCTGCGCGCCGAGCTGGAGGCCTCCTTGGGCAAGCTGCCTCCGGTCGGAGCCCCCCTCCCGCCCGTCGCCCCGCTCGCGCGCAATGGGCAGTGGAGCCTCGCCAAGGTCGAGTTCCCGCAATCCAGGGGCATGGGCTACCTCCGCGGCGACTTCGCCGCGCCGACGTACTCGGATCCCGACTACATGCCTCTCAGCATCGGGATGAAGATGCTCACCGACCTCCTCTTCAACGTCGTCCGCGACAAGCACGGCGCCGTCTATTCGGCGGGGGCCTTCATCAGGGATTACAAGGCGAACTACGGTTCCATCACCCTCTTCAAGACCAAGAGCCCAGGCGCGGCCAAGGCCTACGTCGACGAGGCCGTCGCCGTCCTCGCGTCCGGCAGGGCGGTCGCCATCGACCCCCAGTCCTCCAAGGACGGCTTCGCGCCCATCGCCGACCTGCTCGAGGCGGCTAAGGCTCAATTCATAAACGAACTGTACGAGAGCCAGGCGACCAACGCCGCGATCGCGGGGCGCATAGCCGCGTCGGTCGTCGCGACGGGCGACTATCGCAGCTATCTCCTCGACGTCGACAGGATACGAGCGGTCACGCCCGAGCAGGTTCGGGCCGCCCTGGGCAAGTACTTCCTCAAGGGCCCCGTAGCTTGGGTCGCCCTCGGTTCCGCGGACGTCCTCATCCCGGCGCAGGCGGTCGACTTCACGGGCTTCGGCGGAGGAAGATAGCTTCCTACTTCTCGAACTCGAGGACGACCCTGGTCCCGTTCTCGCTCAGCATCCGCAGCTCCCCGTCCAACTGCTGCGTGAGCATGCGTATCAACATCAATCCGAAGCCCGCGGAGTTCTTGAAATCGCCCCCTTCCGGGAGGCCTATCCCGTCGTCCCGAACCTCGATATGCACCCTGCTTCCCTTCAAGGAAGCCGACAGGCTGATCGTCCCCCCCGGCCTGCCCTCGAACGCGTACTTCATGATGTTCGTGACGAGCTCGTTGATGATGATCCCGAGCGGCTGCAGCGCCTTCGAGCTCAACTCGAAGGCTTCGACCTTCGATTCGATCCTCACCGTCGGGCTGTTCGGGAAATTGCCCAAGATCTCGCCGACCAGGGCCGGGAGGTAATCCTTCGCGTTCACCGAGAGGAAATTCGTCGATTGGTAGAGCCTATCGTACAACACCATCATGCTCTGGACCCGGCTCCCCGCGTCATCGAGCGCCTTCTTCACCTTGGGATCCGGCTGCGACGCGGCCTGCAGGCTGAGGAGGCTGCCGATGGTGCTCATGTTGTTCTTGATCCTGTGGTGGACTTCCTTGAGGAGGATCTCCTTTTCAAGCAGGAGCTTTTTAACCTCGTCCTCCGCGAGCTTCCGCTCCGTGATATCGACGATGATCCCGTCGTAGGAAGCGAGCCTTCCCTCCGGGTCGCGATGGAGGACCGGCGTGTTTTGAATCCACCGCACTTGCCCGTCCTTCCTCCGGATGCGGTGCTCGACGGCATCGGTGGCCTGGCCGGAGAGTATCCGCCGCGTATGCTCGTTAACGAGCTCCCTATCCTCGGGAAGGATCATTTCATACCAAAGGTAGGGATTGGCGTTGAATTCCTCCGTCCTATACCCGGTAACCGAGACGCAAGCCGCGCCGTGGCTGGTCTCGACGATCTTGCCGTCCTTCAAATACGCGGTGAAGATGTAATCGGACATCCTCTCGATGATCCCGTGGTATCGCTCGTTGCTCTCCCTCAGGGCCTCCCGCGTCTTTCGCAGCTCCGATATGTCCCTCGATATCCCGAAGGTCCCTACGATATTCCCCTTCTTGTCCCGAAGCGGCATCTTGATCGAATACACCCATGAGTCCGGGCGATCGCTCCATGTCTCCTTTTCCTCCTTGATCACCGTTTGCCCCGTCCCGACGATCGTCTGCTCGTCGTCATAGGCCTGCTGGGCGTGCTCGATCGTGAAGAAATCGAAGTCGGTCCTGCCGATCATCTCGGAGAGGTCGCCGCAGCCGAATTGCTCGCACTGGGATTTGCTCGCCCTGAGGAACCTGCTTTCCCTGTCCTTGAAATATATATGGTCGGGCGAGGTGTCCATCAGCGCCCGCAGGAAGTACTGCTCCTGCTCCAGCGCCTCTTCCATCTTCCTTTTTTCGGTTATGTCGGAATAGGCTATCATGATCCCTTCGACGCCCCCGTCGGCGCCGTGAATCGGGACCTTGTTCGTCTCCAGCCACCTCTGCTTGCCGTTCGGGTAGTGCGCCTTCTCCAAGATGTGGTAGCGGGCGGCGTCGCCCTCCATCACGGCCATGTCGTCCTTGATGTATTTTTCGATCTCTTCCCTGTCCCGATGCAGATCCCAATCGGTCTTTCCGATCACGGCGTCGGTATCGAGCAGGTTGAACAATCTGGCATGGTTCATATTGCAACCGAGGAAAACGGAGTTCCTATCCTTCCAGCAGATGTATTGAGGCATCGAGTCCAGCACGGCCTGGAACATGTTGATAGTCGCCTCGAGCTTGCATTGGGTCTTCGAGGCCGCCCGATCGGCCTCGAAAAGCCTGAAGGCCATTCGTATCGAGGCATCGAGCAGGGCTATGCCCGACGACTTCGAGACGCAGCCGTAAAAGTTAGTCCCTTCGGTTTTCGCCGCCAGCTCAGGCTCCGTGCCGCCCGACAGGTAGATAAGCGGCAGGCTTCTGCCCTGGAGGATTCGCCTCGCGGTTTCCGCGCCGTCGATGCCTTCGCCCAGATCGAAATCCATCAGGATCAAATCGACGGACGCATTACCGCCGGCGGCCTTTATCGCTTCCTCTCCGGAGCCGGCCGTTACGACCTCGTATCCGCATTTTTCCAGCGAAGGCCGCAGGCCCGATGCCGCAGGCGCTTCAACCTCGACGAGGAGGATCGTCTTTTTACTTCTTTCGTCCATTTCCTTCCTCAATAGACAAGTATAATCCGAATGATCTCCCTGCGCTTTGCGGTTGTGTAATTATAACATCGTTTTTGTCGCATATTTCGATTTTCAGCACTATTAGCGGCGACCGATCCGCGCGCCTATCCTGCGCAGCGCGAGGAGCCGCGACAGGGCGTTCGAGACGGAAAGGCCCACGGCGATGGCCCCGGCGGTGAGCAGCGTGGCCAAGGCGATGGAAAGGCTCTGCCGGTCGTGGCCGCGGACATACTCGAGCATCGTGAAGTACATGCCGCCGCCGGGCACGAGGGGAATGATGCCGCAGGCGATGTAGATCGAGGCGGGGCGCCTGCGGATCGCGGCCACGAGCTCGGCGTAAATGCCTATGCCCATCGAGGCGACGAGGCAGGCTACGGCCTCCGATCCGCCTGAGCCGCGCAGCGGAGCGGCTATGCCCCAACCGAGCGCCCCTCCCAGCGCCGCGAGGAGCAGGTCCACTCCGCGCGCGTTGAAGAGGATGGCGAAGCCGACCGTCGCCAGAGCGGCCCATAGGCAAGCCGCTACGGGCGCCCATAGCGGAGGGAGAAATGCCATCATCGGAGCATTCCTCCGGCGACCGTGCGCCCGATCCAGTAGGCGGCGCCGGCGCCCACGGATATGGCGGCCGCCGACATGAGGGCGTCGGCTCCGCGCGCGACGCCGGCGACGAGGTCGCCCGCAATGGTGTCGCGTATGGCATTGGTCACGGCGATCCCGGGCACGAGGAGCATGAGGACGCCTATCGTCGTCGCGTCGACGTTCGCGGCCAGGCCGAGGCGATGCGCCGCGAGGCAAAAGAGCGTAGCCGCCGCCCCCGCGACGATGTTCGAGAAGAAGTCGGGCAGCTTCCTCTTGGCCATGGCTGGAGGAAGGCGCGAAACGAGCGCGCCCGCCGCCGCCGCGACGAGGGCGTCGTTCCAGGCGCCGCCGAAAAGGAGCGTGAAGAAGCCCGCGCCCGCGGCGGCCGCCCCGGAGGAGAGGGCTATTCCCCGCTCGGGAAAGCGCTCGATCCGCTCGAGGCTCGCGGAGGCGGCCTCGTAGTCCTTCCTTCCCGCGGCGAGGTCGCGGGCGAGCTCGTCGACCAGGGCGACGCGCTCGAGATGCATCGAGCGCCGCTTGATGCGCCTGACGATCGAATGGATCCTGCCGTCGATGCCGGCGAAGGAGATAGTGACGCCCGTGGGCGTCGCGTAGCACTCGGCCTCCGCTCCGCCGAGAGCCGTCGCCACGGCTACGGCCGCTTCCTCGGCGCGGTAAGTCTCGCTCCCGCTCTCCAGGAGAATTCTCGCGGCGTCCGCGGCGAGGAGCAAGACGTCCTCGGGGTTCGTCGGCTCGAACGATCTGTCCATGGCTATAATCGTCGCCGCTTTTCGAGTCCCGCGTCAATGGATGGCCGCGCGCGCGGAGCGCTTTCCCGAATATGCCTCGCCATCCTTCCAAATCGCCTGTCGGCCGTTTCGAAAATGCTTGACGGCATACGGAGGCATGAATACTATCTAACTTTATTATAACTTGCGTTTACGCCGGAGGCAGCATGATGAGCAGGCCCGCTCCATTCGATCATCGTCCGACCCATTCCGCGACAAGCCCCATCGCCTTTTTGTTGGTCCTTTTTGTCGTGTCGTTTGCCCTCGGCTGTTCAAGCGGAAGCGGCGGAGGCGGCGGAGGCGGCGGCAGTATCGATGGAACATGGGTTGGAAAAGCTTTGAGCAGCTATGCAATAAGCAGCTCGTTCACCGCCAAGATCACAGAAGACAATACAAAGATCAGCGGAACCATTACCATAGCGATTCTTAGTTACACTGATGAACCCATTACGGGGACCCTAAATGGCACTAGTATTACTTTTGGCGACATATCCGGCAAGATTACCTTTACCGGGACAATCAATGGAAATTCCGCATCTGGAACATATAGCTTGCCATCCTATGGCGATAATGGCACATGGACGGCCGCCAAGCAGTGATACCAGCACGCGGGTATCGCGAAAATTCGACATCATCTTTTCTCATTCGTTCGGCAACAGCCGCGCAACCTGAGCGACGGCTCCATACTTGACGGCTACGTAATGCTACATATATTTATTCATATGAAGCAAACAGCAATTCTTATTATCCTCGCGCTCGGCTTTGCCGCAGCCCCGGCGATGGGCGAGGTAAAGGGCGCGGCGCTTCCCGCCGCCGCCGCCTCGCCCCGCGGATCAGTCGTATTCTTCGAAGGAATCGTGAAGGTCGACGGCGCCCCGGCAGAGATCGGGAAGGAGCTCGGGGCGAAAGCTTCGATCGAGACGGGACCGGGGGCTTCCTGCGAAATCGTATTCGACGGCAAGAACGCCATCCGCATAGGTCAGAACAGCAGGGCGAAGCTGGACTTCTCGGGCATCGTCAGGGAGCTCAGGCTCGAGCGCGGCGGCGCCACCGCGGTGCTTCGCAAGCTCGGGAAGATAGCCGGCTCCGACTCATTCCGGGTCACGACCCCGACCGCGATAGCCGGCGTGCGCGGGACCTCCTTCTGCGTCTGGGCGGAGGAGGGCGAGACCTACGTCTGCGCCTGCAACGGCGAAGTGCGCACTATCGACTCGGCGGGAGCCAACGAGCTGGACCTCAAGTCCGCCCACCACGCGGGGCGCTACTACGTGAAAAAGGGCTCATCGACGATAGTCTCGCCCGCCGGCATCGAGCACCACAGCGACGCCAGCGTCGAGTCCCTAGCCGCCCGCATCGGCGAGAGGATCGACTGGACGAAAGCCGACTGAGGTCCGCGCCCTCGGCGAAGCCCGGTGTAGGGGTAGCGTAGGCAACCGGAGGAGCGGCGCGCCAAAATCGCACAACGCGCCGCTCCGAGGATGCCGGAGCGAGGGGGAGACGCGGATGCTGAAGGTTTGGCGCGCGAACGACCGCCGCCCGCATCGGCATCCACATTAAGCGCGAATCGCAATTGTCAGATCGCGGGGAGCCGACGAAGAGAGGGTTCGCGACTCCGCAGCCCATCTGGCCACCAAGGCGAGGACCGGAGCGGACCCTCTCGTAGCCGACGACTCCGCGCCTAGATAAAAGCGATTCGCATGCCGGTAAACAGAAGATGCGGGCGGTGGTAATTACCATCCGTTCTCCCCCCTTTACCTGATCCCGTACTTCTCCACCACGAAGTCTATGTCCTTGTCCCCCCGCCCCGACAGGTTCACCAGGATCGACTGCCGCTTCTTCTCCTTCGCCAGCTTCATCGCGTATGCCACCGCGTGCGCGCTCTCGAGAGCCGGGATGATCCCCTCCTTCTTGGAGAGCGCGAAGAAGGCGTCGATGCACTCCTCGTCGGTGACCGACACGTACTCGACCTTCTTCAAGTCCTTGAGCAGCGAGTGCTCGGGGCCGACTCCCGGATAGTCCAGGCCCGAGGCGACGGAGTAGACGGGCAGCGGCTCGCCCTTCTCGTCCTGGAGGAGGTAGCACTTGAAGCCGTGGATGACGCCGGGCTTGCCGAAGGTGAGGGTGGCGGCGTGGTCTCCGGTCTTGGTCCCGCGGCCCATGGGCTCGACGCCGTAGAGCGAGCAGCCCTCCTCGTCGATGAAGGAGGAGAAAATGCCCATGGCGTTGGAGCCGCCGCCGACGCAGGCGACGACGTTGTCGGGGGTCTCGCCGGTCATCTCGAAGAACTGCTCGCGGGCCTCTACGCCGACTACGCGCTGGAAATCGCGGACCATCATGGGGAAGGGGTGGGGGCCGACGACGGAGCCGATGCAGTAGATCGAGTTGACCGGGTCCTTGAGGTAGGCCTCGAAGGCCGAGTCGACCGCCTCCTTCAAGGTCCGCAGGCCGTGCT